>Ga0209382_10003465_pt1 | contig 21862 bp, 13 predicted proteins | sample SoiMetdeltSBSDD5_FD_187599 | JGI IMG/M metagenome (GOLD analysis project Ga0209382, IMG submission 187599) | Bulk soil microbial communities from a Populus tree surrounding site in Tennessee, USA - Soil MetaG P. deltoides SBSDD5 (SPAdes) (version 2) | ecosystem: Environmental > Terrestrial >...
CGAAGGCTTCACGTTTGGGGTCGAACCCGCGTTCCATCACCTGGCGGTAGACCATGTCCCGCATGGTGGTCCATTTGGTGGTGTCGGCGGGGCGGCCTCGGCGCCGGGCCAGACGTATCGCGCGGTCGAAAGCGACCCACGCCATAACCTTGCCGTACACGAAGTTCTGCCGACCGCCGCGGGTCTCCCAGATCCCGTCCTCGGGCTGATCCCAGTGCCCGCACAACCAGTCCACAATGGACGCCACGTTGGTCCAGCCGTCGTGGCCCATCGTCAACTCGTTGATGTCGGCAAGGTGGATCGAGTCCAACGCCTCGCCGTAGATGTCCAGTTGCAACTGCGTCGCGGCGCCATTGCCGATCCGCACCGGACTGGATCCCTTGTACCCTTCGAAATGCTCCAGAATCTCCTCGTTCAGATCGGCCGAGCCATCGACCCGGTACATGATCTGCAGCGGCTGTTGTTGGACGCCGGCCTCGTGAACGCGGCCGTTGAGCCAACGCAGAAATCTGAGCCTCCTCGGTGAACCCGAGCCCGAGCAGGGCGTAGACGGAAAATGACGCATCGCGGACCCACGTGAACCGGTAGTCCCAGTTGCGTTCGCCGCCGACCTGCTCGGGCAGGCCAGCGGTCGGCGCGGCAACCAGTGCACCCGTCGGGGCATACGTCATCAGCTTCAGCGTCATCGCCGACCGTTCTATCTGCTCCCGCCACCGGCCGGTGTAGCGAGAGCGGCCGATCCAGGCGCGCCAGAAGTCGCGGGTCTGCTCGAACATCCGCTGGATCGCCTCCGGCGTGACCGCCTGGGGTGGTCCACTCGGGCTGGTCTCCAGCACCATCCCGCCGATCTCACCGACGGATAGGACAGGCCGGACCTGAATCCCATTGCCGGCCTGCTCCACATCACCCACCTGCGCCATTGCGCCATGGCGTGCGGTCGAAACGTTCACTGTCATGCCGCTGCTGCGGAAGACGACGCCGTCGTCGTTCAGTTCGGTTTCGTGCTTGTCGCGGCCGAAGTTGAATCGCGGCTGGCAGTCCAGCTCGAAGCGCATCTGACCGCGCACCACCCGAATCATCCGTACCAGGCGATGCCGATCGGTAACCCTGTCCCCCGCGATCGGCATGAAGTCGATGACCTCACCTACACCATCAGCGCTCAGGAACCGGGTGATCAAGATCGGCGTCCCCGGCAGGTACAACTGCCGGGACACGTAGTCGGTGTCGATCGGCCTGATCCGGAAATGACCGCCCTTCCGCGCATCCAGCAACGACGCGAAGATGGCTGGCGAGTCGAACCGCGGTGCGCAGAACCAGTCGATCGTGCCGTCGTTAGCCACCAGAGCAGCGGTTTGCAGATCGCCGATCAGCCCATGATCCTCGATAGCCGGGTACGCGGTCATGACAACGGTTCCCCCTCGGACGCAGTGGCTGTAGTCGTGACTTCCCCCGTGCCACGGCCGTGCTGCGGCCGCCACACCCCATCCACCCACCATCGTGTAACACTCTTGTCGCCGACGGGCCGAATCGCCGGCATTGGTCCAGCACCCTAGTAAAATCAACCTTCGAGTTCGATACCACAGCCTGGGGCTGGATCCACTTGATCAGCGGCGGATCCGTCGAAACCGCTGCGAGGGCGGCCGCGGTTGCGCAGCATGTCAGGGTGAGGGCTGTCGACCCACGGCTGCACCGATACTCCCGGGCTACCCGCACCTATCTCGCGGTGTGCGTCGTGCTGGGGATGGGCTGGGCCGTACTGGCGTTGACGCAGGCGACCCTGCTCGCCGACGGCTTGACCGGCGGCGGCGGCCTGGCCGGGCTGCGTCCGGTACTGGTTCCGCTGGCGCTGGTGGTGGCGGCTCGCGCCGCGATCGCCTGGGCGCAGGACGTCACCGCACACCGCGCAGCCGCCTCGGCCAAGTCCGAGTTGCGCGAGCGGTTGCTCACCCACGTTGTCCGGCTCGGGCCGGGGTGGCTGACCGGCGAGCGTAGCGGAGCACTGGCAACTCTGGCCACCAAGGGAATAGACGCGCTCGAGGGGTACTTCGCCCGATACCTGCCGCAACTCGTCCTGGCCATCATCGTGCCGGTGGTGGTGCTCGCCCGGGTGCTCCCGGCCGACTTGATAGCCGGCGTGACGATTCTGGTGACCCTGCCACTCATCCCTCTGTTCATGGTGCTCATCGGTCTCGGTACAGCAGAGGCGAGCCGCCGGCAGTTCCGCTACCTGGAAAAGCTGTCGCACCATTTTCTCGACGTGGTGGTCGGCCTGGCCACGCTGCGGGTCTTCGGCCGCGCCAGAGCGCAGACGCAGACCATCGCCGCCGTCACCGACCAGTACCGGCGGCTGACCATGCGCACGCTGCGGCTCGCCTTCGTCTCCGGGCTGGTGCTGGAGTTGCTCGCCACGCTGTCCGTCGCGTTGGTCGCCGTCGGCATCGGTTTGCGTCTCGTCGACGGGTCGCTCGATCTGCGTACCGCGTTTCTTGTGCTCATCCTCGCCCCGGAGGCATATCTGCCGCTGCGAACGCTGGGAAGTCACTATCACGCGAGCGCCGAGGGGTTGGCGGCCGCCGCCGAGGTCTTCGCGGTGGTGGAGCGGCCACCGCCGCGCCGCGGAGTCGAGACCGCGATCCCGGCTAGCGCCACCATCACGCTCGATCGGGTGAGCGTGCGGTACGCGGACCGGGACACCTTGGGGTTGGCGGACTTCTCGCTCACTCTCGCGCCCGGTGAGGTAGTCGCCCTCACCGGGCCGAGCGGCGTCGGCAAGTCGACGGTACTGGCTGTGTTGCTCGGATTCGTCACTCCCGCGTCGGGGTCGGTCCGCATCGGAACACAGCACCTGTCCGATGTGGACATCGAGGTATGGCGCCAAAGTATCGCCTGGCTGCCGCAGGCTCCTCGGCTCGTCGCCGGTAGCGTGGGCGACAACATTCGGTTGGGCCGACCGGACGCCAGTGACATTGCCGTACGCGAGGTCGCGAACTCATTCGTGGACGAGCTGCCGGACGGGCTCGACACCATCGTGGGCGACGATGGGCGCGGTGTCTCGGCCGGCCAACGCCAGCGGATCGCGCTTGCCCGGGCCTTCCTTCGCGGGGCTCCAGTACTACTGCTGGACGAGCCGACGGCCAACCTGGACGCGGACGCCGAGGCGCGTGCGGTGGCTGCGATTCGGAGGGCCGCTGCCGGACGGACCGTCCTGCTCGTCGCCCACCGCCCGGCGGTACTGGCGCTGGCCGACCGCGTGATCGTGCTCGAGGCGCCCGGTCCGCCCCGGCACAGCGACGACGCCGCGTTGGCCGCGACATGAGCCCGGCCATGCATCAGCGTCCTAAAGGGACGATCTGGCGGCTGCTGGCAACCGCCCGTCCGGTGCTGCCGCGGCTCGTCCTGGCCACGCTCGCCGGGGCGTTGGCCGCGGCCTGCGGGATCGGCCTGATGGCGACGGCGGCGTGGCTTCTGTCCCGCGCGGCCCAGCACCCGCCGGTCCTGGCCCTCGGCGTGGCCGTGGTGGCCGTACGGGGGTTCGGACTCTTCCGCGGATTTGCCCGCTACGCCGAGCGGCTCGGTGGCCACGACGCCGCTCTGCGGGTGCTGGGGATCCTGCGGAGCCAGTCCTACGCCGGGCTCGTCAAGCAGGTGCCGGGTGCGGCGATATCCCGCGGCGACACCCTGCAGCGGTTCGCCTCTGACGTCGACTCCGGTCAGGACATCCTGGTACGGGTACTGCTCCCCTATGCGGCGGCTCTGCTGGCTGGCTGTGGTGCGGTGGTCCTGGTGGCTGCTCTGCTACCCGCCGGTGGGGTGACACTCGCCGCGATGCTCGTCGTCGTCTGCTTTGCCGCCCCCGCGGCACAACAGGCGCTCGCCCGACGCGCACAAGTCCGGACGGCGCCGCTTCGCGCCGAGATGATGAGCCAGACGGTGGAGCTGCTGCACGCACTGCCGGATCTGACTGCGTACGGCGCGGCGCGCGGTCGGCTGGACCGCCTCGAGGACGTCGACCGGCGGCTGAGGGCCGCCCACGCTCGCACCAGCACCGGCGTGGGGGTCGGCAACGCCGTAGTGGTACTCGCCGGTGGCGCCTGCGTGTGGGGGGCCCTCGCGCTGGGCGCATCGGCGGTGGCCACCGGACGCCTCGACGAGGTGACCCTGGCCGTCGTCGTGTTGACCCCGCTGGCCGTCCTGGACGTCGTCGCCGGCCTACCCGAAGCTGCGAGCACCTTCACCGTTGCCCGCCAGGCGTTACTGCGGGTCCATGCGATCGCGGACCATCCTGACCCGACCCCCGATCGGGCCGTGCCCGAGCCGCTTCCCACCGGTCCGTACCACCTGCGGGTCGAGAACGTCACCGCCCGATGGGTGCATCATGGGCCACCGGCACTCGCCGGGTTGAGCCTCGACCTGCCACCGGGCCGCCGGATCGCGGTGGTGGGACCGAGCGGCTGCGGCAAGACGACCCTGGCGTGCCTGCTGGTGCGGTTTCTCGACCCGGTCGCCGGGCGGATCAGCCTCAACGGACTGGACCTGCGCGACCTGGCCGGCGATGACGTGCGACGCGTGGTGAGCCTGATGGACGAACAGGTCCACTGCTTCGACACCACGATCGAGGGCAACCTGCGAGTGGGCCGGCGAGACGCCACCGAGTCCGAGCTCTGGGGCGCGTTGCGGCAGGCGCGCCTGGCCGAATGGGTGTCCGGTCTTCCGCTGGGGCTGCGGACGCTGGTCGGGGAACACGGCTCCCGGCTCTCGGGCGGGCAACGCCGACGGCTGGCTCTGGCCCGCGTCCTGCTCGCCGACACCCCGGTACTGGTACTGGACGAGCCCACCGAACACCTCGACGACGATACCGCCGCGGCGCTGACCGCAGACCTGCTGGCGGCCGCGTCCGATCGGACCGTTGTGCTCATCACGCACCGCGGCTTTGGACTGTCCGATGTGGACGAGGTGGTGCGGCTCACGGCCGAGTGACGCTCTGTCCCGTGCCGGCCCGGCGGCGGAACACACGGTAGGCCCATCCCTGGTAGAGCAGCACGACGGGGAAGAGCACCGCCAACACGACCGTCAGGACCCCGAGCGAGTACGGCGCGGACGACACGTTGTGGATGGTGAGGTTGTTGGCGGCGTCGAGGCTGGACACCATCACGTTCGGGTACATGCCGGTGAAGATGCTCAGCACCATCCCGGCCAACGTGACCGCCGTCGCTACGAAGGCCCACCCCCAGCGCCGCCGAACCACCAGCCAACCAGCGGCGAGCACCGCGGCGATGGTGGCAAGCGCCACAATGGACGGCAGGATGCCGCCGCCAACGGCCAGGTAGGTCCACACAATCATGGTGATGACCAGGAGGATCACCAGCGGCACGAGTACGCGGGCGACCCGGGCCGCCCGCATGTGCGGTGCACCATCCACCTTGGTACCGAGGAAGATGGCACCGTGCAGCAGTGTCGTCGCGAGGAAGGCGATCCCGGTAAATACGGAGTAGAACGGGAGCAGGTCCCAGAAGCTGCCGACGAACTCCTGACTCGCGTCGATCGGCAGCCCGTACCCGAAGTCGGCCAGGGCGACGCCGAACATTAGTGGCAGCACCAGGCTGGAGGCTGTCAGTACGACGCTCCACCGTCGGCGCCAGCGCGCGCTGTCCCGCTTGTGCCGGTACTCGATCGCCACTCCTCGCAGGATCAGGCCGACGAGCGCCAGAATCAACGCGAGATAGAGCCCGGAGAACGCCGTGGCGTACCAGCCCGGAAACGCGGCGAACATGGCCGCTCCGGCGGTGATGAGCCAGACCTCGTTTCCGTCCCACACCGGACCGATGGTGTGTATGACCTCCCTTCGGCCGGCGTCGTCCCTGCCGACGACGCCGTGCAGGGCTCCCACACCGAAGTCGAAGCCTTCGAGCACCATGAAGCCGGCCCACAAGACGGCGATGACGATGAACCAGAAAGTAGTCATGACTGTCCTCAGTAGATGAACTCAGGTTCGCGAGCGGGCTCGGCACCGGGCGGCGGCTCGGGTGCCAGCTGTTTGCGGGCGTAGTGCGTCATCAGGATCGTGCACACGATGGCGAGGATGCCGTACAGCACGAAGAAGACGATGATGCTGGTGACGATGGTGGCCGTACCCACCGATGGTGAGACGCCGTCCTTGGTGAGCTGCAACCCCTGCACGATCCATGGCTGGCGGCCGTTCTCGGTGAGCATCCAGCCGGAGATGTTGAGGATGAACGGAAGCGGTGCCAGCCAGACGGCCAGGCGCAAGAACCAACGTGTCCGGCCGAGCCGACCGCGCCACAGCAGGACAGCACCGATCAGCGAGAAGAGAACCACCAGCGTTCCCCCGTACGCCATCACGCGCATCGACCAGTACTGGATGAACACGTTCGGCACGTATTCGCCCGGTCCGTACTTCTGCTCGTACTCCGCCTGAAGCTCGTTGAGCCCTTGCACCGACCCGTTCCAGGTGCCGGTGGCGAGCAGGGAGAGCAGGTGCGGTACCTCGATGATCTGCTTTGGGGTTTGGTCGTTCTTCCCGCCACCGATCTGGAACAGCGAGAACGAACACGGTCCGCAGGTGTTCCAGTTGGCCTCGGCCGCGGCGATCTTCATGGGCTGGTATGTGGTCTCGACTACTCCGAGATGGCTGCCAACCGCCAGGCTGAGCAGCGCCGAGGGCACGAGCACGATCAACGCCAGGCGGGCCGACCGGCCGAACACCTCGGGGCTCGTGCGGCGCCGCAGGTGCCAGGCCGAGACACCGAGCATCACCATGGAGGCGGTGACCAGCGAGGCCAGCAGCACGTGCACGTAGGCCCATAAGAAGACCGTGTTGGTGAGTACCGCCCCGATGTCGTTGAGCTGCGCCCGTCCGGTCGTGGGATCGAGCTCGTACCCGACCGGACGCTGCATCCATGAGTTGGCCGCCATGATGAACGCCGCGGACAGCGCGCTACCAACCGCGACGGCCCAGATGGTCGCGAGGTGGACCCGCTTGGAGAGCCGGTTCCAACCGAAGATCCATAGACCGAGGAAGACCGATTCCAGGAAGAATGCGGCGAGCCCTTCCATCGCGAGCGGGGCGCCGAACACATCTCCGACGAAGCGCGAGTACGCCGACCAGTTCATGCCGAACTGGAACTCCTGCACGAGTCCCGTCACCACACCGACCGCGATGTTGATGACGAGTAGCGTGCCGAAGAACTTGGTCAGGCGCAGATCCTCGGGGTGCCCCTTGCGGTGCCATGAAGTCTGCAACAACGCGGTGAGGAAGCTCAGACCGATCGTGAGCGGCACGAACAGGAAGTGATAGATGGAGGTCATGGCGAACTGAAGCCGTGCCAGGTCGACGTTGCTCATTCGCTTCCGCTCCCTTCCGCGGCGGCGCCGCCAGTGACCGTCACGGAACGACGGTTGAGCCAACGCTGGATGGTGAGTGTGATGGTGCCGGCGATCAGCAGCATCGACACGTTCACGCTGAGGACGGCGAGCGCTCCGCCGGCCTTGCTGAACTGGTCGACGGCGAACGCGACACCCTCCCGTCGCCGAGGGTTACTGTGCGCTCGTCCACGTCGGTGGAGACCACCTCGGCCTGCACCAGATCGAGGCTGGGTTGGCCCCGGAAGACCTCGGTGTGGTCGAACATTATGTCCCGGCCGGCGAGTTCGGCCGTGATCAGGGTGACCCGCACCCGCTCCTCTCCGCCCAGCAGCTTGGCGCAAGCCACACCGGCGAAGCCACCGCCTACGACAAGGACGTGGGTTCGCGTGGGCTCGTCCATTACTACATACTTGCCCCGGCAGCGGGCGGGTGTCGGCTAATCGGCGAATACAACACCACCGCGCTCGTGAGCACGTCCAATGTGGACAGGCAGCGGTATTCTACGCTACGTAGAATCGTCGCGGGCCAGTTTCCCGTGGTTCCGGAGACGTGAACCATGATCCTCTCGCATGATGTGGTCATGGCCACTGCACGAGACATCATGCATGCAGGCGTCGAATGCGTACCCGAACACGAGACGCTGGACCGCGCCGCCGAAATGATGCGCGACCTCAACGTCGGTTCGCTGCCGATTTGTAGCGAGGACAACAAGCTGACCGGCATCCTCACCGACCGCGACATCGTCGTCAAGTGCATCGCGACAGGCCACGACCCGGCCGCGATGACGGCCGGCGAACTTGCCGGCGGTCCGCCCGTCTGGGTCAACGCCGGAGCCGACGAGGACGAGGTGCTCGGCCTGATGGAGGGCAACAAGATCCGCCGCGTACCGGTGATCGACGAGCACATGCTGGTCGGAATGATCAGCGAGGCCGACCTGGCTCAGCACCTGTCCGAGGACAAGCTGGCTCACTTCGTCTCGACGATCACGCAAGCGCCTCCGAGCAGCGGGCAGCAGACCCACTAGCGGCCTTGTTCACTGGGTACGGTCGAACGACGCTTCCTCGGGCAACTGGCGCACGAAGGGCAGGTAAGGATCGAGCTCCCCCTGCTCGAAGCGGGACGTGCCGATGACGTGCCAGAACTGGTTGGACACATCGCCGCTGACCTTGTACCGCCCGTCGGGGCTCAGCGCCGCCCACCCCTCACGGGTACCGACAAGCGTGAGGTGCAGCCGGGCGTGACCCGGCTGAGCGATGTCCCACAGGCGGACCGTTCCGTCGTCGCCGGCGCTCGCGAGCGTCGCACCATCCGGGCTGAATGCCAGCGCCCACACGCGTCGAGTGTGAGCGGTCAGCGCGGTAACCTCCTCACCTGTCGCGGTGTTCCACAGCCGGACGAGCAGATCGTCGCCCCCGGTAGCGACGATCGCACCGTCGAGGCTGAACGCGACTGCGGACAGCCGGCCTTCGTGGCCGAGAAGGGTGTGCAGCTGCTCACCCGCCGGGGACCAGACAACGGCGGTCCCGTCGTTGCTGGCACTGGCGAAGCGCGTTCCGTCGGGGCTGAACGCCACCGACTGCACCCGGTCCTTGTGGTGCTCGATGCTCATTCGGCACCCGCCGGTCGCAGTCTCCCAAAGCCGGATCGTCGCGTCTTCGGATCCGGTCAACACGCTCGAGCCGTCCGGGCTGAACGCCACGGAGCGAACCCGGCCGCGGTGCCCGGCTAGCGTCGCGATGTTGCGTCCCGTGGTCCGGAACCACAGCCGAACCGTATCGTCGTCGTTGGCGGTCGCGATGATGTCGCCATCCGGGCTGAAGCTCTGCGCCCATACGTGGTCGGTTTCGACGTTGAGCTGACGCTCGTCGGTGGACGTATCGGCGTTCCACAGGTGCACGCCGCCGTCGCCCGCGACCGCGGCTAGCAACGGGCTACCGGGGCAGAACGTGACTGAGCCGAACTGTTCGGTCGTGGAGGTCAGCGTGCGAACGACCCGGGCGGTTGCCGGATCCCACAGCCGGACCACGCCGTCGTTGCCGCAGGCCGCGAACATCGAGCCGTTGTCGCGGAAACTCAACGAGGTCACCCGCCGCCCGTGCCCGCGCAGCGTCGCCTCACATTGGCCGGTCTGAGTGTTCCAGAGCCGGGTCGTGCCGTCGTTGCTGCTCGTCGCCAACTGGTTGCCAATAGGCCGGAACACGACTGGCCATACCGACGCCCGGTGAGCGACCAGCTCGTGCCGGAGCTGGCGTTGGTCGGTGTCCCACAGCCGCACGACGCCGTCGCTGTCCGATGTGGCTAGTGTCGAACCGTCGGGGCTGAACCGGACACTGTAGACAGCGCCCGTGTGACGGCGCATCGCGTGCGCGGACTTGCCGGAGGCGGTATCCCACAGCCGAACCGAGCCCTGGGTGTCGCCGCTGGCCAGCAGCTTGCCGTCGGGATGGAAGTGCAGGGAGTAGACGTGTCCGTCGTGACCGTGCAGCTCCCGCAGCAGCCGGCCAGTGGCCGCGTCGCGCAGCTCCAGCGCGCCGCCATGCCCGCCGGTCGCGAAGAACCCCTCCGAGCCGTGGAAGGTCATGCGGTAGACGAGGTCCCGACAAAGCTCCTCGTAACGGAGGGTCCCGCTGTCGAGCTCCCATGCCCGCAGAACTCCCTCGTTGTCCGCTACCACCAGCGTCGCGTGAGTGAGGTCGAACGAGGCCGCCCAGATCGGTGCGGCATGCCCGGCGAGCTCACGCACGACCTCGCCCGTCTGCGGGTCGACGATACGCATCACGCCGTTGGCATCGCCGGCGGCGATCAGCGCCCAGTCGGATAGACGCCGGTAACCGCTCGCGATCATCGGCCAGACCCACTTCGAGAATCCGGGTACGGTCGCGCGGTGCTCGCCGGTGTCCGCGTCCCACAGGCGTACGGTCAGGTCGGCGGCGCCGGTGATGAACTGATGTGTGGTCTGGTCGTAGAGCACCGAGTAGACCCGCCCGCGATGGCCTTGCAACGTCCGGACCGGCAGCCCGGTCGAGGCGTCGCACACGAGCACACCGCCGTCATCGGTGCCGATCGCCAACGTCGCGCCGTCCGGACTGTACGCGACCGGCGACGGAATCCGGCCAGTCTCGAAGCCGAAGGAAACACCGACGGCGGGTGGTGCGAAGCCGGGCACCACAGGGTGGAGTTGCCCGGGCGCCTGTACGGCACCGCGCAGCTCCGGAGCGTCCTCTAGCGCCGGATCCAGGTCCACATTGATCAGTGCGGCTCGCCGCCATGTGCTGCCGGCGAAGTCGATACCACGCAGATCTGTCTTCAGCAGCCGAGCACCCGTGAGGTTCGCCTCGGCGAGGTTGGCCCGGGCCAGATCCGCCTTCTCCAGCCGCGCGCCGGTGAGGTTGGCGCCGTGCAGCGTCGCCCCGCGCAGGACCGTGTCCACCATCCGGGTCGAACTGAGGTCCGCTCCAGTCAGATTGGCGTTCTCGAAGTGCCGACCGGACAGGTCCTCCCCGCGTAGCACGGCGTTGCGCAGGTCCGCGTGGACCGGCAGCCGCAGCCTCGCCGTGAGCCGGAGCGCGTTCGAGTGCGCCATCTCACCGGCACCTGGCCGGGCCAGTACGTCGGTCGCCCAGGCGGTGCATTTCCCGGTATCGGCCAGATCGCAGATGAATTCGACCAGCAGCTGTGACAGCGATCGTTGGTACAGCAGGGCTGGCGTTTCGTCATTGTCGAGCTGCTCGGCGATGACGGTCGCCACCAGCCACTCCATGACCGACGTGTGGATGAAACCGAAGAGGCCCGCGTCAGTGCGGATGAGCAGACTGCCGGCGCCGATGGCCTGCACGGCTTGGTCGCGGGACAGCCTCGCCCGGGCGATGTCGGTGAGTGTCGCCGCCACATCTATGATCTCGGCCCGGCGGATGTACGTTTCGTTTGTCTCCCACAACCGGACCGCGAGCCGGGTCACGGCCTCCGTGAGCTGTTGGCGATCCAGATGGGGCGGCATACCGGGCACGCCCTGACCGCGTGCCACTTCGAAGCCGAGCCAGGAGTCCAGGATTTCCCGGTACAGGTCCGCCGCGCTGATCGCGTGGCCAGCTTGGGCCACCGCCTGCAGGCGCTCGTCGGACAGGTTCGCGATGAACCCGAGCATGCGCGGGTTGCGCGACAGACCGAGCAGATCCTGGACGCTGCCAAGGAGCTCGAGTCGCCGCCTCGCACGCCCCGAGTCGCCGCCGTAGCGATGCAACAGATAGGTGTACACCTGGTCCTCTGTAAAGTCCTCGACAGAGATGGCTCGGCGGTGCGGCAGCATCCCCACCCGCTCGCCGAGTGCGGTGAGCACCTGTGACGTCGTCTTGAAGTGCTGGGTCCGACTCGTCACGACGATCTTCGCCTGACCCTCCGCGGCGCGCAGCAGGGTTTCGAGGTGATCCGCCGCCCGGTCGTAGCTCACCCGCGCCACGAGCTCGTCGAAGCCGTCGAAGAGGAGGACGATGCGTCCCTGGCGCAGCATGTAACGGAAGGCCTTGAGGTCTATGAGACCCTCGCCGTGATTGGCGAGGTGGGCCGCGACGAGTCCGTCGACCGAGTGCGCCTTGTCGAGCGCCTTGAGCTGCACGAAGATCGGGATCAAGTCCGGAGCCACTGTGGGCAGCCGACGGGCGAGCTCACGCAGCGCGAAGGTCTTCCCCCGCCCGAAGTCACCCAGCAGCAGAATGAACCGTCCGTCCGGCTCGGCCAGTGTGTCGAGCAGCTCGGCGACCAGATCGTCGCGAACGGTCGCGTCGGGCCCGACCAAGTGAACGAACCGCTGGTTGACGTAGAGGCCAGGGGGATACACCGGATCAGACTGCAGGCGGTTGGTTTGCGCGGCGATGTAGTCGCGCAGATCGAGCAACCCCTGGAACTCGGCCAGGCTCACCACGCGGACGCCGCGGCGGTACGCCTCTTCGTAGACCGCCCGCGCGATGCGCTGTCCATCGTAGACAAACTCTGAGGGGATGTCCGGGTTGCCGGCGTGCACCTGACGGACGAACTCGTCGACGTGCTCCGGTGCGGGTGTGCCCACGTACGCGGCGACCCGCTGCTGCCGCGTTATCCCATCCTCGTGGTACGTGACGAAGAGGTGGGGCGAAGGTGTGGCCACGTAGCGCACGCGTACCCGCTCATGGCGGGCTTCGCAGACCTCCGCGAGGCGACCCAGCAGCTGCCGAGTCGGATCGCTGGCCGGCTCGAGCGTTGGCGCGTCCACATCGGACGTTCCGCTGGCGCTGTCGAGCGTCGGCGCAAGTGTGCGTTGGCTTGGTACCTGACCCATGGCGCCGGCCCCGGCGAGCGTCGCGCTCGTGCGGTCCCACTCGTGGCGTTCGTCCTCGCCCACGGCGTAGGTGGCGTCGCGACCGAGCACCCATCGCCGCAGTCCTGTGGCACTCAGGCCCAGCAGCTGTGCCTCCCCGTGGGGGTAGGTCGTGACCGGGACAGCGGATGGCTGACGCGATGGTGCCACGCCGCAGAGCAGCAGATTGAGCGCGGGCGCGACGAACCGCTGGAACGTCTCCCCGTCGCGCAGCGAATCGCCGTCGGGCGCGTGCGCCATCAGCCCGAGCCGTAGCCACTCCGCCTGGTGGTACTCCTGCAGGCTCTGCGCGAACCAGGCAGCCTGCGCCTCGCCGATCGAACCATAGCGATCCTCCGCGCGATGGCTCTGCGCGATCGTTGAGTTCAGACCGGCGACGACCACCTGCAGGTCCGGCAACGCGAATAGCGTCCACGGCTGCTCGCTGTCGAAGATGGGATCGGGGAGTCCATTGTAGAGCGAGTCGAACAGGAGGCCGTAGTGCCGCCACTTCGGCCAGTAGGGTGGTCGCGGCTCTACCTGATCCGCCTCGCAGTTGGCGAAATAGGCAAGGCTTGCCGCGACGTTGACGTCTCGGCAACCCGGTACGACGAGCAGCCGGTGCTGCTCGAGACCGAGCAACACGCGTAGCCCGGTGAGGAACAACCGCGCTTCCTCGAACTCCCGTGGGCTACCCGACTCAGTGAGATCGCCCGCGACGACGACGAGATCGGGCGGGGGTGCGCCGTCGTCGGTGAGCCTCGTCAGGCCGCTCATGATTCGTTCCTGCCGCTGGGCCGGCGCCGCCGGCTCGCTAGGCCCGGTCGAGCCGCTACCGAACCGCGGCCCGTCGAGATGCAGGATCGACAGGCCAGTACGCCTTCCAGCACGTGGCGCCGTCGCCGGCGGGAACGGCGGTGGGTCGGCGGGCGCCCGGCGTGCCTGGACGCGGCGCGGCGTTTGGAGCCGAGTCACTGGCAGTGGGTCGGGCGGACTGGCGTCACCGGTCGGAAACCCGGGTCCACGCAGCGGTTTGGCGCGGCCAGCAAGAGATTGGCGAATCCGCTCCAGTACCAGCCCTCGGGCGCGCTCCTCGTCTTCAACGGCGACGAGATCCACGTAAGTGATGGTCGCGAGCAGGCCATCCAGCGCGCAGTCCTCGACCCTGATCGTCAGAAGCTTGCCGCCCGCGTTGTCCGGCGCGGAGCGCAGCGCCGCCTGCCACTCCATCTTGCAGTAGTTGGAGGTCAGGTAACGGTCGGAGAGCACGGCCACGACCATCGCCGCCTGGCGTACGCCACGGTCCATGAAGTCGATGAAATTGGTACCCGCGACGAAGTCCCACGCCTGAAGCATCGTGCTGTAGCCGGCCGCCTCCAGTTCCCACGCGAGCCAGGTGGCCCAGCGCTGGTCGCTCGGCGAGTAGCTAATGAAGAAATCGATCGATTGTTCGCCTCTATTGGACTCAGCGTGAGCGGCCACGCACGTATTGTGTCCTACGTTCGCAACCGCGGGGAAGCGCCGCTACGGCCGTTTGGCAGTGGCTTCACGGACAACTCGCCATACGGTTCCGCGGCCAGCCGCATCCGGCGAACGTCGGCTTCGACCCGCTGCGCCGACATGACGAGGTGGGTAAGGGATCGAATGCATTCCGGACGCGCCGCGACGAAGCTGCGGCTAGCCGGCGAATCAACCATCTGATCGTCGAATTCGGTCCCGTCCAACCGCTGGATCACCATCCCCGCCTCGCGTGCGAGGAGGACTCCGGCCGGCAGATCCACGGCCTCGGCCTGGTAGCCGATGATCCCGTCGATGTCGCCGCGAGCAAGCATGACCCAGCCGAGCAGCGGTGCCCAGAGTTGAAGCACGCGCCGGGCCGACGAGTCCAGGACAACCTTGAGCGCGCTCGCGACGACATCGTTGCGCGCGACCGAGTGGCCCTGCGTCCACGCCACGACCGGTGCCAACGACGATCTGGCGGATCGGGTGATTTGCGGCTCGGTCCCCGACCGGCGGACCTTGCCGTCGCCTCGAACGGTCGACCATGTCCGCTGGCTGAGCGGCTCGTGCACGACACCGACGACCGGACGCCCGTCGGCGCACAGGGCCAGCCCGACCACGAAGGCCGGCAGCCCGATCGCAAGGTTGTTCGTCCCGTCCAGCGGATCGACGAACCACGTCCACGTCTCGTTGTCCGCCCCGGAGACTCCGGCCTCTTCGGCGATGACCTGATGGCTTGGGAACTCCACCCGGAGACGATCCACGATGGCCCGCTCCGCGGCGACGTCGAGATCCGTGACCACATCGCCGAGCAGGTCCTTCTGCTGTAGCGTGAATCCGTACTGCGCACCGTCGAGCAAGATCTTCCCGGCCGCCTCGGCAGCGTCTATGGCCACCTGCTCGGCGTGGCGCAGGTTCACCTCCGCCTTGACAACCCTCCTGGTCATAGCCCTCGACCCCCGTCTCGTAGGGCATTGCCCACCATGGCGTGACGCGCGACCGTCCGCGCCGCCTTGATTGTCTCCTGTTGATCACAACGAAGGCGGCGGATTCGATGGGTCGTCCCGTCAACCGGGCCTAGAGAGAGATCGCGGCTACCCAATCGGTTGCTCCCGAGCGCAATGGTGGCGGCCGCCTGACCTGGCTGCACCATGGTGGTGTGGAAGGATCCGGCGGGCAGCGTATACGATGCGCCGCCTGGATGGATGTGCGTGGCCCGGGTCGTCTCCCGGACCAGTCGCGGGGTGGCCCACAGCTCGTCGATATCCCCGCTGCTGCGAACCTCGAACACGCGCGACATCGGCTCGACATGGTCGTCCGCCACGTGGACCTCCTCGTTGTACACCTCGCCGAACAGTACGAAGCTGACGAGATCCCAGCTATGGGCGTGGACCAGTGAAGTTGTGGGCGGCGTGCCGGTGACCAGCTCGGCATCCCACAGATGCACGCAGACGCCGTCGATCTCACGGCGCTCGACGGGAAAGCAAATGAACCCGAGGGGATGACGCATGGCGGCGAGCTGCCGACGCCCTTCACAAACCTCGGTCATGATCTGCACGAGCCAGGCGAACATCCGGCGGAGCCCAAGGCCCTCCGTAATGGTCCGATGGATGTCGACGTAGTTGTAATTCATTAGTCGTATGGATTCGTCGGCTTGAGTGCCCTGCGAACGATATCGGCCACGTCGCCGCTACTGAATGACGACGGAAGGGGAAGATCCAGTGCGGTGAAGAGTTGGCGGATCTGCTCCACGGTCGGTTCCTCGTCGAGCGATACAGCCTTTCCCTTGTCGAGCGAAGCTGGACGGGCCTGATCCCGACTGTATCGCAGCTCGATCTCCCACCGCCGGTAATACGCCTTGTCACTCTTGACCATTATCGCCGGCACCTGTGGGTCCTCCTGAGTGACGATAAGGCATGACGACGACATGTCATATCGCAGGGTGGTCATAGTTGATGATAGCCATACGTCGATGTCCAGTAGGCTGAATCGCTGCCGGTACCAGCACGCTGCGAGGATAGTCGCAAATGCCTCCCGCTGCGTGCGGTCAGTCGTCCACGACTCGCTGCTCGCGTGCCGGACCAGGCTTCGCCGGAACGTCGCGTACCGCTGGCACACCGCCATGTCGGTGGGATCGATTATCTCAACGCGGAACGCCACAGATCCGTTACGTTGCCGGGCCAGCTCCACGCACTCGGGAAGGGTCTTCGCACGCAGGTAGGTGCCCGTACCACCCTTGAAGTACCACCGATCCGTGTTCCGGCGCGCCTCCCCGAGCGCCTGACCGACTTCGACGCCGCTGAGTGTTTGAATCATCGATGTCTCCGCGACGGTCGCCCGAGCGGTGGCCTGTGCCACCTCGCTGAGGCGATCGGGCTGATCACGGCGCCAGCGATCCCGCAGAATCGCCAAGGAGATCAGGGCAAGGATCGCCAGAATGGCGCTGTCGATTATCTGACGATCGACAGTGCCGATGATGTCGAGGGTCACGACAACGACGGCAATCGCGAGAACAATGAATGCGTCGATGCTGGTAGCGATCAACACGAAAAGACGCTTCATCACTCGCACTCCGCGCGGGCCGACAGATCTGCGGTCCATCGTAGGGGACGGAAGCTCGCGTCCAGGCCACCCGTTCGGCTAATGTCACACTATCACCGGCTAATGGACCATCGCCGCTTTTGGGCCATCCCTGCCCCGTTCATGAACGACAATGCCTGATGTCGATCAGAAGCCAGCGTAGGCATCGTGACGGTGATGTCCTGCCGGTCTGGTCCGATTTACATATTTAGTGGCTATTGTGCACAGGAACGCCGTGTCGTTCCGGAGCGCCAAACGAGCCGTCGGGCCGCCGTACCGGTACCGTCGGCGCATGCAGGCGAGGCGCCCCGCGGGCTGGCTGTGACCGATACACCAGCCGTGCGTCCCGTCGTGCTCGCAGAACCAACGGACACTCCCGGCCGCCGCTCGACGCGGGTGATGCTGGCCGCGGCGGCCGACGTACAGGCCAGCGCGGAGGAGCTTGTCGCGATCGTCCGGTCGGCCCGCGCGGACGTGATCGAGGCGTTCGAGGTCGCGCGCGAGCCTCAGGTCTGGGCCGCCATCGAGAAGAGGTCCATCGAGGCGGTCAAGGACATTGTGGACGGTCGCGGTCGTCTCGACGAACTGCCGAGGCATGGCATCTTCAGCATCGCCGATGTGCTGCGGGCCGGCCTCGACCGCCTGACCCGCGTACCCGGTATCGGCGAGGGTACGGCGCGGAAGGCGGTCCACGCCGCAGAGCAGCTGCGGCAGGCCGCCCGGGACACGCTTGCGTTCCGTATCGAGTTCGACCCGAAGAACGCGGCCATGACCCGGCTGTTGCAGGCGTTGGCCGTGTGGGGCGCGGTACGACACGCCGGCGAGGCGCATGAGGCGCAGGCCGAACGGCTCGCCACCGAGCTCGCCGTCGAACGACCGGTCGCCGCGCCGGCCGGCGCCGGGTGGTTCCGGCGGCTGTTCATGCGTACGCGCGACAGGGCGACCGCCGACGAAGCGGCGCGCCGGATACGGGCGCTGCTGCACACCGCCGAGTCGAATGGCCTGCTGCGGGCTGCCGTTGACGTGCGTGCGGTACAGACGCCCGGCGCCGACGAGGTCTGGCGCGACTTCGAACGGCGGTCCGCCGCGTACTACGGACTGCTGGGTGAGGTTGTCAGCCTTGGCGGAGACGTCGCCGCGGCCGAGGGATATCTGCCGGCTGAGATCGTCGAGCGGGTCAGCGCCCAGCGGCTGGACACCTCCCGGCTCGAGGAGAGCCTTCGGTTGCGCGGCTACCAGTCGTTCGGCGCTCGGTTCGCGCTCGTACAGCGGCGGGTCGTGCTGGGCGACGAGATGGGGTTGGGCAAGACGATCCAGGCGATCGCGACCATGGCTCATCTCGCCGCCCACGGCGCCACCCACTTCCTCGTCGTGTGCCCGGCCAGCGTGCTCATCAACTGGACGCGGGAGATAGCGCGGCATTCGACGCTGCCCGTGGTCGTCGTACACGGCCATGACCGGATGCGAGCCGCGGCGCGGTGGCGAGACGAAGGCGGCGCCGCTGTGATCACGTTCGGCTCGCTCGGCGTCCTCGGCCGAACGCTGCCGAGGCCCGCACTCCTCGTCGTCGACGAGGCCCACTACGTGAAGAACCCGCACGCCAAGCGGTCGCGGGCGGTCAACCGCGTCGCCGCCGGTTCGGACCGTGTGCTGTTCCTGACCGGTACGCCGATGGAGAACCGCATCGACGAGTTCCAGGCGCTGGTGGGACATCTGCGACCGGAAATCGCCGCTGGTATGGGGCCGCAGCACGCGGCCATCGGCGTCGAGGCGTTTCGGCGCGCGGCTGCGCCGGTCTATCTGCGCCGCAACCAACGAGACGTGCTCACCGAACTTCCCGAACTCGTGCAGGTCGACGAATGGGAGGAGTTCGGCTCCGAAGACGGTGCGGCGTACCGCGCTGCGGTACGGGAAGGCAACTTCATGGCCATGCGCCGTGCCGCCTTCGCGGTCCGGCGGCCTCGCGACTCCGCCAAGCTCACCCGTCTGCTGGAGATTGCCCAGGAGGCAATGGCCAACGACCGCAAGGTCGTGGTCTTCTCCTACTTCCGCGACGTGCTCGGCGTCGTGGCCGCGGCACTCGGCGCCCGTGCCATGGGACCCGTCACAGGCTCGACGTCAACCGTCGAACGCCAACGCATCGTGGACGCTTTCACCGCGTCGCCGGGTCCCGCCGTACTCGTGTGTCAGATCGAGGCCGGCGGTGTCGGCCTGAACATCCAGGCGGCGTCTGTGGTGATCCTGTGCGAACCACAGGTCAAACCGTCCACTGAGGCCCAAGCGGTGGCCCGCGCACATCGAATGGGCCAGGTGCATACGGTTCAGGTGCACCGTCTCCTGATCGCCGACTCGGTCGACCAGCGGATGCTCGAGCTGCTCGACTCCAAGGCGCAACTGTTCGACGCGTACGTTCGCGACAGCGCGATAGCACAGGCCGCTCCGGGCGCGGTGGACATCTCCGAGGTCCAGCTCGCGCGGACGATCGTGGCGCAGGAACAGCAACGGCTGGGGTCCGCCCAACCAGTCTCAGCGTAGGACGATGGTGGTCAACGACCGGGCGGGCAAGTGCACGGCCAGCCAGCGTTGGGCCGGCAGCCGGGCGTCGGAAACCCGCTCGACCGAGTGAGCCTCGTCGGTCAGGTACGTCGTAGCGTGATGAATCGGCGCGTCCGTGGTGAAGCTGGTGCTGACCTCGGTCGTACCGGTGTTGAGTAGCTCGACGACCATCGAGCCGCCGTGGTTGCGAAACGCGGTCACCTTCAGGGCGGGATCTGCGAACTGGGCCGGTACCCGGGTCGCGCCGGGCCGGATGAAGCGGGAGTACGCGGCGAACGCCCAGAACCGCTTGGACACCCGGTAGTTGTCGCTGCCGTCGGCGATCTGGATGAACCCGCGGGTCGCGCCCAGCGACGTCGCTACCCAGTAGACGTAACCGTTGACGTTGGCCTCGGCGAAGCTCTGGTGGATGCTCTCGGCCACGACGATGCCCGCCCAGCCGTTGCCGTCCCAGGCCTCGTTCCAGGTGTTGCCGCTGGGGTTCCATTCGGTCATCCACCGTGGATTGTCGGTGGGCAGCGGCTGGTCGGGGCGGCTGGCGTACATGTGTCCCGTGTGGGTGGTCACCTCCCGGTCGGCGACCGGGTCGGCCTCGATCGCGGCGCTGTACGGCTGCTGGTGGTGCCAGCCGAAGGAGTCGCAGCAGACCAGCCGGGTGCCTAGGTCTGCTTGCCGCAGCGTGGGACCTAGCACCTTGACCATGTCGACGGCTTGTTCCGGGGTGAACCGCATCGAGGCGTACGACGCGGTGAAGTCGGGCTCGTTGGTGAAGCCGAGATCGGTGATCCGGATTCCCTCTTGCTGGTAGAACCGCAGGAACTGGACGAGGTAGTTGGCGTACGCCTGACGCCAGTCCCCGCTGGCACAGGCCGTGCCCGGCACGCCGCACAGTTGCCCGCCGTTGGTGTCGGTGCCGTTGGTCTTCATGAACCCGGGCGCGCTCCACGCGTCGGCGACGATGCGGTCGACGCCGTATCGCTGCGCTTGCTCGAGGAACCAGACCTGGCCCCCGTCGTCACCGTCCCAGACGTACGTCGGCTCGGCGTCGGGGCCGCCCGGGTCGGTGGGCTCGATGGTCTTCATATGGTCGTAGACGCCATCGGTCGACGACCCGATGCCGATGCGCACGATCGAGGCGCCTGCCCCGCTCTCGCGGTCGAACAGCAGGTCGAGAATCGCCTGCGTGCTCGCCGGGGAAAGGCCTCGGTCACCGCGTAGCAGCGTGGCACGCTGGAACGGCTCGGCGAACCCGAGTCCGTCGATCGACTGCAGTCGCTCGTGGAAGCTGATGGTGTTACCCGCTTCGACGGCACCGGCCGCGCTGGCTCCGGCCGGGATGGCGGCGATGGCGAAAACCGTAGTCGAGGCCACGACGCAGGCCATCGCTTCGCGTGCCTTCATAACGCTCCCAGGCTCGAGAAGACCGAAAATTTCGGCGATGTACCGGAACATCGCATAGCCTATTATCGATCTAACGCCATCCGCAACCAGGGTGGGCCGTGATCGGGCACGGTGGCCATTTGCTCACAACGGGCTTCATTCGTGACGCTGCGCCCGTGCCCCGGAATAGCGCGGCGGCCGGGTCTGTTGCAGGTCTATGCAAACGCATAAACCGTGGGAGGCTTGCCATGCAGTTCGGGGTGTTTTCGGTCAGCGACATCACCCGGGATCCGGTGTCGGGACAGACCCCGAGTGAGGCGGAGCGGATCGACGCGATCGTCCGCATCGCGCAGAAGGCCGAGGAGGTCGGCCTGGACGTGTTCGCCATCGGCGAGCACCACAACCCTCCGTTCTTCTCCTCCTCCCCCACGACGCTGCTGTCCTTCATCGTGGCGACGACCAAGCGGTTGATCGTGTCCACGGCGACCACGCTGATCACCACCAACGACCCGGTGCGGATCGCCGAGGAGTACGCCATGCTGCAGCACCTGGCGAAGGGCCGAGTGGACCTGATGCTGGGGCGGGGCAACACCGCGCCGGTCTACCCGTGGTTCGGTCAGGACATCCGTCAGGGCCTACCGCTGGCGTTGGAGAACTACAACCTGCTGCACCGTCTGTGGCGTGAGGACGTGGTGGACTGGGAGGGAAAGTTCCGCACCCCGTTGCAGGGCTTCACCTCGATCCCGCGGCCGTTGGACGACGTACCGCCGTTCGTGTGGCACGGTTCGATCCGTACGCCGGAGATCGCCGAACAGGCCGCGTACTACGGCGACGGCTTCTTCGCCAACCACATCTTCTGGCCGAAGGAGCACTTCATGCGCCTGATCCAGTTCTACCGCCGGCGCTTCGCGCACTACGGCCACGGCACGGAGAAGCAGGCGATCGTCGGCCTGGGCGGGCAGGCGTACATCGCCCGTCGGTCGCAGGATGCCATCCGGGACTTCCGCCCGTACTTCAACGAGGCGCCGGTCTACGGACATGGCCCCTCGCTGGAGGACTTCATGCAGATGACGCCGCTGTCGGTGGGCAGCCCGCAAGAGGTCATCGACAAGACCCTCACCTTCCGCGAGCACT
>Ga0209382_10003466_pt1 | contig 21861 bp, 26 predicted proteins | sample SoiMetdeltSBSDD5_FD_187599 | JGI IMG/M metagenome (GOLD analysis project Ga0209382, IMG submission 187599) | Bulk soil microbial communities from a Populus tree surrounding site in Tennessee, USA - Soil MetaG P. deltoides SBSDD5 (SPAdes) (version 2) | ecosystem: Environmental > Terrestrial >...
GGCCGGGCCACCGCTGCCGACGTGCTCAATACTCGACCGCTGGAGTCGATCCTGAGACGTCAGAACTGAAGGACCGTTTCTCGCTCTGAACCCGAGCGGCCCAGGCTTCTCCCAGATCGCATTCGACACGCCGACCCGGCCGAGGTCCTGCGCGAGCGATGGTTGCCCCATCAACTCCACGACTCCGGACGTGGGCTCAAGTCCCGGCCGCCATCGTCCGATCCTGAAGTCATGCCAGCCGACTCGGCAATGGCCCCCGTGGGCGGACACCGCCTGGTCACCCGCAGCGACTTCGACGGACTCGTGTGTGCCGCGCTGCTGAAGGAACTCGGGATGCTCGACGACATCCTCTTCGTCCATCCCAAGGACGTGCAGGACGGCAAAGTCGAGCTGACGGCCAACGACATCACGACGAACCTGCCGTACAGCCCCGAGGTCGCGCTCTCGTTCGACCATCACAGCTCAGAGAACCTCCGCGTCATCGAAGACGCCGGCAACCGCGTCGCGATCTCGAGCGCGGACTCGGCGGCACGCGTGGTCTACGAGCACTTCGGCGGAGCGGAGCGCTTCCCCCGCGTGAGCGAGGAGATCATGGAGGCCGTCGACAAGGCCGACGCCGCGAAGTTCAACGAAAGCGAGACCCTCGATCCGCATGGCTGGATCCTGCTCAGCTTCCTGATGGACCCGCGCACCGGGCTGGGCCGCTTCCGCGAGTTCCGCATCTCCAACTACGAGCTGATGATGCAGCTGATCGACCTCTGCCTCGATCACACCGTCGATGAGATCCTCGAGCATCCGGACGTCGCCGAGCGGGTCGCGCTCTACCGGGAGCACGCCCTGGCGGCAAAGGAGCAGATCCTGCGCTGCTCGAGGGTGCACGGCCGTGTGGTCGAGCTCGACCTCCGCGACGAGGAGGTCATTCACCCGACCAACCGCTTCATGATCTACGCGCTCCATCCCAATTGCACCGTCTCGGTGCATGTTCTTTGGGGCCTCCGCCGGCAAAACACGGTGTTTGCGGTCGGGCGCTCGATCATCGACCGCTCGTCGACATTCAACATCGGTCGGCTGATGCTCTCCTATGGCGGTGGCGGTCACGCCGCGGCCGGGACCTGCCAGATCGACAACGATCGTGCCGACGGCATCCGCGCCGAGATCGTGGACACGATCGAAGCCGCCGAGCGCCACCCGGCGACCGCCTGACCGAACTCCTTTCCGTCCGCCCTGTCAACACTCGGCCCTTGCGGTCGATCCTCGCAGGCCGGCGCGCGACTCATCGACACGAGGGCGTTCGCCGCTCGTAGGCCCGTCGCAGCGCCTCGGCCGACATCCCCAGCACGAACGCGACTGCCAGGCCGATCGCGAGCGGCTTCCAGATCGAGTCGCGGAAGCTGTTACCGCCGATGAATCCGAGCAGCGCCGTGTATGTCGCCCAGGCGAATGCCGCGAACGTGTCGGCGACGAGGAACCGCCGGTAGGGGTAGTGGGCGGTGCCGCACGCGAACGTCGTGACGCTGCGTCCGCCGGGAATGAAGCGGCCCATGATCACGATCGTCCCGCCGCGCGTCGTCATCTGGCGCTGTGCGCGGCGGTACAGGTCCCGGGCCGAGTCGCTGCGCAGCAGGCGCTCGGCGAGCTGCGGGCCGAACCTGCGACCGGAGAAGTAGAAGAGGTTGTCGCCCAGGATGCCGCCGAGCGCCCCGGCCAGGATCACGAGCAGGATGCTGAGACCCCCGTTTGCCGCCAGGATGCCCGCCGTGATCATGGCGGTGTCGCCCGGGGCGACGGGTACGAAGTCGTCCACGAAGACGATGCCGATCAGGACGAAGTAGGTGGCGGGGCTGCTGCTGACGACGTCGAGGAGGAAGTGCACCCCGAAACTGTTTCAACAAGTCCCGGGGCGGGCGTCACGGCTCTGCGCTCCCGGAAATCGTGGGCTGACCGTCGAGCTCGTAAGTGTGCGACTGTGACGTGATGGTCCGGAAGGCGAGAAGCGAAAGGCATGCCCCGGCGTCCCTCGAGAGTGAGCACACCCCGGACGGCGTGCAGGCGCGGCTGCAGAGCAAGCCGTCTCCGAGTTATCTGCAGGACTTCATCTACGGCGCGATCGACGGGGCGGTCACGACGTTCGCGGTCGTGGCCGGGGTGCAGGGGGCGAACCTCGACGAGACCGTGGTGATCATCCTGGGAGGGGCCAACCTGATCGCGGACGGCTTCAGCATGGCCGTCAGCAACTTCCTCGGCTCCCGCGCCGCGCGCCAGCAGCGCGAGCGGGCCCGGCGCGAGGAGCGGCATCACATCCAGATGGTCCCGGAGGGAGAGCGGGAGGAGGTCCGCCAGATCTTCGCGGCGAAGGGCTTCGAGGGCGAGGACCTCGAGCGGGTGGTCGAGGTGATCACCTCCGACCCGGATTTGTGGACCGACACGATGATGAGCGAGGAGCTGGGCTTCGGCGGAACGGAGCCGAACGAGCTCCGCGCCGCGCTCGCGACCTTCACGGCTTTCCTAGCGGTCGGCTTCCTGCCCCTGGCCGTGTTCGCGCTCGACCTCGTCACGCCGGGGAGCATCGACGGCGCGTTCACGTGGAGCGCGGTGATGACCGGCATCGCGTTCTTGGTCGTCGGCGCGATGAAGGCCCGGTTCGTCGACCAGGGATGGCTGCGCGCCGCCCTCGAGACCCTTGCGGTCGGGGGCCTCGCAGCCGGGCTTGCCTACGCGGCCGGCGCGCTGCTCCAGAACGTGGCCTGAGCGGGGGCGAATTCCGGCCCGCGAGCGCCGGAAGCGCTCTGCCTTTCTCAGCCGGTCGGCCATGACAGCCTCCGCCACATAGTTGTTCAGCTCCGAGTTCACGCCCCGGAGCATTGCTCGGCAGCGGGCCCGCGAAAAGGCGGCCACCTTGCGTCTCGCCGTGTGGATACCCGCACCGGTGGAGCGCCTCGGCCGCCTGCTCGGAAGCTGCCTAGACTCCGCCCGATGACTCGCTATGCCGCTTTCCTGCGCGGGATCAACGTCGGCGGGCGCAAGGCCGGCGGCGCACAGCTGCGCACCGCCTTCGAGGAGCTCGGCTTCGACGACGTCGCCACCTTCCGCGCGAGCGGCAACGTCGTGTTCGACGCATCCCGCAAGGTGGACGCGGCGGCGATCGAGCGGGGGCTTGCGAAGGTGCTCGGGTTCGACGTCGCGGTGTTCCTGCGCACGGCCCGCGAGATCGAGGCGATCGCCTCGCACCAGCCGTTCAACGCGCGGCGGCTGAAAGCCTCGAAGGGAAAGCTCCAGGTCGCGGTCCTGGCAAGGAAGCCGGCCGCCGCTGCGCGGAAGCGCATGCTCGCCCTCCAGAGCGACGACGACCTGTTCGCATTCGAGGGTCGCGAGCTCTACTGGCTACCGAGCGGGGGCCTGATGGACTCGGCCGTCGGCATGAAGGGCATCACCGACGTGCTGGGCTCGAACACCGTGCGGACGAAAGGGACGATCGAGCAGCTCGCAGCGAAGTTCTTCGCGGGCTAGTCCCAGTCGCTGCGGGGCGGCGAGAACACGTCGACCACGACGGCGCCCTCGGAGCCGGCGTGGCCGCTGTGCACGACGTTCGGCGCGATGCACCACGTCTCGTCGGGCCCGAGCGTCCGCTCCTCGTCGCCGACGCGCAGCGTCAGCTCACCCTTCAGCACCATCCCCAGCTGCTCGTTCTCGTGGCTGTGCTCGGCGACGATTGCGCCGGGGTCGAGCTCGACCACCGCCATCGTGATCCGCTCGCCGTGCAGCGGGCGCCCGGTGATCCCCTCGAAGAGCTGCCTGGGCCGGATCTGCTCGAGCTTGTCAAAAGCCTCGCTCATGCCGCTCCCATCTGCTGCATCGCACCAAGCAGGTTCACGTGGTGTCGCCTTCCGCCACCTGGTCGTGGATGACAGCGTTCCCCTTGTTCTGCACTTCCTCGACGAAGGCCTGGACCACCGCCTTCGAGTCGTTGGGCATGGCGCCTCCTCTCGCTGGTGAGGGTGTCGGGCAGACTCTAAACTCCGGCGCCATGGATCCGATCGTGCTGAAGCCCGGCGGAGGAAAGACGATCAGCGTCGCAGGCAACGACGTCCTCTTCAAGGCCGTCGTGGCGCGGCTGGCGGCGAAGTACGACATGGAGCTTGCGTGAGCGCCGGCGCGCTGCCTCCCGGGCCGCCGCTGCCGCGCTTCCTGCAGACGCTCGCCTTCGTGTTCGCCCCGGCGCCCTTCCTCGACGCCTGCCGCCGGCGGTACGGCGACGTGGTCACGATGGGCACGCTGTTCGACTCGAAGTTCGTGATGGTCTTCGATCCGGAGGCCGTGAAGCAGCTCTTCCGCGGGCCGCACGAGCAGCTGCGCGCGGGTGAGGCGAACGCCCCCCTGGGGCCGGTGCTGGGATCGCGTTCGGTCCTGTTGCTGGACGGCGCCGAGCACCTGCGCCAGCGGCGGCTGATGCTCCCGTCGTTCCACGGCGAGCGCATGCGCGAGTACGAGCAGGTGATGACTGCGGCGGCGGACCGCACGATCGACTCCTGGCCGGTGGGCGAGTCGTTCCCGCTCCTGCCCGCGATGCAGTCGCTGACGCTCGACGTGATCATGCACGCGGTGTTCGGGGTCGAAGAGGGCCCGCAGCAGGAGGAGCTGAAGCGGCGCGTGCGCACCATGCTCGACCCGGTCGGCAACCGCGCCGTGATCCTCTTGATGATGCTGTCCGGCGGCCGCATCGGCATCGGCGGGCGGATGGAGCGCTTTGCCCGCCAGCGGCAGGCCGTCGACGAGATGATCTATGCGGAGATCGCGCGGCGCCGCGCCGCCGAGGACCTCGAGGAGCGCACGGACGTGCTGTCGATGCTGCTGCTCGCGCGCGATGAGGACGGCGAGGCGATGACGGACGCCGAGCTGCGCGACGAGCTCGTGACCCTGCTGGTCGCCGGTCACGAGACGACCGCGACCGGCCTGGCATGGGCGTTCGAGGAGCTGCTGCGCAACGCGGCGGTGCGCGAGCGCACGCAGGCGGCCGTCGCCGAGCGAGACACCGCGTACCTGGACGCAGTGGTGAAGGAGACGCTCCGGCGCCGCACGGTGGTGCCCGGTGTCGGCCGAGTGGTGCGCGGCGAGCCGTTCGAGCTGAACGGCTACACGATCCCGGTCGGCATCGAGATCAATCCCTCGATCGCCGGCATCCATCGCCGGGCCGACCGCTACCCGGACCCGGCCGAGTTCCGGCCCGAGCGCTTCCTCGGCCCCGATGCGCCCGACACCTATACCTGGATACCGTTCGGCGGCGGCACGCGCCGCTGCCTCGGGGCCAGCTTCGCCACGTTCGAGATGCGCACCGTGATCGCGCGCGTGCTCGAGCGGACCGACCTGGCGACCACGGGGCGGCCGGAGAAGGGCGTGCGCAAGGGCGTCACGATCGTCCCCCGCAAAGGCGTACGCGTCAGGCAGCGAAGCGCGCCGCGCCCCGCCTCAACCGTGGCGCTCGCAGAAGTCGCGTAGCGCGGCGGCGAACTCGGGGCTGCCGCCAGGCGCTTTCTCCACGCCCAACCGGGAAGCATCGGGGAAGGCCGCGACGGCGTCCGCGTATCCCTCTTCGGTGAAGCTGAGGCAGCCGACGTGCTGAGCCAGCATCAGCGGACCGCCGTACTCGCGCACCAGGTCGCCGATCGGCTCGTTCTCGGCACTCAGCGAATCCCATGCCAGCGCCAGCCACTCTCCGTGCGGGAACCGCTCGATCATCCGGCCGGCCAGCTCGTCGTTCACAGAGCCCTGCGTCATCTGCACGATGCCGTGGCGGATGAACTCGCGGTGGTCCTGGACGAGGAACTGGCGCATCGCCGCCCACACCTCCCTGACGATCGCGCGCCGCTCGCCGTCCATGTCATATGTGACCGAAGCGTGTCCCAGGACGAGGCCCTGCACGCTGTCGCGCCGGCCCAGCGCGATCCGCGCGCCGGTCGCCGTTGCCCACCCGTCGGCCACGACGAAGAAGCGGTCCCAGCCCAGGCGGTCCACCTCCGCCAGCCCGCGCTCCACGAACAGGTCGCGCAGCCTGATGCGGCCCTCGCGCACGGCCTTCACCTGCTCGTCCGTGATCGGCTCGTCGCCCACGGCAGGAGCGTCGTAGCTGGCCGTCTCAGCCCACTCGTCGAGCTGCTCGCGGATGGTCCACTCGAGCTCAGTGAACTGCGGCACCAGCAGCAGGCGCGGCTTCTGCATGGTGTGGATCAAAGCAGGCCGCCGCCTCGGCTCGTGTGACGGGTGCACGTCCCCAGTGCGCGCGCTCGGCGTACTCGACGAGCCGCCCGAAGTAGGACTCGATCGCGGGCACCTCGATGCCGTCGGGCTCGAGATCGCGGCGCGCGTTGGAGTTCTCGTAGGAGACGTCCATCGCGAAGTAGGGGAAGAACACGCGCGTGCGCCGCAGGCCGCGGCGCCTGCGTGCGCTCGTACCCGCGAGCACCGGGTAGACGAACCGCCTGAAGAGGCTCGGAGGTATCACGACCGGCTCGCGCTGGCCGACGTGCTGGGCAGACAGCTCGATCAGGCGGCCGACGCTGGTGGCCTGCGCTCCGGCGACCAAGTGGTATGTCTCGGCCTTGTCGAGCGGGTCGCTCGAAAGCTTGAACACGGCGTCGGCGACGTAGTCGACCGGCACGACGTCGACCGGGGCGAGGCGGCGGGCCGGCAAAGCCGGCAGCGAGCCGCGGACGAACGCCTTCAGCGGCGTGTACAGCACGTTGAACGAGGCGGTCCACCCGGTCGTACGCTCCCCGACCACGATGCTCGGCCGGAATATCTGGATCGGCAGCTTGCCCGCGTACGCCCGCACCAGCCGCTCGGCTTCGAACTTCGACTGCTCGTACGGATTGCGGAAGCCCTGTCCCACGTCGAGGTGCTCCTCGCGGAACTCGCCGCGATGCGTGCCGGCGACGTACGCCGTGGAGATGTGCGCGAAGCGCCGCAGGTTTCCGCGCCGCCGGCACAGGTCCGCAAACTCCAGCATGCGCCGCGTGCCGTCCACGTTGATCCGGCGCGACTCCTCCAGCGGCAGTGTGAACGACACGGAGGCAGCCGAGTGCACGATGTCGGTGACGCGCTCTGCAAGGTCGTCACGTTGCGCGGGAGCCAGACCGAGGTCAGGCTGCTCGATGTCCGCGGGGACCGCGTGCAGCCGGTCGCTGAAGTCCGCGCTTTGCCCGAGCATGCAATCGACCGCGGTGCGCAGGCGGGCATCTGCCTCGGCCGCGTCCCGCCCGCGGACCGCGGCGTAGACAGGCCGATCCGTGCGCTCGAGGTAGCGCGCGAGGATCTCCATCCCGAGAAACCCGGTTGCGCCGGTCAGGAACACCGCGCCGTGCGTGGGCAGGGGCGTGGGGGCCATCTCTCCTCCTCAACATAGGGGAAGGCGTAAAAAAGGATTTCAGCCCCCGGCGGCGCCGTGGTCAACCGACAACCTGTCCATATCGCAAAATGCGGGATAGCCTTCGGCCATGGCCGCCGAGGATTCCCGCAGTTCCCGGATGTACCGCGCCGCAAAGCTGATGCGCGAGCTGCTCCCCGGCGACCACGAGCTGGGGGACCCGCTGTCGGTGTCCGGTGACAAGCCTTCCCACCTGCTCGCGCGCAGGGTGGCCGAGACCGGGTCGCAGCGCCCGCTGATGCGCGAGCTCGGACTGGGCGCGCTGCAGGTGTGGCAGGCCCTGTCCGAGGCGCAGGGCCGCGGCCGGGGCGACGCGGAGGTGGCGATCCTGTTCACGGACCTCGTCGACTTCTCGGACTGGGCGCTGGAGGTCGGCGACGCGGTGGCCCTCGAACTGCTGCGCAAGGTCGGGACGGAGCAGGAGGCCGCGATCTGCGGGCGCGACGGCGACGTCGTGAAGCGCCTTGGCGATGGGCTGATGGCCGTCTTCGCGGACCCTGCCGACGCCGTCGCGGCCGCTCACGAGGCGTGCTACCGCGTCGGCGCGCTCGAGGTCCACGGATACCGCCCCCGCATGCGTGCGGGAGTCCACGTCGGTCGCCCGCGCCGCCTGGGCGGCGACTACCTGGGCGTCGACGTGAACATCGCCGCGCGCGTCGCTGCCGCGGCGTCCGGCGACGAAGTGCTCGTGTCGGCGCCGGCGTGCGCGCGGCTCGATGACGGCGCGTTCGAGCTGCGGCGGCGCCGGCGGTTCAGGGCCAAGGGCACACCGAAAGAGCTGGAGGTCTACTCGGTCGAGCGGCCCATGAAGTCCTCCAGCACCTGATTGAAGGCAGGAGTCCGCTGCGCCGCGTGGCCCGCCCCCGGTAGGCACTCGCGGCGCCCGCCCAGACGGGCGGCGATCGCGTCGCACAGCCGTTCGAGGCCGGGATCGTGTCCGCCGGACACGACGAGCACCGGCACGCCGGCGCGAGCGATGGCGTCGTAGTCGGGGTGCGCCTCGGCGGGAGGCCGCAGGCCACGCGCCAGCTCCCGCGCGCGGGCGAGCTCTTCGCGCTGTCCGGCTGTCAGGTTCCCGCCCATCCCGGCCAGTGCCTCGAACGCTGCCCGCGCCTCTGCGTGGGCGCCCGGGGACTCACCGGTGTACGCCCCCGCGAGGTCCAGCAGCCTCCGCGTGTCGGGATCCTCCGCGTCCGCGAGCTCGAACAGCGGCACTTCGATCAGGGTCAGCGAGCGCACCCGGTCGGGGCGGCGCCCGGCGGCGACCGTCAGGCCCAGCCCGCCATAGGAAAAGCCCACCGCATGTGCACGCTCCCGTGCGAGCAGCTCCTCGAGGTCGCCGGCATCGACCTCCCAGTCCTGCCGCTCGGTCGCGGGGCTGGGCGGGAACCCCCGCCGGTAGGCGAGCAGCAGCTTCCAGCTTTCGGCCAGCGGCTCCTGTGCGGCCCATGTCATCTCCGGCCCGACCCCTCCGTGCACGAAGAGGATCGGCTGACCGGCTCCCAGCGAGCGAACGTGCAGCGTTACGAGAGGCCCGGCTTGTCGACCATCAGGAAGACGGCGATCACGAGCAGGATCCCCGTGATCGTGCCGGCGATGCCCTGACGCATCGCGCCCTGCTGATACTTCTGCGAGGGAGCGAACTCCCCGTCGCCCGCGTCGGCGATCTCGCGCTCGATCATCGGGCCCAGACGCCGGTCCTGCGGGATGAAGAAGGCGAGGTTGAGGATCGCGATCACCAGCACGATCGCGAAGGTGGCGCTGAGCCAGAGGTCGCCCAACTCCCAGTTGCCCTCCGACACCTGGTAGAAGCCCGTCGCCAGCACCACGATCAGCGCAGGCACGGCGAAGAACTGGTTGAGCACCAGCTGCAGGCGGTGCACGTACGGGAGGTGCCGCGGGCTGAGCTTCATCGCCACCGGGAACATCACGGACTCCGCGAACGTGGCGCCGAACCCGACCATCACGGCCGTGATGTGCAGGAACACGGAAAACTCGTACGAGGTGATGGCGAGCGCCACCGCGCGAGCTTATTAGGAATCGATCAGGCGGCGCTCGATCGCCCAGCGCGACAGCTCGTGCCGGCTCGACAGCTGGAGCTTGCGCAGCACCGCCGAGACGTGTGCCTCGACGGTCTTGGCGGAGATCTCCAGGCGCAGCGCGATCTCCTTGTACATGTAGCCGCGCGCGATCAGCTGGAGGACCTCGCGCTCGCGCGGCGTGAGCTGGTCCAGCTCGGCGTCCTGCTCCGCAGCGGCCGGTGCCGGGCCGGCAAAGGCGTCGAGCACGAATCCGGCCAGCCGGGGCGAGAACACCGCGTCGCCTTCGTGTACGCGCCGGACGGCTTCGGCCAGCTCGGGCCCGGAGATCGACTTGGTCACGTAGCCGCGCGCGCCTGCCCGGATCACCGCGATCACGTCCTGTGCGGCGTCCGAGACCGACAGCGCGAGAAAGCGCACGCCGGGCTGGTCCGCCACCCGGCGGATGACCTCGACGCCACCGCCGTCGGGCATGTGGACGTCGAGCAGGACGACGTCGGGACCGGCGGCCGCGATCGTCGCGACGGCGTCGTCGACGGTCGCAGCGTCGCCTGCGATGTCGACCAGGCCTTCGAGCTCGGCCCGGACGCCGGCGCGAAACAGCTGGTGATCGTCGACGATCACCACGCGCGGAGAGGTCACGAGCCGTCCTCCAGCACCAGCTCCACCTCGGTGCCCTGGCCGCGCGTGCTGTGTATCGCTGCCCGGCCGCCGTTGCGCGTCATGCGGCCGACGATGGACTCGCGCACGCCGCGCCGGTCCCCGGGGACGGCGTCGGGATCGAAGCCCGGCCCGCGATCCCTCACGAACACGTGCTTGCGCCCGTTCGCCAGCTCCGCGTACACGTCGACCGCCGACCCGCCGCCGTGCTTCGCGGCGTTCAGCATCGCCTCCCGTGCGGCCGCGACCATCGCGTCGGCCGCCGGGTCCAGCTCGCAATCGCCCACGGCGACCACCTCGACGGGAACGCCGCTGCTCTCTTCCACTTCGGCGGCGGCCCGCTCGAGCGCGCCCAGCATGCGGCCCGCGGCCGCGGCGGTGGACCGCCCCGACAGCCAGGCGCGCAGCTCTCGCTCCTGCCGGCGCGCGAGCCCGGCCACCTCGCGCGGATCGGACGAGCGCTTCTGCATCAGCGTCAGCGTCTGCAGCACAGAGTCATGCAGGTGGGCGGCCATCTCGGCCCGCTCCTGTGAGCGGATGCGCTCCGCGCGCTCGGCCGACAGGGACCTCACGAGCCGCAGGATCCACGGCGCGAAGATCACGGCCAGCACCACGACCACCACGATCACGGCCAGCACGACGTCGCGCGCGGCGCTCAGCGAGCCGGTGGCCTGGAGGAATACGAGGCCGGCGGCGATCACCAGCGCGATGCCCAGGCCCACGCGGGAGACGACGGCCGCGCCGCGGCCGAGCGCGCGCAGCTCCTCGGCGGCGTCGGGCTCCGCCGGTGCGGCCGTATCCGCGATCGGCGCCCTGCCGGTCGACTGGCGCCACAGCAGCGCGCCACCTCCGGCGATCAGCACCAGGGGCCACACGACGGCATCGGGGAACCAGACGTCGAGCGCGCGCAGGGCGAGCAGGACCGCAAGCAGCACCAGGGCTACGCCCAGGGCAACCTCCACCGACCCACGCCCGCCACGCGGCGCGGAGTCCGCCGCGGACGCGCCCGCCGCATCGCCCGGGGGGATCACGAGCCAGCCGAGCACGTACAGGACGACACCCGCGCCTCCGGCCGCGGCGGCGGCGACGAACACGATCCTGACGACCAGAGGGTCGAGGTCGAGGCGGGCTGCGATGCCGGCGCAGACCCCGGCGATCACGCGGCGCTCCTGATCCCGCCGGAGCGCGGGCTTGGCGATGGTGCTGCCGGCCTCGGTGGCCATCCCGCCGCGCATCATCGCACCGGAGCCCCCTCGCCGAACGGCAGTCAGGTGCGGCGGCCGAGGCCGGAAGCCAGCAGGATGATGCCGAGGGCCGCGCACACGAGCGGCCCCACCGCGGCGAACCTCAGGTTGAAGACGTCGAGCTGATCGAGCAGCAGCACGACGCCGAAGCAGACCAGCACGACGCCGGCGACGAGCGACGCGATGTCCGGCCCCGTGGAGCGCCTCACTTCGCTCACCGGCGCGCGGCGCCGGTCGCGCACGCCGTGTTGCCGGGCTCGACGTCCACGTTCCGGAAGGACTCCTGCGGCCCGGCGTGCTTTACCTGGAGGAGCCCGATGCCCACGTCGCCGTGGACGACCAGCAGCGGCGCACCACGGCGGGCGCGGAACTTCTCTTCCCAGTCCACGTCGACGCCGCCGCTCTCGTGGCCGAACACCTGGACGGCGCCGACGCCCACGTCCGCCTGGCTTGCGACGCACACGTCTTCGGGCACCACGACCACGCCTTCGCCCACGCCCACGTCGAGCGTGACGTCCTTGCCCTCCGGCGGCAGGCGCACGAAGCGCAGGTCGAGCACCAGGCTGCCCATGCCGAGCTCGTAGCGGTCGCGGATGTCGGCGGCCGCCGTGGGGCGGTACTCGCGTTCCCCGATGCCGCCGTCGAAGTCGACGTCGGCCGCCGCGATGAACGCGACCGAGGTGGCAAGCGCGAGCGCGGGCAGGATCAGCCACCGCACGCGGCCGATGAAGGCACCCGCGATCAGCATCACCCCGGCGGCGATCACGAGCGCCGCGCCGACGGTGCCGCCGCCGATCGCCGCCGTCCACGCGCCGGCCACGAAGACCACTCCGGAGAGCACCAGCAGCCCGGCGCCGAGCGCCACGGCGATCAGCACGTCGCGAGTGCTGCCGACCGGTCGCTCTCCGGTGACGAGCCACCACACGAGGAACCCGACCAGCGCGATCGCGGCCAGCGGCAGGATGAGGAGTCCGGCGAACAGCCCCGCGCCGAGGACGAGCAGGACAGGAACGAGCAGCAGCGGGCCCGCGACCACCGCGAGCACGACGATCGCGAGCGCGGTCAGCGCGCCGCTGCGCTGGCGCGGCGGAGCAGCCGTTGTCGTGGCGCCGGTGTCCTCCGGGATGAACACCCAGGCCGCGAGATACACGAGGCCGCCGAGGCCGCCGAGCACGAGCGACGCGGCAAACGCGATGCGGAAGATGACCGGATCGATGTCGAAGTAGCGGCCGAGGCCGCCCGCCACGCCGCCGAGCATGCGATCGTCGCGGGAGCGCGTGAGTCGCCGCGGCGCCGGCTGGACGGCGGTGGGCGCGGTCTCCGCCTCTTCGGGTCCGGGAGGAGGCTGGGGCGGGCGCTGCTGGGACTCGTCCTCGGTCATCGGTCTCCGTTCGTCGGGGCGGGCAACGATCTGCAGACTGACGCAGCGTCGCGCTCCTGCCTATCGGGAATGTCCCTTAGGGACCCGCGCGACCCGGGTTCGGCGCCGTAATGCGGCTGACGCGATTTCCCTTCGGCAAGCGGGAGTCAATAAGGTCCCGCCCAACTAACCGCTAGCCAAGAGGAGGCGCAGCATGAGAGTCAAGATGACTTTCGCGGTCTTGGCCCTGGCAGCGTTGGCACTGGTCGTGCCGGCGTCGTCGACCGCGCGAACCGTGAAGGTGGAGGCCGGCGAGTCGATCCAAGACGCGATCGACAATGCCAAGCCCGGTACCACCATCAAGATCGAGGAGGGGACCTACGCCGAGAGCCTGCTGATCGACAAGGACGGCATCGAGCTCATCGGCGAAGGGCGCAAGAAGACCCACATCGTGCCGCCGGCTACGCCCACCGTGGGCGAGGGATGTGTCCAGCCTGCGGGGCCGGGCGGTCCACCCGAGCCGGTCGTGGACGGTATCTGCGTGTTCGACGTGGACGCGGAGTTCAACCCGCTCTCGACCGTTGAGGACGTGGAGATCGGCCACCTGTCGGTCGACGGGTTCAACAACAGCATCTTCCTTTTCCACACCAGGGATGCCGAAGTCACGCGCACGATCCTGTCCGACTACCACGAGTACGGCGTGTTCGCCAACGACTCGCGCGGAACGGAGATCGAGCGAAACGTGACGTACAACAGCGTGGAGGACCACAACCCCGAGGCAGGCATCTATGTCGGCGACTCGCCGGAAGCTGATGCCACCGTGTGGAAGAACGTGTCGTTCGGAAACCTGCTCGGGATCTTCGTCAGGGACGCGGCGCACGGCAAGGTGCTGGAGAACAAGTCCTTCTCCAACTGCGTCGGCGTCCTGTTCTTGAACACGGACGCCCCCGTCGACGTGGCTGACTGGCTGGCGAGGGACAACCTCGTGACCGGCAACAACAGGGAGTGCCCGCCCGGTGAAGAAGCGCCGCCGCTCTCCGGTGTCGGCATCGCCGTCCTCGGCGGCGACGACATCGACCTGATCGACAACGGCGTGTTCGGAAACCGCACTGCCGCGGGCTTCCAGTCCGCCTTCGCGGGCGGCATCGTCGTGACGGCCTCGCCGTTCGGGCCCGCGCCGGTCGCTTCGACCGACATCAAGGTGGCGTTCAACACGGCGTTCGGCAACAACCCGGACCTCGTGGTGGACGAGGGCAATGAGGCCAAGGTGTTCGGGAACGACTGCCTGACGTCGACGCCTGAGGGTCTGTGCGAGGACGCCGAGCATTCCGGCAGCCACGGCAACGGTCACCACGGCGATCGCGACGACGACCACGGCGACCGCCACCACAAGAAGCACAAGAAGCACAAGGGCGGCAAGCACAGCAAGAACAAGAAGCGCTACAAGAGCCACCGCGACTAGCAAGCGGCTGGATGTCGTGCTCCAGAGGGGCGGCTGCGGCCGCCCCTCTGTCGTTGGGATGATGCGCTCCGGCAACGAGCGAACGGAGGTACCGGTGAGCGCGGAGAACCAGCAGATTCGGACCGAGGTCGACGCCGACGGAATTGCGGTCGTGACGCTGTCCCGGCCGGAGAAGCGCAATGCGCTCTCGATCCAGCTGCGCAGCGAGCTGATGGACGCGCTTGCATGGTGGGCCGACGACTCGCAGGTCCGCGTGGTGATCCTGACGGGCGCAGGGCCGGCGTTCTCAGCGGGATTCGACCTCGCAGAGTTCGGGCAGCCGGAGCTGGCCCGCAAGATTCGCCACAACTCGACCGCCTACCACCGCGCCGTTTGGAGCTATCCGAAGCCGATCATCGCGGCGGTGAACGGCCCCGCGATGGGCGGCGGCTTCGATCTCGCGCTGCTGTGCGACATGCGGATCGCATCGAGCGGCGCAGCGTTCGGTCATCCCGAGATCAAGTTCGGCGCGCCGCCGCTGTTCACGCCGCTGCGCTGGATCGTCGGCGACGGGGTCGCGCGCGACCTGTGCCTGACCGGGCGGCCGGTCGACGCGGTGGAGGCGCTGCGCATCGGGCTCGTGAGCCGTGTGGTGGCTCCCGAGGCGCTGATGGACGAGGCCCACTCGGCCGCGCGGCAGATCGCGGAGGCTCCCCAGCCGGCGCTGCAGGCGACCAAGCGCTATCTCAGCGGAAATCAGGGCTTCGGGTTCGAAGACTCCTTCCGCATCGAGCACGACGACGTCTTCGACACCCTGCTGACGGGCGGCGCGCCGGCTTTCGGTTAGGGTCGCGCTCGTGCCGGCCAGGCTGTATTTCTTGACGCTTTCGCACCCGTCGCAGGCTGCGCGCCTGATGCTGGAGCGCAAGGGCATCGACCACGAGCTCAAGGAGCTGTTCCCCGGAGGTCACCCGGCGCAGCTGCGCATGGCCGGGTTTCGCGGCGGCACCGTGCCCGCATTGAAGATCGACGGGCAGCGGGTGCAGGGGTCGCTCAACATCTCGCGCGCCCTCGACGCGCTGCGGCCCGAACCACGCCTCTTCCCCGCGGACCCGGAACGGCGGCGCGCTGTGGAGGAGGCCGAGGCCTGGGGAGAGGGCGAGCTCCAGCCGGTGCCGCGGCGGATGTTCCGCTGGGGCGCATCGCGGCGCCAGGATTTCCGCGTGTGGATGGTGCGCGACATGGGCATGCCCGCGCCGAACGTGATGGCGCGGGCACAGAAGCCGCTGGCACACGCGTTCGCGCGGATGGCGGAGGTGTCGGACGAGCGCGTCCGCGCCGACGTCGCCGGGCTCCCCGCGCAGATCGACCACATCGACCGGTTGATCGCGGAGGGGGTGATCGGGGGCGACGAGCCCAACGCGGCCGACTTCCAGATCGGCACGACGGTGCGCGTGTTCCTGGCATACGAGGACCTGCACGGCCTGGTCGAGGGACGGCCGGCAGGGGACCTCGCGATGCGCCTGCTGCCGCGCTATCCGGGCCCGATCCCGGCGTTCCTGCCGGACGAGTGGCTGGCCGCCGTCAGGTGAACCGCGTCGCCAACGGCGCTCTCGCCGGCGCTGTCGCCGCGTGCGCATGGGCGCTGCAGCAGCCGTTCGACAAGCGCGTGTTCGGCACTCGCTACGACGACGTCGAGTTGCTCGGCAAGCTCGTCACGCGCGGTCCGGCATGGCCGGCGGCGGGACTCGCCATGCACGCCGCCAACGGCGCGATGTTCGGGGCGACGTATGCGCTCGTGCGGCCGCGGCTGCCCGGACCGCCGGTGGCCGTGGCCTTCGGTGCCGCGATGGTGGAGAACTTCGGCTTCTGGCCGCTCGGCCGCCTGATCGACCACCACCATCCCGCACGCAAGCAGCTCGAGCCGCTGCAGGGCAACCGGCGGGGCCTGGCCGCCGCGACCTGGCGCCACGCGCTGTTCGGCGTATTGCTGGGGGCGCTCGAGCAGCGGCTGAACCGCGACCCCGTACCATTGCCCGACGGCAAAGCCTGAACTGAGACCGGGAGGTCCCCGCACATGAGTAACCGCACGTTCGTCATCGGAGTCGGCATGACCAAGTTCGAGAAGCCCGGCTCACGCGAATGGGACTACCCCGACATGGCGCACGAGGCGGGCACCAAGGCGCTCGCCGACGCGGGTATCCCTTACGACCGCGTGGAGCAGGCCTTCGTGGGCTACTGCTACGGCGAGTCGACCTCCGGCCAGCGCGCGGTGTACGGCCTGGGCCTCACCGGCATTCCCGTCGTGAACGTGAACAACAACTGCTCGACCGGGTCGTCGGCGCTGTACATGGCGCGCCAGGCCGTGCGCGGCGGGCTTGCCGACTGCGCGCTCGCGCTCGGCTTCGAGAAGATGGAGAAGGGTTCGCTGGGCGTCAAGTACACGGACCGCACGAACCCCATGGACAAGCACATGACGACGATGTTCGAGGTGCGCGAGGTCGAGCAGTCGCCGTTCGCTCCGCAGATGTTCGGCAACGCCGGCCGCGAGCACATGGAGCGGTACGGCTCCGAGCCGGACCACTACGCGTGGATCGGCTGGAAGAACCACAAGCACTCGGTCAACAACCCCTACGCCCAGTTCCAGGACGAGTACTCGCTCGAGGACATCAAGGCGGCGAAGATGATCCACTCGCCGCTGACGAAGCTCCAGTGCTCGCCCACGTCCGACGGCTCGGGCTGCGCGATCGTCGCGAGCGAGCGGCTCGTGGACGAGCTCGACCTGTGGGACCGCGCAATCGAGATCGCGGGGCAGGCGATGGTGACCGACATGCCCTCGACGTTCGAGGAGCGCAGCTCGATCAAGATCGTCGGCTACGACATGTCGAAGAAGGCGGCCGAGAAGGCCTACGAGGAAGCGGGCGTCGGCCCGGACGACGTCGACGTGATCGAGCTCCACGACTGCTTCTCCGCCAACGAGCTGATCACGTACGAGGCGCTCGGACTGGCCGAGGAGGGCGAGGGGCACAAGCTCGTCGAGAACGAGGACACCACGTACGGCGGGCGCTGGGTCGTGAACCCGTCCGGGGGCCTGATCTCGAAGGGACACCCGCTCGGCGCCACGGGCTTGGCCCAGTGCTCGGAGCTCACCTGGCAGCTGCGCGGTGACGCGGACAAGCGCCAGGTGGAGGGCGCGAAGGTCGGCCTCCAGCACAACATCGGGCTGGGTGGCGCGGCGGTGGTGTCGGTCTACAAGCCCGCGGCCGCCTAGGCGCGGGCCATCTCCTCTTCGCTGGGCTCCCAGCCCATCGCCATCGCCTGCAGCCCGCGGAAGAAGATCGCGAGCATCGTCGCGTAGAGGCTGTCGTCGAGCTCCGGGTCGACGAGCTTGTCGAGCAGGAAGCCGTCGGCCATGAAGTCGGTCATCGCCGCCACGTCCGCGATCGGGACCGGTGGCCTGGCCGGGAAGTTCGCCGACCAGCGCTCGTACACCTCGGTGAGTCGGGCGCGCAGCGCGCGGTGGCGCGTGGCGAGCTCCTGGCGGAAGTCCTCGTTGCGGGCCGCGTAGGCGACGAACTCGAAGTACAGCCGGGGCCACTCCGGGTCGCTGAACACGTAGCGGACGAAATCCTCCGCGGCGGCGTTCGCCTCGTCGCGGGCCTCGCCGGTGCCGGCCAGCAGGCGGTCGATCCGCTCCAGCTCGGCGCCGAACTTCTCGTCCATCATCACCAGGAAGAGCTCCTCCTTGCTCTTGAAGTTGGAGTAGAAGGCGCCCTTCGTGAAACCCGCGTCCTGCGCGACATCCTCGACGGAGGCGCCCGCCAACCCGTGGCGGCAGAACAGCTTCGCGGCGGAGCGCAGGAGCGAGGAACGCGTCTCCTCCTGCTTCTGGCGGCGTGACTTCGGCTTCATCCGACCAGCACCTCCGCATCGTGGCGCGGAGTCTCGGTGATCGCCCGCCGGTAGACCCGTTCGTCGCCTTCGCGGCTCGGCCTCAGGGTGCGCCGCCGTACGAGCTCGCGCAGCACGACCTGCATCTCGAACTGTGCGAACGCGCCGCCCAGGCACCTGCGCACGCCTCCCCCGAAGGGGATCCATGTGTAGGTGCCGGGCGGGCGTTCGAGGAACCGCTCTGGGAGGAAGCGGTCTGGCTCGGGATACACGTCGGGGCGGCGGTGAGCGAGGTAGATGCACGGCGCCACCTTCACGCCGGCGGGCAGCTGGTAGCCGCCGAACTCCATCGGGGCCTTCAAAGTGCGGTTCACGAGCGAGATCACCGGCCGCAGGCGCAGGGTCTCCTGGATCACGGCGGTCAGGTACTCGTCGCGCTCGTCGGCCACCTCGGCCGTCAACCGCTCGAGCTTGGCGGGGTGGCGGACCAGTCGCTCGACCGCCCACGCCAGCGCCGTGGCGGTGGTCTCGTGCCCCGCGACGAGCAATGTGACCAGCTCGTCGCGCAGTTCGGCGTCGCTCATCGGGCTGCCGTCCTCGTGCCGCGCCTGCAGCATCAGGGAGAGGATGTCCTCGCGCTCGGCCAGATCTTCGGCGTGCCGCCGTTCCGCGATCTCGGCATAGATCAGCGAGTCGACGCCGGCGATCTTGCGCTTGAACGGCCCGAAGTTGCGGATGCGCTGCGGTCCCAGCGCGATCAGGAAGAACGCCTGCCGCGGGTCAGTGAGAACGTCGAGCAGATTGCGCAGCTCCGTCCGCAGGCGGTCGAGGCGCTCGCCCTCCTGTACGCCGAACACCGCGCGCAGGATGATCTCGAGCGTCACGGCCTGCATGCGGGGCCGCAGCCTGTACGGCTCGCCCAGCGGCCACGTGTCGATCTCGCGCGCGGCGATGTCCGACATCAGCTCGCCGTAGCGCTTCATCCGCTGTCCGTGGAAAGGGGGCAGCAACAGCTTGCGATGCTCCATGTGAGCGTCCTCGTCCAAGAGCAGGAGCGACTGCGGGCCCACGACCGGCAGCAGGATCCGGTTCGCCTCGCCGGCATGCAGCAGCTTCGGGTCGCCGGTGAAGACCTGCTTCACGTCGTCGGGATGCGTGACGAACACCCACGTGCCTTCGTATGCGATCTGCAACCGAAAGGTGTCGCCATAGCGTGCGTGGCAGGTGCGCAGCATGCGCTGCGCCTGGCGGAACCAGATCGCGCTCTGCACCAGCATCGGCAGCCGCGGCCCGGGAGGGAGGTGACCGTTGCGGGCGCTCACACCGCCTCCACCGGACCGGCCGGCCCGAGGCTCCGGCGGCCCGCCCGCTCGACCACGCCGCGCACGTTCTCGATCCAGCATGCACGCTCCCGCGCCGAGAAGGTGGCGACCGGCTCCGTGACGTTGCGCAGCCAGTGCATGCGCCGCTCGCCGAAGTCGATCTTGCGCATGCGCCCGGCGGCGCTGCGCGTCGCGTCGCTGACCAGCACCTCGCCGCCGGGGGCGACCGCGCACAGCCGCGCGGCGACGTTGACCGTGCGCCCGTACCAATCGCCGTCGTGTGTCACGGCCTCGCCGCTGTGGATGCCGATGCGCACCAGGGGGAAGGCGGGGTCGTCCTCGAGCGTCGCGACGATCCGCAGGCCGAGCTTGATCGCGGCCGCCGGGTCGCCGCAGCGCAGCATGATGCCGTCGCCGAGCGCCTTGACCTCCTCGGCTCCGTAGCCGGGAAGCAGGGCGCGGACGCGGCGCTGCAGCTCGAGCGCGACCTCGGCTGCCCGATGGTCCCCCTCGAGGTCTGCGAGGGCGGTGTAGCCGACGAGGTCGGAGAAGAGGAACGTGTGGGGAGGCTGCATACTCGCCGGTATTTGAATCACATACCGAGCGGTATGTCAAATAGGGATGTCCCCTAAGGGACTACGTGATGCCCGCCGGTGGCCCCGCGGCCGTTCGCGACGCCGCGCGGAACAGCAGGAGGCTTGCGGCCAGGAGCCAGAGCGCGATCAGGATCATCGGGAAGAAGAAGACCGAGCCCAGCGCCAGGATGCCGATGGCCACGCCGAGCCAGCCGGCCCAGCTCGGCACGAGCCCGGCGCGCAGGGCGGCCAGCGAGACCGCCACGATCAGCGCGGCAGCGCCGGCACCGCCGGTCGCGTGCAGCACGTACCCGGCATCGCGCGCGGCATGGATCAGCTCCGGAAAGACGCGGTCCTGGAAGGTGTCGTCGCTCATCGTCTCGATCCCGGCCTCGAGCCCGATCCCGGTCAGCGTCAACGAGGCGTACACGGCGCCGCCGATCGTGGCGACGTTGGTGAGCAGCGGGTCGGCGCCGATGCGGCGCATGAACTCACGCACCGCGGCGATGAACCAGAGGAAGCAGAAGACGCCGAGCAGCACGAGCCCCCAGCCGAGCGCGATCTGGTCGCGGTTGCCCGAGTCACCGTAGAAGCTGACGACTTCGGCCGGCGGCGCGTCGAAATCCGGGGCACCGCTGTCTTTGATGAGGATGCCGGCGATGAAGAGGACGACGTACGCGGCGCCTCCGAGAGCCGCCCAGCGTGCCAGGCCCGAGCGCTGTCCAGGGGTCGTCATGCTCATCTCGTTTGCCTCCCCGCTTGTATGAGTCGTGTCCGGTGCGAATCTAGACGCTCGCCGCTGCGGATGGCAAGGAGGTTGCGCCGGGCGGTGTCACGGTGTCATAGTCGGGAGGTGAGGAGGGTTGCGGTGATCGCGTCGGTCCTGCTCGCCATGGCTTGCGGTGAGGTGCATCAGGCCGCCGCCGCCCCGCGCCTGCTCGAGACGCTGACGGTGCCCGCGGCCCCATCGACGCCGGTCACGACCAAGACGACGCTCAAGCAGGGGCGGCAGTACACGCTCGAGGTGCGCGGGATCGTGACGAGCTCGACCACGCGGCCGGACGGCGTGACGATCGGGGAGCGCGAAGACGCCTTCTACTGCTTCGAGGAGCTGAACGAGGCGGCCGTCAGCCCGACCAGCTCGTGCACGAAGAACATCCGCTATCTCGGCGCGCTGCGCGCCAGGATCGGCGGGTTCAACGATTTCGTCGAGACCGCGCTCGGCATCCAGGGCCGGATCCCGTACCAGCCAAGCCACGCCTACGTGGTCGGCTTCCGGGCGCCGCGCACCGGCGCGCTCAGCTTCGTGTCGAGCAAGCTGATCACGCTCTCGCTGCAGGGCTCCTTCCAGTTGAAGCTGTACGGCAGCGCCGCGAAGAAAAAGAAGAGGAAGAAGAAGAAGAAGCGGATCACCGGATGTCCCGCAGCACGGGCGAGCGGCCCGCAGGCGCGCGCGGCATCGGCGTGCCACTGGGAGGTGAGCTTCCACGTCGAGCAGAAGGGCGTTCCCGCCGCGTCGACCCCGGCGCCTGGCACGGGGTTCGTGGAGACCGAGACGAACGCCGTCGGGAAGATCTTCTTCAATGCCAAGCCCAAGCCCGGGCGATACGCCGCCGGCAGGCCCGCGGCCGTGATCGTCCACACCGAGACCTACCAGTCGGCCTTCAACCCGTTCTCCTTCCTGGAGGGCGAGGTCAGGACGACCCCGCTCTCGGCGAGGTACCGGTACGGCGGTCGGGAGGCGGAGGTCCGCATCGCAGGTGTGGTGACGAGCGTCACGGGAGTCGTCTACGGCAAGTCCGGACAGGGGCACAGCACCGCGGCCGGAGACCGCGGCAGCTTGGCCGCCACCGTCGATTTTCCATTTCACCGCGACGACTTCCTCGACGTGCGTTACGGGTGCAGCGCATGC
>Ga0209382_10003468_pt1 | contig 21852 bp, 22 predicted proteins | sample SoiMetdeltSBSDD5_FD_187599 | JGI IMG/M metagenome (GOLD analysis project Ga0209382, IMG submission 187599) | Bulk soil microbial communities from a Populus tree surrounding site in Tennessee, USA - Soil MetaG P. deltoides SBSDD5 (SPAdes) (version 2) | ecosystem: Environmental > Terrestrial >...
TGCTGGAAATAGCCGCGGCGCTCGGGCGGTACGCCCTCGACCTCGAGCAGCTCGGAGATCAGTCGGTTGGCGGCTTCGTTCTGAACCTGATAGCGGCGGGCCTCGGGCATCGCCTTGAGTATACCGTTACCGGCCTCCCGGCCAGAATGCGACCGCGAGACCGGTGACCACCAGGGCCCCGCCGAGCGCCGTGAAGATCGTGAATGGCTCACCCAGCAGCAAGGGGCCCAGCAGCGCCCCCACGATCGGCTGGACGTTCAGAAAGATCGCGGCCCGGGGGGCCGGGACCCGGGCGAGCGCCCAGTTCCAGACGACGTACCCGAGCGCCGTGATGAAGACGGCCAGATAGAGGGCGCCGGCCAGGGCTTGCCCGGTCCAGACTGGCCGAGCCCCAGAAGCCCACTCGAGCGCGGCGAGCGGCATGAGCGCGGCGGCGCCCCAGACGAGCGATCGCGTCGTCACGGGGAGCGGCGCATGGCGCTCGAGCACCCGGCGCCCCAGCAGCGAGTACGACGCGTATGCGACCCCGGCCAGCACCAGTATGAGGTCGCCGGCCCAGTGGGGCACGATCTTCTCCGTCAGGCCTGGGATGCCGTTGACCACCAAGACCACCGTTCCGACGATCGTGAGCGCGGCGCCCACGGCCCCGCGTCCGGACAGCCGCTCGCCGAGATACCACGGGCTCAGGAGGATCATCGCGATCGGCTCGACCGTGATCAGAAGCGCGCCGTTCGTAGCCGTCGAGTGCGCGATCCCCCAGTTCGAGCAGATGTACGCGCCAGCGAAGCCGACGATTCCCATCCACGCGATGGCCCACTGATCCTCGCGCGAGAACTTCTCCGCGGGCTGGCGCCGGGAAAACATCGCCAGGATCAGCGCGGCGATGACGAGCCGCAGGAACGCGAGCAAGGCGGGCGGAATGCTGTCGAGCGTGACCCGCGCCACGACGTACGACGTGCCGTAGACGACGTTGGCGCCGAGCATCACCAGCTCGGCGAGCGTTGAGGACCCGGCGAGGCTCACGCGATCGCCGGCCGACCGCTCACGAGCGCCGCTGCGCGAGGTCAGCGGCCGGCGCGCGCATTCGCGATCAAGGTGCGGAGCCGGTCCGGGTCGAGCGGCATCTCGCGCACCCGCACGCCGAGCGGGGCGAGCGCGTCGTCGATCGCCTCCGCGACGAGCGCCGGCACGGGAATCGCCCCGGCCTCGCCGACGCCCTTGATCCCGAGCGCGTTCAGCGGCGACGGCGTCTCGATGTGGCCGATCTCGATCTCGGGGATCTCGAGCGCGGTCGGCATCAGGAAGTCCATGAACGTGACGGTGAGCGGCTGCCCCGCGTCGTCGTAGACGATGCGCTCGTAGAACGAGCCGCCGATGCCCTGCGCGACTCCGCCGCGGATCTGTCCTTCCACGATCGTCGGATTCACCACGGTCCCGCAATCGTGCTGGACCACGTAGCGCAGGAACGTCAGGTTCCCGGTCTCGAGGTCCACCTCGACGATCGCGGCGTGGCAGCCGCTGGCGAAGGTGGATTGCGGCGGCGCGTAGTAGTCGCGGGCCTCGAGCCCAGGCGCCTCGTCGTCGCGCAGCACGGCGCCCTCGCGCGGCTTCACGAGCCGCAGCGCAGCCTCGGCCGCACCCTTGCCGTACGCGTAGCGAATCGGGTTCGCGACGGTCGCCAGGGCGCCGAGCGTCAGCTCCTTGCCGGGCGCGCCCTTCACGCGCACACGTCCGTCGGTCAGCTCGAGGTCGTGCGGCGACGCTTCGAGCAGGCTCGCCGCCAGTCGCAGCGCCTTGTCGCGCACGGCCAGCGCGGCGCGATGGATCGCGTTGCCACTGGTCACGAGGCCGCGGCTGGCGTAAGTCCCGGCGCCCCAGTTGAACTTGGTGGTATCGCCGGTGACGACCGACACGTCGGCCGGGCTGCAACCGAGCGCGTCGGCGGCGATCTGCGCGAACGTCGTGCCGTGACCCTGCCCCTGCGTCGTGAGTCCGGTCGCGACGAGCACCTTCCCGCTCGGCTCGACGCGCACGTGGGCGCCCTCGTACGGGCCGATCCCGGTGCCCTCGACGTAGCAGGCCAGGCCGAGACCGAGATAGCGCCCGGCGCGGCGCGCCTCCGCCTGGCGGCGCCGAAAATCGTCGACGCCGATCATCTCCACCGCCATCGCGAGCCCGCCCGGATAGTCGCCGCTGTCGTAGCGTGTCGGCGCCCCGTCCTGGAACGTGAGCCCGACGTCCCACGGAAATTCGTCGGGCTGGACGAAGTTGCGGCGGCGCACCTCGGCGGGCTCGAGGCCGAGCTCGCGCGCGATCAGCCCGATCGTGCGCTCCATGACGAAGGCGCCGTGCGGGCGGCCTGCGCCGCGATAGGGCGACACCGCCGCCTTGTTCGTGTAGGCGACCTCGAACTCCACCGTGTAGTTCGTCAGGCGATAGGGACCGGGCAGCTGGGTCGACGTGATGATCGGCACCACGATGCCGTACGGCGTGTAGGCGCCGGTGTCGTGCACGAAGTGATCGCGCAGCGCCAGGATCCGGCCGGTATCGTCGAATCCCACCTCGACGTCGTGGATCTGGCCCCGCTCCTGGTTGGCCGCCACCAGGTGCTCGCGCCGGTCCTCGATCCACTTCACCGGGCGGCCGAGCGTGATCGCGGCGTGCGGCACCAGAATCTCTTCGGGATAGAAGAGCATGATCTTCGTCCCGAAGCCGCCGCCGACGTCGGGCGCGATGACCTCGACGTTGAACTCCGGCAGGCCGAACAGACCCGCGAGGCCGTTCTTGATCGGAAGCGGCGCCTGGGTCGAGTCCCACACCTTCAAGACGCGCCGGCGCGGGTCCCACTCGGCCACCACGCCTCGCGTCTCGATCGGGCTACCGCAGCTGCGCTCGATCGTGAGCCGCTCGCGCAAGACGCGCGGCGCCGCCGCAAGGGCCGCGTCGGCGTCGCCGACCGTCTGGCGAAAGCGCGCGGCGCGATTGTCGGGCACGTCCGGATGCACGCGCGGCGCGCCGGAGGCGAGCGCCGCGGCCAGGTCGGTCACGACGGCAAGCGGCTCGTATTGCACGTCGATGAGGGCCTGCGCGTCTTCTGCGACGTAGCGGTTGTCGGCGACAACGAAGGCGACGACCTCGCCGACGTAGCGCACCTCGTCGACCGCGAGGGGCCGCTGGGTGCGCCCGTGCGTCAGGGTCGGGTGCGGAATCAGGAGCGGTGTGGGCTGGTTGAGCTCGCCGAGGTCGGCCGCCGTCAGGACCAGGTGAACGCCCGGCAAGCGCCGCGCCGCGCTCGCGTCGATGCGCGAGATCCGGGCGTGGGCGTGCGGGCTCCGGAGCGAGGCCCCGTGGAGCGCGCCGGGCGGGCTCACGTCGTCGACGAAGCAGCCGAGACCACGCAGGAGCCGCGGATCCTCGTTGCGTGGGATGCGCGCGCCGATGCTGCGCGTCGTCATCGGCGGCGCCGGGTCATGGGGCTCAGGGGCGGCGCGACGTCGAGCCGGCGGCCGACGCGGCGCGCATCCGCACGAGCGCCTCGAACGCGCGGTCGAAGCACTCGCGCGGCGGCTTGACGAGGCCCGCGCCGACCTGACCGACGCCGGGCTCACGGTGCGCCATGCCCGTGTCGATCTGCGGCAGGATTCCCGTCTGCACGACCAGGCGCACGTCGATCCCGGTCGGCGTCCCGCGAAAGTCGAGCGCGGGCAGCCGATAGGCAGCGCTCTCGCCGAGCGTGATCTCGTACATGCGCCGCGTGTACTCGAGCGCGTCGGCCGGCGTGCCGCCGACGAACTGGACGACGGCGGGCGCGCCACCCATGGCGAAGCCGCCGAGGCCGGCCGTCTCGGTGATCGCGCTGTCGCCGATGTCGGGGTTGGCGTCGCCGGCGCTGAACCCGGGGAAGTAGAGCCCCTCGGGCATCTGCGCCGGCCCTGTGAACCATTGCTCGCCGAGCCCGCCGACGCGGATCCCGAAGTCAGTGCCGTTGCGCGCCATCGCCGTCACGATCGTGGAGCTCGGTACGCCGTGGGCTGCGTCGAGGGCGGCCTTGCACGCGGCCATGCCGACGTTCAGGAACAGGTGCTCGTTGGACGCCGCGAAGGCCAGGACGCGGCTGCGCTCCTTGGCGGGAAGCTCGAGCGCGGCGATCTCGGGGGCGAGCGCCTTGATCAAAAGCGCCGAGGCAGCGCGATTCCGGTTGTGACACTCGTCACCCATCTGCACGGCCTGACCGATGAGCGCGCGAAGATCGACGCCGCCGGTGCGCCGGATGGCTTCGCCGAAGGCGGGGCCGAGGACGTCGCGGAACCAGCGCAGGCGGTCGATCACGTCCTGAGAGTAGGCGCCGTAGCGCAGCACCTTGCCGAGCCCCTCGTTGATCGTCGAGTAGGCGCGATTGCCCGCGCTCCGGTTCTCGACCACGAGCACGGGCATCGAGGCCGTCGTGGCGCCGGCCATCGGCCCGACCGTCGCGTGGTGGTGGCAGGGATCGAAGCGCACCGCGCCGCGCGCGACGAGGCGCTCGGCTTCCTCCCACGTGCTCGCCAGGCCCTCGTAGATCAACGCGCCCACGATTCCGCCGCGCATCGGGCCGCTCATGCGTTCCCAGGCGATCGGCGGCCCGGCGTGGAGCACCGTGTCGAGGGTCATGCCCGGCACCACCTCGATCGCCGGCCGCACGTCGACCAGGACCTGATGCGCCGCCAGGATTCGCTCGAGCGTGGCGCGGTTGGCGGCGTCGACCTCGTCGCACCACAGCGCGGCGAGCTCGCTCGCTGCGGTCGGCGGCCGCCAGTCGACGCGTCCAACGGCCACGCCTTGCGCCGCAAGAGCCGAGGCGAACACCTCCGGCCCGACGACCACCGCGCCCAGCGGCTCGCGGAGCAGATCGGGCTCAGGCGACATCACGGCCCTCGGCGATCGCGCGCGCGGTCTCGGCGGCCATCCGGTTGCTCGCGCAGATGACGGCGCCGAGCTTTCTGAGCTCTTCTTCCTGGCGCCCGAGCCCCTGCGGGTCCTGATCGGTGCCGACGACGTGAGCGACGACAGCCAGGTCGCGCCCGCGCCGCCTGGCCCGCGCTTCGGCGAGGGCGGGCCGCAGTGCGCTCGCCGGGTCGGCGTGGGCGCAGTCGCCAAGCACGAGATCGAGCAGCAAGACGCCGAGGCTCGGATCGTCACCGGCCGCGACGATCGCCGCGTTTCGCTGGCTCGGATCGATGATCGGATGCGGGCGCCCGCGCGTGTATTCCTCGGCGCCAAAATCCACGAAGCGGTGGTCGGGCGAACCGCCGACGATTCGTCGAGCCTCGTCGCACAACGTCCCGCCGGAATAGAGACCGAAGATCGCTCCGCGCGCGCCGGAGGAGGTGGCGGCCGGCCGCTCGAGGCCGCGACCGCCCCCGCCGGCCAGCCCAACTGCGATGGTCGCGGCCTCCTCGAGCGTCGCCGCCGTGCGAACGCCGGAAGGCGTCGTGCCGACATACCCGAGCAGACACGCGACAACGGGCTTGCCGGTGACGACGGCGGCTCTGAGCACCGCGTCGGCGGCCTCCGGCGACGACGGCTTGGAGACGATCAGCAACACCCGGGTCTCAGCGTCGCCGCCCAGGGCCGCGACAGCTTGAAGAGTGGTGAGCCCGCCGACGGCAGCGTGGAGATCGCGTCCCCCGGTCCCGATCGCGTGGGAGATCCCGGAGCCGAGCCGATGGACGAGGCTCGTCAACTCCTGGATCCCGGTGCCCGAAGCGCCGACGACGCCGATCGGGCCGCGGCGCACGCGGTTCGCGAAACCCAGGCCGACACCGTTGATGATCGCGGTGCCGCACTCGGGGCCCATGACCAGGAGCCCGCGCTCGCGCGCCCGGTGCTTGAGCGCGACTTCGTCCTCCAGCGAGACGCCGTCGCTGAAGAGGAACACGTGCAGACCCGCCGAGAGCGCCTGGTGAGCATCGATGGCCGCATACGCGCCGGGAACGGCGATGAGGGCCACGCTCGCCGCGCGATTGCGGCGCGCGGCGGACGCGGTCGTGCGCGGCAGGATGTCTGCACTGACCCGAGCCGCGTCCCGGCCGGCGCTCAGCAGCTCCTCGACCGATGCCAGCGCCCGATTCGCCACCGCCTCGCTGATCGCCCGCACCGATACGAGGAGGTCCGACGGGCCCGCCTCGGGCGCCTCGGCCGGCCACATCCCGGCTTCGCGGAGCATCGAGCGGCCGTCCGCGGTTCCCATCACGACCGCGACCTCGGCGACGCCGGCCAGCTGCCTGGCCTGCTCGGCGACGCGCATGAGGTCGATCGAATCGAAGTACGAGTTCCGCCGAACCGCCCACGCCAAGCGCATCGAAACCCTCCGGTCGTCGCATTATAGCGATTCGGCGAAATCGCGATTCTGCGGACAGCCGGCCGATGCCGGGGATCAGCCGACTCGGATCATCACGAAGCCGCGCTGCTGAAGCTCGTCATAGATGTCTCGCCGCTCCTGGTGATCGGGGTTGCTCACCGCGAGCTTGGCGCCGGGCGGCAGGATGCGCCGATCCAGAAGCACCTTGATATCGGCGAGGCCCGCGAAGACCTGCTCGAAATAGCTGAAGAGCTCGGGGCGGTCGCGGGCGACCACGATGATCACCTTCGGCATGGTGTCTCCCCGTCGAGAAATCTTTCGAGTCGAGCGGCGCGCGCCAGACCCCATCGCGAAAGCCCCAGGAAATCCCACGCGTTCACGAATGGCATTCCAAATGCTTTCCCCACGATTTCGTGAGGAAAAAATGACCTGCCACGTGCAACGCCGACAGACAATAGAAAGGCCGATGGCTCGACACCTGTTCCTCGTTTCCCGCCACGAAGCGCGCCTCTACGAATATCTCCTGGAGCGGTTCCGAGACGACGGGAATGTCGAGGTGATCCTCGACCGCCGTCGCGGCGAGCGGCGCCGGCGGTCCGACGCCGAGCAGCAGCCGGAGCGCCGGCGCTCGGATCGGCGGACTCGACGAGAGGTCGATCTCGAGCTTCGCGTCCGCTCGCACGTGATCCTCACCATTCCCGAGGACGCAGCGCGAGCTTGAGTCGGCGCCCCAGGCGCCGCACGCGGCGACCGTTCGTCCCGTGAACGCGGAGAGTTCCGCCTCCGCACTGCGCAAACTGTTCAGCTCTTGATCAGTTGCGGAGTACGCCGCCGGAAAAGGCTTATCTATCTGATTTGAAAGGCGTCTAACGCCTGATCTGCGTGCAGTGACCCCGCCAGTTGATCAATCGCAGGTCAGCACGAAGTGTGCGCAACATTTACGGGTACGCAAAAAATGCGAGCGATCCCGGAAGGTTGCGCCCCAACTCCACGTTGGTATTCGCTTTGCTGTTTTCGAGGTTCGTGGACCAGGAGAAAGCGCCCGCTCGCACCTTTTCCGTAAATCCAGAGGCCACCCATGATTCCGGCTGGGTCGCGAAGACCGCTGGCCGGCTAGCGCGAGTCTTCGGTGTTTGTTCGCCGCCCGGCGACCAGCACTGTGCGGATCAGCAGATGGTCCAGGCGGATCAGCGGATGGTCGAGGCGACCTGCGCTGAAGGTCCACAGAACGGGTCGGATCGCGAGCCCGAGGTCGACGTCGAGGTCAACCGCCGCGCGGCTCGAGCCGCCGAGCAAGCGGCGTTGCGCGACGCGCTCGAGCGCGTGCTCGACAAACTGTGCGAAGGCGAGCGCGCGCGGCGCGCCGCCATGCGGCCGCCGGGCTCAGGAGCTCTTGCTTGACTCCTCTCACCCTGTCAGAATTGCGAACCGGCGGAGGGAAGTTGTGCGCGTAGTAATCGTTGACGAGAGCGTACTTCTGGGCGAGGCCGCGCGCCGCGTCCTCTCTTCGCTCGGAGCCAGCGCCGCGATCGTCCCCACCCTGCACGAACTTTCGCTCGTATTCGACAAGCATCGCGCTCCGGATCTTTTGGTCGTGAACGTCACGAACGATCTCACGGGCTGGGAAGTCGCCGCGCGGATCGAGCGCTCGGGCTATCGCGGCCGCGTGCTCGCGCTGGTGGACGCGGTCGATGGTGAGACGGTGCAGTATCTGGCGGAGCTCCCGCACGTCCAGTGCATCGCGCGGCCGAGCTCGACCGCATTGCTCGAGCACGCGCTGAAGGAGGCGATGCGCGGCCCGCGGGTCTCCGCCGAGCGCGCGTTGCCGGCGCCGCTGCGGCCCGCGCATCACGGCATCATCGGCAACTCGCCGCAGATGGCCGAGATTTTCTCGCGCATCGCTAAGGTCGCGGTGGGCGACGTGAACGTGTGCATCCATGGCGAGAGCGGCACGGGCAAGGAGCTGATCGCCCGTGCGATCCACTACGCCAGTCCCCGCCGCGATCGGCCGCTCATCACGCTCGACTGCACGACGATTCCCGAGGGGCTCATGGAGAGCCACCTCTTCGGTCACGTGAAGGGCGCGTTCACGGGAGCCACGGAGCACCGCGAAGGCGTGTTCGCGCTGGCGCACACAGGCACGCTGTTCGTCGACGAGCTCGGGGAGCTGAGCCCGAGCCTGCAGGCCAAGCTCCTGCGCGTCATCCAGACGCGAGAGTTCTCGAAGGTAGGCGGATCGAAGCCGATCCGGACCGACATCAGGCTGATCACCGCCACCAACAAAGATCTCAAGACGGCCGTCGAGCACGGCACGTTTCGTGAGGACCTCTACTACAGGGTCGCGGTGTTCATGATCAAGGTGCCGGCGCTGCGCGAGCGCGCCGAGGACATTCCGGGCCTGGTCGAGCATTTCTTGGTTAAGTTCGGCGCCATCTACGGCAAGCAGGTCGTCCGGGTCGCCCCGGCGACGCTCCGGCGCATGATGGCGCTCCCCTGGCCGGGCAACGTGCGTCAGCTCGAGAACTTCATCGAGCAGGCCGTGGTCCTGGCCGAGGGCGACACGCTGACCGATCGCGATCTCTTTGCCGGCGATCTGTCGAGCGCGACCGCCGCCCCCTCGCCGGTGCTCTCCGGGATCTTCGAGGCCGGGCTGCCGCTGAGCGAGGTCGAGCGCCGCCACATTCTGAGGACGCTCCACAAGGTTCACGGCAACCGCACCGAAGCGGCGCGGCTGCTCCAGATCAGCGTTCGCTGCCTGCAGTACAAGCTCAAGGCATACGGCCGCGACGTCGACGCCGCCACCGGCACCGGCCGCGGTCTCGTCTCGAGCGGCTCCTAGACCATCGCCCGGCAAACTTTGCGGGGCCAGCGCGCAAACTTTTAGGGGATCGCGCTCGCTCTCGGCGTTTCCGGATTCACAGAACATCGCCGTCGCGGCCAGTTACTACGTTGGCCTCGTTCGTGCTCTCTCATCGCGACGCCGTGAAGCTTGCACCGCAGTCGAGTCGCAGTCGCGTAACGCCGGCGCTTCGAGATCTTCTCGGGCGCGATCCGGTGAGCCGCGAGATCGTGCAGTACCTGATGCGACACAACGAGGCCGCCGATACCGCGCGCGGCATCGCCGAGTGGTGGATCAACCGCGACGTCCCCTCGACCCAACAGGCCCTGCAGCGGCTCCAGGAATGCGGCGTCGTCCAGTCCTACGTCGTCCAGCGTGACACGTTCGTCTACGCCTACACGAAGCGGGCGGTTCTGCGCCAATCGCTGGCGCGCTTTCTACATGACACGGTCGCTCACCCTGCAGCGAAGGAGCTCTAGACCATGGCTGTCCCCTCGGTCGTCACCACCGCCCACGGGGCGTTCGGCGTGAACACGCCCGAAGACGCGGGCCTGCCGGCCCTCCGCATCGTCGCGCTGGGCGGCGGCACCGGCTTGCCCACGGTGCTCCGCGGTCTCCGCGCAGGGCTCTTCGAGTCGCATCCGTGGGATCCAGCACGGGACCAGACTCGGCTGACGGCGATCGCGACCGTGGCCGACGACGGCGGCAGCTCCGGCAAGCTCCGCGCGACGTATCGCCTGCCGTCGCCCGGGGACGTCCGCAACTGCCTCTTGGCGCTCGCCGGCGGCGACGCGGGGCTCTCCGACGTGTTCGGCTTCCGCTTCGCCGGCGACAGCGAAATGGCGGGCCACAGTCTCGGCAACCTCATCCTCACCGCGCTCACCGAGCTCGAGCAGGATTTCTCGAAGGCGGTCGCCCGGGTCGGCCGGATGCTCTCGATCCGGGGGCTCGTGCTGCCCGCGACGGACCAGAACGTGACGCTCCACGCCGAGCTCTCGGACGGCACGGTGATCGAGGGCGAGTCGCGCATCGCCAGCGCCCGCAGCCCGATTCGCCGCGTACGGCTGCATCCGGGCCGCGCGCTGGCGCTCCCCGAGGCCGTCGACGCGCTCGAGCGGGCGCACCTGATCGTGATCGGGCCGGGCTCCCTCTACTCGAGCATCATCGCGGCGCTCCTGCCGCAGGGGATCGCGGACGCGATCACCCGCTCACGCGCGCGCGTCGTGCACGTGATGAACCTCATGACGGAGCCGGGCGAGACCGACGGCCACACCGCGGTGGACCATCTGATGGCCATCCGCCGGCATGCGCCGACGATGCCGATCCACGACATCCTCGTCAACAGCGCGCCGTTCTCGCCCGAGCAGCTCGCGCGCTACACGGCGAGCGGCGCGGCGCCGATCCGGGCAGACCTGGCGCTCCTGAGGGCGCTCGGTCACGCCATCCACGAGTGCGATCTGCTGGCGAGCGGCGACGGGGTGCGGCACGACCCGGCCAAGCTTACCCGGGCGCTCCTCACTCTCGCGTATCGAAGCGGCGCCCGCGCGAGCGCCTGAGCGATGACGCTCGCCGGCATCCCGGTGCTCCAGTACGACGGGCTCGGCGCCGCACCCCCGTTGGACGTCGGCGCCCGTCTCGCGAGCCACTGGGTGACGCCGGTCAGGCTGGCGCGGCAGCTCGCATTGATCCGCGAGCTCGGACACCGGGTGGTCAGGCTGTACGACGCCTGGGCCAGCCAGGACGACGAAACGCCCGCGCGCGCACCGGTCGTGTTGACGTTCGACGACGGGCGGGACTCCGACTACGAGATCGCCTTCCCGCTCCTGCTGGCGGCGGGGATGCGCGCCGAATTCTTCGTCAACACCGCGACCATCGGGCAGCGCGGATATCTCGGCTGGAGCCGCGTCGCGGAGATGCTGCGCTCCGGCATGTCGTTTCAGTCGCACGCGCACGACCACGTCGCGCTCCCGGCCCTTCCGACGCGGCAGCTGAGCCACACGCTCCGAATATCCAAGCGCATGATCGAGGACCGCGTGGGGCGAGCGGTCGACTTCCTGGCGGCGCCCCACGGGCTAGTCGATCGCCGCGTCGTCGACGCTGCGCAGGACGCCGGCTATCAGGCGGTGTGCGCCTCGCGCGGCTGGCCGGCGCGGCCCGGCGGCACGGTCGTGAACCGCGTCGTCGTCCGCCGCGACACGACCGAGCCCGAGTTCGGCGCGATCCTGGCGCGCGAGCCTCGAGCCTACGTCCCGGCGATCGCCCGCACGTTCGTGGACCGGCTCCGGTATCGCGCCGTGCGCCCCCGCGTGGAGGCCGAGCCTTCACCGTGGAGCGCCTATGCACGGGATCCGCGGAGCTCGCCGTGAGCGCCGTCGCGAGGTCTCGGCGATGAAGACGGCGCTGGTCACCGGCATTCGTGGTCAGGACGGGAGCTACCTGGCCGAGCATCTCGCCGGGCTCGGCTACAGGGTCTACGGTCTCGTGCGATCCGACGCCGAGCCGCCCAGCTGGCTCGCGCCGATCGCCCACCGGGTCGAGCTCGTGCGCGGCGACATGCGCGACGAGGCCTCGCTCGACAGCGCGTTTCAGAAGGCGCGGCCGGACGAGGTGTACAACCTCGCCGGCCAGACCTCCATCCCAACGAGCTGGCAGATCCCGGACGAGACGTTTGACGTGAACGTGGGCGGTCTGGCGCGCCTGCTGCAGATCATCGAGCGGCGCCGCCCCCAGACGCGGCTCTATCAGGCGTCGAGCGCCGACATGTTCGGCAACGTCGACGGCCGCTGCCACGAGCTGACGCCGCTTCGCCCGACCTCCCCCTACGGCATCTCGAAGATGGCCGCGCACCGGCTCTGCGAGGCCTACCGGCGCCGCGGTATCTACGCCGTGAGCGGCATCCTGTTCAACCACGAGTCGCCTCGCCGCCGGCCCGAGATGGTCACGCGCAAGATCACGCGGGCGGTCGCCGCGTGGGCGCGAGGCGACCGCACCAGGCTCAAGCTCGGCGACCTCGGTGCGCGGCGCGACTGGGGCTTCGCCGGAGACTACGTCAAGGCGATGCACGCGATGCTCCAGCCGCCGGTCCCCAAGGACTACGTCCTCGGCACCGGCAAGTCGCACAGCGTCGCCGACTTCCTCACGCAGGCGCTGGCCGCGCTCCGCACGCTGAACGGCAAGGGCCTCGAGGTCACGAGGCTCGAGGAATGGGTGGAGATCGACCCGCGCCTCTTGCGCGTGGGCGAGATCCACGACGCGCGCGCCGACGCCGCGCAGGCGCGCCGCGATCTCGGCTGGAAGCCGAACGTCGAGTTCCCGGCTCTCGTCCGCATGATGCTCCGGGCCGATCTCAGGGCGGTGGCGTCGTGATCATCGGGCTCGGCGGCGGCACGGGATCGGGCAAGAGCGCGATCGTGCGCGACCTGGTCGCCCGCGTGGGCGGCTGTGTCATCGACCTGGACTCATACGCGATCGACCTCCCGCTCGACGAGCGGGCCGAGATGGTCGACGGCGAGCCGGCCGCGTTCGACGTCCCGCTGCTGGTGGCGCAGCTCGGTGAGCTCCAGCGCGGCGAGCCAATCCGCAAGCCCGTCTACTCTGCCGAAGAGCGAGCCCGCACCGGCGCCGAAGTGGTCGCGCCGGCGCGGCTGGTGCTCGTCGAGGGTCTGTTCACGTTGTGGTGGGACGCGCTGCGGTCACTCCTCGACGTCAAGGTCTTCGTCGACGCGCCCGCACACCTTCGGCTTCTCCGGCGGATCCGCCGAGATCTCGGCGAGCGCGGTCGCACCGTCGACAACGTGCTGCAGCACTACGCGGGTCCGGTCCGCGCCACGCACGAGCGCTACGTGGAGCCGACGCGCGTCCACGCCGACGTCGTCGTCACCAACTACGGCCCGCTCGAGGACGCGGTCGAACAGGTCATCGCGCTCGTGCGCCGCAAGCGGGTCGAACCGCTCGCCGGCGCCCTGCAGTCCTAGACGATGAGCGCGCGCGCCGATCTCCATCGAGCTTCGCGTCGCCGCCAAGACTCTCGCGCGCGGTGGCTCACGTTCACCCGCCGCCTCGGCGCGGCCGTGACGGTCGACGAGCTGGCGCCGAAGCTCGTGAACGCCGTCGTCGAGACGCTCGGCGCCACCGGCGCCATCGTGTATCTGGTCGATCCCAGCCAGGGCGGCATTCAGCCGGCCGCCGCAGTCGGCACCGGCTATCCCGCGCCGACGTTCGCCGACGACGCGCTGCTGCTGATCGCCTCGATCCGCGCCCGGCGGAGCCCCCTCGTGCTCGAGAACGGCTCGACCACGGCGTGGCGCGGCTCGGCCGACGCGCGCGCGGTGGCCGAGGGCTCCGTGCTCCTCCCGCTCCGCTGGCGCGACGAGCTGATCGGGCTCCTGGCGATCGGCGGCGAGCGGAGCGGTGCGCCATACACCGGCGACGACCTCGAGCTGATGGAGGCGCTCGGCGAGCACGCCGCCGCCGCCGTCGTCACCGCGCGGCTCTCGGAGAGCCGGGCACGGTCGCGCGAGTTCGAGACCTTCCACCGGCTCACCGCGTTCGTCGTCCACGATCTCAAGAACTCGATCACGGCGTTGTCGATGCTCAGCGAGAACGCGCTCAAAAACTTCGACGACCGCGAGTTCCAGCGCGACGCGCTCACCACCGTCGCACATACGGTCGACCGGATGCGCGCGCTGCTCGGCCGGCTCCGCGAGGCGCCGTCCGCGACGCGGCTGCGCCTGGCGCCGGTGGATCTGGCGGCCGTCGCGCGAGAGGCGGCCTCGCCGGTGGTCAAGAGCGACCGCATCGATCTGGTGACCGAGCTGACGCCGCTGTCGGTCTCGGCGGACATCGAGGCGCTCGCGACGGTGATCCAGAACCTCGTCACCAACGCCGTGCAGTCGATCGACGGCCGCGGCACCGTCATGCTGAAGACCTACGCCGAAGACGGCCGGGCGGTCGTGGCCGTCAGCGACACCGGCTGCGGGATGTCAGAAGACTTCGTGCGCACCTCGCTATTCGCGCCGTCGCGGTCGACCAAGCAGGGCGGCTGGGGAATCGGCCTCTATCACGTCAAGGGGCTCGTCGAGGCGCACGGCGGCACGATCGACGTGTCGAGCCGGGAAGGAGCGGGCAGCACGTTCTTCGTGCGCCTGCCGATCGGAGGGCGGACATGAAGCCCAAGCTCCTGATCGTCGAGGACGAGGAGCCGATCCGCACCCAGCTCAAGTACGCGCTGCGCGACGACTTCACCTTGCTCTTCGCCGAGGACCGGGTGGCGGCGCTGTCCACGGTCGCCGGCGAGCAGCCGGCGGTCGTCAGCCTCGATCTCGGGCTCCCGCCGCATCCGGAGAGCGCGGAGTGTGGCTTGGAGACGCTCGACCAGATCATGCGGACGGCGCCCGCCACCAAGGTGGTCGTCCTCACCGGCAACGGCGGCCGCGAGAGCGCGATCCGCTCGGTCCAGCTCGGCGCGTTCGACTATCACCAGAAGCCGATCCAGCTCAACGAGCTCAAGGTGGTGCTCCAGCGGGCCGCGTATCTGCAGACGCTCGAGACCGAAGCCGAAAAGCGCGGCAGCGAGCCGGCGATCCGCTTCGCGGACATGCTGGGCCACACCCAGGCCATGCGCGAGATCTTCGCGGTGGTGAGCCGCATCGCGCGGACCGACGTCACGGTGCTGATCCAGGGCGAGAGCGGCACCGGCAAGGAGCTCCTGGCCCGCGCCGTGCACGCCAACAGCGCCCGGCGCAATCGTCCGTTCGTCGCGATCAACTGCGGCGCGATCCCTGACACCTTGCTGGAGTCCGAGCTCTTCGGCCACGAGCGCGGCGCGTACACCGGGGCGCATGTGCAGCGCAAGGGCAAGCTCGAGCTCGCCGACGGCGGCACCTTGTTCCTCGACGAGGTCGGCGAGATGAGCCCGCCGCTGCAGGTGAAGCTCTTGCGCTTCCTGCAAGAGCGCGAGATCGAGCGCGTCGGCGGCCGCGAGGTGCTGCGCGTCGACGCCCGCGTCGTCGCCGCAACGAACAAGGATCTGAAAGCGGAGCTGCAGGCGCGACGCTTCCGCGAGGACCTCTACTACCGGCTGTCGGTCGTGAACCTGACGCTTCCCCCGTTGCGCGAGCGCGGGGAGGACGTCGTGCTCATCGCCAACGCGCTCTTGCAGCGGATCTCCACGACCCATCGCCGCAAGCTCCGGTTCGGCAGCACCGCCCTCGAGGCGATCGCCCGCCATCCCTGGCCCGGCAACGTCCGTGAGCTCGAGAACGCGGTGGAGCGGGCGGTCCTGATGGCCCGCGGCAAGCTGGTCGAAGCCCGCGACCTCGGGATCGACCTCCCGGAGCAGCCCCCCGCTTCGCTCCGCGAGGCGCGGGACCGGGCTGAGCGGGCCGCCCTCGTGGAGGCGCTGGTCCGGACGCGCGGCAACATCACCCAGGCCTCCCGCCTCTTGGCCGTGAGCCGCCCGACCTTGCACGGATTGATCGGCCGTTACGGGGTTACTGCTCGGGATTTCCGTTAGTTCCCGCCCCTGGGGCCCACCGGGCGAATACCTGCATATTTGCAGGCGATCCGGTTCAGGCCGTGTCAGAATCGACCGGAGAATTTTGGGAGTGGGCCGCCGCTCCCAGCACAGGGAGGACACGCCGTGAAGGTCTTCATCATCTGGTCTCTCGCTCTCGTCGCACTGGTCAGCTTCTCCGGTCACGCCACGGCCGTCGAGGACATGGGAATAATCACCGGGAGCGACAAGGGCACGTACTATCAATTCGGGCTGGATCTGCAGAAGCTCGTCAAGCCCGCGGGCATCAACCTGAGCGTCCACACGTCGAAGGGCTCGATCGAGAACGTATACGCGGTCTACCAGCGCCCCGGCGTGCCGATGGGGATCGTGCAATCCGACGTCCTGGCGTTCGTGTCGCGCGTGCAGACCGACCCGGTCCTGCAGCGGATCGCCAAGAAGACCAAGATGGTCTTCCCCCTGTACAACGAGGAGATCCACATCCTCGGCAAGAAGGGCATCGCGGACTTCGACGACCTGGCGGGCCGGCGCGTCGCGGTCGGCCGCGACGGCAGCGGCACGTACCTCACGGCGCGTCTCCTGTTCAAGCTGTCGGAAGTGACGCCCGCCGAGATGGTGCCGATCGACACGACCGAGGCGCTGGCCGAGCTCAAGGCCGGGCGCGTCGACGCGATGTTCTACGTGGCCGGGTATCCGGTGAAGCTCCTCAAGGAAGACGTCACCGACAAGGACAACCTCGTCCTGATCCCGATCACCAACAAGAGCGTCCTCGAGTTCTATCCGCAGGCGGAGATCCCGGCCGGCGTCTACTCGTGGCAGTCGACCGCGGTCAACACAGCGGCCGTCAAGGCCGTGCTGGTCTCGTTCGATTTCCGTCGCCGCGATTGCGACAACGTCGGCCGGTTCGCGCAGATCCTGTCGAAGAACCTCGACACGCTGCAGAAGGCCGGCCACGCGAAGTGGAAGGCCGTGGACCTGAACTATCCGCTGCGCGGCTGGGAGCAGTACGACTGTGTGCGCAAGGCGCTCGGCAAGACGACGCCGGCGGCGGCCGCGCCCGCGCAGCGCAATACTCAGAACCCCGTCTTCGACGCGATCAAGGGCGCGCTCGATCAGTAGCCTGGTCGCGCGCGCCGGGTCGGGCCACCTGATCCGCGGCGGTCAGGCGGTGAAGAGGCGCAGCAGGCCCCAGGTGACGCCGGCCACGATCGCCGAGGCGGGAATCGTCAGGATCCACGCCCAGAGGATCTTGCCCGCCACGCCCCAGCGCACCGCCGAGAACCGCTGAATCGCGCCCACGCCCATGATCGAGCCGCTGATCGTTTGCGTGGTGCTCACCGGGATGCCCGCGATCGCGGTGCCGAGCAAGGTGAGGGCGCCCGCGGTCTCGGCGCAGAAGCCGCCGACGGGCCGCAGCTTGGTGATCCGCATGCCCATGGTCTTCACGATGCGCCAGCCGCCCGCCATCGTGCCCAGGCCGAGCGCGGCGTGAGCCGCCAGAACGACCCAGAACGGCACGTAGAACTCCGGGCCGAGGTGCCCTGTCGTGAACAGGAGCACCGCGATGATCCCCATCGTCTTCTGGGCGTCGTTGGTGCCGTGGCCCAGGCTGTAGGCGGCCGCCGACAGGAGCTGGCCGCGCCGGAACACCTTGTCGACGCGCCCGGGCGTCTGGTTCTTGAAGACGTTGAGCACCAGCACCATCATGATGAAGCCGACGATCAGCCCGATCAGCGGCGCCAGCACCATGAACAGGCCGATCTTCATCAGGCCGCTCCCGATGAGCGAGCCGAACCCGGCCTTGACCACGGCGGCGCCCGCGAACCCGCCTATCAACGCGTGCGAGGAGCTGGTCGGCAGCCCCCAGAACCAGGTGATCAGGTCCCACACGATCGCGCCGATGAGCCCGGCCACGATGACCCACTGGTCCACTACGGCGGTGTCGACGACCCCCTTGCCCACCGTGCGGGCCACGCTCACGCCGAAGCCGAAGGCGGCGACGAAGTTGAAGAACGCTGCCCAGACCACGGCCTGCAGCGGCGTCAGGACACGGGTCGACACGACCGTCGCGATCGAGTTGGCGGCGTCGTGGAAGCCGTTGATGAAGTCGAAGACGAGCGCGACGAAGATGATGACGACGACGGCCGTGAGCACGGGCTCAGCCTGCCGTCACGCCATCTTGAGGATGATGCCCTCGATCACGTTGGCGACGTCCTCGCACCGGTCGGTCACGATCTCCATCGTCTCGTAGATCTCTTTCCACTTGATGACCTCGATGGGATCGCTCGCCTCCTCGAACATCGCCGCCAGACTGTCGCGCAGGAGCGCGTCGGCGTTGTTCTCGAGGCGGTTCACCTCGACGGTGTGCTCGTGGAAGCCCGGATCCATCGTGCGCAGGCACTTGATCGTGCGATCCATCGCGTGCGTGATGGTCACGATCACCTCGGCCATCGCCCGGCAGGGGGACGTGGGCTCCTTGATCCGGTAGACCACCAGCCGCTCGGCGGCGGCTTCGATGTAGTCCAGCACGTCGTCCAGACGCGAGGCCAGGTCGTGGATGTCCTCGCGGTCGATCGGCGTGATGAAGGTCGTGTTGAGCTTCTTGATGATCTCGTGCGTGACCTGATCACCCTGGTGCTCGACTTCCTTGATCGCGTGCGCCTTGGCGCGCGCGTCGCCGAAGTTGTTCACCATCTCGTGGAGCAGCGCGGCGGCCCGGATGATGTGCTGGGACTGCTGCTCGAAGTAGTCGAAGAACCGAACTTCCCTCGGGATCAGGTTGAACATTGACCCGAGCCAGAGTGTAACGGAAACGTAACGATTGCGCCAGCGGGCGAGCGGTCCGCTCCGGCGCGGCGCACGCTAGCCCTTGCGCAGCGCCAGCGGGGGCCGCGCGAGCAGGGCCGCGCGCGCGAGATTCCAGCAGCGCTCCACGGCCTCCACGAGCGCGGGCGCGTTGCGCGCCAGGCAACGCACCAAGGCACCGCGGCGCGGGAGCACCGCCGCGCCCAGGCACGCGCCCGGCGTATCGGCGCCGACGCGCTGCTGGACCTCGGCCGCGAATCGGGCGGCGTCGAATGCGCCGATCACGGCGATCGACGCGAAGTAGGGATGCGACTCCGCGAAGCCGAGCCCGCCGAACGCCGGCTCGTCCTCTGATAAGCGCGCCTCGCCGGGCGGGTCCCCAGCCCCGCGACCGCCTGCAGCGCGCACTACGCCGGCGCGCCCGCGCAGAACGAAGCGGTCGTGCAGGAGCCATCCGCAGCCATCGCGGATCGAGATCGCGCTTTCCAGGAGCGCGAACCGCCAGGCCTCGCCGAGCGCGATCCGGCCGGCCGAGAACGCATCGACGAGCACGAGCGACGCCGTCTCGTCGAGCTCGACGTCGAACGCCTGGCGCAGCGCCGAGCCCGCGAACGGGATCGTGTGGTCCGGCACCCACTCGACGACGGCACCGGGCCGGAGCCGCAGCCGTACGGTCTGCACCGTCGGGGCGCCGTCGGCGCGGTACACCCGAGTAGCCGACGGCGTCGTGAGCACCGCGTGAGCGCCCGCCGCGACGTCGACCTCGATCGAGAGCCGATCGCCGCCGAGCAGGCCTCCGGTCGGGTTCAGGATCGAGACCACCGCAGCGGGATCGTCGAGCGCGACGGGCGCCAGAACCTGCAACGGCAAGATCGACCGGCAGCCCGTCAGGGCGGTCACGGCGCCGCGTCGCTCGAACGAGAGCCGTAGCGCGCCGTCGCGTCCGACGCGGGCGGCGTCGACCGGCGCGCCGGTGATCACGCGGTCGCCGCGTCGAGCGTCAGCTCGCGCTTGATCCAGGCGACGATCGCGTCGACGCCCTCGCCTGCTCGCAGGTTCGTGAAGACGAACGGACGGGCGCCGCGCATCCGGACCGTGTCGCGCTCCATCACGGACAGGTCGGCGCCCACGTACGGGGCCAGGTCGATCTTGTTGATCACCAGCAGGTCGGAGCGCGTGATGCCCGGGCCGCCCTTGCGCGGGATCTTCTCGCCCTCGGCGACGTCGATCACGTAGATCGCGGCGTCCACCAGCTCGGGGCTGAACGTCGCCGACAGGTTGTCGCCGCCGCTCTCGACCAGCAAGAGCTCGAGCCCGGGGAATCGCGTCTGCAGCTCGTGCACGGCCTCGAGATTCGCCGACGCGTCCTCGCGGATTGCCGTGTGCGGGCAGCCGCCGGTCTCGACGCCGACGACGCGCTCGGGCGGCAAGGCACCGCGGCGCACCAGAAACTCGGCGTCCTCCTTCGTGTAGATGTCGTTGGTGATCACCGCCATGTCGAGCTCGGCGGACAGGCGCCGGCACAGCGCCTCGGCCAGCGCGGTCTTGCCCGACCCGACTGGGCCGCCGATGCCGATCTTGAGCGGGCGCGGCGTTGTGCTCACGACCTGAACAACCGCATCTCGAGCGACGCGTGGCGGATGCCCGCGATCTCGAGCGCCGGGTTGAAGCTCCAGAGATCGTTCGCCGTCGCCGCCGTGGCGGCGGCCGCCAGGCGCTCGATGCGGCATCGCATCGAGGCGAGCGCGCGCTGGCCGTCGAGCTGGCCGAGCGCGATCAGTCTCAGACCCGCCCCGACCAGCAGCGACGCGGTCGAGTAGAGATAGGCGGCCGCCGCGCGCTCGGGATCGGCGCCGCCGCGACCCACCGCCGCGCCGAACACGGTCGCGTGATGGGCGGACGCGCGTCCCTCGTCGACGGCGCGCGCCAGACGCGCGAGGAAGACATCGTCGCCGAGTCCCGCGGCGATCCGCAGCGCCTGCCGGCCCATCTGACGGCTGGCGAGCCGGAACTCCGGCACGGTCTTCATCGCGTCCAGCCGCGCGTCGAGCCCGATCCAGCCCTCGGCGTCTTCGCGTTGTGCCGCGCCGACCGCGAGGGCAGCGGCAGCGGCGTCCGCCGGCCCCGCCGAGCCCTCGAGGTGCGCCGCGATGAACCGCTCGAGATCGTGCCGGTCGCGCACCCGCCCGTCCTGCACGTAGGTTTCGAGCCCGAACGAATGGGCGAAGCCGCCGGCGGGAAACAACCCGTCGGCGAACTGCAGGAGCATCAGGAGCCCGCGGTCACCGGTCATGGCGCTGCGCCCGTCCGATCGGCTGGAAGACCGTGCGGACCCGTTCGAACGGAACCCCGAGGCGCGTGAGCATGATGTCCATCCCGGGATCGTCGGGCACGAGGAGCCGGTCGCCGTCGACCGCCAGGTTGAAGTGGCGGTTGCCCACCTCGAACGCGACGCGCAGCGCCTGCTCGCGCGAGGCCGGCGTGACGGCCAAGCACGGCTCGACCGCGCACTCCACCACCACGAACCAATCCGGGCCGACGTGCAGCACGGTGCCCGGCGTCAACACGCTGCCGGTCGGCAGCGCCAGCGCCAGCGTACGGCCGGCAGTCGTCGTCACGCGCCGCCGGCCCCAGCGGCGCTCCTCGGCCGTCAGCACGAGCGTGTCGCGCGTCCGACCCGCCAGGGGAGCGTCGCCGGCGTCCGAAGGCAGGCTCGTGATCACCGGGACCTCGCCCGCTCCGGCGCGGGGCGTGTCGACGGACGCACCGCTACGGTTGTCCGGCTCCGTGCGTTCCACGGCCGCGATCCTAGCCGATCCTCCGAGCCGTGTCGAAGCGCAGCGCTGGCCGGACAACGCCGGTCAAAACAGGAAGTAGCGCTGCGCCATCGGCAGCACGCGCGCGGGCTCGCACGTGAGCACCACGCCGTCCGCCCGCACCTGATACGTCTCCGGATCGACCTCGATCCGCGGCAGTGCGTCGTTGTGGATCATGTCGCGCTTGCTGATGCCGCGGCAGCGGCTCACCGCCACAGCGCGCCGCGTAAGCCCGAGCCGCCGCGGGACGCCGTCAGCAAGCGCCGCCGCTGACACGAACGTGAGCGAGGTGGAGCCGACAGCCCGGCCGAGCGCGCCGAACATCGGCCGATAGAGGACGGGCTGGGGCGTCGGGATCGAGGCGTTCGGATCGCCCATCGCGGCCCAGGCGATGAAGCCTCCCTTGATCACCATCTCGGGCTTGACGCCGAAGAACGCCGGCTTCCACAGGACGAGGTCGGCCAGCTTGCCGACCTCGACCGAGCCGACCTCGGCCGCCAGGCCGTGGGCGATGGCGGGATTGATCGTGTACTTGGCG
>Ga0209382_10003472_pt1 | contig 21833 bp, 11 predicted proteins | sample SoiMetdeltSBSDD5_FD_187599 | JGI IMG/M metagenome (GOLD analysis project Ga0209382, IMG submission 187599) | Bulk soil microbial communities from a Populus tree surrounding site in Tennessee, USA - Soil MetaG P. deltoides SBSDD5 (SPAdes) (version 2) | ecosystem: Environmental > Terrestrial >...
ATCGTAGGGAGCACAAGGAAGCCCGAAAGACTCCCGAGCAGCGGGCTGCGGAAAGGAAAGAGGCTGCTGGGCGTGCGAAGGACGTTGCGAAAGGCGCAAAGTTTACGAAGTGGGGCGCACTCGGGGGGGCGTTTGTCGCGGCATTTATACCGGGTGGGCAGGGTGTGAGCGCGGGACTCGTTGGGATAAGTCGCGCGGCAGGCGCCACTGAAGCGGCAGCCGACATCGTGGCGGCGCAACAGGACCCCAGTCCTGAGAACGTTGGTGCGGTCCTTGGTGATCTTGCTGGACAAGGGACAGGTGCGGGGGTACAGGCGGTCGGTAATGCGCTGTGGGGAAAACTAGGCCAACCGGTGCTAAATGCGACGACCGCCTATGTGGCGGAGGGCCATGCAGATCTCACCGCAGCTGCCGTGACCTATGGTGCGACGAGCATGCTGGGGAGCGGGCAGGAAGCGGCACCTTCCGGAGGAGATGACACGTCGGTCGATAGAGCTATCGCGGATAAGGAGGCGCGCGCGCGGAAAGGCCCTGAGCGCAAACCTAAGGATTGAGCTCTCAACGGAGTGTCAGATTCATTGACGGCAGTCATGCTTGGGCCTCACGAGAGATTTCGGCCGCATGGAATATGGTGCAACGCCAACCGATAGCACCGCATAGGGATGGAGTTACTGCAACGCGAACAGGCAAGGCGCTCACTCGCCGATCCTTTGCGCCAGAGTTTTACTCATGAACAGCTGGTGGCTGTGCCTGATACTCGGTACGAGCAGCGTTCTCTCAATTCTTCTCGGTGTTCGCTCTGTATTGCGAAGTCAACGGACCCCTAGCGAAGGTTTGAAGGACTATTTCCCTTGGGCGTGGCGTCTCATCATCACGGGTGTTGGGGGATTGGTACTGACGGTTGGAATGATCGCCAGAATCGTTTCCAAGTAGATTCACGGGAAACCGGTGGCTTACGAATAGTCCTCTGGTGCAGGGGCAATCAGGTGCGCTGCTATCCGCGCTCGCCAAGCGGGACTTCTGCTGACGTGGCCTCCGCAAAGAGCGCTCCGGACCACGCAGCAGAAGTGGCGCTTGGGCGAGACGCGGACCCCGCGGCAGGCGTCGCGCCGTCCGCGCTTGCACTGAAGTGAACCTCTCGTAGTCGATTCGATCACGCGCGTCCGTCACGCCGCCCGCAGGCGGGGCGCAGCGGGCGTGTTGCACTGCCCCCCCCTTGCGCCGGCCTTCGGCGCGCCACGGATTCGTTCCCCCCGGCAAATCTGGCCCGCAACCTCTACGGCCTTGTCCTTCCCCGTCGTCTCGAAGGGCGGGTGTTATACGCGCTGACGGAGGTCACGGGGATTGCGATTCGGCCTTCCTGCCGGACAGTCTTCAGCTTTTTGTCCCAGATCAGCCGATAGACGAACTCACGGGTCACGCCGAGGGCTACAGCTGCCTCCGGAGGACTTAGGAATCCCCCGGGCCCTACCTGGCGAGTGTATAGGTGTCCACGCACGTACCTCTCGATGATGACTTCCTGCCCTGAGGCGGAAGTTCGCTTCCACCGTACGGCGATCCTCTCTGTCGGCTTGCGGGTCTTCGGCTTCATGTCGGCGGCAACTGTGACCGCGCTGAGGCGCGGTGTCAAGACTCTGCGTTCGCGCGAGCGTCTCAGGCAAAGCGCTTGACATTAGTTTACATTAAGTGTAAACATACCACTATGAAGCCGATCCGAGGAAGCCGCCATGTACGTCACCAAGGAAGCGATCGAGGTAGTTCGAAGATCCAACGATCTGATAGAGATTGTCCGCAGCCGCGGCATTGCCCTGGTACCCCGCGGGCGTGACTTCGTCGGTCAGTGTCCCTTCCACCAGGATGACACGCTGTCCCTTGTCATCCACCCTCACGAACAGCGCTGGACCTGCGAGGGTGCCTGCGCCTCAGGCGCGGGGTCCAGAGGCGGGGACGTGGTGGCCTTCGTCGCAAAGCGGGACGGCGTGGGATTGCCGGAGGCGCTCCGCCGGCTGGGCTACCAGGAGCCCATTCCTCCCGGGCAGGGTGGGGCCCGGGCGCCTGGCGACGATGGCAGGCTCCTGAGCCGCGTTACAGATCACTACCACCGCAGTTTCAGGGAAAGCCCGGCTGCTCAGGACTACCTTCGGAGCCGAGGGCTGACCAGCCCTGAGATGTTGGACTCTTTCCGGGTGGGCTACGTGGACGGGAGCCTCCAGAGCATGCTCACCTCCGTCACGGGGAGGCAACTTCGGGCCCTAGGAATCATCACTCCACACGGTCGGGAAGTGCTCATAGGCCACGTGGTGTTCCCGGTGACCAGCCCCGACCAGGGCACCATCGGTCTCATTGGCAGGGACGTGACGAGTGGCGTGGAACGCTATGTCGGCGTCCCCGGTGGTGCGATCTTCCACTGGCAGGCCATGAAGGGAAGCGCAGAGGTCATTCTTACGGCTTCGATCTTCGACGCCCTGACCCTGTACCAGGCGGGTATCCGAAACGTCATCGCCCTCACTGCGACCACCAAGCTGGCAGCGGATCAGATGGGCCTCTTCGCGCGGTTCCGTGTCCGCCGGGTGCTCGCCTGCCTCGGTCATCGGGCGCCCCTGGCGGACCTCATCGGGGCACTGGCCGCGGCTCTCCACAGGCTGGGCATCGACACGGTGGATTTGGACCCCCCGGGCGGCGCGGGCCCAAATGCGGTAGTGCTGGCACTCGGCGCAGAGAAGTCCACTCAGATGTTCAGAGATTGGTTCGGCGCGCGGCGTCGCTCGACGGAGCACGCCGAACCCAAGCCTTCTGGGGAGGGCTTCAGGGAGGTCCCTTCTCAGCTCAGGGGCACCAGGGTCAGCGAAGGGGAGGCCCCCCGTCCGCAACCCCTAATATCGACGGGGGTGCCGACGGTCGCAAAGCCCGTGGTGTCCGGGGCCGAGGGCGGCGGCTTTGTTATCCGGTTCCCGACACGCTCCTACAGGGTGCGCGGTCTGAGGGGAGACAACCTCCACCAGCTGCGGGTGAACGTGAGGGTCGACGGCAACGAGCGCATGTACGTCGAAACTCTGGACCTCTACGGACACCGATCCCGTTCGGGCTGGCTCCGGGAGGCGGCTCGCGAGCTTGGCGTCCCCGAAGAAGACTTGATCCCCGAGCTCCATCGGCTCATCGAGACGCTGGAGGGACTGCGACTCACGCTCCGGAAGCGCAAGGAGGAAGAAGCGAAAGTCGAGATGCCCGACCAGGAGCGCGAAGCGGCTCTCCGGGCTCTGCGGAACCCCTCCCTTGTCGAGAACATCCTCAAGGACTTCGAGCAGATCGGCTTCGTGGGCGAAAGGGGGCCGCTGACGGTCGGCTACCTCGCTGCCGTCTCCAGATTCCTCGACGAGCCGCTGGGTATCTTCGTCACCAGCCGCTCGGGCGCCGGCAAGACGAGCCTGCAGGAGGCAGTCTGCGACCTCGTGCCCCCGGAGGCGGTCGTCCGGTACACGCGAATCACCGAACAGGCGCTCTTCTACAAGGGCGAGGAAAGTCTCGTCCACAAGGTGCTTGCGGTCGACGAAGAGCGGGGCGCCACCGAGGCCACGTATTCGCTCCGGATACTCCAGTCGGCACAGCAGCTCACAATCGGCGCGACTCGCACCGACCCGCACAGCGGAAAGCTGGTGACACAGGAATACCGGGTCAGGGGACCGGTGGCGATCTTTCTGACCACCGCCTCACCGAATGTTCTGGACCCCGAGACCCGCAGCCGGTTCGTCCAGGTCAGCATCGACGAATCGCCCGAGCAGACGCGCCGCATCCTGGAGCGGCAGCGCGCGCTGGACACGCTCGACGGGCTCGTCCAAAGGCACGAGGCGGGTGCGATCCGTAGAAAGCACCACAACATGCAGCGACTGCTCCGGCCGCTGGCGGTGGCGAACCCTTTCGCCCCCGTGCTGACCTACCCCGGAGATCGCTTGCAGATGCGCCGCGAGCAGAAGAAATACCTGACGCTCATCAAGGCGATCGCGCTCCTTCATCAGCACCAGCGCGACGTGAAGCGACAGCAGGTTGGCGACAAGGTCGTCGAGTACATCGAGGTCAAGCCCCAGGACATCACGCTCGCCAACCGTCTGGCCCGCGAGGTCCTGAGCCACAGCCTGGACGATCTGGCCCCCCACACCCGCGACCTGCTCAGGCATATCGTCCGCATGGCCGCCGCAGGATCGCAGTGCTTCACCCGTGAGGACGTGAGGCGGCAGACCGGCTGGTCCTACTGGTCGGTGCGCGAGCATCTCGCCCACCTGGTCAAGATGGAGTACGCCGTCGTGAAGAGCGGAGGGAACGGCAAGCGAATGACCTACCGACTCCTGTTTGACGGCGACCCTGACGAGGAGCGCCTGGTCCTGGCCGGGCTCGTTGAGGTTGAGGGGCGGGCGTCGGCTTGCGACACCTTGCGGACCGGCGACCGCAAGGCTGAAGTGCAGCCGCCACAACTACCTGGCGACGGAAACGCTGGACCTTGCGGTGCGACCCGGAAGCGACACCGCGACAGAGACCTCCGATGATGCTCGAGGAGAGCCGCCAAAAATTCGTACTCCAGATCGAGCGCTTCCTTGAGCAGGTGAAGGTGATCGGCTGGTCCCCCCGGACGCTCGAGGCCTACCGGTCCCATCTCGGTTTCTTCGTCGCCCATCTTGACGGAGAAACCGACGTCCAGGAGTTGACCGAAGTCTTGCCTGAGACGCTGCACGCCTATCAGACGCACCTCTACACTTGGACGGACGAGACCGGCCGGGGGTTGTCGATCGCCACCCAAGCGGCTCGCCTGAGCGCTGTACGGTCGTTTTTCCGCCACCTCGTGAAGACCGATGTCCTTCTTCACGACCCTGCGGCCGGGGTGATGCCCCCGAAACGCAAGGGCATCCTGCCGCGGTCGATCCTGAGCAAGCAGGAAGTCGCTCGCCTCCTGGGTGCCCCGGATACCCGGTCACCTCTCGGCCTGCGGGACCGGGCGATGCTGGAGGTCCTGTACTCCACCGGGATCCGCAACGCCGAGTTGCGGGCCCTGAGAATCTACGACCTGGACCTCGACCGCGGACTGCTGCGGGTCAACGAGGGGAAAAACGCCAAGGACCGTGTCGTGCCTCTCGGCCGGGCAGCCTGCGGCTACGTCCGCGAGTACATCAGCGAGGCCCGCCCCAAACTCCTGGCGGGCCGGAACGGCGACGGTCCCGCCGAGCAGACACTGTTCCTCTCGAGGACCGGCCGACCCCTGCGTACCCTCGGGGTTATTTACCCGATCCAGAAATACGCCAAGCGGGCAGGGATCGAGAGGACCATCACACCCCACACGTTCAGGCACACCTTTGCGACCCACATGCTCCAGGGCCGCGCCGACATCCGCCACATCCAGGCGATGCTCGGCCACTCCTCGGTCGCCACGACGCAGATCTACACCCGCGTCGAGGTGACGGACCTCAAGGTTGTGCACCGCCGCTGCCACCCCCGGGAGCGGCGATGAAGGCGTCCCTGATGCCCGAGAGTCTGGCCGGTCTCGTGGACCTGCATCTCGTTGACGCTCTCGCCAGGGGCCGCAGCGCCGGCACCGTGGCCTACCGGCGGGTCTATCTGCGGCAGCTCCTGGCTTGGCTGAAGTCGCGGAGTATCACTGGACCGCGCGAAGTGACAGCTCGTGTGCTGGGCAACTATCTCGTCCACCTCCGGAATCGCCGGACGACCTACCACCGCTCTGCCCCGTCGGCACTGAGTGCCAGGACTCTCGCGGCGGAGGTCTCTGTCCTGCGCTCGTTTTTCGGCTGGCTCACCGAGCGCCGGTTTCTGCTATTCGACCCGGCGGAGGGGCTGAGCCTTGGCCGTCGCTCGTCGCCCCTGCCCAAGGCCGTCCTGACAGAAGCTGAGGTGCGAACCCTCTTGGAGGGGCCGGCGAACGACAACCTTGGCCTCAGGAACAGAGCTATCCTCGAGACGCTCTACTCCACCGGCCTCAGGCGCGCCGAGTTGTGCGCTCTCGACCTCTTCGACCTCGACCCGGAGGGCGGGACCGTCCGGGTTCGGGGTGGCAAGGGGGGCCGGGATCGAATCGTGCCGATCGGAGCCCACGCCCTGGCCGCCCTCCGGCGGTATCTCTTGGAGGCCCGGTCGAGCCTGACGGCGACGCCGAAGCAGCCGGCGATGTTTCTCGCGGCAGTCACGCGCCGACGGCTCAGCGTGAAGACCCTCAACCTCATCGTCGCGAAGCGCGCCGAGGCCGCCGGCCTCGGAAAGCGCCTTACGCCCCATGTCCTGCGACACACCTGCGCGACGCATCTTCTCCAGGGTGGCGCCGACGTGCGGCACGTGCAGCTCATCCTCGGCCACGCCTCTGTCGCCACGACCCAGATCTACACGCGGGTCGCCGTCGATGACCTAGCCGCGGCCCACTGGCGGCACCATCCGCGGTCGACACTGCGAATAGCTTGAGAGTTCACGCCTGGTCGCGGTATTCTCGTGGCCGTCAGGTCAGCCGCGAACAACGCCGTCCGTACACAGGGATCGGGCTGAAGTCTCTGGCTCTGGCGGTCGCTGATCAAGATACATGGAGTGCCGGTTTCGACATGATTACGCACAACAGGGAATTCTTCTCGAAGTACATGACGGCGCCGGTCGCGTTCTCCGTGCTCGACACGCTCCGTGTGCGGTGGAGTTCACCTCTCCGGTTCAATGACCCATTCGATCTTCAGACGGAAATCAGATTTGGATTCACGACCGAGGAGTTCATGAAGGAACTGGCGGCCGAGGTCGTGCGGGTGGTTTTCCAAGACACGGAGCCACAGGGCGACGAGCGCAACTTCATTTTCCGCATGATGAAGGGAATGTGGGCAAGGCGCGACTCTCTTCCCCGGGATGAAGTAGTACGGGTGATGAGCGAGCCGTTTGAAACTGGTGGTCGAGAGATGGGTGGCCGAATACTGAAGCTCTGGAATCAGCAGTGGCGTGTCGAGGCCTCGCAACTGAGGCTCTTCTGCGTAGCAGAGGAACACGATGACCTCTTGATGTGGGCCCACTACGCCGCCCGCCACACAGGCGTGGTGATGAAACTTCGGTGTGTCCCTGCCCTCGATACAGCCCTTTGCGCCGCGCTGCCCGTCCAGTACGCAGATACGCTGCCCGTCCTTTCGGAGCTAGGTCCGTGGGTGAAGCGCATGACGGGTCAATCGAAGGACGAAGTAGGTAGAGACATTTTCACCCGGTTCCTTTGCACGAAGAGCCGGCACTGGGCATATGAGAAGGAGTGGCGTCTTCCGTCTATGGGCAAACCTGATGCTGGCCGGGGCTACGTGTTGTTGGGCCTCTTACCCGAAGAGATCGATACTCTGTACCTTGGTTGTCGAATGAGTGCGAGAAACAAGGTAAAGATCCGCGATCGGGTTAAAGGCCGGCTGGCTCACGTCAAGTTGTTCGAGGCAAAGCGGAGCGATTCGCGCTACGAACTGGAGTTTACGAGGATTCTCTAGAGTGGCAGGAGCCGACTCCTGACAGTGATTCCAACCGTGGCCATCGTCGCCATGCGGGTAACAATGCGGCACTTCCGCCCAAAGCAAGGCAAATGAATCACTTGCATCTTTCGCGGACCGAACCGCAAGCGAACTTACTGTTGGCGAGGTACTACTCCTCGTCGCTCGGAAGGTTCACGGCCGTGGATCCGGCTTTAGACAGTGCGGTTCCAGAGAACCCACAAAGTTGGAATCGGTATTCTTATGCGGGGAATAACCCGATCCGTAACCTAGATCCAGATGGACAGGATTTTGCTGACTTCGCGAGTGGGATCGCAAATGCATTCGGAAGTGACATGGCAGGTGGGGCGGGTCGTATTCAAGACCCCGGGACAGACTTCACGAATGGCCAGATCTTGGGTGATCTGGCAGCCGTCGTCGTTGGAGCGGTCGAAACTGTGGCCGGTCTCGGCGGCGAGGTTGGCGGGGTCACGCTCGATGCCACAGGTGTCGGTGCGGTGGCTGGTGTACCGGTAGGTATTGCCAGTACTGCCGCAGTTGTTCAGGGTGTGGCTGCAGTAGGCACTGCGACCAACAACCTCGTGAAGGCGAGCGAATCACCAGGTCAGACATACAACGGCCACCCGACCGACGAGTACGGGAACAAGCTTGGCGGGAGCGGCGAGGCCCGACCCAAGATTACTGACCATGGCAATTCTCCTAAGGCCGCGAAGGACGCTGCTCGTGCTGATGGTAATAAGGGAAGCAAGCCTATTAAGGACCCGGCACACGCAAAAGGTGCCACAAAACCTCACTACCATCCTACCGATGCCCAAGGCAACAGGAAGCCCGGTGCCACGCATCATACGTACACACCCAAGTGATCGAATGACGAGGCAAGCAGGGAAGGAAGTGTGGATTGGTTTGATTGAGGTTGTCCCTCGACCGGGGGTTGACCTCCTAGGGACGGTCAGTGGGGCCTTTGTCAACTTTCTCGTCCTCGCCGCAACCGAATCGGAGTATAGAACCCGCGTTCACGCTGCGACGAGCGAGCGTGGCCTCACGACGGTTAAGATGGAAGACATCGAACCGCTACGCCTTCGCTTAACACGAACGAGCATAGATGATGACCTAATGTCCCTTGCAGAGGAAATCGAAGAGTGCGGAGGGTTCAAATTTGGAACCTTCCATACGTTCAAGCAAGAGCAGTGAACGGCCGCGTAATAAGTGCGCTGCTGATCCACGGCGCGCTTGGGCGAGACGCGGACCCCGCGGCAACGCCCGCGCCGGCCGCACTTCTCTTCGATGATCTGATCTCCTCGACAACCTGATCCGTGCGTCCGGCACGGTCGTTGCGTGCGGGGCGCAGCGGGCGTCAGTGCACTGCCCCCCTTGCGCGGCCTTCGGCCCGCCCCCCGGCGGGCCGCCGGGGGGCTCGCGCTCAACCACGCAAATCAGCTTCTCATCGAGGGAAAGAGCAACGACAGCGTCGTTGTCGGCGCGCGCTCGAGAGACGGGGCGCCGAGCCCCCCAGCGGCCCGTTGGGGGGGCGTGCCGGAACGCGGCGTTATCGGATGCGGCGAGCAGCCTCTCTACGTCCTTCTTATCTGCCATCGTGAGCCGCCATCCCGTGCCGGCCGATCGAACGCTATAATCCCCTCCCCGGGAGCCCCGCATGAATCTCAAGGAGCTGAACAGGATTCTGGAAGGCGTGCGCCGCGGGAAGGTCTCCGCGGACGAGGCGCTCAGGCGGCTCAAGACGCTGCCCTACGAGGATCTCGGCTTCGCGAAGGTGGACCACCACCGCCACCTCCGCCGCGGCTTCCCCGAAGTGATCTTCGGAGAGGGGAAGACGGTCCCCCAGATCGTCGCCATCATGGGGAAGGTGGCGGCGAAGCGACAGCCGGTCCTGGTGACGCGTGTCTCGCCCGCCGCGTCCAGGGCGATCCGCAGGCGCTTCCCCAAGGCGCGCTACCACGCCGAGGCCCGGGCCGTGACGCTCGAGACCGGCAGGCGTGAGGCGGGGCGCCCGGGAATCCTCGTGCTGGCGGCCGGCACGTCCGACCTGGGTGTCGCCGAAGAGGCGGCCGTGACCGCGGAGGTCATGGGGAACCAGGTCGGCCGGGTCTACGACGTCGGCATCGCGGGGCTCCACCGCCTCCTCGACCACAAGGACAGGCTCCTGGAGGCCAGGGTGATCATCGCCGTCGCCGGCATGGAGGGGGCCCTCCCCAGCATCGTGGCCAGCCTTGTCGATGTTCCGGTCATAGGCGTCCCGACCAGTGTCGGATATGGGACGGGGATCAAGGGGGTGGCCGCCCTCATGGGGATGCTCAATTCCTGCGCCGCCGGGCTCCTGGTCGTGAACATCGACAATGGGTTCGGAGCAGGTTATGCCGCATCTGTTATAAATTCAACATTATTACATCCTATAAAGTGATTTCTATTCGAACAGGCCCTGCGCAAGCCTGACCCGACCACCCTCCGAAACGCCTCCACAGGATTTTTCGCCTTTCTGGCCCCTGTTTCTTGACAACCCGGGGGGGTGGTCCGTATATTACACATGTGTTGGTCTGTGGGATTTGGTAATCCATTGTCGGGCCAAGCACTTCCACGGCCCGTCAGGTCTAAACAAAGAGGTTCCGTGGCAGGGTGTAGGGCTCGAAGTGCGGGTCCGCGGACCAGGCCCGGAACAAGTGTCATTCGCTTTGAAGGATTTTTTCGTTTCAGGATCGAGAGGAGGGAGTCACTGAATGCCCCTCGTGAGGGTTCGCGAGGATGAGTCGCTGGAAAACGCCCTTCGCCGCTTCAAGCGGAAATGCGAGAAGTCGGGCGTGCTGTCCGAGCTGAAGAAGCGACAGCACTACCTCAAGCCGAGCCAGAAGAGGAAGATCAAGGCGCTGGCGGCGAGAAAGAAAGCGCTCAAGCGCCTGGCCCAGGAAAGGCGCTTCAGCGATTGAAGGAGGGCAGGACCAGAGTGGGCGGGAGAGACAGGACGGATGTCGTTGAAGCCGTGAGGGCGCAAGCCGACCTGCGCTCCATTGTCTCCGATTACCTCCCCCTCAAGAAGAGCGGCACGAAGTACCGGGCGCTGTGCCCGTTCCACTCGGAGAAGTCCCCGTCCTTCTACGTGGACGCGGACAAGCAGTTGTTCTACTGCTTCGGGTGCGGCACCGGCGGGGACGTCTTCAAGTTCCTGATGCTCTATGAAAAACTGGAATTCCCCGAGGCGCTGAAATCGCTGGCGGCCCGGTACGGCATTGCCGTGCCGGCCTCCCGCGCCCCGGAGAACAGCGAGCGCCAGAAAGTCCTGGCGGCCAACCAGAAGGCGCTCGCCTGGTTCCGGGGACAGCTCGGTCGGCCGGCGGGAGAGGCGGCCCGCAAATATCTCGCGGGCCGCGGCATCGGCGCGGCGACGATCGATCGCTTTCAGATCGGCTTCGCGCCGGACGGCTGGACCGGCCTCAAGGGGCAGCTGGCGTCGGACGGGATCGCCGAGGGACAGGCGGTTCTGGCCGGCCTCCTGGCGAAGAAAGAAGAGACCGGCCGGACGTACGACCGGTTCCGCGATCGGGTGATCTTCCCGATCGTCAACCTGGCGGACGAGCTGATCGGGTTCGGCGGCCGGGTGCTGGGAGAGGGGGAGCCGAAGTATCTGAACTCCCCCGAGTCCCCGGCGTTCAGCAAGGGGGAGAACCTCTACGGGATCGGGTTCGCCCGCGAGGGGATTCGCAAGGAAGGGTACGCCATCCTGGTCGAGGGGTACATGGACGTCATCGCCCTCCACCAGGCGGGCGTGGTGCACGCGGTGGCGACGCTCGGGACCGGCTTCACGACCGGGCACGTCAGGCTGTTGAAGAGATTCACCGATCGCGTCGTGGTGAACTTCGATCCCGACGCGGCGGGAAGGGCGGCGACGAGACGCTCCCTGGAAGTGCTCCTGGAGAGCGGCTTCGAGGTGAGCGTGGTCTCGCTGCCGCCGAAGAAGGACCCGGACCTGTTCGTCCGGGAGCAGGGGCCGGAGAAGTACCGGCAGCGTCTCGGCGAGGCGGTCCCGTACATCGAGTTCCTGACGCGGGACGTCGCGGCGCGGCAGGACCTGTCCGGAACCCGGGGCAAGGTGGCGGCTTTGAACGAGGTGCTGCCGTTCCTGGCGCGCCTCGACAACCCGGTCCACCGGGCCTCGCACGTGGAGATGATCGGCTCGGTCCTCGGGATCGAAGACCGGCTGGTGCTGCAGGAGCTGAAAGAGGCGGTCCGCGAGCGCCGCAAGAGCCTGTCGGCCGGGCCGCTTCAGGCGGCGCGCGGCTCGTGGATCGTGAGCGAGTCGGAGTCGCGCCTCCTGCGGGCCCTGATGGACGCCCGCGAGGCGCGCGTCGCGCTCCTGGCGGAGATTGAGGACGGAGACCTGGAAATCAGCCGGATCGCGGAAGTGGTGAAAGTTATACGCGATCTGGTGGTCAAAGAGGAGGACGTGACATATCCTCGGGTGGCGTCGCTGGTGAGCGACCAGGCCCGGGACATCATCACCAGGGCCGCGGCGTTGCCTCATCCCCCCGCGACCCTGGACGAGGGCCGGGGTTGCGTGATGGCCCTGCGGGCGGCGCGGCTGGAGCGGCAGATGGGTGACATCCAGAAACGGCTCGAGTCGGGGGGGAAGGCTGCGGAGGTGGACGATCTGCTCCGTCGCAAGGTCGAATTGAAGCGAAGAATCGAAGCGCTCAGGCAGGCTTCGCCGATGTCTTAAGGAGAACTCCCTTGGGTATCGAAGAGAAGTACGAAGAGGTACGGCAACTGATCAACCTCGGCCGGGAGAGGGGGTACCTCCTCTACGACGAGGTCAACGACGTGCTGCCGGAGGAGGTGCATTCACCCGAGGACCTCGACGACATGTTCCTTCTGTTCGACTCTCTCGGCATCGAGATGGTCGACTCGGAGGAGAAGTACAAGGCCAAGCTCGAGGAGAAGGCGGCCGCCGCCGAGAAGTCGGAAGAGGTCGAGGAGACCAAGATCGACCTGTCCCCCGGGGCGCTCGAGAAGACCAATGACCCGGTCCGCATGTACCTGCGCGAGATGGGGACCGTCCCCCTGCTCACCCGCGAGGGGGAGGTCGAGATCGCCCGGCGCATCGAGCGCGGCGAGAAGAACGTGGTCAAGGCCCTGTCGCGCAGCAAGTACGCCATCGCCCAGCTCCTCGCGTTCGGCAACCGCATCCGCAACAAGGAGATCCGCGTCGAGGACCTGATCACGGTCGCCGACGACGATGAAGAGGGGGCCGCAGAGCGCAAGCGCCGGAGGCTCCTGGACGCCATGGCGCGCATCCTGCGCCTGAGCCGCAAGATCGAGGACCTCGAGAAGCACCTGTCCCGCCTGACCGAGGGCTCGAAGCGGTACCGCGAGGTGCTGCACGACTTCGCGCGCGTGCGCGTGCAGCTCGGACTGGTCATCCGCGACATGGGGATGACCACCGGCAAGGTGAAGGACCTGTCGCGCAAGACCAAGGAGACCGCCGGAAAGCTCCGGGACCTCGAGGACGACATCCGCTCGTACCACAGGCGGCTGAAGCTGACCCGCGATCCGAAGGGGCGCCGCGATCTGCGCGACAAGGTGCGCGCCGCCGAGGAGGAGATCTCCCGCGTGGCCCGCGAGATGGATTCCACGCCGGAGGAGCTCAAGGCGACCGCCGAGGGGATCCGCCTGGGCGAGGCCATGGCGGCACGGGCCAAGAGCGAGCTGGTCGAGGCGAACCTGCGCCTCGTCGTGTCGATCGCCAAGAAGTACACCAACCGGGGCCTGCAGTTCCTCGACCTGATCCAGGAGGGGAACATCGGGCTGATGAAGGCGGTCGACAAGTTCGAGTACAAGCGCGGCTACAAGTTCTCGACCTACGCGACCTGGTGGATCCGCCAGGCGATCACCCGCGCCATCGCGGACCAGGCGCGGACCATCCGCATTCCGGTCCACATGATCGAGACGATCAACAAGCTGGTGCGCACCTCGCGCGCCCTGGTGCAGGAGATCGGCCGCGAGCCGACCCCCGAGGAGATCGCCAAGAAGATGGGGATCCCCGTGGCCAAGGTACGCAAGGTCCTGAAGATCGCCCAGGAGCCGATCTCCCTCGAGACCCCCATCGGCGAAGAAGAAGACTCGCATTTAGGGGATTTCATCGAGGACCGCGCGGTGACGTCGCCGGTCGACGCGGTCATTCAGCTCAATTTGAAAGAGCAAACGCAGAAGGTCCTGAAGACCCTCTCTCCCCGCGAGGAAATGGTCCTCAAGATGCGCTTCGGCGTAGGCGACGGTTCTGAGCACACCCTCGAGGAGGTCGGCCAGTCGTTCGCGGTGACCCGCGAGCGCATCCGCCAGATCGAGAGCAAGGCGCTGCGCAAGCTGCGCCACCCCTCGCGCAGCCAGCGCCTGCGCGCCTTCCTGGAGAGCACGGGCGGGTAATCGACCGTCCGTCAGCGAGAGATCAGGGCGGGACAGTCGTCCCGCCCTTTTTTCTGCTCGCGCCGATCTCAGCGACGTATGGCGGGACCGAAGGTGTCGACCCGGCCGTCGAGATGCACCTGCTCGATGAAGATGTCCCGGCCGCTCTGGTGCTTCGGGACGATGTACGAATACGAGTGACCGAGGTCCGTGACGCACTCCTCGCAGCGAATCAGCGCCGGGTTCTGCGGGATCCTCTTCCCCTTGTTGTTGTAAATCACGACGTTGAAGCCAGACAGGTCGTGCTCGATCCCCGTCGTCCAGCTGACGAGCCCCGAACCCTTGCCGGCTGGGCTTCCGAACGTGATCGCGATGTCGACCGGATAGCACGCGCCGCAGGCGCACGGGTTCTGGTCGAGGTTGGGCACCGCAGGGCAGTTGTCGCAGGCGTCGCCGATGGAGTCCAGATCCGTGTCGGTTTGCGACGGGTTCGCCACGGTCGGGCAGTTGTCGCAGACATCGCCACGGCGGTCTGCATCCGCGTCGGCTTGATCGGAGTTGGTGACCGCCGGACAGTTGTCGCAGGCGTCTCCCAGGGAGTCGAGGTCGGTGTCGGCCTGTGTCGGATTGGCGGCCGTCGGACAGTTGTCTTCCGGGTCCAGGACGCCGTCCAAGTCCCGGTCGGGAGGGGGGAACGAGACGATGAGATCGACCCGGCCGGATCTTGGTGTCCCTCCGCTGTCGAAGAGCCTGCTCCCGATGACAAGGTCGCCGAGGCCATCCCCGTTGTAATCTCCGGCGCCCGACACGCTGAACCCGAAATCCGCGTACTTCTGCTCCGCGAGAGCTCCTGACCAGGCAGGCGTCCCGGCCGGCCCGTAGGGGCCGCCGAGGAAGAGGTAGGCCGCTCCCTGACCCGGCTGAGCACCGTTGTATCCGGGAGCACCGATGAGAAAATCGGCAAAGCCGTCGCGGTTGAGGTCTCCGACCGTATCGAGCGCAGTCCCGTAAGTGCTTATGGATTGCGGGTCATCGCTCCACCACGCCGGCTCGGCAAGCGGGCCGGCGGCAGATCCGAGATAGAGGAGCACGCTATCGACGAGCTGGCCGTACGCGTCGGTGTGGCCGGAACTCCCCCGGATCAACACGTCATCGAAGCCGTCCCCATTGACATCTCCCGCAGGGGCCACACGTAGCCCGAAGGAGTAATCATTTTCCATTGGGGCGACCACCAGGGCTGGAGCGGGGTTCACGCCGAGCGGTGTTCCGTAATACAGGTAGGCCTGTCTGGTAGGCTCCCCCACGATGACATCGTCCAGTCCGTCCCCATTGACGTCGCCTGCACCTGCGGCGCTGAAGATGTAAGGGCCAACCGCAGGAATCTCGACCCTTCGTCCTCGCCCTTCTTGTGCGTTGCCGAAGTAGATCCAGACGAACGCGGGCGTTGTAAACGTGTACGGCTTCGTAACGATGAAATCGCCGAAGCCGTCCCCGTCGATGTCGCCCCCCCTGGCGACGATCTCTCCAAACTGGTTAACACTTCCTGTATCCGACCATCCCAGCACGGGTCCCTGGGGGGACCCGTAGTAGACGAAGACGGCGCCCAGGGATCCCACGACGAAGTCATCGAACCCATCGCCGTTGAGATCGCCAACCCCCGCCACGGAGACCCCGAACAATCCCGCATTGCCGGTCTGTATTCCTTCGATGCTCAAGCTCGGCGTTCGGAACGTGCCCGCGGCCGAGCCATAGAACAGATAGACTCGGCCCCGGCCGTTCCCGTCGTACGCGGCGGCCGCGAGGACGTCGTCGAAACCATCGCCGTTGACGTCGCCGACGCCGTCCACGGACCAGCCAAGTTCCCCGCCGGCCCGCCCGGTCGCGATGCGGCACGCGTCAGGGTCGGCCAACCCGTCGTCGATGACCGCGTTGCAGTCATTGTCGATGCCGTCGCACACTTCGGCAGAAGGCGTCACCGATGGGCCGTCGCAGTAAATGCTCCCGTCCGCGGCGCATGCCGTGAGACCTTGCACGGTACAGGCGCCGGCACCCTTGGTGCAGGCGATACCGACGCCGAAGCCCTCGTCGATTGTGCCGTCGCAGTCGTCGTTGCGGCCATTGCAGATCTCGACCGCGTTGGGATGGATCGATGGATCCGTGTCGTCGCAATCGGTGGCGGGACCCGAGGCGCAGTAACCATCACCGTCGGTGTCGATCTCGCAAGGCACGACCACGGGCCCGAAAAACAGAAACGCCGCCCCTTCGCCAACCTCGCCGTGCTCGTATCCAGGAGCGCCAATGAGGAGGTTGGGCCGGCCATCGCCGTCGGTGTCGCCGGCGGCAACGGCGGACCCGAAGGGACCGCCCACCATCCATGCCGGGGCCGGGGAGAGTCCGGAGGCGCCGCCCAGATAGAGAGAGGCAGCCCCGTTGCTGACAAGGACGTCGTCGTAGTGGTCCCCATCGACGTCTCCTGCGCCCCGGGCGAATCCGGGCGCGCTCCAGGCCGAGGTGTTCTGGGGCCCCGTGGCCGATCCGAGAAACAGGAGCGATCCGTTCCGCGAGCATCCGATCGCGATGTCGCTGAAGTGGTCGCCGTTGACATCGCCGGCCGACGCCACGGCGCAGCCGAAAACGGTACTGTCGATGCAATCACTGTCCCCGGCCTTGATCCAGGCGGGTGTTGCAGCCAGCCCCTGGGACGAACCGAGATAGACATAGGCCCGACCCCGTAGGCAACCGGGGTTGCTTCGAAAGTCCCGCTCTCCCACGACGACGTCGTCGAACCCGTCGCCGTTCACATCTCCGGCGCCCGCCACGGCGGCGCCAAAATGGGTCGACGAGGAAGCCCCGGCCGCGGTCCACAAGGGTACCGGAGCCGGACCACTGGACGATCCGAGATACAGGAATGCCCGACCCGTCCCGCTATTGGCGGGTGCGCCGACGATGATGTCGTCGTAGCCGTCGCCGTTCACGTCCCCGGCCGAGGCGACCGCGGATCCGAAGCGCTCGGACACGCCCGCTTGCGCCACCCATGCCGGCGCGGTTGCCGGTCCCGAGGGCGACCCGAGATAGACGGAGGCCTGGCCGGTCGGAAGAAACCCTGGAGGCAGGAGGGCGTCCGGCTCGCCTACGATCACATCGTCGAAGCCGTCGCCGTTGACGTCCCCTGCCGAGGCGACAGCGACGCCAAAGCGGAAATAGACACCGCCGGCTGTCCAGACCGGCTGGGTGGCCGGGCCAAGAGCCGACCCGAGGTAGACGAACGCGCGACCCTCCTCCGAAGTAAACCCACCCGGGATGTCGTAGCCCGGCGCTCCAATGATCAAGTCTTCGAACCCGTCGCCGTTCACGTCCCCTGCCGAGTCGAGAGAGGTCCCAAGGCGGGCCCCTGGCACGTCCGCTTCGACCTGCCAGGTGAGGCCGCCAGCCGGCAGCGCAAGAAATCCAACTTGTCCCGCCGGAGCTGCACCCGAAGAGCCGAGAGTCAGACAGCACGTGGCCAGGACTACCAGCACTCCCATTCTGGACCGATTGATCATGGGTGCCTCCAGGAAGGCTGACGAGACGTGGCGCTCGCCTCAAGCGGCCTGAAACCTGCGATTTCTACTCAAATACGCCGAGTCCGGGGTCCAGTCAACCTTCACCTTGGCCCACCGCCCACGCCCGGATCGGCTGGCTGAGCCGTTCGCGGCGATTCGCCGGGCCGATCCGCCCCCCCGCCGAACGGGGAGCGATTTCCAGGCCCATCCGGCGGTACCTTCACAGGCCACGGGGCGGTGTCCCCGGTGAAGGGGGGCCGAGATGAGTTCCAGCAGCTCGAGAGAGGCCGTCGAAGCGACTCCGCGGGGGATGCCCTCAAGTTGTACAATATCCGGCGCAATCACCCTGCCGGGTCACATGAGCGACCTGGCGGCCCCCGGAGGGGCCGTCGGTCGAAGCGTACGGAGGCTTGTTCTGATGGCGAAGCGGATGGTCCTGATGCTCGTGGCCGTGGCGGTGTTCGTCGGAATCGTCGGCTGGGTGAAGTTCCGGCCGCGCGGCGCTGCGGGCGGGGCCGCGGGATACCGGCCACCTCCCGAGGCGGTCACCACGATCGTCGTCAAGCAGGAGGACTGGCAGGGGTCGCTCGGCGCCATCGGCACCGTGGCGGCCATCAATGGAGTGACCGTGAGCGCCGATCTCCCCGGGGTCGTCCGGCGGATCGCCTTCGGGTCGGGGGACCGCGTCGCCGCCGGTGTCGTCCTCGTTGAATTGGACACGAGCCAGGAGAAGGCGCAGCTCGCCGCGGCGGAGGCCCAGCTCGAGCTGGCCCGCCTGAACCTCGACAGGATCCGCGGGCTGCGGAAGGAGGGGATCAACTCCCAGACCGAGCTCGACACCTCCGAGGCCGAGCTGAAGCAGGCGAACTCGAGGGTCGCCGAGGTCGCCGCCACCATCGAGCGCAAGACGATCCGGGCGCCGTTCGCGGGGGTCCTCGGCCTCCGCCAGGTGAATCTCGGCCAGTACCTGGAGAGCGGCACCCACATCGTGCCGCTGCAGTCGCTCGATCCGATCCACGTCAACTTCGACGTCCCGCAGCAGGAGATCGGCCGCCTGAAGGCCGGGGGCGAGGTGCGCGTCGCGCTCGAAGGGGCGGCGGACGCCGACGTGGAGGGGCGGATCGCGGCGGTCGATTCGGTGATCGACCCGTCCACGCGGAACGTCAGGGCGCAGGCGGTCCTGCGGAACCGGAAGGGCGTGCTGCATCCGGGCATGTTCGTCACCGTCCGGGTCATCCTCGCCGCCCGTGAGGCGGTCGTCTCGGTGCCCGCCTCGGCGGTCAACTACGCCCCCTACGGCGACTCGCTGTTCGTCGTCGAGGAGATCAAGGGGGAGAACGGGCAGCCGCCGTACAAGGGGGTCAGCCAGAAGTTCGTCAAGCTGGGCGGCGCGCGGGGGGACCAGGTGGCGGTCCTCTCCGGACTCGAGGCGGGGGCCGAGGTGGTGACCTCGGGGGTCTTCAAGCTGCGCGACAAGGCGGCGGTCGAGGTGAACAACAGCGTCCAGCCCCCGAACAATCCGGCGCCCAGGCCCCAGGACAACTGATGAAGCTCACCGATCTCTTCATCAAGCGTCCGGTCCTCGCGATCGTGGTCAACCTGATGATCCTGATCGCCGGGCTGCAGTCGATCCGCTCCCTGGCGGTGCGCCAGTACCCGCGCAGCGACATCGCGAAAATCAGCGTCACGACGGCCTACGTCGGCGCGAGCGCCTCCCTGGTGCGCGGCTTCATCACGACCCCTCTCGAGCGGGTCATCGCCAGCGCCGACGGCATCGAATTCCTCGAATCGTCCAGCGCGCAGGGTGTCAGCACGATCACCGTCCACCTGAAGCTGAACTACGACACCAACGCCGCGCTGACCCAGATCCAGGCGAAGGTGGCGCAGGTCCGCAACACCCTGCCGCCCGAGGCGGAGGCGCCGATCATCGATCTGCAGACCGCCGACGCCCAGTTCGCGGCGATGTACCTGGGCTTCTCGTCCGACGTGCTCGATCAGAACCAGATCACCGACTACCTGACCCGGGTGGTGCAGCCGAAGCTCAGCGCCATCAGCGGCGTGCAGCGGGCCGACATCCTCGGCGACCGCACCTTCGCCATGCGGGTCTGGCTGAAGCCCGACAAGATGGCGGCCCTGGGGATCGCTCCGTCCGAGGTGCGTGACGTCCTGGCGAAGAGCAACTACCTGTCCGCCCTCGGCCGGACCAAGGGCTCGGCGGTGTCGGTGAACCTGATCGCCAACACCGATCTCAAGACGGCCGAGGAGTTCAGCCAGATCGTCGTGAAGGAGGAGAAGGGGGTCATCGTCCGGCTGGGGGAGATCGCCGACGTCGTGCTGGGGGCGGAGAACTACGACACCGACGTGCGCTTCGGCGGCCAGACCGCCACCTTCATGGGCGTGTGGGTCCTGCCGAGCTCCAACTCGCTCGAGGTGGTCAAGCGCGTGCGCGCGATCTTCCCGGAGATCAAGGCGCAGGTGCCCGTGGGGATGAATGCGGCCATCTGCTACGACTCCACCGTGTACATCGGGAACGCCATCGACGAGGTCCTCAAGACCCTGAGCGAGACGCTGCTCATCGTGATCGTGGTGATCTACCTCTTCCTCGGGTCGTTCCGCGCCGTCTTCATCCCGGTCGTCGCCATCCCGATCTCGCTCGTCGGCGCCGTCTTCCTGATGCTGGTCGCCGGCTTCTCGGTCAACCTCCTGACCCTCCTGGCGATCGTGCTGTCGGTCGGCCTGGTGGTCGACGACGCCATCGTCATGGTGGAGAACGTCGAGCGGCACCTGCGATCCGGACAGAGTCCGATGCAAGCCGCCCTGCACGCCGCCCGCGAGCTGGTCGGCCCGATCATCGCCATGACCATCACCCTGGCGGCGGTCTACACGCCGGTCGCCATCCAGGGAGGCCTCACGGGGACGCTGTTCCGGGAATTTGCCTTCACCCTCGCCGGGGCCGTGCTGGTCTCCGGCATCGTGGCGCTGACGCTGTCGCCGATGATGGGCTCGAAGCTTTTGCACGCCGGGGACACCGAGCGCGGCTTCGCCGGCGTCGTCAACCGCCGCTTCGAGGCCCTGCGCGCCCTCTACACGCGGCTCCTGGCGCGCACCCTGGAGTACCGGCCGGTCGTCCTGGTCCTGTGGCTGATCGTCCTGGTGCTCATGGTGCCGTTCTACCTGTACTCGCAGCAGGAGCTCGCCCCCACGGAGGACCAGGGATTCGTGTTCGCCATCATCCAGAGCGCCCCCAACGCCACCCTCGAGCAGACGATGCTCTTCGCCGACAAGGTCAGCGAGGTCTTCGGCTCGTTCCCGGAGAGCGACATCACCTTCCAGATCACCAGCCCCGGAGGGGGATTCGGCGGGATGGTCATCAAGCCGTGGAACCAGAGGACGAAATCGGCCGCGCAGCTGCAGATGGAGGCGGCCGCCCAGCTGGCCAAGATTCCCGGCGTGCGCATGATTCCCCTGACGCCACCGCCGCTGCCGGGAGGGGAGGGGTTCCCCGTGGAGTTCGTGGTCGGCTCGACCGGCGAGCCGGCGCAGATCGCCGAGCTGGCCGGCCAGCTGGTCGGGAAGGCCTACGCCAGCGGTCTGTTCGTGTACGCCGACACGGACGTGAAGTTCGATCAGCCGCAGGCGGAGGTGGTGTTCAACCGCGACCAGATGCGCTCGCAGGGGGTCGACATGAGCCAGGCGGGGGCCGATCTGTCGACGCTCCTGAGCGGCAATTACGTCAACCGCTTCAGCATCCAGGGGCGCAGCTACAAGGTCATTCCGATGATCAAGAGGGCCGACCGCCTGACCGCCGAACAGCTGAAGGACATCTACATCACCGGGCCCAGGGGACGCCTGGTGCCTCTGTCGACCTTCGCCACGCTGAAGACCTCGACGGAGCCGCGCGAGCTGAAGCGCTTCCAGCAGCTCAACGCCGTGCGCATCCAGGGGGCCCTGGCACCGGGCGTGACGCTCGACAAGGCGCTGCGCTTCCTCGAGGGGGAGTCGAAGGCGATGTTGCCGACGGGGTACAGCATCGACTACGCCGGCGAGTCGCGGCAGCTGCGCACCGAAGGAAGCAAGTTCCTCGGCGTCTTCATCCTGTCGGGCCTCCTCATCTACCTGGTCCTGGCGGCCCAGTTCGAGAGCTTCCGCGACCCCTTCATCATCCTGGCCGGCTCGGTGCCACTGGCGCTCTCCGGGGCGCTCCTGTTCTCGTTCCTCGGCCTGACGACGCTGAACATCTACAGCCAGGTCGGCCTGATCACCCTGGTCGGGCTGATCTCGAAGAACGGCATTTTGATCGTGGAGTTCGCCAACAAGCTGCAGGAGCAGGGCAGGATGCCGCTTCAGGCGGTGATCGAAGCGGCCACCACCCGCCTGCGCCCGGTCCTGATGACGA
>Ga0209382_10003474_pt1 | contig 21827 bp, 14 predicted proteins | sample SoiMetdeltSBSDD5_FD_187599 | JGI IMG/M metagenome (GOLD analysis project Ga0209382, IMG submission 187599) | Bulk soil microbial communities from a Populus tree surrounding site in Tennessee, USA - Soil MetaG P. deltoides SBSDD5 (SPAdes) (version 2) | ecosystem: Environmental > Terrestrial >...
CGGCGCGAATGGTGCCCTGGTCCGCGAGCGGCCTGCCGAATGCGACGCGGCGCGTGACGCGCGCGCACATCAGCTCGAGCGCGCGCTCCGCCATGCCGACCAGGCGCATGCAGTGGTGAATGCGCCCGGGACCGAGCCGTCCTTGCGCGATCTCGAACCCGCGGCCCTCGCCGAGCAGCAGGTTCGCCGCGGGCACACGCACGTTCTCGAACACGATCTCGGCGTGGCCGTGCGGGGCATCGTCGAACCCGAACACCGGGAGCGTGCGCATGATCCGCACCCCGGGCGTATCCATGGGCACCAGGATCATCGACTGTTGCCGGTGACGCGGCGCGCCGGGGTGGCTGCGGCCCATGAAGATGGCGATCCGGCAGCGGGGATCGCCGGCGCCCGAGATCCACCACTTGCGCCCGTTGATGACGTAGTCATCGCCATCTCGCGTGATCGTGGACTGAATGTTCGTGGCATCCGAGGACGCCACGTCCGGCTCCGTCATCGCAAAGCAGGAACGGATGGCCCCGGCGAGCAGCGGCTCCAGCCATTGCCGCTTCTGCTCCGCCGTTCCATAGCGCACCAGGACTTCCATGTTCCCGGTGTCGGGCGCCGAGCAGTTGAAGATCTCGGGCGCGAACGGCGCGGCCCGTCCCATGATTTCGCAGAGCGGCGCGTACTCGGTGTTGGTGAGGCCGGCGCCGTACTCGGTCGCCGGCAGGAACAGGTTCCAGAGGCCCTCGGCGCGCGCCTTCACCTTGAGATCCTCGACGATCGGGATCGGCTGCCAGCGCTCGCCGGCGTCGATCTGATCGCCGAAACGCTGCTCGTTCGGATAGACGTGGGCGGTCATGAAGGCGGTCAACCGCGCCAGCAGGTCCTTCACGCTCGCGGAATGCTCGAAGTCCATGTCAATTGCGGACCAACGAGAATACCCGATTCGGGGCTCGGGGCTCGGGACTCGGGGCTCGGATGGCAGTGGTAACCAGAGGCAACCGGCCGCTTGGGTTTTGCCGCAATTGCCTCTGGCTACCACCCGCTCCGAGCCCCGAGCCCCGAGCCCCGACACCGGCGCCGCGAGGGAGCGATCGCGGCGCCCTCCACTTGACATCCCAGTGCAGCCGCGCTCTACTTCACTGCAATGCCCAGTGAAGACCGCGCCCGGGTCGAGCTGCTCCAGGGAACGCTGGACCTGATCGTCCTGCGCGCGCTCTCGACGATGGGGCCGCAGCACGCCTACGGCCTCGCCGCCCGGCTCGATCAGCTCGCCGACCATCCGTTTCCGCTCAACCAGGGGACCTTGTACGTCGCGCTGGTGCGTCTCGAGCACAAGGGATGGATCAAAGGCGCCTGGCAGACGACCGAAGCCGGCCGCGAGGCAAAGTACTACTCGGTCACCCGACCCGGCGCGCGGGCGCTGGACCGGCAGACCGAACGCTGGCAGCGGCTGGTCGGGTTCGTGAACAAGCTGCTGCTCCACGAACCGTGAGGAACCCGCGCCGCCGGGCCGCGATCGTCCCGCGCTGACCGATCCACGAGGTGAGGCGATGGAGAACCTGCGCCGTGCCCTGCTGCGTCTCCTGACCGCTTTCCGCCACGGGCGCGCCGAACGCGAGCTCGGGCGCGAGGTCGACGCCCATCTCGGGGAGCTGCAGCGTGAGTTCGAGCGCCGCGGACTCTCCCCCGAGGATGCCCGGCTGGCCGCCAAGCGGTCGTTTGGAGGCGTCGAACAGGTCAAGGAACAGCAGCGCGATGCCCGATCGTTCCGCTGGCTCGAGGATCTGCGCCGGGATGTCGGGTACGGCCTTCGCACGCTGGCGCGAACGCGCGGGTTCACCATCACGGCCATGCTCACGCTGGCGCTCGGCATCAGCGCGGTGACGGTGATTTACAGCGTCCTGCGGAACGTCGTGCTGGAGCCGTTTCCGTACACGCGATCCGACCGGCTCGTGAACGTCGTCCTGCGGGACAGCTCGGATAAACAGGTCCGGGGCCCCTATTTCCCGGCCGAGGAGTTCCTCTTCTATCAGCAGCAGGCCACCGCATTCGAGGACGTGGTCGGCACCAGCCGCGACTCGATGCTCTGGCAGGGCGACAACGGCGCCGAACGCCTGGACGTCGTGTGGATGACGCCGAACGGGTTCGATTTTCTGGGCGTCAAGCCGATGCTCGGCCGGGTGTTCGACGCCTCCGACGCCGCGCCGGACGCGCCGCGCGTGGCGGTGATGTGCCACCGCGCATGGCTGCGCTCGTTCGGCGGCGATCCAGGCGTGCTCGGGCGGACGCTGGTGCTCGACGGCACCGCGTGGACGATCATCGGGGTCATGCCGCCGCGGTTCGAGTGGAACATCGCCGATGTGTGGGTGCCCGCCGCGATGAATCCCGCCGACGATCCGCGGACCGCGCGAGGAACCCGGGCGTTCCAGGCGCACCTGCGCCCCGGCGTGTCGGCGAAGGAAGCGGAAACGCAGCTCAACGTGATCGGCGCCCGCCGCGCGCGCGACTACCCGAACGAGTACCCGCCGCAGTACCGCTTCCAGGTCATCAAGGTCATCGACTGGGTCGTCCGGGACTTCCGTGCGGTGCTCTACACTCTGTTCGGTGCGGTGAGCCTGCTGCTCGTCATCGCGTGCTGCAACGTCGCCAACATGCTGCTGGCCCGCGCGACCATCCGCGAACGCGAGATCGCGATTCGCGCGGCGATTGGCGCCAGCCGCAGCCGCATCGTCCGGCAGCTGCTCGTCGAAAGCGCGCTGCTGGCCGCTGGCGGGCTCATCGCGGGAGCGTTGATGGCTTACGGCGGCATCCACGCGCTCGCCCAGCTGTTGCCGCCGGGCCAGGGCGTGTCGTGGGAGACGCAGATCAGGCTCGATCGACCGGTACTCGTGTTCGCGGTCATCGTCGCCGCCGCCTCGACGTTCGGGTTCGGCCTGTTTCCCGCGCTGCAGAGCGTCAGGCGCGATATCGCCGCCGGCACGAACGTCGCGGGCAGGACGACGGCCGGCCGCCGCCAGACGCGCATGCGCAGCGGTCTCGTTGTCGCCCAGGTCGCGCTCTCGATCGTACTGCTCCTCGGCGCCGGGCTCCTGATGCGAACCTTCGTGAAGCTCGTCGGCGTCGACCTCGGGTTCGATCCGAAGCACGTGCTGATCGCGGGCATGGCCTTTCCGCCGCGGCAGGACATGACGGCCGACGCTCAGCGCCAGATCTACCGTCAGATCGTGGAGCGCGCAGCGGCTGTGCCCGGCGTCCGGTCCGTCGCGGTGTCGAACGGCCTCCCTCCTTTCGGGGCGATGACGAGCGCCCTCGAGATCCCGGGCATCGCGCTGCCGCCAACGTCAGAGGCCAACGTCCGATTCTGCAGCGAGCGTCTGCTCGAGACGCTTGGCATCCCAATCGTCAAGGGGCGCGGGTTCTCGACAATCGAGGTGGAGCAGGCCCACCGCGTCGCCGTGATCAACGACGCGTTCGCGCGACGATATTTCGGCTCCGAGGATCCGCTCGGTCGTGTCGTCCGCGTGTCGCGCCTCGCGACGCTGCCCCGGCCGATCGAGGATCCGACATTCCAGGTCGTCGGCATCATGCGCGACGTGGTGAATCAGGGACCGCGGGAACCGCCCGTGCCGGAAGTGCTGCTTCCGTTCAGCCTGCGGCTGCCGAGCGGCTTTGGGCTGATCGTACGCACCGCCGACGACCCGATGCGCGCGTTGATCCCGCTCCGTCGTGAGATCCAGGTCGTGGATCCGCAGGTGGCACTGAGCAACCCGATCACGCTCGAACGACTGATTCAGATGAATTTCTACGCGCGTGCCGGCTTCAGCCTGCTCGTGCTCGGCATCTTCGCCGTGACGGGCGCGGTGCTCGTAGCGCTCGGTATTTACGGGGTGCTCGCCTACACCGTTTCGCAGCAGACGCGCGAGATCGCCATCCGCCTGGCGCTCGGCGGCGAGTCCGGCCACGTGATTCGCATGGTCGTGCGGTTCGGCCTGCAGCTGGTCGCCGCCGGTCTCGTCATCGGGCTGGCCATCAGCCTCGCCACCAACCGTCTGCTGAAGACACAGCTCTGGAACACGTCGCCGAACGATCCGGTGACGTTCGCGGTCGTCGTTCTGCTGATCGCCACCATCGGGGTCGTTGCCTGCTGGGTCCCCGCGAGACGGGCCGTTCGCGTCCAGCCGATGATTGCCTTGAGGCACGAGTAGACGCTTCCTAGAGTGTCAAATCCCAAATCCCAAGCTCCGAATCCCAACGTACGCCCAAATCCCAAACCAATTCCCAAATCAACTCTCAACCGGTTGGGAATTGTGAATTGGATTGGGAGTTGGCTTGGGATTTGGGATTTGGGAGTGCGTTGGAGCTTGGGACTTGGAGCTTGGGATTTGACATAGTGCGGCCCCTTACGTCGCGATCACCGCGATGCCGTGCAGTCCAAGCCCTAACACCAGGGACGCCGTCATTCTCACCCGGAACCAGAACCATTCCCGCCTGGCGACGCGCTCGGGCGCGAACATGATGCGGGGCCACGCGACGAGCGTGCCGTACACGTTGTTGCCGACCAGCGCCGCCAGCAGTACGCCGTAGGCCGCCAGCAACACGAACGGCGCCGATACGCCGCCCATCACCCAGATCCCCAGGAAACTCAAAAACGCGCTCGACATGCCAAGGTAGACCCATGGCGCCGTTCGCACGGCAATCCGGACGAGCAGATCGCGCGGAAACGCGCCATCGGCCTCGCAGAGGATGGCCGGCCAGACGATGGCGACGTATCCGAACAGGCCTCCGAACCAGAGCGTCAGCGAGAGGAGGTGCACGTAGATCAACACGGCAAGGAGAGGGTTCTCGCTCATGCCGGCAACTCGCTTTCCTGCCGAAGCCGGAACCCGAACGTTCCAGGGCGGCACGGGTGTTCAGGGTGGCGAAATCAGTCCAGGGTGACGCGCGATGATAGCGGATCGGGATGGAATAACCCCGCCTTTTCCCCATCCCGGCGTTGTATAGTGCCGGCCAATCATGACTGGACGGTTCTGGCCTATCGATGATCGACTGTGTCACTGGCATCCGGTCGTGCCGGAAGACCGCGTGACCGGCAAGCCGATGGCGATCCAGTGCTGCGGCGTGCCGATTGTCCTCTTCAGGAACGGCGGCGAGGGGATTGCCGCTATCTACAATCGGTGCGCGCACCGCCGCATGCCGCTCTCGCATGGGACCGTCGGGCCGCAGGGCGTGACCTGTCCGTACCACGGCTGCCGGTTTTCGGCGGACGGCACCGGGTATTGTCCGACGACCCGATCGAATCGGTTCCGCATCCCCGTATTCGAAACGAAGGTGCTGCACGACATCGTCTGGGTGCGCTCGGGGGATGCGGCCAAAACGGTGTCGCACGATCTGGCGGCCGACACCGGCCTGCACCCCGATCTGGCCGAAGGGGACCACGTGTTCGTTGCCGCTGTCGCAAAGGACATCGAAGCGCCGCTGCAGCTCGTCGTCGACAACATGACCGAGCTGGAGCACACCGGGACGGTGCACAAACAACTCGCCTTCGGCATCGACGACTACGAGACGGTCGAGACGCGCTGCCGGCACGACGACCACTCCGTCACGATCTTCTATCGGGGGCGGCAGCGTTCGCTGCCCTTTTACTTGTCGCTGCTCATGGGGCTTCGACGAGGTGATGTGTACGTGCAGACCGCCAGCGTCTCGTTCACGCCGCCGTGTGCCTCGTATCAAATCCATTGGACGGCGGGTCCGGGAGGCAGTACCCGGGCGTTCGGCATGCGTTTCGTCAACTACTACACCGAGGTCAGCGCGGAACGCACCAGCCTCTTCTCCTTCGTCTACTGGAAAATTGCGGGAACGTGGATGCAGGCGATCCCGCATCTCGCCCGGCCCCTGTTCTGCCGCCTCGTCTCGGCCGAACTCGATCGCGACAAGGCGATCATCGAAAAGATGCCGCGGGACCAGGCCACCCTCGACTGGTTCCAGCTGAGTCGCTTCGATGGACCGCTCGTCGCGACCCGAAAGCTGATGGCCCGTCATTACGCGCCGACCCGGGATATCGGTCCGATCGACTGCGACCTGGAGCCGCCCGCCATTCCCCGTGCGATCACGAGCGACGCAGGGTTGTGAGCTCGGTGTCCGAAGGCCTGGTTCGGTACGACGTGCGCGACCGCGTCGCCGTCATCACCATCGACAATCCACCCGTGAACGCGTTGGGCGCCGGGGTTCCCGAAGCGATCAGTGAGTCTGTCGAGCGGGCCTGCGACGACCCGTCCGCAGACGCCATCGTCCTGATTGGCGCCGGCACGACGTTCATTGCCGGCGCCGACATCAACGCCTTCAGGCAGCTGAAGACGCGCGAGCAGTCTCTCGAACGCTCACAGACCGTGCACACACGGCTGAAGAAGCTCGAAGACGCCAGTAAACCGCTGGTCGCGGCCATTCACGGGCATGCGCTCGGTGGCGGTCTCGAGTTCGCGATGGCCTGCCACTACCGCGTGGCGGTCGCGAGCGCCAGCGTCGGGCAGCCCGAAGTGCACCTCGGGATCATTCCCGGCGCCGGCGGCACCCAGCGGCTCCCGCGGTTGTGCGGTCCCTCGCTCGCGCTCGAGATGTGCACCGACGGCAAGCCGGTCGGCGCCCGCCGGGCCCATGAAGCGGGCATCGTCGATGCGATTGTCGATGGCGATCTGCTCGCGGGCGCCATGACGTTCGCGAAGGCACGGGCCGCGGCCGGCGAGCGGCGCCGGACTCGCGATCTGCAGGACAGCATCGCCGATCGCGAGAGTGGCGTTGCTGCCTGCCGGGCGATCAGGGCAACACTCGCCAGGACGGCACGCGGTGCCCGTGCTCCGTTCGCCGCCGTCGACGCCATCGAGGCGTGCCTCACCAAGGACTTCGACGCGGGCTCACGACACGAAATCGAGCTGTTCGCCGACTGCGTCCTCTCGATCGAGTCGAAAGCCATGCGCCACCTGTTCTTCGCCGAGCGTGAGGCCTCCAGGATCCCGGACGTCCCGAAGGACACGCCCACCCGCCCGATCACGCGCGCCGCTGTCGTCGGCGCCGGGACCATGGGGGGCGGCATCGCGATGGCGTACGCCAATGCCGGCATTCCCGTTCTGCTCAAGGATGTCGATCAGCAGGCGCTCGACCGGGGCCTGGCCGTCATCCGGCGCAACTATGAATCGACGGTGTCCAAGGGCAGGATGACGCCGGAAGCCATGAGCCGCACGCTGGCGCGCATTACGCCGACGACCAGCTACGAGGGGTTCGCCGACGTCGACATCGTGGTGGAAGCCGTGTTCGAGAACATGGATCTGAAGAAGGGAACTTTCGCCGAGATTGGCGCGGTGACACCGTCCGACGCCATTCTCGCGTCGAACACCTCCACGCTCGACATCGACGAGATCGCCGCCGCAAGCGGGCGGCCGGCACAGGTCATCGGACACCACTTCTTCAGCCCGGCCAACGTCATGAAACTGCTCGAGATCGTCCGCGGACGCGACACCCGCCCCGAGGTGATCGCCTCGTCGCTGAAGCTCGGGAAGCAGCTCGGCAAGATTGGCGTGGTCGTCGGCAACTGTTTCGGGTTCGTTGCCAACCGCATGCTCGCGTACTACATGCGCGAGGCGTACCTGCTGCTCGAAGAAGGCGCCAGCGTCAGCCGGATCGACACCGCACTGACCGATTTCGGTTACCCGGTGGGACCGTTCGGGATGCAGGACATCGCGGGCATCGACGTCGGCTGGCGCATCCGGCAGCATCTGAAATCTGTCGGGAAGACGCGAGCCGAGGGACCCCAATCCGTGGTCCCCGATCGTCTGTACGAAATGGGACGGTACGGCCAGAAAACCGGCGCCGGCTGGTATCGGTACGAATCAGGCAGCCGGACGCGTATTCCCGATCCGCTCGTCGACAGAGTGGCCGCCGAGGAGGCGGCGAACCGCGGCGTCAACCGGCGGAGCATCCCCGATGACGAGATCATCGCGCGCATCATGACCGCCCTCGCCAACGAAGGGGCGCGCGTCCTCGAGGAAGGATTCGCCATTCGCGCCAGCGACATCGACGTCGTCTACGTGAACGGGTTCGGCTACCCTCGCCACCGAGGCGGCCCGATGTTCTACGCCGACAGCGTCGGATTACCGACTGTTCTCGCACGAGTCAGGGAATACCGGCAGCAGTTCGGCGACTACTGGCGGCCGGCGCCGTTGCTGGAGAAACTGGCGAGCGAGGGCGGCAGCTTCTACGGTGACGCGGCGTGACGGTCGTTCGCCTGACCGATCTCGGCGCGCTGGTCGGACAGGAGGTCGCGATCAGCCACTGGTTCGACGTCACGCAGGGCCGGATCGACGCGTTTGCAGAGGCCACCGGCGATCGTCAATGGATACATGTCGATGTCGAACGGGCCAGGACAGAAACGCCGTTCGGCACGACGATCGCACACGGGTTCCTGACCCTGTCGCTGGTCACCGCCCTGATGCACGACGCCGTCACGGTCGACGGTCCGCGCATGGCCCTCAACTACGGGCTCAACCGGGTCCGATTCGTATCACCTGTTCCTGCCGGGTCGCGTATTCGCGCGCGAGTCGTGCTCCGCGGCTGTGACGATGTCGGGGACAGCGTTCAGGCGACGTGGAACGTCACCATCGAGCGCGAGGGCGGCGAGAAGCCGTGCGTCGTCGCCGAGTGGATCGTTCGCTACTATGGCTTCCGCCCTTCGACTCGCTCAGGGTCGTCCCCGAGCAATGTCTAGGGACGCCCCTTCGACTCGCTCAGGGTCGTCCTGATGTCGAAGGACGATCCTTCGACTAGCTCAGGATCGGCCCGAGCCGTGTCGAGGGCCGACCCTTCGACTCGCTCAGGGTCGCCCCGAGCAACGTCGAGGGGCGACACCAGCCCGGTCCGCGCCGGCGAACAGCTTGACTGGGCGCAGCTCGAGACGTGGCTGCGGGAGCGGCTGTCCGCGTCTGATCTACCAGAGCGGGACCGGCGCGAGCGCATGCAGGTTGCGCAGTTCCCGGGTGGGCACTCGAACCTGACGTATCACGTGACGTTTGGCACGACAGAGCTCGTCGTGCGGCGGCCTCCATTCGGCCCGGTCGCGCCGACCGCGCATGACATGGCGCGCGAGTATCGGTGGCTGGCCGCCGTCCACCCGGTATTCCCGCTGGCGCCGCGCGTCTACGCACTCTGCGAGGACCCCGCCGTCATCGGCTCGGTGTTCTACGTGATGGAGCGGCGTCATGGTGTCGTAGTCCGGGGCCAGGAACCGCCGGGCATCAATGACCAGCATGCCGCGCGGCGTGACGTCAGCCTCAGACTGATCGACGCGCTGGCTGACTTGCACGCCATCGACGTCGCGGGCGCCGGCCTCGCCCATCTTGGCAAACCTCACGGGTTCGTTGAACGGCAAGTGCGCGGGTGGACCGAACGGTGGAATCGATCCAGGACCTCCGACCTGCCGGAGATGGAGTCGGTCGCGCGCTGGCTCATCGACTCGCTGCCGCCAACTCCAGCGCAACCCGCCATCGTGCATGGCGATTTCAAGCTCGACAACCTGATGCTCGACGCGGCGGATCCATCTCGCCTGGTCGCCGTACTCGACTGGGAAATGGCGGCGCTGGGGGATCCACTCGTCGACCTTGGGATTCTCCTGGCGTATTGGGGCGCCACCGCACCGCCGGGCCAGCACGACGCGCTCGCGACCGTCACGACCTTGCCAGGCTGGCTCACCTCCGCCGAGCTCGTCGAACGCTACGCCGCGCGCAGCGGCCGCGATCTGACTCGATTGAAGTTCTACGAGGTCTTCGCGCTCTTCAAAATCGCTGTCGTCGTTCAGCAGATCTACTTCCGCTTCGTGAACAGGCAGACGAGCGATCCGCGTTTTGCGAATCTCGGGGATCGGGTGGCGTATCTGGCGCGGCGGGCCCGCCTCCGCGCTTCGCGCTACGGCGAGGCAGGCTGACCGCGCTTCGCGCTACGGCGAGGCAGGCTGACTCGGCGCGCGGGTGAACTTCACCTCTCCGTCGATGCGCTCGACGCGGACGAGATGATGCGGGAACGTGATCACCTGGGCCAGCATGTCGCGCCCGCCGGGGCGCTCTTCCCGGTAGGTGACGCCGACGGTCGCGCCGCTGCGCTCGATGCCGGCGATCGTCACACGATAGCCGGCGGTATTCCGGGATCCAAGGAACACGCCCAGGACCATCGACTTCGTGAAGTCGACGGCGGGCATCGGTCGATCCGGCGCGTGCTCCTTCCAGAGCGCTTTCCATTCCTGCGCCGTGCGGACGACGACCTGGCGTGCCTCCTCGACCCCGCTCTGCTCGCTCTGACTGATGGTCGTGAAGGGCACAGGCGCCAGCCCATTTCCGGTGAGAGTGACCGCCAGCAGGATTACGGCCGCGACCATGAGCGTCGACTATATCCCGCCCGGTGGTCAGCGGCCAGTTTCCAGCCGCGGCGGGTTCCGCACGCCGTTGTATCCTGCGCCGCCCTATTTGACGCGGCTCTTCAGCTCTTCCGTCCAGTTCAGCACGACCCGGATCTCCTCACGCCTCGCCGCGGATGAATCCGCGGCACCGGCGGGCAGCAGGCCCAGGAATCGCTGATGCTGAGGCGCGGTGTCGAACATCCGGCCCGCGATCGGCGGGGAGTTCGTGAACGGGCGCGGCACCGGCTTGCCCGGAGCGAAGGAAAACGATGGCGAGGTCGTCACGTTGACCGAGATCAGGGTGCTGCCAGGTCCGGGGCTGTAGAACACCTCACGGCCGTCACGCGACCACATCGGGTTGTGTCCACCATCTCGTTCCGTGGAGATCTGGTACTTCGCGCCCGTCGCGGGGTACGGTTCGATGTATGGGATGCCGAGGGTCTGGTTGGGGCCTACACTCGAGTAGGCGAGCCACTTGCCGTCCGGTGAGAACGCCGCCCCCGCTTTGAACTGCGAGCTGATCCCGGCGTAGGGAGTAGCTGTCCTATCCTTGAAGGAGTACGCCATCAACGTGGCTCGGCCGGAGGCATTGGTCGGCCTGCCGGTCACGCCTTCGCCGGGCTGGCCGCTCTGATTGAAGAGCAGGACAGTCCCATCCGGCGATACGGTTTCGGGGAAATGCGCCAGGTCCTTTCCGGCAACTGTCAGGCGCTCGGCTGTCCCCGTGCCGTCGGCCCGCTGCCGATAGATCCCGCGGTCTCCGCCGCGATCGGATTGGAAGATGACCCACTGACTATCGGCCGACCAGATCGGATAGGCATCCCGTCCGCCAAATGTCAGCCGACGGGCCGATGCGCTCCCGGTCAGCTCGTACACCCAGACGCTGTAGTCCTTGGTGTCCGCACGGCCGAACGTCAGCCACCTGCCGTCGCGAGACACGCGCGGGTGCACGTATGGGCCCGCAGCAATCGGGAGGACCTCCGGCTTGCCGTCACGATCGAACCACGCGAACTTGAGATCCGGCTGCCCGGCGCCAACGGGACCCGGCACATAGATCAAGGTTCCAGTTGACGACACGCCGTACCACGCGGTGACAGCGCTGATGGGCCCGGAGCTGCGCAGCACTCCCTCGAGCACTGAGGTGGCTGGGCCGAGCGCCCCGCTGCGGAGATCGAAGCGTCTCGCGAACAGCACGCCGTCGCTCTGATACACAAGGTGACCGCTCGGCACGTACCGCGGATCGCTGCCGCCTTCGACGAGCGTCGTCGGCGCGGCATCGTCTGGCCGCTGCAGGACGATCTTCGCAGCGGTCCACTGTTCCTGTAACTCATCGCCCGCCGGCGTCACCGAGTACAGCAAACGCCCGTCGTCGAGCAGCTGCGGAGCCGTCCGGCGCATGGGCGATTCGTTCCTGATGATGATCTCGGGGTCGCCGCCGGCCGCAAGCACCCGGTGGATGCCGCCCGGCCCGGTGAAGTAGAGGTAGTTGCCGTACCACGTGATGCCGTTCGAATTGCGCGCTGCACACACCAGGCCGGCGGGCCCGCCGGCCAGATCGAGCCTCTTGATCGTGCCGTCGCCGAGGTCGAAGTACGCGATGGACTTGCCGTCTGGCGAAAAAACCAGATTCATTGGCACGGATGCCAGGTTCGCCGCGGCGCCGCGTTCGAGCTTGCGCGATTCGAGATCGTCCAGGGCGCGGACGTAGATGTCACGGTTGGCGACATAGGCCACGCGCGTGCCGTCCGGCGAAATCGCGACAGCCGTACGGATGTTGATCGTGCGCGACAGCCCCTCGCCGTACGGAATCACAAACCGCTGCACGGGAAGCGGGGCAGCAGATCGCGGGCGCGCAGCGATGAAGCCAGCGGCCGTCACGCCGGCTGCGAGGAGCGCTCCGGCGGCAACCGGAAGGGCGCGGCGCCAGAACGGCTTCGGCGTCGCCAGCGCGGCCGCCGCGAGCGCGACCGCGCTCGCGGTTTCTTCGAGCTTGCGCGGATTCTGCGCGACGACTTCGAGCTCATGACGCACGTCGCCGATCGCCTGCCACCGGCGCTTCGGATGTTTCTCGAGACAGCGTTTGAGAAGCTCCGAGAGACGCGGCGCGAGGTCGGGCGGAAGCGATGACAGATCCGGCTCGCGCGCGAGCACGGACGCCAGCACATCCGACACGGTTTCGCCCTGGAACGGCTGGCGCCCGGTGAGCATCTCGTAGAGGACGACGCCGAACGAGAAGATGTCGCTCCGATGATCGGCGGGGAGCCCGCGGGCCTGCTCGGGAGACATGTACGACGCCGTGCCGAGGATGACGCCGACTTCGGTCCCTTGGGCACTGTAGCCTTGGCGAAGGTGGCCCATCGCGGTGAAGGTTGGCGAGTTGGCAAGGTTCACCGCCGGCCCCCCGGGATCCGGCGAGGCGGCGGACTTCGCGAGTCCGAAGTCCAGTACCTTGACCTTATCCTCCGGTGTGATCCTGATATTCGCCGGCTTGAGATCGCGGTGGACGATGCCCTTTTCGTGCGCCGCCTCGAGCGCCTCGGCGATCTGACGGCCCAGGGCGAGCACTCGCTCGAGCGGGATCGCGCCGTGGGCAATCTGCTCAGCCAGGGTCTGTCCCTCGACCAGCTCCATCACGAGGAAGTGGCGCCCGGTGGCCTCCTCCATGCCATGAAGGGTGGCGACGTTCGGGTGATTGAGCGTCGCGAGCGCTTTGGCTTCCCGCTCGAAGCGGATGAGCCGCTCACGATCGGCGGCGAAGGCCTCGAGGATTACTTTGATGGCGATCTCGCGGCCCAGTCGCGTATCGCGGGCGCGATAGACCTCGCCCATGCCCCCGGCACCGAGCGCACCGAGAATTTCGTACTGCCCGAGGCGTGTGCCGGCACCGAGCGTCACGCGCCACCTCCGGGCCACGCCGCGTCCGGGTGGCCGATTGGGCGGAGGTGCGCGGCGAAGCGCGGGTCGTGTGCGCGATACACCTCACCCATACCCCCCGCACCGAGCGGGCACACAATCCTGTACGGACCGAGATTCGTTCCCGCGTCGAGGGTCATTCGCGCATGCGCCGCTCCCGGCGCGTCGGGCCAGATGCGATGAGTGAGGCTTATTGAACCACAAGCCCAGCCGTTTCGACCGGCATTCTTTGTTGCGCCTGGGGCCCGGCTAACCGGCTCCCCACTTCCCCGTCCAACTATGTGCACTGTGGATATACTCACACTGTGAAGAGTGAAGCCGAAGCGCGCCGGCTGGCGCAGATGCTCGAACTCGCACCGGCGAAGGGCCTCGCGCCCCGGAAGGTGTGATGCGGATCTATCGGCTTCTGCTCTATCTGTATCCCGCCTCGTTCCGCGCGGATTACGGCGAGGAGATGGCGGCAGTCTTTCGGATGCAGCTGCGCGCCGTCCGTGGTGTCGCGCGGCTGACGCTGTGGTTCGCCGTTTTTCTCGAGGTCATCATGAATGCACCGGCTGCCCACTGGGACATCCTGAAGCAGGACCTGCGCTACACGGCCCGCACCCTCAACCGCGCGCGCGGGTTTGCGCTCACGGCGATCCTGGTCACGGCGCTTGGCGTCGGCGCCAATACCGCGGCGTTCTCGGTCGCGGATTTCGTCCTGCTGCGACCCTTGCCCTTCGCCGACCCCGACGCCCTGGTCCGGCTCTGCGAGGGACCGCGCGAAGGCGGCGGATGGGGCTGCATGAACGAGCTCTCGCCGGCCAACTACCGCGATTTCAAAGCGAGCTCGTCGTTCGAGGCGATGGGTGCCTTCACAGCCGGGGCGGTCAACCTCGTAGGTATCGGTGAGCCACGCCGTCTCCAGACGACGTCGGTCACCTCCGAAGTGCTTCCCCTGCTCGGTGTACCACCGGCGCTCGGCCGCGTGTTCGACGGACGCCCGGACGATCGCAGTGCAGCTGTCATCGGCTATGGACTGTGGCAATCGCAGTTCGCCAGCGACCCGTCGGTGCTGGGACAGACGGTGCGTCTCAACGGCGTCCCGCACACCATCATCGGCGTCATGCCGCCGGCCTTCTACTTTCCCACGCGTGAGAGTCAGCTCTGGACGATGCTGACATTCCAGGACGAGGACTTCGCGGACCGGACGAACAACTACATTCACGGTGTCGCACGCCTGAAACCAGGCGTCACGTTCGAGCAGTCGCGCGCCGAGCTCGAGGTGATCGCCGACCGCCTGACCCGCGACTTTCCGGACACCAACGAAGAGACCGGCATCAGCTACTTCCGGATGCGGGACAACATGTCCCCTCGATTCCGCCTGATGCTCGTCGCGCTCGGCGGCGCCAGCCTGTGCCTGCTGCTGCTCACCTGCGCCAACCTCGCCAACCTGCTGCTGGCGCGCGCGGCCTCGCGCGAGCGGGAACTGGCGGTCCGCGCGGCGCTCGGCGCTGGCCGGCAGCGGCTGATGCGGCAGCTGATCACCGAGAGCGTCGTCCTGACGGTCGTGGGCGGCGCCGCGGGTCTTGCCGTGGCCGTCGCCGGTGTACCGCTGTTCACCAGCCTCGTTCCGAACACCTTGCCAATCGCCACACAGCCCGAGGTCGATCTGCGCGTGGTGGCATTCGCCGCGGTGTTCACCGCGCTCACGGCGATGGGATTCGGCATGTTTCCCGCCATCCGGGCCGGCCGCGGCACCGGATTCGACGCGCTTCGCGAGGGTGCCCGTGCCGGCGGCGGCGCAAAGCAGCGCCTCCGTGCCGTCCTCGTCACCGTCGAAGTGATGATGTCGGTGATCCTGCTGATTTCATCCGGTCTCCTGATTCGCGCCGTCTGGCGCGTGCAGGCGATCGATCCGGGGTTCGTCGCAGAGCACGTGCTGACGGTGCAGACGGCGCTACCGCGGCCCAAGTACGACAGCCCGGTCCGCCGCGGCCAGTTCTACGAGCGGGTGCTCGCCGACGTGCGCGCGCTGCCGGGGGTCCAGAGCGCGGCATTCACGAGCGGCCTGCCGATGGTGATGACCGGCATCATCACCGCCGTGGAGATTCCCGGGCGGGAGACGAAGAGCTACCGTACCGAAGGCGTGAGCCACCGCTGGGTGACATCGCAGTACTTCAGAACCATGGGGATTCCGTTTCACCGCGGCCGCGACGTGGAAGAGAGCGACAGCGGTGACCGGGCGTGGGTCGCGGTCGTCAGTTCCTCGTTCGCAGAGCATTACTGGCCCGGCCAGGATGCCATCGGCAGGACGTTCGGACATCAGGGCAGCACGCGCACCGTCGTCGGCATCGTCGGGGACGTCAGGGTTCGGGGACTCGAACGAACCAGTGAGCCGCAGATGTACTTGCCAGCGAGACAGGCGCCCGAGGAGTTTCCCGCCAGCCGCGATCCGAAGGACCTGGTGATTCGTCATTCGGGCCCCGACGACGCGCTGGTCGCGGCGGTCCGGCAGATTGTTCGGGCGGTCGATCCGGAGCAGCCCATCTCCGAGGTGCGTCCGCTCGGCGACGTGGTCGCGCGTGAGACCGCCACCAGGCGGGGTCAGCTCCAGGTACTCGGGGTGTTCGCGGTCGTCGCCATCCTGCTCTCTGCCGTCGGAATCTACGGCCTGCTCGCCTATACGGTCTCGCAGCGGTCGCAGGAGATCGGCGTCCGCCTCGCACTGGGTGCGGACCCGGCGCGCGTCGGGCGGATGATCCTCGCAGACGGGATGCGCCTCGCGGTGTTCGGCATCGTCCCGGGCATGCTGGGCGCCTACCTTGCCGCAAGAGGAATGAGCGCACTGCTCTTCGGCGTGGCGCCGGGCGATCCCGCAACGTTCGCCACCGCCGTCGGCGTGTCGCTCCTGATGGCGTTCGCCGGCACACTGGTGCCGGCACTCAGAGCCGTGCGAATGACCCCGATGTCGGTGCTCAGATCGGAATAGGCTCAGACTTCTTTGTGTGGCTTCCGGCTTTAGCCGGAAGGATGCGGCTGTCGCCCGAACTTGCTCAGAGTTTGAACGCCGCACGCACCCTTCCGGCTAAAGCCGGAAGCCACGAAGTTGTTTTGAACCCAACGGCCTGGCTGCCGAACCACCCGCAGCGCCGTGTCACGGCGCTTCGAGGGCGGCGCAGTGAACTGCGATATCCCCGACTCTTGTCCGCTTCTGGTGAGGGGCATCGACCGGCAAGCGTGTCGAGCCCTGATCACCGTCCAGCCTGGCGGCGGCTGAAAAATTAGGCGGCGTGTTCTCCGTCCCGCACGGATGGCACCGATGGAGTGGCGTCACCATAAACGAAGCGAATGCCGCGCTCATCCAGTTTCTCAGCGATCCGTCTCCGCAGCAGTTCCCAGGGGAAGTGGGACAGCGCCGGCCGGAGACGGTCGTCGTAATGCACCTCGCTCGCGCGGCACGCTTCGACGTGGGCGACGAGGTGCGCCGCATACGTGCGGCAGCTTTCGAACAAGCGCTGGCGGGTCCGGCGCGACAGATCTTCGAGCGCCTGCCGGATGCCGCCCGTTCGTGCAGCCGGGGCTCTCGCGCTCCGGAGATTGGCGAGAAGAGACGATCGCCGCCGGGCGTCGGCGGCGAGCAGGCTGCGGATCGGCGCCGGATCGATCCGCCATCGCGGTTCGGCCGCGAGCAGCGACTGCTCGTCGGTCCGCACATGGACAATCCCCGAACGATCGCCTGAGGCCGCCTTCGGCAACCACGCCGCGATCTTCACCATGACTCGAGGCGCGCTCGACTCTCCGCGGGACGACTTCCCCGCTGACCGCGACTCGTAGATGGTCAGAGAACCGCGCTCGGCAAGGCCCTCGTCGATCTGCCTCAGCCGTTGAGCCTGACGCCGCATCGGCGCGCCGCCGCGGACTCTCAAACGCCAGCGGGACTCGCTCAGCCGAACGGACACGATCCATTGCCCGTCCTCCTCGTGGAGGGACCAGGCCTGACCGGGCAACGTCAACGACACTGGGTAGCGATACGACGCGAGCGACGCCGCGCGGGTCCACAACACGGTGTACCGCGTCGCGCGATACCTCCGCAGGACGTCCTGGGCCAGAGCCGCGACGGCCTGGGCCGGAAGGCGTGGGAACAACGCTCGCGCTTCGGGATAGAGGTAGATGTGGGGCATCGGCGCGAGACGGTCGTCGCCGGGCTGACGTCGGATGTCCCGGGCATACAGCTCCGAAACCAGCCAGTTCGCACATCGCGTCGTTTCCGCCCACAGCGCTCGCAGTTCGTCACCGAGCTCCGCCCACGATCCTGTCTGGGGTGCCGCGACGGGCACGATTACGGCACGCAGCACGTAGGATGTCTGCCTGCACCTGCGGCAGTAAGGCTCCCCCTTCAGGATCTTCCACCCCTGCGGCGTACGGGGCCTTCCGTCCTTTGCGGCCGGCATGGCGCGCTCGCCTCGACACACGACACACGTAATCTGCGGCACCGGTGAGCACGTTGCCCCAGGCCCGCTCGTGTCTCAACTCCTTTCGGGTACTCGCCCAGTAGAGTCGTACAATTCATTCCATACACGCGAGTTGTCGGTGAAATGCGTGGCCGTAAACTCGCCGTATCGATACGTCGTCGAGCAGGAACTTCCGCCTCTAAAGGCGGAAGCCACCCGTCCTCGGGGTTCGTGTGGCTTCCTTCTCGGGGTTTCGTGTGGCTTCCGGCTTTAGCGGGAAGGCGGCGGCGATCGAAATATCGTGACCACCTCAGTCGTTACAAGCAACAGATGACCCATCACGCCGACCCGACCGACTGGGAGGTCAGGAGCCAGAAACCGGGTTGGATGCCCTCGACCACCGCCGACATGGAGGCCGTGCGGGAGCAGGTTGGAAGGATCCTCTCCAGCTCATCCTTCCGGAACAGCAAGCGGTTTCCCGCATTCCTTCGACATACGGTCGAGCATGCCTTGACCTCCACCGAGCCGCTCAAGGAACGAACCATTGGCCACGAGGTGTTCGCTCGAGACGCCGCGTACGACACCGCGCAGGATCCCATCGTCCGGATGACCGCCGCCGAAGTGCGGAAGCGGCTGACCCAGTACTACCTCCTCCCGGAACACCGGCAGGAGCTGTTGATTTCTTACCAGCCTGGGTCCTACGTCCCCGAATTCTCGCAACGGAGCGAGCCGGCAGTCGTCGACCCGGCCGCAACGACGGCCACTCCCTCCCTGTCGCCGTTCCGATCCCGCCTGCCGGTCACATGGCTGGCGGCCTTTGCGCTGGCGGCAGGTGTGATCGCGGCCGTCGCCACGATGGAGGTCATAAAGGGACGTGGCACCGCAGCGCCGGATGCGGTCGCGCGCTTCTGGGCGCCGATCCTGGAGTCGTCTTCACCCGTGTTGATCTGCATCGGCGATCCCTTGAGCGCGGCCCAGTCCGCCACGAGCGCTCCATCAGCCGCCCGGCGTCCTGACAACCTGACGATCGACGAGTTCCTTCGCAGCAACTCCGTCCGATACACCGATTCGGTGACGCTCGCGCTGCTGGCGGGCGAACTTCGGACTCGGGGCAAACCGTTCCACATCCGTCGGCCGGCGGCGACCGAATTGAAAGACCTGCGCGAGGGACCGGTGGTGCTCATCGGCGGGTTCAACAATCCATGGACGCTCCGCCTCAGTGAGGGACAGCGGTTTACCCTTGCCAGCGATGACGCGGGGCCCTACATCAGCGATCGCGAACGCCCCGACGACCGACGATGGCAGCTGGACGCCTCTGGAAGGCTGCTCAAGAACCTGCAGGAAACCTACGGCCTCATTACGCGGGTGAAAGACCCTGCGACGGGCCATTCCGTGCTGACGGTCGCCGGGCTGGTGCTGGGCACGAGCGCAGCGGCCGAATGCCTCGTCGACGGCGAGTGCATTCGGTCGGCCGAAGGGCTTGGAGGCGATCTGGAAGGGAAGAACGTTCAGATCGTCATATCGGCCGCCGTGATCGGCGAAGATGCCGGCGCGCCACGGGTCGTGGCCACGCATTCGTGGTAGTCGGACACTTCTCTGTCGCGGCCTATGACTGATCGCCAGCCGGGACCGAACGGCTTGCGCTTTCTCGCTCGATGCGCAGCCGTTCTCCCTGCCTCGTGGTTGATCCTTTGCCTGCTCGCGCTACCTTTCCAGGGCGGGCATCCGCCGTTGGCGGCATTCGTCTTCCTTCTCCCTGCAAGCCTGTCGCTGACCGGGCGAGCAGTTTTTGCGGTCGCGGGCGATCCAGGGACCTCCGCACTTCCGTGGATGGTGCTGGGACTCGGGACGCTCGTCGAGCTGGGGTTCGTCGGCGTCGTCGCCGGGGCGGCAGCCCGGCACCTGCTAAATGGACATTTCCGCCGGCATGCGGCGTGGCTCGCCTGTGGCCTCGTCTACGTCGCGGGTCACATGTTCGTCGACCGTCTCCCCAAGTCCAGGACCGTGACGCGGGTCGTCTTGTCGATGAACTCTTCGCAATTGAGGCACGAGACGCTGCGAAGAATTGCCCGCGAGCACGACAGAAGCTACCGTGAGGTTCTGCTTGCGGAGCTCGAAAAGGGATCGGAGCCCGACGTCGATGAGGACGTCATTGCGACGCTCACGTGGCTGGAAGATGGCGCGTTCTGGCACGACTACGTCACGTCCCCGCGAGGATCGCGCTGGGGGCTGAGCTTTCTGTCGAAAGTGCAGTGTGACCTCTCGAACAAGAGCGCGGATCTGCAGCGGGGGCCCGGCGTCGATTTCGCGCGGCTGACGGAATCGTTCGCCGGTCTCAACCAGATGGTGTTCGACCGCATGGTGGCGGAGCTTCCGGGTCGGCCCGAGCTGCTGAAGCCGATCTTCGGCATCGCGCTCAACAATCCGGAACTCGGTCGTGCCGAGTTCGATCGCCTGTTCGACCTGCTCCAACGTCCATCGATTGCGAAGTGCGTGCGTCTGCCGATAGCCTTCCGGGGCGAGTGGAGCGCCCCCTCGCATCCCAAGCATCGCCTCTACGAGCTCGCTAACGCCACCTGTCAGGAGTTTTCGACGGCAGATTTGCGTTTGTGGCTGTCCCCCGATGAATCAGTCACGGGACGGCTACGCGAGCCGCTCAATGCCGGGGCATTGTGCCAGTTCGTCATCGACAGCGAGGGTATGGAGAGAAAAGGGCGGTCGCGTTGAAGAGGCTCTCCTGTGGAGTACAGCGAACTCGTGGGGGCTTTCTGATGTTTGAACCGGTCGGCAACCGGCACGATTCAATGTCATTTCTGCTGAACTGGCCGGCCTGACTGCGTTGAACTGCAAGCTCGGTCTGGACCGAGTGGCCTTCGAGCCGACGCACGAACGCACGAACCGCCGACCGTCGGCAGCCGAGCACCTGCAGGAAAGGGCGTCGCGGTCGCGGCGGTATCGAATCGCCCACTGGGGTCATCGGAACCACTGGACCGCCGGTGCGGACCACTATCGTGAATCATCGTGACAATTTGCTGCAATGATTTGCAGAAAGTACTTGACACAAGCGCCAAGCGCGCTTGGATCGCCTTGTATCTTCCTCACAGAACGACCCCCAGGCGCGTTTCCCAGGCTCACAATCGCACGAATTCACACGAGACACCTCGCGAGCCTCCACGCTCAACGTTTGCCTCACCACGGCTATCCACGGCGGTCATCAATTGACGATGTTAGAAAGGAGTATGCAGATTTCAGCCAGTACCGCGTGCGGCGATCAAGCCGCTCGCGCCCGAGCACTATCTAGTGAAGTTCACCGCGTCATGCGCGATGCACGAGAAGCTGCGCGAAGCCCAGGCGCTGCTGCGGCACCAGGTGCCTTCGGGGGATGTCGCCGAGATCTTCGATCGAGCGCTGACCCTGTTGCTAGCCAAGCTTCGCAGAGCCCGGCATGCCGCTACGCCTCGGCCGCGCCCGACACACCGAACCTCGAACGCCGGCCGGCACGTGCCTGCGGGCGTGAAGCGCGAGGTGTGGGCCCGCGATGGAGGCCGATGTGCGTTCGTCGGGGCCACGGGCCGGTGCACTGAGCGAGGATTCCTCGAATATCACCACGTGATCCCATTTGCCGATGGTGGTGAGGCACACGTGTCCAACCTGCAACTGCGGTGTCGTGCCCACAACGGGTTCGAGGCGGGGCGGTGGTCGGGGGTCGGTGAAGAAGATCTTCATCAGCTTTATCCCCGTCATCCTCCGCATCACTTGCAAACCGGTCGATAGTCCGGCGAGAACACGATTTCAGGCGAATGCCCCCATCAGGCCTGCAACGTCGAGGCCGGATCCGCTGCGGCTGCGCGAAACGCCGGCGGCACGATTGCCGCGAGCGACACGATCGTCAACGCCAGCGCGGCGATCGCATAGGTGATCGGATCGTTCGGTGTGACCCCGAAGAGCAGCTGCTGCATCAAGCGAGTGAAGGCCGCAGCGCCGGCGACCCCGACGACGATCCCCGGCACCGTCACGAGGAGCCCTTCTCGCAGCACCAGGCCGACGATGTGGGCCCG
>Ga0209382_10003475_pt1 | contig 21824 bp, 15 predicted proteins | sample SoiMetdeltSBSDD5_FD_187599 | JGI IMG/M metagenome (GOLD analysis project Ga0209382, IMG submission 187599) | Bulk soil microbial communities from a Populus tree surrounding site in Tennessee, USA - Soil MetaG P. deltoides SBSDD5 (SPAdes) (version 2) | ecosystem: Environmental > Terrestrial >...
GCGGCGTCACCGGATCGCCGTTGTGGAACGTGAGCCCCTTGCGGAGCGTGTACGTCGCGCTCTTCGCGTCGGTGGCCACGCTGAACCGCTCGGCGAGGGCGGGATGGTCGTAGAGCGCGGTGCCCTGGTTCTTGACGAGCGCGTCGTGCAGCGCAGTGAAGAAGTTGTCCGGCGTCGCGGTGCCGTCGTGCTCCTGCGGGTCGAGCCAGCGCGACGCGAAGCCGGCATGCCAGGCCAGCACGAGCTTGCCGCGGGCCGTGGAGGCGGCCAGCGAGACGGCGGCCGTGGCGGCGACGATCAGGAGCAGGACAACGGCGAGCATCCGCGACGCACGCTGAACCGTCATATGGCCACGCGTCATGTCGGCCTCCGCTGGGCGGGTCGATGCACGGGTCGAAGGTGCCGTAGGCTAGCCCGAGGTCGGGGACCAGTCAAGTCGCACCACCTGTCAAGGAGATGCGCATCAGCCAGCTCGTCGAGTTCGTCGTTCGCCACAGCGAGCTGCTCATCTTTTCCTACGTGCTCGCCGACCAGCTCGGCGTGCCGTTGCCCGCCATTCCAGCCCTGCTCGCGATCGGCGCCCTCGCGGCGGCCGGCAAGATCAACGTCGGCGTGGCGCTCGCACTCATCGTCGCCGCCTGCCTGCTCGCCGATCTGATCTGGTACAGCCTCGGGCGCCGGCTCGGCGCGCGCGTGCTGCGGCTGCTCTGCAAGATCTCGCTCGAGCCCGACTCCTGCGTGCGCCGGACGGAGGACATCTTCATCCGCTATGGCGTCCGCGCGCTGCTCGTGACCAAGTTCGTCCCGGGGCTCGGCGCCGTCGCGCCACCACTCGCCGGCATGGTCGGCGTCGGCGCACCGCGCTTCGTGACGTACAGCGCGCTCGGCGCGCTGCTGTGGGGCGGCACGTGGGGCGGCCTCGGATATCTCGCGGGCGACGCCGTGAAGCAGCTCCGGTATCCGGGCCAGCGCGCCGCGACGCTCGCTGTCGCCACCATCGTGGTCGGCGTGGTCGGCTACGTGGCGGCCAAGTGGATCAAGCGCCGCCGCTTCCTGCGCAAGCTGTGGATCGCCCGCATCACGCCCGAGGAGCTGAAGCGTGATCTGGAGTCGCGCATGCCGGCGCTCGTCATGGACCTGCGCTCGGAGCTCGACGTCGGCGCCGACCCGTACGTCATCCCCGGTGCGCTCCGGATCGCGGCCGAGGAGCTCGAGCGGCGGCACGCGGAGATCCCGCGCGATCGCGAGGTCGTCGTCTACTGCTCCTGACCGAACGAGGCCACGAGCGCCCGGGTGGCGCTCGATCTCGCGAAGCTCGGCGTCACGCGCGTGCGGCCGCTCGCGGGCGGCTTCCCGGAGTGGCGGAAGCTCGGCTTCCCGGTGGCGCCGGCTTTCAGACACGTTGCGAAGAGCTGATGGCTGGCGGAAGATCGGCCCGTGCCGGCGCACTCTGCTCGTGTTCGGCTGGGCTTGCTCGTCGCTCTGACGCTCGTGTCCGCGCTCACGCCTTTCGTGCCCCGGCGCGACGCGCGCGCACAGCAGCCGCCGGCGGGGACGGTCTATCGGATCGGATTCCTGAGTCAGGGACAGCCCCCGAAGGCGTACATCGAGGCGCTGAAGCAGGGGTTACGAGAACACGGATACGTGGAAGGTCACAACGTCGTCTGGGAGTCCAGATCGACCGATGGGGGGCTGGACAGGCTTTCTCAATTCGCCCAGGAGCTCGTTCGACTGAACGTGGACGTCATCCTGGCTCGGGCGTCATCGGGCGCGACGGCCGCCAAGCAAGCCACCAGCTCGATACCGATCGTGTTCTTCGCCGTGTACGGTCCCGTCGAGATCGGTCTGGTCCCGAATCTGGGGCACCCCGGCGGCAACATCACGGGCGTCGCCGTGAATGCCTCGGATATGGCCGGAAAGCGGGTGCAGCTGCTGAAGGATCTCGTGCCGACGCTCAAGCGAGCCGTCATGCTGTCGCATCCGCCGCATCCAACCAACGCGGTGCAGCTCCGGGGAGCGGTCGCGGCGGCGCGCGCCGTCGGCGTGGACCTGGAAGCGGTTCCGGTGCGGGGCGCGGACGATTTTGCGTCGGCGCTCACCGCTCGCCGGGGGATCGAGGGTGTGCTGCATGCCGACACGCCACTATTCGTCACCAATCGGGCTCGACTCGTCGAGGCGGTGGCGGCAAGCCGGCTGCCCGCAATCTATGCGGCGCGACTGTACGTCGAGGCCGGCGGTCTCATGTCGTACGGCCCCGACGTCCCGGAAGTCTGGAAACGTGCCGCTGTGTACGTCGACAAGATCTTGAAGGGCGCGAAGCCAGGCGATCTTCCGGTCGAGCAACCGGCCGCGTTCGAGCTGACCATCAACAACAGGACGGCCAAGAACATGGGCTTGGCGATTCCGCCGTCGCTCACGCTGCGCGCAGACCGGATCGTCGAATGACAGGAGCAGGTGCGGCGGCGATCAGTGTTCCCGTCGCACCTCGCAGAGATACGACCGCAGCGGCATGGTGCCGCTGATCGGATCGGTCAAGCTCGCGTCGATCAGGTCGTTGTAGTTGGCGCTGCCGGCCCCGTCGATCGCGTAACCCGGGAGGCCGAGCGGTTCACACGCCTGCCACCAGCCAAACTGCGTCCACACCGTCTCGGGTGCCAGCGTCGGCGTGAGCTTGGCGCGCGCCCGCATCGAGGCCCCCGGCGTCTCGATCACGACCCAATCGTCGGCGGCGATGTTGCGCGCCGCCGCCGCAGACGGATGGAGCTCGACGAACGGATCGGGGCTATGCCGTCGCAGGCGCGACAGGTTGCGGTGCTGGCTGTGGCAGAACTGCACGACCTTGGCGCTCGTCAGCACCAGCGGATACCGCGCGGCGAGATCCGGCCGGCTGACCGGGCTCACGGCCGGCTCGACGTACTCGGGCAGCGGCGCATAGCCGTGGTCGAGGAACTGCGAGGCGTAGATCTCGACGCGCCGGCTCGGCGTCGCGAAGCCCTTCGTCGTGTAGCGCCGGTATGCGACCTCGATCGGCACGCGGACGCCGCTGGGATTCGCGCGCAGCGCGTCCAGCGTCACCCCGGTCGGCTCGAGCGCGAAGCGGTGGCCGGCGTCGACGTCGCCGTCGAAGAACTCCTTGCCGAGCCCGAGCCGCCTGGCGAGCTCGCAGGCGATCCACGTGTCCGAGCGCGCCTCGCCGCGCGGCGCCACGGCCGCCGGCCGCAGCTGGATCAGCTGCTCGCCGTCATGCGTCGGCCCGAAGCCGACGCGCAGCCCTTCGCGCTCCCACGCCGAGGAGACCGGCAGCACGACGTCCGCCAGCGCGGCCGTGGGCGTCAGGAAGAGATCGGCGACGACGAGGAAGTCGAGCTTCGTGAGCGCCTCCCGCGCGGCGCGCGCGCCGGGCTGCGACAGCAGCATGTTGCCGCCGAAGCCCACCATCCCGTGCACGCGGTACGGCGTGCCGTCGACGATGGCTCGATAGAGGTCGGCGGCAAGGATCCAGCCGTAGCGACCGATGCCGAGCGGACGCTCCGCCAGCCCGAGCGTCTTCGCCAGCTGGCGCGCCGGAAGCAGCGACAGCGCGCCGAGATCGTTGCTCGGCGGTCGCGTCGGACGCACGTTGCCCCCGGGCGCGTCGAAGCTGCCGGTCAGCGCATAGAGCAGCGAGATGGCGCGGACCGTCTGAGTAGCGTTGGTGTGCTGCTCGAGCCCCGTCCAGTGGAAGTAGGACACCGGGCGCCGCGCCCACAGCAGGCGCGCCGTGTCGACGATCTGCGGAGCCGGCACGCCGGTGATCCGCGCAACGCGCTCCGGACGGTATTCGCGGCAGAGCGCGGCATAGCGCTCGAACGCCGGCCGGCACGCGACGACACCACTGCGCGTGGCGACCTCGACGGTGCCGCGCAGCTGCGGCTCCTTGATGTCCCCCACGTATCGACCAGCCTCGGGATCGTAAACGACCGGCCGCGCGGCCGCGGCGTCCCAGACGACGTAGCCGGCCACGGCGCCGCCGAGCTCCGCCGCGCCGAGGAATCGTCCCGTGTCGTCGCGCACGAGGAACGGGCCGTTGGACCAGTCGCGGATGAAGTTGCGATCGTACCGGGCCTCCACGATCATCACGCCGGCGAGCCCCAGCGCGAGCGCACCGTCGCTGCCCGGCCGCACGCGCAGCCATTGATCGGCCCTGGCCGCGGCCCCCGCGCGTCGCGGATCCACCACGACGAGCGCCGCGCCGCGCGCCTTCGTCTCCGCGACTTCCGTCGCCTGCGCCAGAAAGGACGTCGACGGGTTGTGGCCCCACAGCAGCAGGCATCCCGTCCGCGGAAAGTCGGGCGTGCCGATGTCGACGCCGAACGTGTACGCCGTCGCGTAGTCACGGTGCCACGCGCAGAGCTCCTCCGCCCACGTCATGTTCGGGCTGCCGAAGAGCCGGATGAGCCGGTTGATCCACGGAAAGCCGTCGGACACGGCGGTGCCGGACGGCGTGGTCACGGAGAATGCGACCGCTTCGGGTCCGTGGCGCTCGGCAACGCTGCGCATCCGCGCCGCCGTCCAGTCGAGCGCCTCGTCCCAGGTGATGCGCACCCAGCCGGGATCCGGATCGCCCTTGGGCCGCGTCCGCTTCATCGGGTAGAGCAGGCGATCTTCCGCATACACGAGCTCGGGAGCCGCCCGGCCCTTCACGCAGAGGCCCTGGCCGGTCGGGTGGGACGGGTCGGGATCGACCGCGACGAGCTTGCCGTCGACGACCGTCGAGACGCAGCCGCAGCGGGAGCGGCACAGCGCACAAAAGCCCGGAATCCGCGCTTCCATGGCCAGAAATGGTACCCGAACGCCGGGACGCGCTCCCGCCATATATGCTGAATCTGGAGCCATGCGACAGACCGTTCCCCTCCGGCTGAGCGAGACAGAAGCGCGGACGGTGCTGCTCGTACAGGCGGTCGAGGACGTCGATGCGGACGGGGTGGTGCTGTCGCCGCGCGCACGGGCGGCGGCCACCGGACGGGCCTTCGACGACGCGGCGCGGGCGGCCGACGACCCGGGCCGTCTCCGCACCCGGGCCGAGCTCCTGCGCGACGATCTCCGGCGGGAGGCGCCGGCGCTGCAGCGCGTGCTCGAGCCGCCGGCATGGCGGGGCACGACCCGGCTGCTGATACTCGCGGTGGGAGTGATCGTCGGCGCGGCCTCGAACGCCCTCGGTCCCACGCACCACGTCAGCGTGCTCGCGTTTCCGCTCGCCACGATCCTCGCGTGGAACCTGTCTGTCTACGGCGCCCTCCTCCTCCACGGCTTCGTACGGGTGCGTGGCATGCGGCGGGGGCCGAGCCGCCTCGCCGTGCTCGGTCGCTGGCTCGAGGGCCTCCGGCTGTCGGTCCTCGCCAGGCGCATGGGAGCGACCGCGCGGTCCGCGGTCGTCGCCGACGCCATCCAGCGGTTCCAGCGGCTCTGGGTTCCGACGGCGGCGCCGCTGATTGCCGCGCGCATGCGGATGCTGCTGCACATCGGCGCGTTTGCGCTGGCGCTCGGCGCCGTCGCCGGCATGTACGTCTCCGGCATCGCCTTCGAGTACCGCGCCACCTGGGAGAGCACGTGGCTCGACGCGCCGGACGTCCAGCGCTACGTCAACGTCGTCCTGGGCCCGGCCGCCAGGGTGAACGGCATCGCGGTCCCAAGGGTCGCCGACCTGCGCGGCCCCGTCGGCGAGGGCGACGCGCGGCCGTGGATCCACCTCTGGGCCACCACGCTCGGCCTCTTCGTGCTCCTGCCCCGCGCGGCGCTGGCCGGCCTCGAAGCGCTGACGGCCGCTCGCCTGTCACGCTGGCTGCCGGTCGAGATCGATGCCGGCTACACGCGGCGCGCGCTGCACAGCGGGCGCGGCGCCGCCACGGTGGTGGAGGTCGTCTACTACAGCTGCGCGCCGGACCGCACGCTGCGCGACCGGCTGCACACGCTGCTCCAGGAGCACGCGGGCGCGCGGGCCGTCATCCGCGACGGCCCCTCGCTCGAGTACGGCGACGATCCCGGGCAGATCGCGCTGACAGAGCCCGCGCCGGGCGTGGTGGCCCTCGTCTTTCCGCTCGCGCAGACGCCAGAGCCCGAAGTCCACGGCAAGTTCATCGAGCGGCTGCGCGAGCGACTGGACGCCGCCGGGCGCGAGCTCGTGCTCGTCCTCGAGACGGCAACGTACCGGCAGCGGGCCGGATCCGCCACGCGCGTGGCCGAGCGTCGCGCCACGTGGGAGCGCATGCTGCGCAGCGTGCAGGCGAGCGCCCTGGACCTCGCATGATCACCGTCACGCTGAGCCTGATCTCTCACACCAATGTCGGCAAGACGACGCTGGCCCGCACGCTCCTGCGCCGGGAGATCGGCGAGGTGCGCGACCAGCCGCACGTCACCACGGTGGCCGAGGCGCACGTGATGATCGAGACGCCCGACGCGCGGCTGCTGCTCTGGGACACGCCGGGCTTCGGGGACACCGTGCGGCTCATGGCGCGCCTGCGGCGCGAGGGCGATCCGATTGGCTGGTTCCTGCACCAGGTCTGGGATCGCGTCGTCGATCGCCCGCTCTGGTGCGGCCAGGAGGCCGTGCGCAATGTGCGTGACGAGGCGGACGTCGTGCTCTATCTGGTCAACGCCACCGAGGATCCCGAGACGGCTGGCTATCTGAAGCACGAGCTCGAGCTGCTGGCGTGGATGGGCCGTCCCGTACTGGTTGTGTTGAACCAGGTCGGTGACGCGGACGGCGCGGCGACGGTGCGGCGCTGGCAGCGCCATCTCGCCGCGTTCTCCGTCGTCCGGGGCGTGCTCTCACTGGACGCGTTCAGCCGCGCCTGGGTGGAGGAGAGCCTGGTGCTCGAGCGAGTGGCGGGGCTCCTCGAGGGCGACAAGCGCGCGGCCATGGAGCGGCTCGTACGCGCCTGGAACGAGCGCAACCTCGGAGTCTTCGACGCGTCCGCCGACGCCATCGCGCACTACCTCGCCGAGATCGCGGTCGATCGCGAGCCGATCGGGACGGCGTCCACCTCCTGGCTGGCCGGCCGGCTCTCCGACCTGCGCGCGCTGTCCCGCGCGGACCGCGAGCGCGCGATGGGCGCCCTCTTCGACCGCGTTCAGCTCCGCACGCGCCGGCTGATGGAGCGGCTGATCGAGCTGCATCAGCTCTCGGGCGCCAGCCGCACGCAAGTCGAGCGCCGGCTGGAGGACGCCGCTGTCCGCGGCGACGAGGCGATCAACGCGACCACCGGCGCGGTCGCCGGCGCCGCCGTCACCGGGCTGCTGACCGGCCTCGGCGCCGACGCGCTGACGGGCGGGCTCTCGCTCGGCGGCGGCGCCATCGTCGGCGCAATGCTCGGCGCGCTCGGCGGCTACGCCTTCGGCGGCGCCTACCGCCTGGCGACCGGCGGCGAGGCCGGCGTGCAGTTCCAGCCGGCCGCGCTCGATCGGCTCGCGCGCGAGGCGCTGCTCCGCTATCTGCTCGTCGCCCACCACGGCCGTGGCCGCGGCGACTACACCGACCGCGATCAGCCCGCGCACTGGTCGGCCGACGTCGAGGCGCAGCTGACCAAGCGCGTGGATCCGCTGCACGGGGTGTGGCGAGAGGCCGCGCGCGGCGGGCGTGACGCCGCGGCGGACATCGCGCAACGTCTGCGGCCCATCGTCCGCGCCGCCCTCCGCGACCTCCTCCGCCAGCGCTCACCCGGCGCGAGCGTGCTTGCCGGGAATCGCGCGTGAGCTACGCCGCCCCCGACCAGCCTCTGGACTGCCCGGCCTGTATATAAGGATGCGGTCCCCCTGGTCATTCTTTGACCGGTCGGGATTCGTCTCCGACCAGTGGCGACCGGGCCGCTCGCGATAGAATGCGCGCCGGCGCGGCGGCGGCCGTTCGACGCGGCGCAGTGGAGACGACGTGATCAAGGATCCGACCGATTGGTTCGATGACCTCACCGTCCACCTGGACGATGAAGACATTGTCTCGACGGCGACCGCCCTGGAGCCGACGCTCGTGTACGCGGGGTCGAAGGTGACTGCGGCCGCCTGGATGGCGCTGATGGGCATCCTCGGCGGCGTATTCGGCGCGGTGACGTTGACCCCGGCGCTCCGCGCGGGGTGGCCCGTGTTCATCGGCTACCTCGTGGCCGTTGCGATCGTCATTCGCGGCGCGCATCCGCTGACGGTCCGGCTGTTTGGCCCGGCGGTGGCGTGGCTCGCCGTGCTCGCGCTCTTCTGGGGGTCCATCCTGGGAGCGGTGGCGATGCTCGGCGCCCTCGTGGCTTCGCCGCTCCTCGGGTACGGGCTCAGCGCGGGACTCGGAGCCTTCGTGGGACTGCTCTATGGCTCGCTGAATCCCGGTGTGGTGCGCAGAGAGGACGTCTGGGTCATGATCGCGCTTCCGCTCGCGCCCGTGAGCTCCGTGCTCGCGACGCGGCTGCTGCGTGGCAGTCCCGGCGCCGCAGATTCCCTCACCGTGAGTGCCGCTGCGGGTGGCCTCGCCGGCGGACTCTTCCTGGTGGGCATGGGAGCCGTGCTGGCGCGGTTGTGGGACGAGGCGCACGGACTCGGTCGCATGGGATTGCTCTTCTTGCACAACGACAATTACGCGGCCAAGGCCGTGTCGTACCTCGATCGGGCCATCGCGCTCGCGCCGAACAATCCAGCGCTCCTCAATCTCCGGGGCATCGCGTGGTCCAAGCTGAACGACCTGTCGCGCGCGGAGGCGGACTGGCGCAAGGTTTCCGAGCTGAGTCCGGGTGACCCGGAGCCGCTCATGAACCGGGGCGTGCATTTCCTGCGGCAGGGGTCACTCGACCAGGCGATCGCGGCGCTCGAGGGCGTCGTCGCCATCGCGCCCGATCACGCGACCGCCCACAGCAACCTCGGCTCCGCGCTCGAGCAGCATGGTGAGCTGGATCGGGCGATCGAGCACTACGATCGCGCCATCGCGATCACGCCGAGATACGCGAAGGCGTACTCCAACCGAGGCTACGCCCACTTCCGCAAGGGCAACTACGCGCAGGCAATCGCGGACTGCGAGCGAGCCATCGCGATCGAGCCCGAGCTCGCCATGGCACACGTGAATCGCGGCCATGCGCTGGCCGCGCTCGGGCAGCGCGACGCCGCGGTCGCGAGCTTCCGCGACGCGCTGGAGCTCGAGCCGGCGCCCGAAGTGCGAGACGAGGCGTTGCGCGCCTACGAGAAGCTCCATGGAGCGCCATAGCAATCGGCGCCTCGCGCTGCTGGTGCTCGAAGGGTACGTCTATTTCGTCTTGATCATCGGCATCTTCGCGGCGGAGGTGGCCCTGCTGGCGTGGGGGCTCCTGGCGCGGCGGCCGGTGATCGCCGTCATCGCCGTGCTGGGCGGCGTGCCGCTCGTCGTCACGACGGCCTCGGCGATTCGCGCGCTGTTCTTTCGTATCTCGGAGCCTGACGGGATCCCGGTCTCATCCCAGCACGCGCCCGCGCTCCACGCCATGGTCGAGACCGTGCGGCAGCAGGTGCGCGCACCCCGTCTGCACCGCATCCTCGTCACCGGCGTGTGCAACGCGTCGGCCTTCCAGGTTCCTCGCGTCGGACTCTTCTGGCCGCGCAATACCCTGCTGATCGGCTATCCACTGCTCGTCTCGCTCTCCGCCGAGCAGCTGCGCGCAGTGATCGCCCACGAGCTCGGTCACCTGTCGGCGGCCCACGGGCGCTTGACGCTGTGGGTGTACCGGGCGCGCCGTTCGTGGGCCCGGCTCGTGGAGGCTCTGAATGCACGCGGCGCCACCCCGCTGTACGTGTACTGGGTCTTTCGCTGGTATGTGGCGCGCCTGCAGGCACATTCGGCGCGGGTCGCGCTTGCGCAAGAGGCGCTGGCCGACCGCTGTGCCGCCGCGGCCGCCGGCAGCGAGACGGCGGCGGCCGCCCTCGTCGCGGTCGACATCGGCGATACGCTGCTCGACGAGAAGTTCTGGCCCGCGATCTTCGAGCGGATCGAGCACGATCCCGAGCCGCCCGCGCCCTACGCCCTCATGGGCACGCTGCTCTGGCGCACTGTCCCGGATCAGGACACGGACGCCATCCTGAAACGGCTCCTCGCGCGCGACCCGGAGCCGGACGGCACGCATCACTCACTCGAGGAGCGGCTGCGTGCACTCGGGCAGGAAGCGCGGCGCCCGGAAAGAATCGAGCACACGTCGGCCGACGTCTATCTCGGCGCCGAGGCGCGCGCGATCGCCGACAAGCTCGATGTCGCGTGGCAGGCGTCGCACGCCAGCGACTGGCGCACGCAACATGCCGCGATCCGGAAGGACCGCGAGCGCCTCGCCCAGCTCGCTGAGCTCGCGTCGCCGACGGCCGCGGAGATCTTCGAGCGCGGCGAGGTGCTCGAGCGGCGGGAGGGGCAGGAGCACGCGCTTCCGCACTACCAGGCAGCGTTCGACGCCGGCCACGCGCGCGGAGGCCTTGCCGCCGCGCGCATCCTCCTCACCCGCAAGGAGGACCGGGGGGTCGCGCTGGCCGAGCGGGCCATGGCGATGGACCCGTCCCTCGTGGGTGAGGCCTGCACGCTCCTCGCGGAGTTCTACAGCGCGCGGCGCCGCTTCGCCGATGCGCAGCAGTTCCTCGCTCGCGCCAATCGCCACGCCGCCCTCCGCACCATGTCCGAGGACGAACGCGCGCGCGCCGGCGGGTTCGATCAGCTACGAACGGGCCCGGCGCACCTCGCAGACGTGGGACGAAAGGGGGGGTTGCGCAAGCCCACGCAATAACAGACGATGCGTTACCCTCGATGGACATTCCCTCATGAGCGTAGTCCGGCGCCGGTTCCTTGCCGCGACGGTCGGCGGTGCTATGGCGGCGGGTGCATCAGCTCTCTCGGCTCGCCGTGCCACCGCTCAGCCGAAGGTCCGGTGGCGTATGTCGACCACCTGGACTCCGGCGCTCGATCAGCTGCAGCGCTCGGCGCAGCTTCTGGCGACGGTGGTCGACGAAATGAGCGCCGGGCGCTTCCACATCGAAGTCTCCCCGGGCGGTCAGATCGTGCCGCCGTTCGAGTCTTTCGATGCCGCGGCGAAGGGCACCATCGAAGCCTTCATGGGCACGGCGACCTACTGGGCCGAAAAGGAACCCGCGATCGAATGGTTCGCCACCATCCCGTTCGGCATGAATCCGGAGGGCATGGCCGCCTGGTTCTATCAGGGTGACGGACTGAAGCTCTGGGAAGAGACCTACGCCGCATTCAATCTCGTCCCGCGCCCCGGCCCGGCGTTCGCGCCTCAGATGGGCGGATGGTTCCGGAAGAAGATCAACACGATGGCCGACTTCAAGGGGCTCAAGATGCGCGTCGGCAACAGCCTCGCCCGCAAGATCATCGCGAGGGCCGGCGCCACGACCGTTCTCACTCCCGCCTCCGACATCTACGCCGCGCTCGAGCGTGGTGTCATCGACACCGCCGAGTGGGTCGGCCCACACGACGACATGAAGCTCGGTCTGCACAACACCGCTGGCTACTACTACTACCCGGGCTGGCACGAGCCCGGCACCATGAGCGAGTTCACGTTCAACCGGAAAGCCTACGAGGCGCTCCCTCTCGATCTGCGGCAGACGCTGGACCACGCGGCGGCCGCCGTGCAGGTCTACGGTCTCACCGACTTCCACGCCAAGAACGCCGCCGCGCTCCAGCGTCTCAAGACGGAGTTCAAGGGCAAGGTCGAGGTGCTCCAGTTCCCCGTCCCGGTGCTCCGCGAGCTCAAGCGGCTGGCGGCGGAGGTGATCCGGACAGAGTCCGAAAAGAGCCCCATGGCGAAGAAAGTCCACGCGTCTTACACGAAGTTCCAGACGCTCGTCGGCCCTTGGGACCACATTGCGGAAGGCGCCTACCACAGATCCATCGGAGGATGACGCAAGCGTGCTGAGAGGACGTCGGGAGTTCATCGCGAGGGGGGGCGGCACGCTCGCGGCGGGGGCGGCGGCGATCATCGACCCTCCGAACGTCATTGCCCAGCCGAAGGTCCAGTGGCGAATGTCCACGACGTGGACGCCGGTCATCGACATCCTCCAGGGCGTGGCACAGCGGCTCGCCACTGTCGTCGCCGACATCAGCGGCGGGCGCTTCCGGATCGAGGTCGTGCCGGGCGGCCAGATCATGCCGCTGCTGGCCTGTTTCGACGCGACCTCGCAGGGCACGATCGAGTCGTTCATGGGCTCGGGGCAGTACTGGAGCGACAAGGAGCCCGCGCTCGAGTGGCTCACGACCATCCCCTTCGGCATGAATCCCGAGGGCATGCGTGCCTGGTATTACCAGGGCGACGGCCTCAAGCTGGGCGAGGAGACGTACGCGGCATTCAACATCGTGCCGCGGCCCGCGATGTCGAACGCCCCTCAGATGGCTGGGTGGTTTCGCCGGAAGATCAACACGATCGCCGATTTCAAAGGATTCAGGATGCGTATCGCCGGCCTGGGCGGCAAGGTGCTCGCGCGGACTGGCGCCACGACGGTGCTAACCCCGGGCAGCGAGATCTACGGCGCGCTCGAGCGTGGCGTGATCGACGCCTCCGAATGGATCAGCCCACACGACGACATGAAGCTGGGCTTACACAAGACCGCCCGGTACTACTACTACCCCGGGTGGCACGAGCCGGGCACGACGCTGGTCTTCGGCTTCAACAAGAAGGCGTACGAGGCGCTGCCTGCGGACCTGCGGCGAACACTCGACCATGCCGTGGCGGCCGCGCAGGTCTACGGCGGCACGGAGTTCCACCTCAAGAATGCCGTCGCACTCGAAAAGCTCAGGTCGGAGTCCAAGGGGCACGTCGAGATGCTTTCACTTCCTGTCCCGGTATTGCGCGACCTCAAGAGGCTGGCCGTCGAGGTCGTCAGGCAAGAATCCGAGAGGTCCCCCATGGCGAGGAAGGTGCACGGCTCATTCACGAAGTTCCAAGCACTGGTGGGCCCCTGGGATCACGTCGCGGACGGTGCCTACCATCAACTCGTGGCGAGCTGACATGAGCCGGCTGACCGATCGACGCCGATTCCTCACGAAGGCGACCATCGCGGCAGGCGCTGCCGCCGTCTCCACGCTGTCCGCACCCAGCGTCATCGCGCAGCCGAAGATCCAGTGGCGCATGTCCACCACCTGGACGCCGTCGCTCGACATGCTGCAGGGATCGGCGGAGCGACTCGGGACGGTCGTGGAAGCGATGAGCGGCGGGCGATTTCGGATCGAAGTATTCCCAGGCGGTCAGATCGTGCAGCCGTTCGAGTGCTTCGACGCCGCGTCGCGCGGCACCATCGAAGCCTTCATGGGCGCGGCGTACTACTGGCCCGAGCCGGAGCCTGCGGTGCAGTGGTTCTCCACGGTGCCCTTCGGTATGGATCCTGCCGGCATGACGTCGTGGTACTACCAGGGCGATGGGCTCCGGCTGTGGGAGGAAACGTACTCTGCGTTCAAGCTGGTGCCGCGCCCGGGTCCGGCGATCGCCCCCCAAATGGCCGGATGGTTCAGAAAGAAGATCGCGACGATGGGAGATTTCCGGGGCCTGAGGATGCGCATCCCGGGCCTCGGCGGCCGGGTCGTCGCCAAGGCCGGCGCCACGGTCGCCCTCACTCCGGCCGCCGACATCTACGCCGCGCTCGAGCGGGGCGTGATCGATGCGTCGGAATGGATCGGGCCGTATGACGACATGAAGCTGGGTCTGCACAAGACCGCTCGGTACTACTACTATCCGGGCTGGCACGAGCCCGGTACCGTCACCGGCTTCGGCTTCAACAAGAAGGCCTACGAGGCGCTCCCAGTCGACCTCCGCCGGACGCTCGACCACGCCGCCGAGGTCGTCCAGGTCTATGGCCTCACCGACTATCACGTGAAGAACGCGACGGCGCTCGCACGGCTCACCGCGGAGTTCAAGGACATCAGCATACTGCGACTGCCGACACCGGTGCTGCGCGACCTCAAGAAGATGGCCGCCGCGGTCGTCCGGGAAGAGTCGGAGAAAACGCCCACGGCCAGGAAGGTGCACGCGTCGTTCACGAAATTCCAGGCGCTCGTCGGCTCGTGGGACGGCCTCGCGGAGGGCGCCTATCATCAGTTCGTCGCGGGAAACGGGCGCGCGTGATCACCGAGCGACGGAGGTGTATGAGCGGCGGCCGGTTGCGGATCGAGGTTTTCGCGGGTGGCCAGATCATGCCGTTCGGGTGCTTCGATGCGACTTCGCCGAATGGATCGGGCCGCACGACGACATGAATCTCGGCCTGCACACCAACGCCCGATATCACGACTCTCCGGACTGGCACGAGCCGGGCACCACGCAGGGCTTCGGCTTCGACGAGAAGGCGTACGAGGCACTCCCCGTCGATCTCAGGAGAATTGCGGCCGAGGTCATCAGGACAGAATCCGAGAAAAGCCCCATGGCCGGGACGGTGCACGCATCGTTCACGAAGTTTCAGGCTCTGGTGGGGGCCTCGGATCACGTCGCCGACAGCGCCTACCATCAGCTCGTGGCTTCGTGACGGCATCAACACCGAAGCGGCACCGCCACGTGCGGTATCTTCTGTGGGTCGCGCTGGCGACCGTTGTGTTCGGCGCATCGGCCGGAATCGAGGCGCAGCAGGGTAGACGTCCCTCACGCATCGGTGTCCTCAACGCCGCGTGGGCGGCGAGCCATCCGACCGTCGAAGGTCTCAAGGCCGGGCTGAAGGATCTCGGCCTCGAAGACGGCCGCGACGTGACGTTCGACATCCGCTTCACCGAAGGGAAGCTGACCGCGATGCCCGCGGCGGCCGATGCACTCGTCAAGAGCGGTGTCGACCTGATCTTCACCAGCCAGGAAGCGGCAACCCAGGCCGCCAAAGATGCGACGACGACCGTGCCCATCGTGTTCACCCTGGTGGGCGACCCGGTGGCGGCGAATATCGTTCAGGCGCTTGCCCGCCCGGGCCGCAACGTCACTGGAGTGTCGACGCTCCAGAGTGAGCTTGTCGCCAAGCGCCTGGAGGTCCTCAAGACCCTTGCCCCGGAAGCACGCCGCGTGTGGCTCATCTACTACGGGAACGACCTCGGCACGGCGCCGATGATCCGCAAGGCAGCCGACGTGGCGCCGAGCATGAAGCTCGACCTCGTGCCAAAGGGTGTGCTCGACGCGAACGAGCTGAAAGCCGCCCTCCGCGACGTCCGGCGTGGCGACGTGGTGCTCGCACCGGACGGCTCGAACCCGGATCTCGCCATCGCCATCATCCAGCGCTCCCTCGCCCTGCGCATTCCGGCGGTCTTCGGCACGGCACTGTGGGTTGGCTACGGCGGGCTCATCTCGTATGGACCGGACTACTACGCACAGGGCGTGCAGGCGGCGACGCTCGTCGCGAAGATCCTGCGCGGTGCGCGGCCGCAAGATCTGCCCGTCGAAGGCGCCGAGAAGATCGACCTGGCCGTGAATCTGAAGACCGCCGAGCTGCTGGGCTTGACGGTGCCGCGAAAGATCCTGCTCCGGGCCGACGCGTTCCGACGATGAAGCGGGATGCCGCGCAGGGCCGGCTCTTCCGCAAGTATGTCGTCGTTCTCCTGCTCCTCGTCGGTGGCATGCTGATGGTGTCCAGCCTGGTCGAGCTGTACTTCGCCTACCGCGAAACGCAGGTGGCGATCGTCCGCGTCGAGCGGGCCAAGGCGGTCGGTGCGGCCGGTCGCATCGAGCAGTTCCTGCGCGAGGTCGAGACGCAGGTGCTCGAGACGACCCGGACGGCGTCCGACGATCCCGATGCGAGCCAGGCCGGTCCGGCCAAGCTGGGCTTTCGCCAGGGTCTCGGGGCGGCACTGGCCGAGCAACGCGAGCTCGACTTCCTGCGGGTGCTCCGCAACGTCCCCGCCATCGCCGCCCTCTCGCATCTCGACCTCGCCGGCAAGGAGCAGCTTCGCGTCTCCCGGCTGGAGCCCGACGTCGTGGGCAGTCAGCAGGACTTCTCCCGGGCACCGAGCTTCGTCGAGGCACGAGCGGGCAAGACCTACTGGAGCCCCGTCTACCTCAAGGACGAGTCGGAGCCGTACGTGACTCTGGCGGTGCCCGCCGGCAAGTATGCGGTCGAGGTGACCACGGCCGAGGTCAGCCTCGTCGAAGTGATGAAGATCGTCTCGCAGGTCGACGTCGGGGCGGCGGGATTCGCCTACGTGGTGGATGCCCGAGATCATCTCGTCGCGCACCCGGACAATCGTGTCCTGCGCGCGAAGCGCGATCTGTCCGGGCTTGTCCAGGTGAAGTCGGCACGAGCCCAGCGCCTCGAATCGCCCGGCGACGCCCCGCTTGCCGTGGTGGCCGAGGGCCTTGGAGGTGGACGCGTGCTCGCCGCGCACGCGCCCATCGCGCCGCTCGGATGGCTCATGTTCGTGGAACGGCCCGCCGCCGATGCCTACGCGCCGCTCCGGGCGCCAATCATCCGGAGCGTCGTGATCTTCGTGCTCGGCCTCGGGCTTTCGGTCCTGGCCAGCATCATCCTCGCCCGCCGAATGGTGGCGCCGATTCGAGTGTTGCAGGAAGGCGCGGCGCGGATCGGCGCCGGCGACCTCCGGCACCGCATCCAGCTTCGGACCGGGGACGAGCTCGAGACGCTCGGAGATGAGCTCAACCGCACGGCGGGGCAGCTCGAGGAGTCGTACGTGAACCTCGAGGCCAAGGTGGAGGCGCGCACGCGCGAGCTCGCCGAGGCCAACGCCGGACTCACCGAGGCGCTCGAGCAGCAGACAGCAACCACCGAGATCCTTCGCGTCATCAGCAGCTCACCGACCGACGTGCAGCCGGTGTTCAAGGCCCTCGCCGAGAGCGCCGTCCGGCTCTGTGGCGCGATCGACGCCACCATCTCGCTGGTCGACAACGACACGATCCGTCTCATGGCTCACCACGGCCCCATTCCGTACGGGCGCATCGGCGAATTCACGCTTGCACTCGACCGCAACACCGTCACGGGCCGCTCGGTCGTCGAGCACCAGACCGTTCAAGTCGCCGATCTGCTGGCCGAGACGACCGAGTTCCCGGTCGGCTCGAGCCACGCGCGCCAGTTTGGGCACCGCACGTGCCTGGCCGTGCCCATGCTTCGGGACAACGCCGCCATCGGGGCGATCACGCTGCGACGAACCGAGGTCCGCCCATTCAGCGAGAAGCAGGCCGCGCTGCTGCGGACCTTCACCGCGCAGGCCGTGATCGCGATCGAGAATGTGCGACTGTTCAAGGAGCTGCAGGCGCGGACGGCACAGCTAACACGCTCGGTCGAGGAGCTCAAGGCTCTGGGCGAGGTGAGCCAGGCCCTGAACTCGACGCTGGACCTTGAGACCGTGCTCAGCACGATCGCCTCCCGCACGAACCAGCTCGCCGGCACGGATTCGTGTAGCGTTTACGAGTACGACGAGCACGCACAGCACTTCCGGCTGCTCACCAGCAATAACATGGCGGAGGAAGTCGTCGCCGTCGCCCGGCGGTCGCCGATCCGGCGCGGCGAAGGCGTCGCGGGGCGCATGGCCCTGACCCATGAGCCCGTGCAGATCGCGGACATCGCCGAGCCCGGCGCCTATCAGGGCCCGCTCCGCGATGTCCTGCTGCGCGTGGGCACCCGTGCGCTCATGGGCATTCCGCTGTTGCGCGACAATCACCTCATCGGTGGCCTGACCGTCACGAAGCACACGCCGGGCGAGTTCTCGCCCGAGGTCGTCGATCTTCTCCGGACGTTCGCGAGCCAGTCGGCGCTGGCGATCCAGAACGCCCGCCTGTTCCGCGACCTCGTGGCCGCCCGGCGCGAGGCCGAGTCGGCCAACGAGGCGAAGAGCGCGTTTCTGGCCACCATGAGCCATGAGATCCGGACGCCGATGAATGCGGTGATCGGCATGAGCGGCCTCCTGCTCAACACCGAGCTCACCGATGAGCAGCGCGACTACGCGGAGATCGTCCGCTCGAGCGGGGATGCCCTGCTGACCGTCATCAACGACGTGCTCGATTTCAGCAAGATCGAGGCGGGCCGGATGGAGCTGGAGGCGCAGCCGTTCGACCTCCGCGAGGGTGTGGAAGCGGCGCTCGACCTCGTGGCCGCGCGCGCGGCCGAGAAGGGCCTCGATCTCGCCTACGTGATCTCGGACGACACCCCGGCGGCGATCGTCGGTGACGTCAGCCGGCTGCGCCAGATCCTGCTGAACCTCCTCAGCAACGCCGTGAAGTTCACCGAGACGGGCGAGGTGGTGCTCTCGGTGACCGCCAAACGCGTCGCCCCGGACGGAGACCACGAGCTGACGTTCTCCGTCCGGGACACGGGCATCGGCATCCCACCGGATCGCATCGACCGCTTGTTCGAGTCGTTCAGCCAGGTCGACGTCTCCACGGCCCGGAAGTACGGCGGCACCGGGCTGGGTCTCGCCATCAGCAAGCGGCTGACCGAGCTGATGGGCGGCACGATGAGCGTGGCGAGCCGGCAGGGCCATGGCTCCGAGTTTCGATTCACGGTCCGCGCCCCCTCGGCGGAGGGCGTCGTTCGTCCGCGACGCGAGCTGCGCGGCGAGCAGCCGACGCTCACGGGCAAGCGCGTGCTCGTGGTGGATGACAACGACACCAATCGACGGATCCTCGAAGCCTACCTGGTCGCCTGGGGGATGGCGGTGCGCATGACGGGCTCACCGCGCGAGGCGCTCAGATGGGTCGAGGCCGGGGAGCCGTTCGATCTCGGCATCCTCGACATGCACATGCCCGATCTCGACGGCGTCGCGCTGGCACGGGCGATCCGCGAACATCGGCCGGCGGCCGTGGTGCCGCTGCTGCTGTTCACTTCCCTCGGGCGTCGCGAGGCAGGCGCCGAGGCCGGCCTGTTCGCGGCCCACCTGACGAAGCCGATCAAGCCCTCCCAGGTGTTCGACGCGGTGGTCGCCGCGCTCGCCGGTCAGCCCACGCGTGTGGACAAGCGGGCCCCCTCACCCGTGGAGCTGGATCCCGAGATGGCGACCCGCCATCCCCTGCGCATCCTCATCGCCGAGGACAACATCGTGAATCAGAAGCTGGCGCTCCGTCTGCTCGAGCAGATGGGCTATCGCGCCGATGTGGCGGCCAATGGCCTCGAAGCCGTCGCCGCCATCGAGCGGCAGCCGTACGATCTCGTGCTGATGGACGTGCAGATGCCCGAGATGGACGGCTTCGAAGCGTCGCGGGAGATCACGCGACGCTGGCCCGGCGACGACCGCCCGCGCATCGTCGCCATGACGGCCAATGCGATGCAGGGCGACCGCGAGCTGTGTTTGGCGGCGGGCATGGACGATTACATGAGCAAGCCGATTCGCGTCGACGAGCTCGTGGCCGCCCTCCAGCGCAGCGCGGCCGGGGCCGGCGGTCAGAGGCCTGACGCCGAGCGGCCGTCGACCGAGGTGCTGAACCGCGCGGCGTTCGAGCGGCTGCGCGCAGCCATGGGCGCCGGCTTCCTGGACGAGCTGCTGTCGACGTTCGTCGAGGACGCGAAGGAGCTCGTCAGCACCATGCGGCGCGCCCTCGGGGAGAAGGACGTCGACGCGTTCCGGCGGGCGGCACACTCGCTGAAGTCCAACGCCGCGAGCGTAGGCGCGCTGACCCTGTCCAGCATGGCCAGAGAGCTCGAGATGCTGGCGAAGTCCGGGATCATCGACGGCGCTCGCTCCCGCGTGGACCGCCTGGCCGTCGAATGCGAGCGCGTCGCTCGCGCGCTGCGGGAGGTGGAGCGTGAGCCGCGAGCGTAACGGCGAGAAGGGCAACCTGCTGGTCGTCGACGACAACCGGGTGAACCGGCTGCTCGTCGCCCGAACGCTGGAGCAGCTCGGGCACCGCGTCGCCTTCGCGGAGAACGGCCGGCAGGCCCTCGACGCGCTGCACGCCCACGGCGCCGACCTGGTGCTGCTCGACATCGAGATGCCGACGATGAACGGGTACCAGACGCTCGAGGCGCTCCGGGCCGACGCCAAGCTGCGCGACATCCCCGTCGTCATGATGTCGTCGGTGGAAGAGGTCGACAGCGTGGCGCGCTGCATCGAGATGGGCGCCGAGGATTACCTGTTCAAGCCGGTGAACGCGGTCCTGCTGCGCGCGCGGGTGGTGGCCAGCCTCGAGAAGAAGCGTCTGCGTGACCAGCAGCGCGAGCTATTCCGGAAATTCGCGACCACCGAGGTGGCGGAGGAGCTGCTGGAAACCGGCCTGGCGCTCGGCGGCAAGTACGTCGACGCCACGGTGATGTTCTCGGACATCCGGTCGTTCACCAGCCTCGTGGAATCGCGCGGTCCCGAAGAGACGATCGACCTGCTGAATAGCTACTACACGCTGATGTTCGACGCCATCGGTGGCCACGGCGGCATCGTGAACCAGATGCTCGGTGACGGGCTCATGGCACTGTTCGGCGCGCCGCTGCCGCGTGCCGACCACGCCGAGCGCGCCGTGCGGGCCGGCCTCGACATGCTGGAGCTCGTGGCGGGCTTCGATCGCGATCGGGCGGCACAGGGCAAGCCCGAGATCCGGATCGGCATCGGCATCGCGTCCGGCCAGGTCATCGCCGGCTACACCGGCACCGAGCAGCGCGTGACCTACACCTGCGTCGGAGACACGGTCAATCTGGCCGCGCACCTCGAAACCCACACGAAGATCCTCGGACAGCCGATCCTCATCGACGAGCGCACGCGGGCCGCGCTGGGCAGCGCCGTGCGCGTGGAGGACCACGGGACGGTGCAGTTCAAGACGCGGGTCCAGCCCGTGCGCGTCTACTCCGTCACGCTAGCGCCCGATCACTCCATCACCTGATCCGCCCGCAGCAGCAGCGAGGGCGGGATGGTGAGGCCGAGCGCCCGAGCCGTCCGTAGGTTGATCATGAGCTCGAACTGCGACGGCTGTTCCATAGGGAGTTCCGCCGGGCTGCTGCCTTTCAGGATGCGATCGACGAAGTAGGCCGCGCGGCGGTGCATCCCGGGGTAGCTCGGCCCGAACGACATCAGGCCTCCGGCCTCGACGAGCTCCTGATAGGCATAGACCGCAGGCAACCGATGCCTGAGTGCGAAATCAGCGATCCGCTTTCGGTGGTGCAGAAACAGCCGGTCGGCGAGCATGATCATCGCGCCGGGTCGCTGACGGATCATCGCGTCGAACGCCGTGTCGAACTCGGATTCGTTTCGAACCGCGAATGACTGCGCCTTGACGTGCACCGCACTTGCCGCCGCTCGAAGCTGCTGCTCCGATCCGACGTGGAACGGATTTGCCGGGTTCGTCAGGAGCGCAACGTGCGTGAGGCTCGGGACGACCTCGCGCAGTAGCTGCAGGCGCTTCCCCTCGAGATCCGGTGCGATCGACACGAGCCCGGTGGCGTTGCCGCCGGGCCGTGAAAGACTCGCGACAAGTCCCGTACCGACCGGATCGCCGACGGCGACCATCACGAGGGGCACCGTCGTCGTGGCGCGGCGGACGGCCTGCGCAGCGGGTGTGCCGGCAGTCACGATGACGTCCACATTCAGCGCGAGCAGCTCCCTGATCAGCGCGGGAAACCGTTCGTAGCGTCCCTCCGCCCAGCGATATTCCACCACGACATTCTGGCCTTCAACGTAGCCGAGATCGCGAAGACCCTCTCGCCACGGACCGATCAAGTTGGCTTCAAGCGCGGCGGTAGAATTCCCGAGAAATCCGATGCGAGGCAACTTGGCGGTCTGCGCATCTGCGAGTGCGCACACGGCGACGAACCCGCCGACGAAGCCGGCTATCCATGTGCGTCGGTCCATCATTCGATCACCTGACCGGCCGGCAGCAGCAGCCGCACCTAGCGACGTTTCACCCTAAACACGCCCGCCGGCATCGTAGCGCGCTGCCAGGGCCTGTTGGAAGGGCCAAGGC
>Ga0209382_10003476_pt1 | contig 21822 bp, 21 predicted proteins | sample SoiMetdeltSBSDD5_FD_187599 | JGI IMG/M metagenome (GOLD analysis project Ga0209382, IMG submission 187599) | Bulk soil microbial communities from a Populus tree surrounding site in Tennessee, USA - Soil MetaG P. deltoides SBSDD5 (SPAdes) (version 2) | ecosystem: Environmental > Terrestrial >...
GGCATCATGGAGGCGGGAAGGTCACTCCGAACCGCCAAAAGTCTCTACAGCAGGCTGGCGGTTCGCTGCAAGATTATCGCTACACTTTGATGGCGGAAAAATCTCTACATGGCATTGTCGGTTCGCACCTATGCAACTCTCTCCGGCGCAGAAGAGAGTCTTAGTCGCCCTCGTCACTGACTGTTCCCTAAAATCCCACCGCTATCTGGATGGAACCAAAATCTATCAACTCCATCCCCTCACCGGCCCGGCCGAAACTATTGAGCGCTCCACCGTCGAACTCCTCTGCCGTCAAGGACTACTGGATAGTAACAAGAAATTTCCAGCGGCGACGTATTGGCTGACGGAAAAAGGGAAAGCGTTGGCGGTAGCGATAAAAGAACGCCGATAGGAGATTGTTGATTGCTGATTTTAGATTGCTGATTGGAGTAAGCTCTTCAATCAACAATTAGAAATCCACAATCATCAATTCCGTTGGCGCAGTAAGCTGACGAAGCCGCCAAAAACGCCCAGCACAAACAAGCTGATGATGAATAACGCTGGAGGAAAGCCACCACTGGGGCGCGAACCTTGAATTGGCAGCAGAGTCGGTCGGACAACCGGAGGCGGAGCCGTAAAGGTCGGGAGTGAGCTTTGTTCGGAGGTCGCTAAACCTTCGAGCGTCACTTCGCCGGTCGGAGTCGGTGGCAGGGTAGGCGTGGGCGGCGGGATAATCGTCGACACTGAGAAAACATCGCCGACCACCCGCACTAAATCTTTGTAAACCCAGCCGGTGTTATCCGGCCCGCCGATATATTCAATCTTGAGCCAAAAGCTATCCGGCGAACGACCTAAAATAGCGCCGCTCTGCCCCCTCACCATGATGCCCACCATGTCATAATAGGTGCTTGGCCCGGCGCGGACATTCACGTCCTGATAGGCTTCGACCCGCGTCCCGGGGGGAGTCGGCGAGGCCACCTGCCCCTGCCAGGCCAGGGCGGGAGTCACATGGGTGCTTCCAAAGAGGAAGCGGCCTCCCCAAAGTACACTGCTAATTATTATTCCAATCCAGAGAATTCGTTTTGTCATATTTTTGATCGAGGTCAGTCACCAGGGGGACAATCGTCTGCAATTGTACTATACTTGGTTTTATATTTACGTCTGAGAGTTGCGCAGCATTTTGAGAGAAACCTGGTTTCTTCCGAAAGGGTTTCTGACTTGTAAAATTAAACAGCGAGGAACTATGAACCAGCAAACGTATCACGGCGATATTCAACCGGACGAGATGGCGGCGGCGTTGGTGGCCACTTTTGATCAGGGAAACCTGACGGCCCAACAAGTTGGTCAGGGCGAGAAAGTGATGGTGCAGATCGCCACCCGGCAGTACGCCCAAAGCGGCGGAAAGACCGCGATGTCCGTGACGATTCAGAAAGTGGAAGATGGAGTCAGCGTGGCGCTGGGTCAGCAGGAATGGTTCGGCGCCGCGGCTTCATTGGGGCAGACCGCGCTCATGACTCTCCGCAATCCGTGGGAAATCATTGGCCGCTTAGATGATATTGCCGAAGACATTACCTCGCTAACGTTGAGTGAGAAAATCTGGAGCGCCATTGAGAAATTTGCTCAGGCCGCGAAAGCCACCAAGACGATTTCCGAACGGCTGCAGACCATCACCTGCCCCTATTGCAGCACCGCGAATAAAATGGCTGCGCCAGAGTGTGAGAACTGCGGTGGACCGCTCGGCGAGGCCCAGCCAGTCTCCTGCCCCAAGTGTGGCAATGTGATGCCATCGAAGAGCAAATCCTGCGCGAACTGCGGGACAGCGCTGTAAGGGGGTCCTGTGTCCAACGAGCCACAACTCCGGTGGGCGCCCAAAGTGCGCCAAAACAAAATCCGCCGCTTGTATGAGCAAGAGGCGCGCGGATTGCTCGATGAAACGCTGATTGACGATGTAGGCTACGCCCTCTATTCGCGTTGCCATAGCATTCTAATTGTTAGCAGCCAACACCTGGAATGCCCGCAGTGTAAGCACATCTTTCCGGTTGCTCCCCATACGCACAACGACTTAATTACTTGCCCAAGCAGTTGCGGCTGGACGATTACCCCCGCTGATTATCACCAGACTTGGCGGCACCGCGACTTGATTGGAACGAACACGCCTGCTTTTCAGAACTTTGTGGATCGTTACCCCAACGCCAAATCACTTAGCGACAAGTTGGTTTTGATTGATCAACTCATCCACGCCTTTCACCAAAGCCTCCGTTATCCCCTGCCCCATCGGTCGGCGGCGAGTAATTTGATCGAGGGGAATCACGAACAGGTTGTCGCGTTCTTAGACCAATTGACCGAGGGGACGGCCAGTTCACCCGAGCTTCAAGACACGCACACCGCCTGGAAAATAACAATGCAGCAAATGCAGGCGTTTCGACACGCCAAACCCAAGGATCGCCCGAAGTGACTGTCAACTTATCAGCCCGGGGAGGTATTCCATGTTAAAAAGCACTCAGCCAATTTGCGTAGTGATGGTGTTATTACTTACAACGTTGGCGTGTGTGAGTATCCAATCGCCTCAAGAAAAAGTGCCGCCGCTCTATCAATCCGCCATCTTGAGCGTCTTCCCTGACAACGCCACTTTTACCGGTGAAGAAATTCCGGGCGCACTGTATGATTTCTGCTGGCCGCCGCGCACCGGCAATAGTGGCTCAGGCTTTTTCGAGGTGTATGAAGATGGAGTCTTGGATGGGCAATGTACGAGTAAAAGCTCGGACGAAACCCTCCAGCGCAAGGGTAATATAACCGGGAACTACAATCCCCAGACAGAGGAGGTCTCCTTTCGCGTAGAAACCACGAATATCTTTGTGCCCCATCCCGAGGGCAAGGTAACCTTGACGATTGTTTTCGAAGGGCAAGGCCCGGTCACCAACAATACCGCCTCGGGAACCGGAAATTTTGTTTATACCTGCTCCGCCGAAGGCGAGTCAGTCTATTGCTTGGGTGAGCGGACATCACTCAGTACGAAAGGCACAATGCCCTTTCAAATGGATTTCATTGAATCGCCTGAGAGCTAGCTGTCAGGATGGTCCGAGAACGCGCCTGCTGCATGACGAGTGACAAGTGACGCGTGAAGTTCAAGGCTGCGACGAACCGGAGTTATCCAGAATGCAGGCAAATCCATTTTTAGAGATGCAAGTCAATTCATATAAAGGAACAGCGCATGAAGCGACGAACTGTATTACTTTCAATTCTTCTTGTCACAGCGCTGGCCGCTGTCAGCGTCATCCTGCCTACGCTTCGCGCGCCAAGAATCACTCCCGTAGTTTTATCCTCGGAGCCGGAAGTCATCCTTGAACCCCAGGCGGCCAGTGCCTCCCCCTCCATCGGCGGACCAATTACCTTGGTGGCGGTTACGAGAACCAAAAACGGCTTCAGCTTGCAGGCGCAGCCCGTAGACCCAACCACCCTCACCGCCCTACCCGGCTATGCGCCGATCAACTTGGGAGCGGATCACACCTATGCCATCAGCCCGGATCATAAGACACTCGCCGTGATTACCTGGCCGAGCGGGTCCAACATCCGGGGGGTGTTACACCTGATTGCGCTGGAAACATGGACGGACACCCCCGCCGAGTTGCGCTTTGAAGAGGACGTTAGCGATTTAACCTTTAGCCCGGATGGGAAAGCGCTCTATTGGACAATCCCCACCGAGCATTATCCATCGGGTAGTTATCAACTCCTCCGCTATGACCTCCCGCACCGCCAGTTGTCCGTCATCAGTCAATTCTCAGCCTCCTTCGTGCCCTGGGCGCAACAAGTGGTTTCTGACAAAGTAGCGATCTTTGGCGTCCCCACGGCCTCGAACTATTTCGCTGAAGCTGCACCCCGTGTCCTTGTCATTGATCCGGCCAGAAATCTGATTACGGCCGATTTGCAACTGGAGGGAATCTTGGCCGGGCAATTCCGTGAGCCGCCGCCCGAGGCAACTCTCACACCGCCGGGAGATAACTGGCAGTATACGCAGTACAACCCTGGCCTCGCATGGGACGTGAAGCACAGCGCCTTATATGTTGCCCCCGCGAATGATGACACCGTTACGAGAATTGATTTGGCAAAGGGAGTCATCGTCAAGCAATCAAGCTTGGCTATAACAGAGTGGCTATCCGAGTTGTTAGCGCCAACCGCTGAAGCCAAAGGTGGAACGGTGAAACAGGAGCGCACTGTGCTCAGCCCGGATGGAAAGTGGTTGTATGTTTTCAGTCAAAAAACCGAGTGGGCTATGCTCAGTACGGCCAGCTTGCGCTTAATCGCGACCGACGGCATGCGGGAGGTCAATCGTCTAGATGAACTGCTGACCGATTTCGCGCTCACGCCGGATGGCCAATCACTGCTGATTCTCAAAGCGGAGATCGTCAACCCCTATGGCTTTGATATGCCGGTGAATCGCGATCTCTATATTCTCGACGCAAAAACCTTGCGCGAGCGCGCCCACCTGCGGCTCAATCAGGTTGACCAACGCTCATTCAAAGGCTTCTCTGCGGATGGTCACGCTGTTTATCTACAGGAAGATTCGGCGCGCTGGATAGAAGGCGCCGGCTGGCGAGATTGGCAAAACCAGTGGCAGCGATTGGATTTAAACTCGTATCGTCTCGTAGCTGCCGACAAGTCGGATACCAGCTTTGCTACCCTATTGCATATTGGTCCCTGATTTCGGGCGGTCGGGCAACTTCAAACCCTAGGAATGGCATGGCTACAAACGCAAAGCAGACTGAAAAGCAATCCACTAGTACGCGCTATAAGATTCAGTATCCCATTTCGGCGTACACTTTTCCACGCGAAGCGCGGATTCATCAGGTGCGCTTCGATGACGAGTATCTACACATCGAATTATTAGATGGGCGAACTCTCTCGGTGCCGCTGCAATGGATTCCCACCTTATATAACGCTTCACCCGAAGAGCGCATAAAATATGAGATCAGTCGAGACCGAACGATGCTAATTTGGGATCCGGATAACTGCGCTATTAATGATGAGTTGCGGATTACAGATTATCTAGGTCCTGCCGCATCGGTCGGCGGCGAGTAATTTGATCGAGGGTAATCCTGAACAGGTCATAGCGTTTTTAGATCAATTGACGTATGGAACAGCCATCCCCCCGGAGATTCAAGAAACGCACGTCGCTTGGAAGATAACGATGGAGCAGCTCCGACATGCAAAACAAAGGATCGAGCGAAGTGATTGTTATACTGCTAGTGAATCGCAGCGTCCTCGGTCTTATGCCAAGTAATGATAAGAGTTAGATAAATGATAAACGCAATTCTCCTTTTTGGATTGATCATTCTCTTTGCTTGCTTGTCATTCTTTGGTTTTATATTGTCAGGAGTTGGCTTTATAACAAAGCGAAAGAAACTAGGGAGTATTAGTCTGACAGTTTGCCTCTCTTCAGTTTGTCTCTTCTCCCTAACAACTATTTATACAAGCCGGAAGGCAGTCAATCGAATATATGCAACGACCCAAACTATAGAAAAGATTATTAACCCCACCACGGCGGACAAATTTACACAAATTACGGGACTTGAATGGCCGGAAACTGCAAAGATTATTTCTGTCCGTGATACATACTTTATGACTGAGGGTGAATACGAACTTGTATTCGAAGCGGACCATAACGTTCTACAAACATGGTTATCAAAGCCGCCGCCTTGGGAACTTAATGAGTGGCAATCCAACTCCAGCCCGCTATCTCTGCATGAATGGAGTCTCCGTCTTCACCTGGATGGTACTGGAGCCGGAGGTGAGAATGCCTGGTATGCTGCCAAGGAACTTTGTTGTAGTGGCAAGGGGCTTGAGTGGCACAATGGGAACTTACTTGTAATTGATCTGAGCTCAAACACAGTATGGTTATCAATATGGGACTATTGACAATGGTATCAGCACTACTTCTCCGCAACCAGCCTCAACGCTGCTTCAAAGGTCGCGCTCCGATTCAGACGATCTAGTTCCCTCGCTAAACAATCCGGCAACGACTCATAGCGCACGGAGAGCGTGCGCTCCGTCTTCGTGTCCTGGGCATGCACGCGAGTGATGGCACATTCTTCAGGCTGACGGATCACTTCAAAGTCCGCGCCGTCACGGGCTTTTAATTCAAGGCCGGCAAAATAGCCGGGGGTCTCGTCCCCCGCCGGAACGGCGTCGAATTCTATCGTCTGCCCACCGACAAAGCGCCACGTGTGCTCATCGCGCGCCGCCAACTCCCAATTCAAACGCGAGGCCAGCCAGGCGGCGAACAGCCATGCGAGTGATGGCGGGCCTTGATAATATTTGATGCGAGCCAAGGCCAGTTCATTCAAGTAAGGACGCCGGGTCTGCGGATCAAAGATTTGCGCGGTGACGGAACGCCAGAAAGTCAGGCGAGACCAACTGAGGTCGCTGAGCGCCACAGGGTGCGGGTCGGCCGCCAGCGACCGGGCCACTTCTTTAAAATCATTCAGCGGTGAGGCGAACGTGAGTGAATCCAGGATCAGGCGATCCACGGCCGGCAGCAAATGTTCATAGATGGGATGGGTCACCGGGTTGCCTGACATCCACCACAAAAACACCGGGGCCCCGGTCAATAGCAACGGGAGAATCGCGCCGGGTAAATCTAGAACCGCCGAACCTTTGGCCGTCAGCGCAATCTCTTCACCACAGACTTGATCCCGCCCCGCGGACACATCACACAGCAACGAAATCCAGGCCTCCAGCCCCTTCTCTTTTGATTGATCATCCGTGACGACGACAATCGAGCGCGCCGGCTGACGTCGGGTGAGGGTGACGATGATTTCCCGCGCCCGATCGGCCTCTGCCTGATTTGGCGCGAAGACGATGAGATTGAGCAGCAGCGTGCGCGCGAGCGCTTTCCCATCCCCGCCCGCCTGTTTGCGCCGCTCGGCCTCCGCGCGCCACAGCGCGGATAATTCGCGCTCAACGGACGCCGGATTAACCGAGCGGGGTGTGGTGGCTTCAGTTGCACTCATCATGGCAATTTCCAATTTGGCTTATAGCATCAGACCGACGCGGTCCGCTGCGCGAGACCGCGTCGGTCTGGGCACTCCCGAAGTGTTCACAATCGTCTCCAACGCCGCCCTTCACGTTCAATGAAGTCGTGCGCCTCGGACGGCCCCCAGGTTCCGGCTTCGTAAGTCGGCAAGGATTTAATTGTAGATTGCGCCCAGCCTTCGAGCAGGCGATTGACAAATGTCCAGGCGGCTTCAACTTCATCATTGCGCGTAAAGAGTGCTGCCTCACCGAGCATACAATCCAGGATGAGCCGCTCATAGGCTTCGGGCGCGGGGACGCCGAAGGAGGTGCCATAGCGGAAGTCCATGTTGACCGGGCGAATCTGAATGGTGGGGCCGGGCATCTTGGAACCGAAGCGCAGAGAAATGCCCTCGTCCGGTTGAATGTTGAGGGCTAAGAGATTCGGTTCGATGGCATTGTCTTCGTTGCGCCCAAAGAGCGAGAGTGGGACTTGCTTGAAGTGAATGGCGATTTCAGTGGAACGCTTGGGCAAGCGTTTGCCCGAACGCAGATAGAACGGTACGCCGGCCCAGCGCCAGTTGTCAATGAATAATTTCAAAGCCAGGAACGTCTCGGTGAGCGAATCTTTGGCGACCCCCGGCTCTTCTCGATAACCGGGGACGGACTGGCCCGCGACGGCGCCGGCGGCATATTGCGCGCGAACGGTAAACTGTTCCACTTCAGGCGGCTGGATCGGGCGGATGGCGCGCAGGACTTTGACCTTTTCATTGCGCACGGAGGTCGCATCCAGCGCGACGGCCGGCTCCATGGCGACGAGCGTGAGCAATTGGAGCATGTGATTCTGGATCATATCGCGGATGACGCCAGCGGTTTCGTAATACCCGCCCCGCCCTTCGACGCCCACCGCTTCCGCGACCGTGATTTGAACGTGATCCACGAAGTTCCGATTCCAGAGCGGCTCGAAAATCCCGTTGGCGAAGCGAAAGACAAGGATGTTCTGAACCGTTTCCTTGCCCAGGTAGTGATCAATGCGGTAAATCTGATCCTCGCGGAAGACCTCGCGGACGACACGATTAAGTTCCACGGCGGTGGCGAGATCGCGACCAAACGGTTTTTCGATGATGACGCGTACCCAGGCGCCCTCGGCGCTTTTATTCAATCCCGCTTCTCCCAGATGCCGGAGGATGACCGGAAAATATTCCGGCGCGGTGGCCAGATAGAACAACCGGTTACCCGCCGTGCCGCGCTCCCGATCCAAGCGTTGCAGAACGTCGCTCAAGCGGCGATAGGCTTCCGGATCGTCAAATTCGCCGGGGGTATAACAAATGCCTTGGGCAAAACTCTCCCAGACCGCCGGTTGCGCCGGGCGGTTACGGGAGAAGCTGTTGATCCCTTCGAGCATCTGCTTCCGAAAATCGTCGTCCGAGATCGGACGCCGGGCGAGGCCGACGACCGCAAAATTATTCGGCAGCAGTCCTTCCAGATCAAGGTTGTATAACGCTGGGAGCAATTTCCGTTTGGTCAGGTCGCCCGAAGCGCCAAAGATGACGACGACGTTCGGTTCCGGTGTGCGCTCGACGCGCAGGCCTTCGCGGAGGGGATTCGTGGCAAGATCAAGCATAGGGAGTTCCTTTTTGACGAACGACGAAGGACGAAAGACGAAGGAAAGCTTTTATCTCCAAATTTCGTCCTTCGTCATTCGTCCTTCGTCTTTTCCGGCGTATCCCACCACTTCGACAGATGGGCATGCGTTTGCAGCGGATGATCGGCGTAGTGCGAGACATCATTAAACAACATCAAGCGAGCGTGAACAGCGTCTTTGAAATCCAGAATATTCAGGCAGGCGGGCTGCTGATCCAATCGGTCCCGATAACCACGCACGTCAAAGCCCAACAGGCTGCCGATGATTAACCGGATGGTGGCTTTATGCGAGACGACCAGCGCGCTTTCATCGGTATGCTTCAGCACAATTTCGCGAATGACCGGCAACGCGCGCGCCATCACGCTTAAGCCCGATTCCCCACCTTGCGGCGCGAAGGTGAATGGGTCTTCTTCCCAAGCAGCATACTCTTCCGCATGCTGCGTTTCTACTTCGGCGCGGCGCAGGCCTTCCCAGTGACCATGATCTATTTCGCGCAAGCCGTCTCGGGCGATGGGTTTAAGGTCATGTGGCTGCGCAATGATTTCCGCCGTTTGCATCGTCCGCTGCAAGGGGCTGCAATAAATTGCGGCGAGTTGGGTTTGCTCGAGGCGTTCAGCCAAATGCCCAACTTGAATCCGGCCTGCTGGGGATAAGGCGACGTCGGTCGCGCCGGCGAAACGATCCTCGGCGCTTAAGCCGGTGGCACCGTGACGGACGAGGAAGAGGCGAGTGGTCATCGAACTTCAGACGAACGACGGAAGACGAAGGACGAAGGTAGTTGATGAATAAAAATCTTTCGTCCTTCGTCCATCGTCCTCCGTCAGGTTTTTTTGACCGCATGTCCCCCAAACTGATTCCGCATGGCGGCCAGGAGTTTGCTGGCGTAGTTGCCGTTGTTTCGACTGTAGAAACGGTGAAATAACGATTGTGTGATGACCGGCGCGGGGACATCAAGGTCAATGGCTTCTTGGATCGTCCAGCGCCCTTCCCCGGAGTCTTGGACAAAGCCTTCCAGGTGCGCGAGTTCAGAGTCATCTTTCAAGGCTTCCGCCGTGAGATCAAGCAGCCAGGATCGGATGACGGTGCCATACCGCCAGGCTTCGGCGACCTGATGCAGATTGAAGTTGAATTCTTTCTTGGCGTGCAGAATCTCAAAGCCTTCGGCAAAGGCCTGCATCATTCCATACTCGATGCCGTTATGAACCATCTTGGCGTAGTGGCCCGCGCCACTCGGCCCCAGGTAGCCCCAGCCTTGATCTTTGGCCGGAGCCAGCGTTTCAAAAATAGGTCGCAAGCTTTCCACCGGCCCGGCCTCGCCGCCGATCATCAAGCCATAACCGTTCGCGAGTCCCCACACGCCGCCGCTGACACCCACGTCTACGTAATTGAGTCCGCGACTCTTGACCAGCGCCGCCCGGCGTTGGCTATCTTTGTAATTTGAATTGCCGCCATCAATGAGCGTATCACCTGAAGCGAGTATGCCCAATAAGTTGTTGAGCATGTCTTCGGTGATCTGTCCGGCGGGGAGCATCATCCAAACGCAGCGCGGAGATTTTAGGAGGGTAGCCAGGTCATTCAACTTCTCGGCCACCGCCCCGCCCTTTTCCGTCGTCGTAATCTGCGCCCCCGGCTCGGCTGAACGATCATACAAGACGACACGGTGACCACCGCGCAGCAGCCGGCGCGCCATGTTGCCACCCATCCGCCCGAGGCCGACCATTGCAATGTCCATCGTTCCTCCTTATTGTTGATTGTGGATTGAAGATTGCTGATTGAAAAAAATTGCAATCAGCAATCAAAAATCATCAATCAACAATTCTATTCGTTTTCTCTCAAGGCTTGCAGCGTTTCTTTCAAAGCGGGGAGCAAATGCTGATCGTCCGGATTATCGCTCGGGGCAAAGGTCATCGGCAGTTGTCCAGCGCGGCGGCCCTCCAGCCGGGCCTCCAACCCTTCCAACGCCGGCAGCGCATCCATGAACCCGACGACGCCGATCAATTCAATCGCCGCGCAGCGCAGTCCTAAAGCTACTGAGCGTTCGCCCGCAATCCGGGCTAGATGCACGGAAACATTCGGAATACGTTCCAAGACACAGGCCAGGCTCTCCGCTTTCAACTTTACCGCGCCCTCCCGCACGGCGCGCTGCAGATCAAGCAACGCCAGAACATGCGGGCGCTCGAATTTACGGAGATGGCCGACCACCGCTACGCGGATGTCCGCCGGATAACGATACTGCCGTCCGCGAATCTCGAAGTAATCCGCGAGCGCCTGAACGATTTCCGCGCGCAAATTCAGATCAGGCTCATCCACGCGCGAGGCCAGCAGCTGCGGCGTAAGCGTTGACCGGCGCGCCGCCTCGGAGCCAAAGAGCAGCGCAAAACCCCGGCGGCGCTCTTCAATGTGCGTCGAGATAAACATCTCGCCGGCCATCCAGGCATCCACCGCCGGGATGACGCGCGGCGTGAGGCGAGCCGGTGGCAAATCAACAGCGACGTTGTAGCGGGTGCGCGAACGAGGTCGAGGCATACTGGTTAAACCTGATAAGGTGATCTCTACAACTGACAAGGTGACATGGTGACTGGGTGACACGGTGATCTCTTCGACTCTCACCGTGTCACCCAGTCACCTTGTCATCTTCCACCGTGTCACCTTGTCAATACTCTCACTCACCTGTTTAAGACCGGCGTCGGCGGCCAGCCACAGATTTCTTCCGTGCGACTTTCTTCTTCGCTGGAGTCACTTTCTTGGCGTTCACGACTTCCAGCGCCTGGCGCAGGCCGCCCTCAATTTTCTGATCGAGATTGACGCGCAATGCTCGGCGCTGACGGGATGCTAAAGATTGGTAATCGCCCAACGCCTGGGCCGCCTTCAGGACGGAGAAAGTATACTGCTGACCGGGAATCGGCGCATCTAGGGGATCGTCGCAAGAAAACTGGATGAAGACACCGTTGCCCGCCCCGCCCTTGTGGAGTTGACCGGTCGAGTGGAGGAAGCGCGGGCCATAGCCCACGGTCGTCGCGACTTTGAATTTATCGCGGAGCGCGACACGCAAATCGCTGAACAGCTTCTCACGGCGCGGTGTGCGCTCGACGTACGCCGTCAACGCCACGTAATCGCCGGGCTTGATAGATTTGAGATGAGCGAGGAACCGCACCGGAAAATCGCGCGTCTCGGTCGAGAGCGCGTCACTTGAATCGGAGAACTGTCCTTTGGACTCATGCTCCTTCAGTAAGCGCACGGTGTTGTCTTTCGATTCTTGAACATTCGGCTGATCGAACGGATCAATGCCCAATACCCACCCCGCCACCGCCGTCGCAATCTCCCAACGGATAAACTCCGCGCCCAAGTCATACGCATCTTCAAGTTGCAATTCGATCACCGGCTGTCCGGCGCGCGCGAGCGCGGCCACGGCTTTATCGCGCTTCGCATTGGCGCCGAGCCGCAAATAAACAAACAGACGATCCTTGCCATATACGGCCGGAGCGCCGAGGGCTTCACCTTCCACGGGTAGAATGCCTTTGCCTTCCTTGCCCGTAGATTCGGCAACGAGTTGCTCCACCCAATAGCCAAAGGTAGAAATTTTGTCAGAGACGATGAGTGTCAGCTTATCTCGCCCCGCTTTCGCCAGCGTCCCCAGCGCCGCGCCGAGGTGCAAAGCCGGGTTCCAGGCTTCGGGTGTCGTCGGGCCGCAAGCGAGCATCATGCTTTTGGCGCGGTCAAGCAGTTTACTCACATCCATCCCCAACAGCGCCGCCGGGACCAGCCCCACATACGAGAGCGCGGCATAGCGCCCGCCAATCTCCGGCGGATTGAGGAAGATGCGGCGGAAGCCATGTTCCTGCGCCCGCTGCTCCATCGCCGTGCCCGGATCGGTGATGGCGATGAAGTTCTCGCCCGCGCGATCGCCTTTAATCGCTTTCACCCGATTCCAGAAGAATTCAAAGAAGGAATTCGGCTCGGTCGTGCTGCCGGATTTGGAGGAGATGATGTAGAGCGTGCGCGCTGGATCACTCCGCTTTTCGGCGCTTAAGACTGAGGCCGGGTCGGTCGAATCCAGCACACTTAAATTAAGATAGCCTTTCGCGACGCCAAATGTCTCCCGCAGCACCTCCGGCGCGAGCGACGAGCCGCCCATCCCACACAGCAGCGCGTGCGTGAACCCCGCCCGCCGAACTTCGCCCGCGAACGTGGTCATCTCGGTCACCTTCGTGTGCATCAGGTCCACCACATCCAACCAGCCGAGGCGGATTTTGATTTCCTTCTGATGCGCCGGATCATCCGGCTTCCAGAGCGTGGAGTCCTTCTTCCATAATCGCTCGACAAATTTAGCCTCGGCCAATTCATCCAGTGTCGCGCTGACCGCCTTCTCGCTCTTCCCTAATTTATTCGTCTGCCGATGGTTGAACAAAATCGCCTCACGCCGCGCCGCGACGACGGCGATGAGCGAGTCGAAAGATTTCGCGAACGAGGCGACGCCATCGGTTTCCAATTTCTGCGTGACGGCTTCCATGCGGATGCCGAACTCCTCTAGTTGATCTAGCACGCGGAGCGCGGCGTCTAAATCTTTATCAATGCGAACTTTCGGGCGGCCATGATCCTTATAGGCCACAATCGTCGCGGGCGGCATGGTGTCCACCGTGTCCGGCCCGATCATCGCCTCGACGTAGTACACATCCGGGTAAGCGGGATTTTTCGTGGAGGTGCTGGCCCATAGCGGTCGCTGCAAGCGCGCGCCGTGATGGGCCAGCGCCGCATAGCGTTCCGAGGTGAATTTCTTGCGGAACTCAGAATAGGCCAGCTTGGCGTTGGCGATGGCGGCCTGACCTTTGAGTTTTTCCATCAGCCCGGCCTTTTCCGCACCGATCGTTTTGATCTTGTCCTCCAGCAGTTTGTCCACGAGCGTGTCCACCCGGCTGACAAAAAAGCTGGCGACCGACGCAATCTTGCTGATGTCCTTTTTGGCAGCGACGCGCTTCTCCAGCCCGGCCAAGTAAGCGTCCATCACCTCATGGTAACGCTCAATAGAAAAGATCAGCGTGATGTTGATGTTCAGCCCATCGGCGATGCACTGTTCGATGGCCGGGATGCCTTCCGGTGTGGCGGGAATCTTGACCATGAGATTGGGCCGGTTGACCGCTTTCCACAGCCGGTGCGCTTCCTTGATCGTCGCCTGGGTATCGTGCGCGAACTTCGGTGCGACTTCAATGCTCACATGACCGTCGTTGCCGCCGGTGCGCTTGAACACGGGCGCGAACACATCCGCGGCGGCGCGGATATCATCAATGGCTAGCACATCAAAAATTTCTTCTGCGCTTTTGCCTTTAAGCGCCAGCTTTTCGATCTCCGTATCGTAATCATCACTCTTGGCAATCGCCTGCTCGAAGATCGTGGGATTGGAGGTCAAGCCGGTAATGTCGCCGTCTTTGACCATCTTCTTAAGCGCGCCGGAGGTCAACAACTGGCGGCGAATGTTGTCATGCCAGGGGGACTGGCCGAGCTTCTGTAGTTCGATGAGGGGATTAGTCATAGTGTGCTCCAAAATCTTTTAGGATAGAATGCAATGCGTGTGGGCGAGAAAGCAAGCTTACACAAACACCAGATTCGGATCATCGCGGATATAAGCTGGAATGCTACCCAGAAATGGCAACGGCTGCAAATGCTGCCATTGGCGCAGCAAGTGATACGTCGGTGAAGTCAGCAAATGACACGCCTCAACCGCCGGCCGCCACACCTCGCACCGCACTTCGGCAATCGTTTCCCAATCCGGCAAGAGTCCAAAATCCCAAGCCGAACACAACCGGGCAATAAAATCTACTTTTTCCGGCAGGGTGTTCAATTCATCCGGTGTTTCTACATCGGGATAGAGTGCGCCGTCAATCCGAAAGGTCATGGAGAAATTCCGTGTTGAACCAGGTCCGCAATCTTTCAGCCTCGGCCCGTTGTTCTAAATCCAAAATTTGCCCCAGGGGCCGCGCCTGCTCCAGCCGAGCCAGATGGGTGCGGATGGCTAGAGCGGCTCGTTTGCGATCATCGTCCTCGCTAGCTAAGTGTTGGCGTTCATCCCATAAGTTCCAGCATTGTTTTGAATCACAACGCCCGTTTTGACAGAGCATATAGATATCACGAAAGTCGCGCGGAGCGCCCCGCTCGACTAACGCCACCATTTTGCTAGCAACCAAGTCGGCAAAACTATCTACCCGGATGCCACCTGGCCAGGGGCTTGTCTCCGGCGGATGTAATTCGGCTGACCGACGAGCAATTTGAAAACTAAAGATCGTTTTAGCTTGCTGCTGCACTTCGACACTCACCACATCCCCCCAAGCGCGTGTCCGGACAAGACCATAGGGTTGCAAGGCCGCCTCCAACGTCCGGATGACTTGTTGGCGTTTCTCAACACTCACGGGTTCCACCCACCAAGCGTCTACATCATGCGTCGTTCGGTATTCGAAGTAGTGTGCCAAGCCAAAAGCGCCGCCCAAAGAGAGAGACGATCCACAACCACTGGAAGCCAAAGCTTCCAGGCAGACACGTGCATATTCTGAAACTTGATTAGGACGTTGCGGCTGGTCGCTCATAAAGCACTCGGCCTTCTTTTAGAAGGTGCCGCGTATAAAAGGGATTGTTATCGTCTACGTTTCGCGCGACTTCAGCGGGCGTACGGACAATCAAATCAAGGCTAAAGCGTCGTCCCCAGAGCAATAGTTCAATCTGGCGGCTTACTTGGCGATTGGGCATCGAGCTGTCTTGAATGACGAATAAATCCAGGTCACTGTCAGCCTGCGCCTCACCCTGCGCGCGGGAGCCAAATAGGATGATCCGCTGCGGAGCAACCTCCCGGACAATCTTCTCAACTACGTATGCAATTAACTCCGGCGTCAGGTGCTTGCTTCCCAAACGCTCATCCGGTTGAAATTCATTCATCTCTGCTGCTTCCTGCTTCCTTCTTCCTGCTTGCTTCTTCCTACTTCCCCTCTTCTTCCATCTTCTTCACCTTCCCCACCCGCCGCAAGTGCCGTTCTTCCGCCGTGAACTTTGCGCCCACAAACGCCCGCACGAGTTCCGGCAAAAGTTCCGGGCCGATGATGCGCGCGCCGAGGCACAGCACGTTCATATCATCATGTTCCACGCCTTGATGCGCCGAATACGTGTCATGACAGATGCCGCCGCGGATGCCGCGCATTTTGTTCACGGCGACGCACGCGCCCACCCCGCTGCCGCACAATAACACCCCTCGCTCGGCTTGGCCTTGTTGGATGGCTTCGCCTAGCGCTTTGGCATAGTCAGGATAATCCACCGGATCGGACGAGTTCGTCCCTAAGTCCAGCACCTCATGCCCGGCAGTGCGGATGGTTTCGACGACTTTAGCCTTGAGCGAAAAACCCCCATGGTCGGCGGCAACGGCGATTTTCATTGGTCTCCAGTAAGATATTAGGACGCAGACGCGAAGCGCGCAGATGAACGCGGATTTTAATTTAAAAGGATTTATCTGCGTATCTCTGCGCCGAAGGTCTGCGTCCCATTAATTCTTCTTGGTCTTGGCCTTAGCAGTCGCCCGCGCTTTGGCTTTTGGTTTGGATTTGGAATTTGATTTGGGTCGCGCCGCAGCCGGCCGAGCCTTGAGCAGCGCCTTCGCTTTGGCAAGGACGTTATCCACCGTAAACCCGAATTTCTCAAAGAGCACGTTGGCCGGTGCCGAGGCGCCGTAGCTGGACATGCACACGCAATCACCCTGCGAACCAACCCACCGATACCATGGTTGAGCAACTCCCGCTTCAATTGCCAAGCGGGCGGTAATCGCGGGCGGCAAAACCGAGCCCTGATAACTCTGCGGCTGCTGCTCAAAAAATTCCATGCTCGGCATGGAGACAAGCCGCACGCGCACACCCTCGGCGGCGAGTTTTTCACCGGCCTGCACCATCAGCCCGACTTCACTGCCGGTCGCCATCAAAATAATTTGTGGTTGACCGCGACCGAGATCAGCCAGGACATAAGCGCCTTTGTGCAAGCCCGAGGCCGGGGCGTACTTCGTCCGGTCGAGCGTTGGGACGTTTTGACGGGTGAAGACGAGCACCGTTGGGCCGTGCTGATTCTCAATCGCCGCCCGCCAGGCTTCAGCGGATTCATTCGCGTCCGCCGGGCGGATCGTCACCAAATCCGGGATGGCGCGCAGCGCCGCCACATGTTCAATCGGCTGGTGTGTGGGGCCGTCCTCGCCCAGGCCGATGCTGTCATGCGTGAAGACGAAGATGGCGTGCAGCTTGGAAACCGCGGCGAGGCGAATCGCAGGCCGCATGTAATCAGAGAAGGTGAGGAAGGTCGCGGTGTAGGGGATGAATCCGCCATGGAGCGCCAGGCCGTTAATCGCGGAGCCCATCGCGTGCTCACGAACCCCAAACGCAATGTTGCGCCCACCATAACTCACCTCCCCGCCGACGAGGCCTTGCGCGCCGTTCGCCGAAAAGGTCGGGGGTTGAAAATCGCCGAAACCTTTGAGCCAGGTGAATGTGGAGGGATTGAGATCCGCCGAACCGCCCATGAGTTCGGGCAACTTAGGCGCTAACGCTTGCATGGCCGCTTCGGAGGCTTTGCGTGTTGCTAAACCCTTCGGGTCCGGAGGAAAGGTCGGGACAGCGGCACCCCAATCGGTCGGGAGTCGGCCCGCCATTCGTCGCTTAAATTCTGCGGCCAAGTCGGGGAAGGCTTCAGCGTAGCGGGCAAAAGTCGCCTCCCATTCTTCCTCCGCGGTCTCGCCGTGCGTGATGGCTTGACGAAAATGTTCGAGCGCTTCGCCGGGGATGAGAAACGAAGGCTCGGTCGGCCAGCCGAGATTCTTTTTGGAATTGACGAGTTCCTCGGGACCGAGCGGGCTGCCGTGCGCTTCAAAAGTATCCTGCTTGTTTGGCGAACCGTAACCGATGTGCGTGTGAACGAGGATGATCGAGGGGCGATTGGTTTCAGCTTGCGCGGCTCTGAGCGCGGCGTCCAGCGCGTCCAGGTCGTTGCCGTCTTCAATGTGTTGAGTGTGCCAGTCGTACGCTTCAAAGCGCTGGCCCACATCCTCCGTGAAGCAGATGGAAGTCGTGCCGGCGAGCGAAATTTTGTTGTCGTCGTAGAGGACGATCAACTTACCCAACTTCAAATGACCGGCGAGCGAACAAGCTTCGGAGGCGACGCCTTCCATCAAGTCGCCATCGCTGGCGAGGACGTAGGTGGAGTGATTGACGATTTGGTGACCGGGCCGATTGAAATGCGCCGCGAGATGCGCTTCGGCGATGGCCAGACCGACGGCGTTGCTGATCCCCTGCCCGAGCGGGCCGGTGGTCGCCTCGACTCCGGGCGTGAGGTGGCTTTCCGGGTGTCCGGGCGTTTTGCTGCCCCACTGTCGAAAGGCCTGCAACTCTGAAAGCGGCAGATCGTAACCGGTGAGATGGAGCAGCGAGTATAAGAGCATCGAGCCATGCCCACCGGAGAGGACGAAGCGATCGCGGTTGAGCCACTTGGGATTATGTGGATTGTGTTTGAGGAAGCGCGTCCATAAAACATAGGCCATCGCGGCGGCGCCCATGGGCAAACCGGGATGGCCTGAGTTGGCTTTCTGAACCGCATCCGCCGAGAGGAAGCGGATGGTGTTGAGGCTGAGGTTATCGAATTGAGAAGCGGGCATCATTCCTCCATAAAAATCGCTATATTGAAGCCTAACCTTGTCCCCCACTTCGTCGTCCAAAGTACCAACCCAGCACAAATGGAACAAATGAATATAACATTCCTAACAGCCGCTCCATTATCACTGTTATCGTTGGGTCTCCAGGCCGTAGCAAGGTCAATACTAAAAATATTGCGAATGCTGCCACAAACGTTATGAGCAATATCTTAGCTATCCATTGTCTAGCATTTTCTTCTTCAGATTTCTGCTCCTGCCTTCGCGGCCGCCTGAGTCGGTTAGTCATGTCAATTATCCTCCCATGCCAGCTCCTAGCAAAGCAGCGGCACACTAGTCATATGGCCTGGATAATTGACTTAAACGCCTAGTGTGGCGTATAGTTTGACCGGTTGGATCGTGACTATCCAGGTCACGTTTTTGTTACCGCCCTCGCTCCACGAGGGCGGTAACATTTAAGCTATTTGAGCGGAACAGATTATAGATTATAGCCTTTATATAAGTGATTTCTCCGAAGATACTTATACAAAGTATTATCACTAAGATATCTAAATGTGCAAACACTGTCTTTAGGGACCCTATATTTGGCGACAGAACGGTAAAACTCGGTGATTTAGCCATATCCAGGCTAGAGTTATACATATTAAATATTTCTGTCCAAGGTAACTAAAGAGCCAAGTTTTGCCTATTCCACTGCCACCCAAAAATTGACAATCGAGGCGGTAACGCTTTCCTCTACTTGGCTTGAGAAACTCTTTCATCTATGATTCTAAGCTGGTCGTCTCTATCTACAAATAGAGACGGCTCGTAAGTTTGGCGTTTTAGAAAAATTTCCATAAACAGCCACCCTAAACGAAAAAGTGAATTGAGAATCTAAAACAACACGCGCCATCCCCGTTGGGGTTGCGCCGCTTGGTATATCCCACCAGACTCTATCATTACAATAAGACTATTTTTTCAATAATCATCTGTAAAATCAATGTATAATCCCGCCCCACCACCTATTAACGCCAACCATGAAAGGTATGCTACATGGACAACACGCTGAATCAACTCAAAGCCCGATTGGCCGAGATCGCCGACTTGTTCAAAGCCTCGGAAGTCTTAGGCTGGGATATGCAGACGTATATGCCGCCCGGCGGCGGCGAGGCGCGGTCTGAGCAAATTGCGACGCTGCAAAAGTTGGGTCACGAGAAATTTACGCAGGCCGAAATTGGGCAGTGGCTGGAAGAGTTGAAGCCGACCCTGGAGCGCCTCGATCCCGACTCGGACGATGCCGGCATCCTGCGCGTCGCCGCGCGCGATTACGACCGCGCCCGGAAGGTCCCCACCGAATTAGTCGCAGAAATTGCGCGGACGACATCTATGGCGCACGAGGTCTGGGCCAAAGCGCGGGCGGAGAAAAATTTCCAGGCGTTCCTGCCGATGCTGGAGAAGATCATCGAACTCAAGCGCCGGGTGTCGGCGTGTTTTGGCGAGCAGGACTCGCCCTACGATCCGCTGCTCGACGACTACGAACCGGGGATGAAAGCCGCGCAAGTGCGCGCCGTGTTCGATGAACTTAAGCGCGACCTGGTCCCGCTCGTCAAAGCGATTGCCGCGAAGCCGGAAGTAGACGATAGCGTTTTGCATAAAGACTACGACGAGCAGAAACAATGGGATTTCGGGGAGGCGGTGATCAAGCGCTTCGGCTACGACTTCTCTCGCGGGCGGCAGGATAAATCCGTCCATCCCTTCACGACCTCCTTCAGCTCGAGCGATGTGCGGATTACGACGCGCCTGATGCGCAACTTTATCCCGAGCGCGTTGATGGGGACGTTGCACGAGTGCGGGCACGCGCTCTACGAGCAGGGCGTCGCGCCGGAGTTGAGCCGCACTCCGTTGGCGGATGGCACCTCGCTTGGCGTTCATGAATCGCAGAGCCGGATGTGGGAGAACCTGGTGGGGCGGAGCCGAGGCTTTTGGAAATATTTCTATCCGCAACTGCAAGCGGTTTTTCCTGAGAATTTGGGTAAAGTGGATTTAGACGTTTTCTACAAAGCGCTGAATAAGGTCAAGCCGTCGCTCATTCGCGTCGAGGCGGATGAGGTGACGTACAACCTGCACACGCTGCTGCGCTTTGAGTTGGAAGTGGATTTGATGGAAGGTCGTCTGAAGGCCAAAGACCTGCCCGCCGCCTGGAACGCGAAAGTGAAAGAGTATCTGGGCCTGGATGTGCCGGACGATAGCCAGGGCGTGCTGCAAGACGTGCATTGGAGCGCCGGTTACATTGGCTACTTCCCGACTTACACGTTGGGGAATATCCTCTCCGTCCAGTTTTTTGAGAAGGCCGTTCAGGCCGTGCCCTCCATCCCCGCCGATATTGAGCACGGCGAGTTTGGCGGACTGCTCGGTTGGCTGCGCGAAAACATTCATCGCCACGGGCGGAAGTACACCCCGAACGAACTGATCCAGCGCGTCACCGGCTCGCCGTTGAACGCCAAGCCCTATCTAGCTTATCTGAAGAAGAAATACCAGGCGCTGTATGGGATTGGGGATGAGGAGTTGCGACATAATTAGCCAAAGACCGACGCGGTCCGCTGCGCGAGACCGCGTCGGTCTATCTTCCCTAAATTAAAGATTCTATGACACTCTTTACAGAAAGATTAATTATTCGCCACCCCAAGATATCTGATGCCGCTATTCTAAATTCATCAATTATTGAAAGTATTCGTGAATTACGAAAATACATGTCATGGGCCAATGAGATCCCTACACTCTCAGACACAAGAAATAATATCGAAAATGCGATTAGATTAATTGAGGCCAATGAAGACATTAGATTTCTAATCTTTTCTAAAAATAATAATGATTTTATTGGCTCTAGTGGGTTACATAAAATTGATTGGCGAATAAAGAAGGCAGAAATTGGCTATTGGATAAAGACGTCGAAATCAGGGAATGGATTTATGACGGAGGCAGTAAATGCAATAATGAATTATGGGATAAATGAATTGGGGTTAAGACGCATAGAGATAATAAATAGTGGAAGTAATATTAAAAGCAGACGTATTCCAGAGAGGCTAGATTTTACGCTCGAAGGGATATTAAAAAACCACAGAATAAATAATGATGGGACAATTGACGACACCGTCTACTATGCAAAAGTTGTCTAATAAGAATGCCCCACAAAGCATGCCCCTAGGCCATACCTGCCAGCTGGCGGACTTCTCAATAGCCCCAGGCGTCGGTTTCTCCCAGAAGGACACTTTAGCGCAACCGATGCTGAACCTGGCGATAATACGATCCTAGTCAGACAGAGCTAATCGCCATGCCTCCTTTTGAATCCATCACGATACCCACACCCCGCCTCACACTGCGCTTTCTAAACGAAGCCGACCTGCCCGCGATCTACGCCATATTCTCCCATCCTGAAGTCATGCGCTACTGGAGTTACCCGCCTTGGACCAACAGGGCACAAGCTGAGCAGTGGTTGATGAACGTTCAGGAAGGCTACCGCACCCAAAGTGCTCTTCAATTCGGCATCGAGAGG
>Ga0209382_10003477_pt1 | contig 21815 bp, 30 predicted proteins | sample SoiMetdeltSBSDD5_FD_187599 | JGI IMG/M metagenome (GOLD analysis project Ga0209382, IMG submission 187599) | Bulk soil microbial communities from a Populus tree surrounding site in Tennessee, USA - Soil MetaG P. deltoides SBSDD5 (SPAdes) (version 2) | ecosystem: Environmental > Terrestrial >...
GCTTCGGGCTCACACCACGAGGGAGGCGGGGAGCAGTTCCTCCGCGAGGCCTCGATAGTCGGCGAGCCGTTTCCGCGGGATCGCATAGGGCGACTTGAAGTCCTGATCGTAGTGCCGGAAGGGGACGAGATAGCGCTCCGCGTAGGCGCGGTCACGCGCGTCGAGCAGGGGTGCGCAGCGCGTGGGGTCGATGCTGTGGTAGCGGACAAGCCAGGCCACCGGCTCGTCGACCTCGTCCTTGACGCGGCTATAACCAAACTCGTCGTGGTTCCACTGCAGCCACGCCGCGTCGAGCCCGCACCCGGGCTCGTGGGCGCCGATGGGCCCGTTGAAGCACACTACGTTCTCGGGCGCCTCGCCGGTGAGCAGGAGCACCTTGCCGATGTCGTGCAGGAGGGCGGCGGCCAGCAGCGTGCGATCGGTCACGCCCGCCGACTCGATGGCGGCGAGCACCTGAAGCACGTGCATCTGCTGGCTGGCGCCGTAGAGCAGGGTATCCGTCGGGTCCACGCACTCGGCGAGGCGCTCGAGCAGGGTCCAGGTCGCGACGCGCCCCAGCACCGGCTCCGCATACTTCTTGCGCAGGGCGGTCACAGTCTCGCGGGTCTGGGCCCGATGCCGCCGCTGGATCTTGTCCCCCGCCTTCGCGAAGGCCTGGCGCTCCTGGGCCGCGCGCGTGACCGGCGTGGTCGGGCGCAGCTCGTAGCCGCGCCGGGCGAGCGCCGCCTTGATCAGCCGCTTGTGGATTGCCATCATGCTTCCACGCTAGCACGCGAGGCGGGGGAACATGGAATGACGTGCCTGGGGCACGGCGACCGCTGCTATACTCCGCCGCGCCCCCGAGCGACCCATGAGCCGCCCCCTCACCGTGCCCATGCCGTTCCACACCCCCTTCTACGCCCCGTTGCCGGCGGGGGTGGCGCTCGGACACTTCGCCGCCGAGGGGCTCGACGTCACCGTCGTCCCCGCCGCGCGCTACCCGCGCGGCACCATGCAGGCCCTCCTGGACGGCGACCTCGAGATCTGCCTGGGCGGCCTGATGCGGAGCTTCGAGCTCGCCGATCGCTCGGGCCGGCACGTGGTGCACTTCGCCGAGGTGTGCAGCCGCAGCGGATTCTTCCTCCTCGCCCGCGCCCCCGCGCCACGCTTCCGTTTTCAGGATCTCATCGGCCGGACGGTGCTCTCGTTCGCGGAGGCCCCGACGCCCTGGCAGTGCATGCTCACCGTGCTGCGCCGTCATGCCGTCGACCCGGCCCGCGTGCGCATCGAGCGCGAGCGTCCGCTGGCCGAGGCGATCGCGGCCTTTCGCGCGGGCGCGGGCGACTACCTGGAGACGACGCAGCCGGCGGTGGAGGCGCTGGTGGCGGAGGGCGCCGCCCACGTGGTGGCGTCTATGGGCGAGGCCACCGGCCCGGTGCCGTTCACCTCCTACATGGCGGCGCCGCAGCTGCTCGCGCGCGAGCCCGACGTGGTCCGGCGCTTCACCCGCGCCGTGTACCGCACGCAGCGCTGGCTCGCCGGCCGCGGCGCCGCCGAGGTCGCGCAGACGGTCGCCGCTCACTTCGCCGAGATGGACGGCGCCCTGCGCGAGCGCGCCGTCGCGCGCTTCCAGCGGCAGGACACTTGGGCCCGCGACCCCCTGCTGCGCCGTCCGGGCTACGACGCCCTCCAGAGTATCCTCCTCGTCGGCGGGTTCATCCGGCGCCCCCATCGCTACGACGACCTCGTGAACACGGCGTTCGCCCGGGAGGCCATGGCGAGCCTCGGCTGACCTGCTATACCAGTGACGCGACGCGATTGACCCCGGCGTTGAGCCGTCCCGGGCGCATGGAGTACACTGCGGCTCTCATGCCCACCGCCCGCGTCGACGGCATCGGCCTCTTCTACGAGGAAGTCGGGGAGGGAGCGCCCCTCGTCTTCGTCCACGAGTTCGCGGGCGACTACCAGAGCTGGCATCTCCAGGTGCGCTTCTTCGCCCGCCGGTACCGCACGATCGCCTACAACGCGCGCGGCTATCCGCCCTCGGACGTGCCCACCGATCCCGCCGCGTATTCCCAGGAGCGGGCGGCCGAGGACATCCGCGGCCTCCTCGACGCCCTCGGGATCCGGCGGGCGCACATCTGCGGGCTGTCCATGGGGGGCTATGCCACCCTGCACTTCGGCCTCCGTCACCCGGATCGCGCGCTGTCGCTGGTGGTGGCGGGGGCGGGCTACGGCAGCGTGCCGGGCGAGCGCGAACGGTTCCGCAAGGACGTCGAGGAGACGGCGCGGCGCTTCGTGGAGGACGGCATCGTCGCCGTCGCCGACTTCTACACCAAGGGCCCCACGCGCGTGCAGCTGATGGACAAGGACCCCAAGGGCTGGCAGGAGCTCTACGATCAGTTCATCGCCCAGTCCGCGGAAGGCCACGCGCTCACCATGCGCGGCGTCCAGATGACGCGGCCGTCGGTGTACGAGCTCGAGCGCGATCTCGAGCGGCTCGAGGTGCCCACCCTGATCGTCACCGGCGACGAGGACGAGCCGTGCCTGGAGCCCGCGCTCTATCTCAAGCGGAAGATCCGTTCGTCGGGGCTGCTGGTGCTGCCGAAGTCGGGCCATACCGTGAACCTGGAAGAGCCGGAGGCGTTCAACCGCGGCGTGCTCGATTTCCTGACCGCCGTGGACGCCGGCCGCTGGGGGCTTCGCAACCCGCGGTCGCTCAGCCAGTCGGCCATCCTCCCCCCCGATCAAGGAGCGCGGAAATGACGCTGCCCCTCGCGCCGTACACCGTGATCGATCTCACCCGCGCCCGCTCGGGGCCCACCTGCGTGCGCCAGCTCGCGGACATGGGGGCGCGGGTCATACAGGTGTCGGCGCGGGAGGATGTCGAGGGAGACTTCCCGCGGCGGGGCTTCGACAGCCAGAACCTCCATCGGAACAAGCGCTCGATCACGCTCGACCTCAAGACCCCGAAGGGCATCGACATCCTCAAGCGGCTCATCGCCAAGGCCGACGTGGTGGTGGAGAACTTCCGGCCCGACGTGAAGAACCGCCTGGGCATCGACTACGAGACGCTCAGCAAGGACAACCCCCGGCTGATCTACGGCAGCATCTCGGGCTTCGGGCAGAGCGGGCCCTATCGCGACCGGCCCGGCTACGACCAGATCGCCCAGGGCATGGGCGGGCTCATGTCCATCACGGGCCTGCCCGGGCAGGGCCCGGTGCGCGTGGGCATTCCCGTGGCCGACCTCACCGCCGGCATCTTCCTCGCCCAGGGCATTCTCGTGGCCCTCCTCGAGCGCGAGCGCTCGGGCAAGGGCCAGTGGGTGCACACCTCGCTGCTCCAGGCCATGGTCACCATGCTCGACTTCCAGGCCGCGCGCTGGCTGATCGCCGGGGAGATTCCGCCGCAGGCCGGTAACGACCATCCCACCGTCATCCCCACCGGCGTGTTCGCCACCGCCGACGGCCACATCAACATCGCCGCCTCGGGGCAGAACATGTTCCGCCGCCTCTGCGAGGCCCTGGGAACCGAGCGACTCCTCGACGATCCCCGCTTCAAGACTGCTGCCGACCGCTCCAAGAATCGCAAGGCGCTCGCCCCGGAGCTGGAGAACGTCTTCGTCACGAAGCCGAGCGCGGAGTGGGTGGAGCTGCTCAACGCCAAGGGCGTCCCGTCAGGGCCCATCCTCGACGTGAAGCAGGTGTTCGAGAACGAGCAGATCCAGCACCTCCGCATGGCGGTGCCGGTGAAGCATCCGGCGCTGGGCGAGGTCCGCGTCCAGGCGCCGCCGGTGACGCTCTCGCGCACGCCCGGCTCCGTCCGCGCGCACGCGCCCGACACCGGCGAGCACACCGACGAGATTCTGGGGGAGCTAGGGTTTTCTCAGGCGGAAGTCAGGGAACTGCGCGCCGAGAAGGTCGTCTGAGGAACCTCGACACCGCGTAGTCCGCATCGCTCGCTTCCGAGATTCTCAAATCACGCGCGCAGATCGAGCGCGCGCGCCGCGCGCATCGCCCGTTATTGGTTGGTGGCGTCTCGCGCGCGCCCGTCGTGCGCTTTACGATTCGATGCGCGGGAGACACCGCGTCTCGAGGAAACGCGCGTAATCACCGCGATTTCGATACGCGGCACGAGTCGTGCTCTACCGTCGGGCGGACGTTCAATCTTCTTCGACAAGGAGTCCGCCCATGGTCAATGCCGTACGCTCGATGCTGCTCGTGACAATCCTCATGATGTCCGCCACGCCCGCTCACGCATTCAGCGTGATCCAGGGTACCGGCGCCGTCGGGACCCAGGACGCGGTGGACGCGTTCCGTGCCACCGTGGGCGATCCGAACAACGGGATCAACGCGGGGCCGCTGTCCTCGGGGCGGCGTGAGATCAACTGGGATGGCGGCGGCGCCGTCAACGGCTCGCCGGCCGGCACCCCACTCGCTGGGTTCCAGAACCGCGGCGTCACCTTCACCACGCCGGGATCCGGCTTCCAGCAGGCGCCGGTCTCCACGGGCGCCGGGAGCCTGTCGACGGTGTTCGGCGTCGACTACAGCACGACGTTCGACGCCTTCAGTCCCGTGCGGCTCTTCGTCCCGATGGGCAGCAATGTGACCGAGGGGATCTTCTCCGTCGCCGGAACGAACGGCGGCATCCCGGGCGGCACGAGCGCCTTCGGCGCCGTCTTCACCGACGTCGATCTCGCCGGGGAGACGACCATCGAGCTGTTCTCGCTGTCCGGGGACCTTCTCGCTTCGGTGGACGTGCCGGCGGCGCCCGGAGATGGCGAGTTCTCTTTCCTGGGCATCATCCTCGATGCCTCCGAGGGGCTCGCTCACCGGATGCGCATCACCACCGGCACGACACCCCTGGGAGCGGTGGACAATCCGGCGGGGGGCGTTGACGTGGTAGCGATGGACGATTTCATCTTCGCGGAGCCTCAGGCGGTGCCGCACCCGAGCCCCCTCGTCCTCATGGGCGCCGGACTCCTCGTGCTGGCCGCCGGGCTCGGCGCTCGCCGACACCGCCCGGCCTAAATCGAGCGATAGTCCAGCTCCACCCGGCACGCGCGGCGCGTGACGTGGCAATGCCGATGGCGGCCGTTCCGCCAGTCGCGAGCCGCGCGTCGCCCCGGTGGACTCCAGGATGGGCCGCGGCCAGCGGCCTAGAGCAGGCGGTACACGTCCAGCTCGACCCGCCGGGCCCGCCGAGCAGCGGTGGCGATCCCGATGGTGCGGTTGAGCCAATCGAAGTGCGCGTCCCCGGTGGCGAAACGGAGGACGGTGCGAAAGTAGTACTGGCCGGCGTCCACGTCCTCGCCGCGGGCCAGCCGGTCCAGGACTGCCGGCGGGCCCGCGCGCAGGCCGCGGCTCCGCACCTCGATGACGGCGCCCCCCCGCTCGCGAAGGGCGTAGTGGGCGTCGATGTCCAGCGTGCCGTCGCCGCGGCGCCACTGCCAGTCGGCGCCGCCCGGGAGAATCTCGCCCGCGAGCCCGTCGCCCTCGAAGGTGCCGCCCAGGATCGGCACCACGCGGCGCTCGCCGCCGGGCGCCTCCCCCAGCGAGCGCACCTCCCCCACCTCGGCGGAGACGTGGAAGAGCGGCGCGAGGTGAATCACGCGCCGGTCAGGCGAAGTGCGGCAACACCTGCTCGCCGAGGAGGCGAATGGACCGGAGCACGCGCGCCTGGTCCATCCCCGGCCACTGCAGGCGGAACATCATGGATGTCACGCCCAGCCGCTCGCGGTAGCGCGCGATCTCCTCGCGCACGCGGGCGGGGTCGCCCAGGATGAAGCGGTCGCGGGCGAGCTCCTCGAAGGTGTCGCTCCACGTCTCGCCTTCGGGCAGGGCCTTGTCCTGCTCCCAGCGCTGATACGCCTTGTACTTGGGCTCCAGGATGGGCCGCGCCTCCGCGAACGCGTTGTCGCGGCTCTCGGTGACGTAGCACTCGCGCATGAGGGGGATCTCCGCCGCGCGGGGACGGCCGGCGGCGGCGCGCTCCGCGTGGAAGAGCGCGAGCTGGCGCTCCAGCATGGGCAGGGTGGTGTGCGGGTTGATCAGCCAGGTGTCCCCGAGTCGCGCCGCGCGCTTGACGCCGGCGTCGCCGTTGGCGGCGAGCCAGATGGGCGGGCGCGGCCGCTGGATGGGCGGCATCGAGATGCGTACGTCGCGGAGCTGGAAGTGCTTGCCGTCGAACGAGGCGGGCTCGCCGGACCAGAGCCGCTCCAGCGCCTGCAGGCCCTCCACGAAGCGCCCCACCCGGGCGGTCGGATCGTGGCCCATGGCGAGGTTCTCCACGTCGCGATAGCCGAGCCCGAACCCCACGATGAGACGGCCCCCGGTGATGACGTCGAGGGTCGCCAGCTGTTCGGCGAGATCCACCGGCTGGTGGAGGGGGAGGAGGATGACGCCCGTGCCGAGCGTCATGCCCTCCGCTTCCGCGGCCACGCGAGCGAGCGTGGGAATGGGCTGGAAGTAGGTGAAGGGGTCGGAGAGATAGTGCTGGCTCGCCCAGATCGACGCGAACCCCATGCTCCGCGCCAGCCGCACCTGCTCCAGATGCTCCTGGAACCGCTCCGCCTGCGACTCCTCCGGCCGATGCTGCACCGACAGCCCGATCCCGAATTTCATGCGGGCCCTCCTCGGCCCTAGCGAGCCATGCCGGCCGCATCACTGTCAAGGGCGGGGGACACGATAGAATGGGCGCGTGATCCCCATCGAGAACGCCTCGCTGGCGTCACGGACGACGCTGGGCGTGGGCGGGCCCGCGCGCTGGCTCGTCAAGGCGCGGGACGAAGCGACCCTTCTCGACGCGCTCGACTGGGCGGCCGCGCGCGGCGTGGCGGTGCGCGTGCTCGGCGGCGGCTCCAACGTGGTGGTGGCCGACGCCGGCGTGGACGCCCTCGTGCTCCAGGTGGCCCTCCGCGGCGTCGAGACGCGCGAGACAGACGGCGCCGTCGAGGTGACGGCGGCGGCGGGCGAGCCCTGGGACGACCTGGTGCGCCAGGCGGTGGAGCACGGCTGGGCGGGGCTCGAGTGCCTGTCCGGCATTCCCGGGCTCGTGGGCGCCACGCCGATCCAGAACGTGGGCGCCTACGGCCAGGACGTGAGCCAGACCATCGTCGCGCTGCGCGCGATGGATCGCCGCAGCCGCCGCCCCGTGACGCTGTCTGCCGCCGAGTGCCGCTTCGGCTATCGCGACAGCCTGTTCCGCAGCGTCGAGCCCGAGCGCTACGTGGTCGTCTCGGTGACCTACCGTCTCGCGCGCGGCGGGGCGCCCGCGGTGCGCTACGCCGAGCTGGCGCGTCACCTCGAGGGGCGCGGGCTCGCCGCGCCGACGCTGGATCAAGCGCGCGAGAGCGTGCTCGCGATTCGCCGGGCGAAGTCGATGGTGCTCGAGGCCGGCGACGAGAACCGCCGCTCCTGCGGCTCCTTCTTCGTGAACCCGGTGGTCGCCGCCGGCGAGGCCGCGCGCATCGGCGCCCTCGCCGCGCCGGGGGGCGCCATGCCCCAGTGGCCCGAGCCCGACGGCCGCGTCAAGCTCTCCGCGGCGTGGCTGATCGAGCGCGCGGGCTTCACGCGGGGCGAGCGCGTGGGTCCGGTCGGCCTGTCGAGCCGGCACACGCTGGCCATCGTGTGTCACGAGGGCGCCCGCGCCGCCGACGTTGCCGCCTTTGCCCGGCGCGTGCGGGCGGGGGTCGCCGAGCGCTTCGGCGTGCGTCTCGCGCCCGAGCCGGTTTTCTGGGGGCCCGTCGGTCTCGACGAGCCGGCATGACGCGCCCCGGCCTGGCGCGCCTCACCGCGGTCTTCGGTTGGATCGGCCTCGTCAGTCTCGGCGGCGGACGGAGCGCGTACTTCCACGACGCGTTGGTGGTCCAGCGCGGCTGGCTGCGCGACGAGGAATTCCTGCAGGACCTGGCCCTGAGCCAGGTGATGCCCGGCCCCAACTTCTCCAACCTCGCGGTCGCACTGGGCTATCGCCTGCGCGGCTTTCCGGGTGCCTGGTGCGCCCTCGCCGCCCTCGTGCTGCCCGGCAGCGTGCTGCTGCTGGCGCTTGCCGTGTATCTCTGGCGCGGGATCGGCCCGGAGGCGACGCTCGCGCTGCAGGCGATGAGCGCGGCGGTGGTGGGACTGATCCTCGTGATGACGGCGCGCATCATGCGGGTGGGACTGCGCCGGCGGGCGGGGCTCCTCCTGGGTGCGGGCACCTTCCTCCTGGTGGGCCCGTTCGCCCTGCCCACCGTGGCGGTGATCGCGCTCATGCTGGCCGTCGGGCTTTGGCTCAATCGGCCGCGCGCGTCGGAAGCCCTGACGCCACGGAGCGAGACCGGCCCGCCCAGCGAGGCCGGCCCGCGCGACCAGTGATGGACCTCTTCCGGCTGACGTGGACCATTCTCTGGCTCTCGTTCCTCTGCATCGGCGGCGGGCTCGGTATCATCCCCGAGATGGAGCGGCAGGCGGTGCAGGTGCACGGCTGGCTGTCCGCGCGGGAGTTCCTGGACGGCTACACCCTCGCCCAGCTGACGCCGGGGCCCAACATGCGCGTCGCCATGGTCATCGGCTACCATGCCCACGGGCTCGTCGGCGCCGTCCTCGCCGGCCTCGCCATGTTCGTCCCCACCGCCGTGCTCACCGCCGTCGTCGCGCGGCACTGGAGCCGGCTGCGCGGCCGGCCGTGGGCCATCACCGTGGAGCGCACGCTGGCTCCCATCGGGATCGGGCTCATGGCCGGCGGGGTCTACACCCTCGCGCGCTCGGCCATTCACGACGCCCGCTCTGCGATCATCGCTGCCGCCGCCGCGCTCCTGCTCGCCACCGGGCGGGTGCCGCCCATCGTGGTGATCGTCGCCGCCGGGGTTGCCGGCTGGCTCCTCGCCGCCCGCTAGGCCGGCCGGCGAGAAGGGTCCAGCCGCTAGGCGGCGCCCGCCGCTGCGCCGCGCTCAGCGCGTCCCGACGCGTAGGTCCGGTGGATCTCGCCCTCGTCGTAGTCGAACCGGGTCTTCTCGGACATCTGTCCGGGGAGTGTATAAGAGGGCCATGAGGCTCGGCGCCGGCCCCCTCTTCGTGGCCACGCTGCTCTTGCTCGCCCTGCTGCCCGCGCCCCTCGCCGGCGCCGCCGACCTCGCCGTGTTCAGCGCGGGGGCGATGGAGCCCGGCCTGCGGCGCCTCGTGCCCGGCTTCGAGCGCGAGACCGGCCACGCGGTGACGCTGACCATCGCGGTGCCCAATGTGCTCCGGCAACGCGTTCAGGCGGGCGAGAGCCCCGATCTCCTGATCGCCCCGCCGCCGGTGGTCGACGCCCTCACCCAGACCGGGCGGCTGCGCCCCGAGGGCCGCGTGGTGGTGGGGCGAGTCGGAGTGGCGGTGGTGGTGCGCAGCGGCGCGCCCGTACCCGACGTGTCGAGCCCGGAGGCGCTACGGCGCGCCCTCCTCGACTGCGAGTCGCTCGTCTTCAACCGCGCGTCCACCGGCACCTACTTCGAGCGCGTGCTGGAGGGCATGAGCATCGCGGACGCGGTGCGCGCGAAGAGCGTGCGCTATCCCGACGGCAACGCGGTCATGGAGCACGTCATCCGCGGAACCGGACGCGAGATCGGCATCGGTCCCATCACCGAGATCCGCCCGTACGAGACGAGAGGGCTTCGCTTCGTGGGCCCGCTGCCCGCGCCCATCCAGAACCATACGAGCTATGTCGCGACGCTGCTGGCCGGCCGGCCGGAGGATGGCCCCGCCGCCGCCTTCGTGCGCTACATCAGCAGTCCGGCCGCGCGCGGTGTCTTCGCCGAGACCGGCGTCGAGTGATGGGCGCTAGGCGAGGCGGGCGGCGAGGGCGGCGAGGAAGTCGCGGACCCGCCGGGCGTTGACGCCGAGATCGCTGTGTCCGACGCGCGATTTCGAGCGCACGTCCACCCGGCTGCCCGTGCCGGCGCGTTCGACGCGCACCACCACGTCGTCCTTGAAGCCGAACCAGGGCGTGGTGGCGGTGGCCTCGAGCCGGCCCTCGGCGGGCGCCACCGCCACGATCTCCCAGCCGAGCCCGCGCGCGGCCGCCTCGGCGGCGGCGAGGACGCGATCGGGCGGCGCCGGAAGCGTGGCGGGGCCCAGGTCGGGATAGCCCTGCTTCTGCTGGGCCGCCACCGCGGGGCCGCCGTACTCGGGAGGATTGGGCGCGCCGCGCCGCCGCTCGATGATGGCGACGAAGGCGGGCGGGCGCTCCGTGTCGGTGGTGATGTCGTGGATGGGCGGCACCGACCGGGCGATCTTCTGCAGGCTCAGCGGGAGCCACACCACGAAGCCGGCGATGAGCAGCGCGGCGACGGCGAGCGCGAGTCCCGGCCAGGCGCGGGCCACCGCGGCGAGGACGATGCCCAACAGCGCGAGCACCGCCACCGCGGCCGCCGCGAAGCTCGCCGCGCGCAGCACGCTGAACGACGCCGCCACACCCCACCAGCTCCAGCGATGGCCGAGCCCGCCCAGGGCGAGCGCGAGCGCGGCGCCGAGGGCGAGCACCATTGCCGCGCGCGGCACGAGGACGGTGATCATGGGACGAAGGATACCGCGGACGCTGCCCGCGCGTGTGCTAGTCTTCCGCCACCATGCCCAGGGAGGCGTCCATGTCCGATCCGAGCGCGCCGCGCGCGGTTCCCACCGTGCAGGTCGACAACAGCGCCGTCCGCGTCACCGAGTGGCGCTTCGCCCCCGGCGCCGCCACCGGCCACCACCGCCACGAGTACCCGTACGTGGTGGTACCCATGACCACGGGGCGGCTCGCCATCACGTCCGCGGCCGGCACGACCACCGCCGAGCTCACCACCGGCCACGCCTACTATCGCGACGCCGGCGCCGAGCACGACGTCCGCAACGCCAACGGGTTCGAGTTCTCCTTCGTGGAGATCGAGCTCAAGGGAGGAGACCGCTGATGCCCATCAAGAGCCGCTACGTCTTCAGCGCCGCCATGGACGTGGAGCCCGCCAAGGAGGCGCTGTTCAACGAGGTCTACGACACCGAGCACGTGCCCAACCTGCTCAAGGTGCCCGGCGTAATCGCGGTGGCCCGCTTCAAGACCCAGGAGCTCACCCTGTCCATCGGCGGCGAGCGCAAGCGCATCGTGATCGAGAACGAGCCGCGCTATCAGGCCTTCTACGAGATCGAGAGCCCGGAGGTCCTGGTGTCGGACGCGTGGGCGCGCGCGGTGGAAGAGGGGCGCTGGCCGGGCCAGGTGCGACAGCACACCAAGAACCGGCGGCATGTCCTCTACGGCCGCCTCGGGGGCTGACGCCTCATCCTCGCCCTCTCCCCGCCGGGGAGAGGGACGGGGGGAGGGGATCGCTCTCGTCGCGACCGCCGCGCTCTTCTGGAGCCTGGGCGGGCTGCTCGCCCGGCTGGTGGACACCGACACCTGGACCACCGTCTTCTGGCGCTCCATCTTCGCGGGCGTCTTTCTGCTCGGGGTCACGTTCGTGCAAGAAGGCCGTGCGGCCTGGCGCCGCACGATCTGGGGCATGGGGTGGCCGGGCGTGGCGATGGCCCTCTGCTTCGCCACCGCCTCCACCTGCTTCATCAACGCGCTCGCGCGGACGACGGTGGCGAATACCCTCATCATCCAGAGCACGTCGCCCTTCATCGCGGCCCTGCTGGGCTGGGTGTGGATGGGCGAGCGCGTTCGGCGGCGGAGCTGGGTCGCGATGGCGGCCGCCCTCACGGGGGCCGTCGTCATGGCCTCGCACTCCTGGGGCGCGGGATCGATCAGCGGCGACCTCCTCGCCCTCGTCACCGCGTTCGCATTCGCCGCCGCCACCGTCATCGTGCGGCGGCAGCGCGAGATCCGGATGACGGCGGCGGCCGGCCTCGCCGGGGTGTTCTCCGCCGCCTTCGCGTGGCGCCCGGCGCGGCCCTTCGACGTGGGCGTCGACGACCTCGCGCTGCTCGCGCTGTTCGGCGCGGCCCAGCTGGGCTTCGGCTTGATCCTCTTCACCGCGGGGGCGCGCCTGATTCCCGTGGCGGAGGCCGCCCTGATCGCGGTGCTTGAAAGCGTGCTGGGACCCGTGTGGGTCTGGCTGGCCCTGGGAGAGACCCCCGCGCCCGCGGCCCTGCTGGGCGGCGCCATCATCCTCGGCGCCCTGGTCGTTCACACCGCGCTGAACCTGCGGCGGAGCGTCCCGTCATCCTCAGTGGGAAGCTAATACCCGGCGCGCACCGCCCGGCGCGTGCCGCGGCGCCGCCGAACGTCCAGAATTCGCACCTTTAGGCCCGTCCACGGCCCCGCCCGGAGTCGGAACGGCAGTTGCAGTAGAGGGGCCTGGGAGGAATAACGATGAACAACATCTTCTACATCATCGGTGTGGTCGTCGTGATCCTGTTCATCCTCGGCTACTTCGGGCTCCGCTGATGCGGCGCACACGCTCGAGCTTTTTGACCGCCGTGCTGTGCCTGGCCGCGTTCGGGGTCGTGGCCTGCGAGAAGGGGCCGGCGCAGAAGGCGGGGGAGAAGGTCGACAAGGCCATCGACACCGACAAGCCGATCGGCAAGGGGCCGCTGGAGAAGGCGGGCAAGGAGATCGACAAGGCGGCGGACAGCGTGAAGAAGTAGCGGGCGGCGGCGGCGTCCCGGCGCCGCGCCGCTCAGTCCACCCGGAACACGTAGTCGGGCTTGAGTCCCTTCACCGTCGTCTGGCCCGAGAGTGCCAGCGCGGTGGACATTTCCTCGCGCAGGATCTCGAAGGTGCGCGCGACGCCGTCGGCTCCGTCGGCGGCGAGCCCCCAGAGCGCCGTGCGCCCGATGGCGACGAGATCGGCGCCCCGCGCGAGCGCCTTCAGCACATCGGTGCCGCGATTGAATCCCCCATCCACGATGATGCTCGCGGCGCCGCCCACCGCGTCGACGATGGGCGAGAGCGCGTCGATGGTGGACTGGGTCTGGTCGAGCTGCCGCCCGCCGTGGTTGGACACCCACACGATGTCCACCCCGCGCTCGACCGCGCGCCGCGCGTCTTCCGGCGTCATGATGCCCTTGATGCCGATGGGCACGCGCACCGTCTTGCGCAGCCAATCCACATCGTCCCAGGTGAGCCGCGCCTGATAAGTCTGATCCGGCCCCCGCGGGTTGGGCGCCTTCGACATGGCCTCGCGCGGCACGTAGCGATTCAGGATGTCGCGCTCGCGCCGGCCGTACCACTGCACGTCCACGGTGAGGCACACGGAGAGATAGCCGGACTTCTCCACGCGCTGCATGAGCTCGCCCACCCAGCCCCGATCCCCGTGGTGATAGAGCTGGAACATCTTGAGGCCGTTGGCCGCCCTCGCGACGTCCTCCACCGGCCAGCCGGTGGCTCCCGAGAGGAACTGAAGCGTGTCGCCCTTGGCGGCGCCGCGCGCCATCTCGCAGTCGCCCTCGGGGTGGAAGAGGATGAGGCCGCCCATGGGCGCCACCGCGACGGGCGCCGACAGCCGCTGCCCGAGGAACGTGGTGGACAGGTCCACCGCGCGCACGTCCACGAGCACGTTCTGGCGGATGGCCAGCCGGTCGAGATGCGCCCGGTTGCGGTGCAGGGTGGTCTCGGTCTCGGCGCCGCCGTCCCCGAAGTTCCACGCGTCGCGTGAGACCTTCTGGCGGGCCGCCTCGCGAATCTCGGGCAGGGTCACGTACTTGGGTGGCGTCATGCGGGCGAAGATATCACGGGTTGACATGCTGGAGCACGGGCGCCTAGCATCGGCCCGCGCACCGAGGAGGGCGTCCATCCATGCTCTACGAGCTCCGCACCTATCACGCCATGCCGGGCCGGCTCCCCGACCTCAACCGCCGCTTCGCCGAGATCACCATGGACTTCTTCAAGAAGCACGGCATCCAGGTGGTCGGCTTCTGGACCAACGAGCTGGGTGGTCCGTCGGATCAGCTCCTCTACATCCTGGCCTGGGAGAGCCTGGCCGATCGCGAGAAGAAGTGGAGCGGCTTCTTCAGCGACAAAGAGCGCCTGGCCAAGTTCGCCGAGACGGAGAAGAACGGGCCGCTGCTGCGGAAGCTCACCGCGCACATCCTGCGTCCGACCGCCTACTCGCCCATGCAGTGAGGCGGACGCCATGGCCGACGAGACGATCCTGCGCAGCGCATCGGGCCTCGGCTGGGTCGAGTTGGCCGAGGGCAAGGGGGCGGCGCCCACCGCAGGGCAGACGGTGAGCGTGCACTACACGGGCTGGCTGGAGAACGGGACGAAGTTCGATTCCTCGCACGACCGCGGGCAGCCGCTCGAGTTTCCCATCGGGCGCGGGCATGTGATCCGCGGCTGGGACGAGGGCGTGGGCTCGATGAAAGTGGGCGGCAAGCGGAAGCTCATCATTCCGGCCGCGCTCGGCTACGGCGACCGGGGCGCGGGCGGCGTGATTCCGCCCGGCGCCACCCTCATCTTCGAAGTGGAGCTTCTCGGGGTGCGCTGACCCCTCACCCTGCCCTCTCCCCCTGGGGGAGAGGGTTAGGGTGAGGGGAGGACGGAGCGCGCGGCCGCGAGGCCCTCGCGCGCGACGTCGTCGGCGGGGCGGGCCCACGCGGCGGGGTTGGGCGCCTCGTAGCTCAGCGGGCCGCGGTAGCCCTTGGCGGCGAAGGCCGCGAAGAGCTCGCGGATGGGGGCCACGCCCTGGCCGGCGGGCAGCCGGTTCAGCATGTTCTTGGGATCGAGCGTCCCGGAGGGCACGTCGCTGAACTGGACGTAGACGATCTCGTCGGGCGTCACGTCATCGACCTCGATCGCGCGCCCCCCGCTTCGATGGATGTGGTACGTGTCCAGGAGGAGGCCGCATCCCGGATGCCCCGCGCGCGCGACGAGCTCGCGCATCCGCGCGAGCGTGTTGAGCTGGGCCGCGGAGTAGCTGAACTCGAAGGCCAGCCGCACGCCGTGCCCCTGCGCGATGGCGGCCACCTCACGGACGCTGGCCGCCGAGCGCGCGAGATCGCCCGTGCCCGGCCCCACCGCGCTCATCACGCGCGGACAGCCGAGGGCGACGGCGGCGCGGCAGGATTCCGCGAAGACGCCGAGGAGCCGCGCGCGCTCCGCGCCGTCGGCGTGGAGCCACCCCATCTCGACGCCCACGCAGGCGACGGCGAGCCCGGAGCCGCGGACCGCGGCGAGGACGTCCTCGTCGGTCTTGCCCGCCTCGCGCGCGCGGAGGAAATCCACGCGCCGAAGCTCGACGGCGTCCCAGCCGGCGCGGCGCGCGGCGGCGAGGGCGTCGGCGAGCGGCGTCGTGTCGAGCGTCCAGGTATGGAGCGCGAGCGGATTACTCACCTGGACGCGGCGCGGCGCCTACGTCAGAGGGTAGCGGAAAGGCGCCCAGCCGATGCCCGAGACGGGCTGGGGCGTGTACGTCCCGCCCCCGCCGGCCGACTTCGTGGACTGGGCCGGCTTGGCGGCCTTGGCCCGGGCGGGCGCCTTCTTCGCCGCTGGCTTCTTCGCCTTTGCCTTCTTCGACACGGTCTTCTTGGCCGGCTTCTTCTTTTTCATGGCGCCGCGAATCTACACCAATTCCGTCACGGCGGTCAACGCGAGTCCGCGGCGAGGAGGAACACGGGGTGGCGGGGGGCCTCGGCGACGAAGGCCTCGCGCGGGGAATCGGGCCGTACGTCGAAGTAGGGCCGTGTGATCGGGACCTGCCGGACGTACTGGCGCAGCACGTCCGCGCTGTCCTCCGGCCCCAGGGGGATCGTGGTGACCCGCTCCGACCGCGTCCCGCGGGTGAGCGTCACCCGCCCCGCCGCCCGCACGTTGCGCACCCAGCCCACCTCGCCGTAGGGGCCGACGAGCCAGCGCCGGCCGCCGGACTCGACCAGGGTCACCGGGGTCGTGAGCGGCCGGCCGGTCTTGCGGCCCGGCACCGTGAGGAGATAGGTGCGCGGCGGGCCGATCCCGATGCGGAGGAGCGCGGTGATCAGCGAGTTGGCCAGCCGCCGCGCGACGCCCAGCCGGTAGGTCGCGGCCATCGCCTTGACACTACTCCCGATCTGGGGTGTCGTGCAGGAGTATGTCCGCCCTCATGCATCGCTTCGACGACGTGCTGCGCGAGCGCGCCCGCGGGCATCTCGCGCGCTTCGAGCGGCGCAGCGCCCCGCCCGACGGGCTGCGCCCCGCCGCGGTGGCGGTGGTGCTGCTGCCGGACGAGACCGGCCGCGCCTGCTTCCTCATCACCCGGCGCGCGGCGGGCCTTCGCGCTCACGCGCGGCAATGGGCGCTGCCCGGCGGGCGCATCGAGCGGGGGGAGAGCCCCGAGGGGGCGGCCCTGCGCGAGCTGCGCGAGGAGGTCGGCCTCTCGCTCGCGCCCGAGGCGGTGCTGGGCCTCCTCGACGACTACGCGACGCGCTCGGGCTTCCTGATCACGCCGGTGGTGGTCTGGGGCGGCGCGGAGCCGGAGCTGGCGCCCGATCCCGCCGAGGTGGCGAGCGCGCATCGCGTGGCCTTCGACGAGCTCGAGCGCCCCGACGTGCCCCGGCTGGTGTCCATTCCCGAGAGCGATCGGCCGGTCATACAGCTGCCCATCCTCGAGACCCTCGTGCACGCGCCCACCGCGGCGGTAGTGTATCAGTCCCGCGAGGTGGTGATCCACGGACGGGGCACGCGCGTGTATCATTTCGAGCAGCCCGTGTGGGCATGGCGTTGACCGGCGTCCATCGAGGAGAAAACGCATGACGGAGCTCACCATCATCGACGGCGCCGCCGGCGGTGGGACGGCCACGGTGCCCGCGCGGCTCGAGGCCGGCGCGGTGCGCCTCTCGCGCGGCGCCCTCGAGCAGGCGCTGGGCTGGGCGCTCCGGCCGGAGGGTCTCTGTCGGGGGACCGTCTGCGTGCCCGTGCGCCACGCGGCGGCGCTCGAGACCTCTCACGGCGTGGATCTTGCGGCGGTGGCGGCGGCGCTGGATCGCCCTCTCGCGCTGGACGCCGGGGAAGGCGCCGCCTATCTGGGCGTGGGCGCGGACGAGCGCGCCCGGAGCCTGGGCGCCCTCGAAGCGCCCGACTTCACGCTGCCCGATCTCGAGGGCCGCTCGCACTCTCTCGTCGAGCACCGCGGCAAGAAAGTGCTCCTCGTCGCCTATGCGTCCTGGTGAGGCTGCCGCCTCGACCTGCCGGTCTGGCAGGCCCTGCACGAGGAGCTGGGGAGCCGCGGCTTCGTGGTGATCACGGCGGCGCTGGACAAGAGCGCGGAGGACGCGCGTCCGTGGATCGAGGCGGCGCGGCCCACCACGCCCGCGGCGGCCCACGTGGCCCTCGTGGACACGCGCCATCTCCTCGCCGACCTCTACAACATCGTGAACGTGCCCACCGTGTTCTGGATCGACGAGCGCGGGCGCATCGTCCGGCCTGCGGACGTCGCCTTCGGCACCGACACGTTCAAGGCGATCACCGGGCTCGAGTCGGCGCGCCACCTGGCCGCTCTGCGGGCGTGGGTGAAGGGCGAGGCCCCCGCGCTGCCCGCAGGGCTCGTCGCGCGGGAGCTCCAGTCCCTGCCCACCGCCGCCGATCAGCAGGCGCGCGCGGAGTTCGGGCTGGGCGAGTGGCTCTACCAGCAAGGACGGCGCGAGGCGGCGGCGCGGCACTTCCACCGCGGCGGCGAGCTGGCTCCGCACGACTTCACGATTCGCCGCGGCACCATGCCCATGCGGGGCGTGGATCCGATGGGGCCCGAGTTCCGCGCGATGCTCCAGGACTGGGTGGGGAAGGGGAATCCCTACTATCGGCCCCTCGCCGACACCAAGGGATGAGCGGCGGGGACGGCGCGCGCGGGGGGAAATCCGTTCTGGTCGTCTGCCACGCCAACACCGCCCGCAGCGTGATCGCGCAAGTGCTCCTCGAGAAGATGCTCACCGAGCGCGACGCCGACCACGGCTTTCGCATCCGCTCGGGCGGCATCGCGACCTACGCGCGGGATGGGATGCTGCCCTCGCTGGACGCGCGCCTGGCCCTGAAGGAGATCGGCGTGCACCTCGCCGAGGACGACATGACGTCCACCGACCTCAAGCGCCACCGCCACCTCATCGCGGAGGCCGACCTCATCGTGACCATGACGGTTCGGCAGAAAGTGATGCTGTCGGCCTACGCGGAGGCGGCCGGGCGCACCATGGTCACCCTGCGCGAGCTGGCCGGCGAGCCGGGCGACATCGAGGATCCGGCGGGGCTCGGCGAGGAGGCGTTTCGCTACTGCCGCGACGAGATCCTGCGCTGCCTCGAGAAAGCGGTGCCCCGACTCCTGGAGGGAAAGCCATGAGCATCGTGAGCCAGTTCGCGGACGCCTTCAACCGGCAGGACGTCAAGGCCCTCGTCGATCTCTTCACCGAGTCGGGCTCCTACGACGATCTCTTCTTCGGGCCGCACAAGGGGCGGCCCGCCTTGCGCGAGATGTTCGAGCGCATGTTCCACGAGGGCAAGGGGTACCGCTGGCAGTTCGACACCGTGGTCGAGGACGGCCGGCGCGCCGCCGGCGAGTGGCGCTTCTCCTACACGGTGTCGGATGCCGTCCCGCGCAGCGCCGGCCGCCCCGTGCGGTTCAAGGGGATGAGCGTGTTCGACCTCGAGGGCGGCAAGATCGCCGCCTACCGCGAGTACGCCGATAGCGGGGTAGCCCTCCTCCAGCTGGGATTCGCGCCCGAGGCCCTCGCGAAGGTCCTGGGCCGGAAGGTGCCGCGCGGGGACTGAGCGCGGGCGCTCTCAGGGAAACCCGAAGCGGCCGACGGCAGGGACGCGCAGCGCGGGGCGGTTCAGGTCGAGCCCGAACGAGAGACCGAGGACGTTCACTTCCAGGCCTTCTTCCCAGCCGACGAGCAATCCGCCGAGGCCGAAGAGCGAGAGCTGCACGCCGGTCCCGCTGGGCGTGAGCGCGGCGAGATCGCCGTTGGCGAGAAAGTCCTTGCCGATGGCGGTGGGAGGTAGATCCAGCCGGAGCTCCGGCACCGCGCGGCCGATGTGCGCGAGGAAGGTGTTGCTGTTCGGGCCGGGCCAGGAGCGGTAGCGCTCGGCGTACGGATAGGCCTTCACCGCGGCCTCGATCTTGTCGATCAGGGCGTCCACTTCGGGCCCGCGCACGTCCACCAGGCGGTCGGGGCGGCTCCCGAACCAGTGATTGTCCGGCCCCGAGCGGTCGATCCTGATCGCGGGCCGTCCCTGGCTCACCCCCCAGCCCATCACCTCGTAGCGGGTGTAGGCGGGCGCGCCGCTCCGCTTCACCGTGATCCACGTGTGCACGGCGAGGAGACCGCGCCAGCCCACCGTGCGCGCGGCATAGACCTGCACCACCGCCTCCGGCGTGGTCGCGGGGTCCGGCGCCTGCCCGCTGGGCTCGCTGGAGAGCTGATACCAGGGACTGCCGGCGCGCTCGAGGGCGGCGCAGGCCGGCAGAAGGAGGGCGGTGCCGGCCAGCGCGAGCAGGGGGAAGACACGCATCGCCCTGGCACTGTACCCCACCCAGGGGGGCGCGCGCCCGCCCCCGGGCGTGCTAGTGTCCTCGGCATGGCGAAAACCGAGCTGGATCTCGAGGGGCTCAAGACGCATATCGGACGGCGCCAGGACTCGACGGACGTCGTCACCGCGGCGCCGGCCAACCTCCTGCGGCTGACCTTCGGGCGGCCCGAGCGCGAGCTGGTCGAAGGGGATCCGCTGCCGCCGGGCTGGCACATCCTCTACGGGCTTCCCCGCTTCGGGCCGAGCGAGCTCCGCGAGGACGGGAGCCCCGGCGACACCGGGGTGGTGCCCCCCATGCCCCTGCCGCGGCGCATGTTCGCGGGCGAGCGCTTCCGCTTCCACCAGCCCATCCGGATCGGCGACACCCTGCGCCGCGAGACGGAGCTGGCGGACATCTCCGCCAAGTCCGGCGGCACCGGCACCCTCGTATTCGCCACCACCGTCAACCGGATCTTCGGGCCGCGCGGGCTGGCCGTCGAGGAGGAGCGACGGACGGTGTTCCGCGAGGAGATCAAGGCCGGCGCGCGCAACCAGGCCCCCCGCCGCGAGGAAGCGCCCGCCGACGTCCCATGGCGCCGTCGCGTCGAGCCCGACCCCGTGCTCCTCTTCCGTTTCTCCGCGCTCACGTTCAACAGCCATCGCATCCACTACGATCGCCGCTGGGCGATGGAGGTCGAGGGCTACCCGGACCTGGTGGTCCACGGCCCGCTCACGTCCACGCTCCTTCTGGACTTTGCCCGCGACTCGAATCCCGGACGCGACGTGCGGGCGTACGCCACGCAGGCGCGGGCCCCGCTCTTCGCCGGCGCCTCCTTCGAGCTGCGCGGCCGGCCCACCGCGACGGGCTGCGAGCTCTGGGCGGTCACCCCCGAGGGGACGGTCGCGATGCGGGGGGAGGCCGAGCTCGGGTGAGCGACGAGACGCCCCTCGGCGTCCTGATCGGGAATCTCGCGCATGCCGATGCCCGCCGGCCCGCCATCACCTGCGGCGGGGAGTCGATCACCCGGGCGGAGCTGGAATCGCGGACGAACCGCCTGGCCCGCGCGTACCGCGCGTTCGGGGTGACGCCGGATTCGTTCGTCACCATCGGGCTGCCGAACGGGATCGGCTTCTACGAGGCGATGGTGGCCGCCTGGAAGCTCGGCGCCACCCCGCAGCCCATCTCCTCCCATCTCCCTGCCGCCGAGCGGAGCGCGATCATCGAGCTCGCGAACCCGTCGCTCGTCGTGGGCGTCGATCCTACCGAGGTGCCCGGGCGGCCCACCGTGCCCGCCGGCTTCGAGCCGGAGGCGTCCACGCCCTCGGAGCCGCTGCCGCCGGTGGTCGGCGCCTCGTTCAAGGCCCCGACGTCCGGGGGCAGCACGGGGCGGCCCAAGCTGATCGTCGCCACGCAGCCCGCAACATGGGAGGCCATCTCGGGCTTCGCGGGCGTGCTGCGCATCCCCGCCGGCGGCGTGCACCTGGTGACGGGGCCGCTCTACCACAACGGCCCGTTCGTGACCTCGCTGCTGGCCTTGCTGGGCGGCAACCACCTCGTCGTGATGCCGCGCTTCGACGCGGAGCAGGCCCTGGCCCTCATCGAGCGCCATGCGGTGGACTGGATGTACGCGGTCCCCACCATGATGCACCGCATCTGGCGCCTGCCCGCCGCCGCGCGCGCGCGCTACGACCTGTCGAGCCTGCGGGTGCTGATGCACATGGCCGCGCCCTGTCCCGTGTGGCTCAAGGACGCGTGGATCGGCTGGCTCGGGCCCGAGCGCATCCTCGAGCTCTACGGGGGCACCGAGGCGCAGTCCTTCACGGTGATCTCCGGCGACGAGTGGCTCACGCACCGGGGTTCGGTGGGGCGCCCCGCGCTCGGCGAAATGCGGGTGCTCGATCGCGACGGCAACGAGCTGCCGCGCGGCGAGGTGGGCGAGATCTGGATGCGGCGCGGCGAGGGCGCCCCGCCCTCCTACCGATACCTGGGCGCCCGCGCGAAGGCGCGGCCCGACGGCTGGGAGTCCCTCGGCGACATGGGGCGCATGGACGCCGAGGGGTTTGTCTACCTCAGCGACCGCGAGACCGACATGATCCTGGTCGGCGGGGCGAACGTGTATCCCGCAGAGGTCGAAGCCGCCCTCGACGAGCACCCCAAGGTCGCCTCGTCCTGCGTGATCGGCCTCCCCGACGATGAGTACGGCAACGCCGTCCACGCCATCGTGCAGCCGCTCGAGCCGCTCTCCGACGCCGAGCTGGACGACTTCCTCCGCGCGCGTCTCACGCGCTACAAGCGGCCTCGGACCTACGAGTTCGTGGCGACGCCACTGCGCGGAGACGACGGCAAGGTGCGACGCACCGCGCTGCGCGCCGAGCGCCTGCGGCGGGCCACCTAGGGTATGGTCGAGGTGCGATGAGGACGCGCCGGCAA
>Ga0209382_10003478_pt1 | contig 21813 bp, 18 predicted proteins | sample SoiMetdeltSBSDD5_FD_187599 | JGI IMG/M metagenome (GOLD analysis project Ga0209382, IMG submission 187599) | Bulk soil microbial communities from a Populus tree surrounding site in Tennessee, USA - Soil MetaG P. deltoides SBSDD5 (SPAdes) (version 2) | ecosystem: Environmental > Terrestrial >...
GCTGTCCATGGCGAGGACGGTGACCTTTTTCGTAGCGAGCTGCTGCATCAGCTCCGGGTTCTGCGCCGGCCAGACGAAGCTGACGAGCGTTTGGCCAGGGCGCATCAGCCCGACTTCTTCAGCGCTTGGAGCGCGCACCTTGAAGACGATATCGGATGCCGCCCACAGGGCTGCCGGGTCACCGACGATCTCCGCGCCGGCCGCGCGGTAGGCATCGTCGCTGACGCTGGCGCCGTCGCCTGCGCCCGATTGAACGACGACCCGGAAGCCGAGCTTGATCAGCTTCGCCACGACGTCTGGAACCGTGGCGACCCGTTTCTCGTCTGCGAAAGTCTCCCGTGGTACTCCGATGACTTGCGGCATGACCGTCCTTTGGATTTATGCCGGACGCGGATACGCGCCCGGAGCCGTACCCGCGAGTCTGCGCAGTCTACCCGGACTAGGTTTGATCTCAATCAATTTCTCTGCCGCTTCGCAGCAGCTCGCGCGGGAATTCCTGATGGGCTACCGCACCTGCGCCCGCGCCATCCAGCCGAACCTGCGCTCGCCGAGCTCGAATGCGCCCTGCACGATCAGCGCCAGTGCCGCGGCAGGAATCGCGCCGGACAGCAGCGTCATCGTGTCGTTCAGCGCGAGTCCGGAAGCGATCCGCTCGCCATAGCCGCCCGCGCCGATGAAGGCGGCGATCGTCGCGGTCCCCACGTTGATCACGGCGGACGTCTTGATGCCGGCGAGGATCGACGGCAGCGCGAGCGGCACTTCGATCAGCCGCAGGCGCTCGCGCGGGCGCAATCCGAGCGCGAGTGCCGCCTGGCGCATGCCGCGGCTAATCGCCTCCAATCCTGCGTGCGTGTTGCGCACGATCGGCAGGAGCGCGTACAGGAACAGCGCGATCACGGCGGGAACGGTGCCGATGGTTCCAAGCAGCGCAATCAGGAACGCAAACAGCGCGAGCGAAGGAATCGTCTGGATCACGCCGACCGTGCCGAGAATCGGTTGCGCCGCGCCGGGCAGCTTTGCCGCAGCGATGCCGAGCGGCACCCCGAGTGCGATGCTGGCCGCGAGCGAGACGAACACCAGCAGCAGATGCTGCGCGGTCAAGCGCCAGAAATCTTCCGCAAACAGCGTCGACAGAAAGTCTCTCTTGCTGATCGTCCGCGGTGCGTCGCCCGCATGCAGCATTGCTGCGGCCTCGGCAAACGTCTTCTTCTCCAGCTCTGCCGCCGCGTTCATGCGGATCATCTTGCGCTCGTCGATGCTCTTTTCCAGTTTCGACAGCGCGCGCCAGGCTTCCGGAAAGCGCTGCGGCACGTCGAGACGGTGCAGAAGCACCGCGTCGTAGCGCGGAAAGAACTTGCGATCGTCTTCCAGCGTACGCAGCCGAAAGCGCTCGATCTTCGCGTCGGTGGTGTAAATGTCCATCACGTCGATCTTGCCGCTGGCGATCGCCTCGTATGCAAGGCCGTGGTCGAGGCCCGAGGGCGTCGGGAACGGCCAGCCATAGGCGGCCTTCAGCCCGGGCCAGCCGTCGGCGCGGCCGATGAATTCCTGCGACAGCCCGAGCTTCAGGTCGCGGTGCCTGCCGAGATCGGAGAGCGTGCGGATGCCGAGCGACTGCGCGCGCTCGTCGACCATCGCGAGCGCGTAGCTGTTGCTGAAACCGAGCGGCACGGCGACGCCGAAGCCCATCGGCGCGAGCGCACGATTCAACTCGTCGATTCCGGGACTGCCTTCGAGCTTGAGGATTTCCTTGGCGATCGTGCCGGTGTACTCGGGGTAGAGATCGATCGAGCCCGCCTTCAGCGCGGAGAACACGATCCCGGTGTTGCCGAGGCCGGGCTTGTGCTCGGCGCTTGCGCCGGCGCGCTTCACGGTCTGGATCAGAACCTCGCCGAGGATGTAGGACTCGGTGAAGCGCTTGGAGCCCACTTGCAGCGTTTCGCCGTGCGCCGCGAACGCGCTCGCGAGCAGCGCGGCAGACAGGAGCCTCATGCGACGCGTTCGAGCCGGCGGACTCCGCTGTCGAGGAACTGCAGCGTCGCGAGGTTGGCGTACAGCCCGCCCTGGCGCATCAGCTCCAGGTGCGTGCCTTCGGCGACGATCACCCCGCGATCCAGCACCACGATCCGGCTGGCGTGCTGTACCGTTGCGAGCCGGTGCGCGATGACGAGCGTGGTGCGGCCGCGCGCGAGCGCTTCGAGCGCCTGCTGCACCAGGCGTTCGCTCGCCGCGTCGAGCGAGCTCGTCGCCTCGTCGAGCAGCAGGATCGGCCGGTCGGCGACGAGCGCGCGCGCGATCGAGAGGCGCTGCCGCTGCCCGCCGGAAAGGGTCACGCCGCGCTCGCCGAGCTGTGTGTCGAACGTCTGCGGCAGGCGCTCGACGAATTCGAGCGCGTGCGCCTGCTCGCACGCGCGGTGCACTTCCTCCAGGCTCGCCTGCGGACGCCCGTAGCGGACGTTTTCCAGCACGCTCGCGGCGAAGATCACCGGGTCCTGCGGCACCACGGCGATCAGGCGCCGCAGCGCGATCGGGTCCATGTTGCGCACGTCGATGCCGTCGATTCGCACGCATCCGACCTGCGGATCGTAGAACCTCAGCAGCAGCGCGAACACGGTCGACTTGCCGGCGCCCGACGGGCCGACGAGCGCGACCCGCTCGCCCTGCTCGACCCGCAGCGTGAAGCGCTCGAGCGCGAGCGTTCCCGGGCGCGACGGGTAAGCGAACGTGACCGCGTCGAATTCGAGCGACCGCACGGCTTGCGGCGGCGCCACCGGCTCGCCCGGCGCGACGATTTCAGGCTTGGCCTCGAGCAGCTCCATCAGCCGCTCGGTGGCGCCGGCCGCGCGCTGCAGCTCGCCGAGCACCTCCGAGATCGCCGCCACCGAGCCGGCAGCGACCGCGCAATAGAAAACGAACGCGGAGAGGTTGCCCGCCGACAGCCGGCCGGTGAGCACATCGCTGCCGCCGATCCACAGGATGAATCCGACGCCGCCGAACACGGCGAGTATCACCAGCGCGATCAGCAGCGCCTTCAGCGCAATGCGCGCGATCCCGGTTTCATAGGTCGCCTCCACACGCTCGCCGAACGCGCGCCGGGCGTGCTGCTCGTGCGTGTACGCCTGCACCGTGCGGATCTCGTGCAGCGCTTCGTCGACGTAGACGCTGACGTCGGCAACGCGGTCCTGGCCCGCGCGCGACGCGCGCCGGACGCGCCGGCCGAGGATCAGCACGGGCAGCACCACCAGAGGCGCAATGACCACTACGATCATCGTCAGCTTCAGATTCGTCCAGGCGAGCATCGCGAGCGCGCCGACGAGCAGCAGCGAATTGCGCACGGCGAGCGAAAAGCCGTAGCCGATCACCGCCTGCAGCAGCGTCGTGTCGTTGGTGAGCCGCGAGATGACTTCGCCGGTGCGCACGCTCTCGAAATAGCTCGGCGCGAACGACAGGATGTGATCGAACACCGCGCGCCGGATGTCGGCGACCACCCGCTCGCCGATGCTCATCATCAGGTAGAAGCGGGCATAGGTCGCGCACGCAAGCACGATCGACAGCACGATCACGCCGAACAGCGCCCGGTCGAGCACAGCCGAGTCCGCCGACGCAAAGCCCGTATCGATTACGCTGCGCAGCCCCTGCCCGAACGCAAGCACGCACGCGGCCGCAACGAGCAGTGCGACGATCGCCGCAGCGACTCGCCCTCGGTACGGCACGACGAAGCGAGCCAGGCGCGCGAACTGCGCCCAGTCGCGGCTTCCAGCGCGCTCCGGGATGTGCTCGGGGAACATGCTAGCGGAAGACGCGAGCCGGGAGGCTCAAACCTTCTCGACCTCCACGAGGCAATCGTAGAACGTCGCGGCGCCGCCGAGATCGGCGATGCGCTGCGAGGTGACGGCGTTGGCGTTGCGCCCGTCCGGTGCGTGCTTGCGCCACCAGACCGACGGCGCGACGACCACGCCGCGGCGCGGCTTGTCGTTGACGCGGGCGCGCAGCTGGTAGCTGCCGCGATCGTTGTACACGCGCACCAGGTCGTCCTCCTGGATGCCGCGCGCCGCGGCGTCCGCCGCGTGCATTTCCAGCCGCGGCTCGCCCTCGATGTCGCGGAAGCGCTTCATGTTCGCGAAGCTCGAGTTGAGGAAGTTGCGCGCGGGCGGCGACAGGAACGCGAGCGGAAAGCGCTTTGCGAGTTCCGGATTGCTCACCACCGACTCGGCCGGCGGATTGAAGAACGGCAGCGGATCCATTCCCTGGCGTTCGAGCAGCGAGCTCTTGAACTCGCACTTGCCCGAGGGCGTCGGAAAGCCGCCTGCGGCGAACGGCGCGAAGCGCTCCGGCACCGCGAGCCGCTGCCAGCCGCTCTCCTTCACCGCTTCCCATCCGACATTACGCATCCGCGGCTCTTTCGATTCCAGCGCGGTGCGGCAGATCTCTTCGTCGGAATCCTTGAAGCACGGCTCGTCGAATCCCATGCGCCCGGCAAGCCGCCGGAAGACTTCGGAATTCGGCAGGGATTCGCCCACGGGCGCGATCGCGGGATTGTTCGCGAGCACATAGAGATGGCCGTACGACTTGTGTATGTCGTAGTGCTCGAGCTGCGTCGTCGCGGGCAGCACGATGTCGGCGTAGTCCGCGGTGTCGGTCAGAAACGAATCCATCACCACGCAGAACAGGTCTTCGCGCTCGAAGCCGGCCACGACCTTGGCGGAATCCGGGCAGACCGCGACCGGGTTGTTGTTGTAGACCAGCACCGCGCGCACCGGCGGTTGCGCCGCAGTCAGTGCATCGCCGAGCGCCGAATGATTGATGACGCGCGGCCGCCGCGTACCGAGCAGGTCCGCGCGCTCCAGCCCCTCATGGTTGAAAGAATAGAAGTCCGAGGTCGTCAGCACGATCCCGCCGGCGACATCGCGCCACGCCCCGGTGAGCGCCGGGAGACAGGCGATATTGCGCGCGGCGATTCCGCCGCCCGCGTGGCGCTGCATCCCATAGTTGAGCCGGATCGCGGCCGGCTTCGTCGTGCCGTACTCGCGCGCGAGCTGCATCACTTCCGCGACCTCGAGCCCGCAGGTCCGCGCCGTCCATTGCGGCGTGTATTGGCGCACGCGCTCGGCGAGCTCATCGTAGCCAACCGTGTAGCGCTCGATGTAGTCGCGGTCGATCCATTCATTGGCAATCAGCAGATGCATCAGGCCGAGCGCGAGCGCGCCGTCGGTACCCGGCAGCAGCGCGATGTGCTGCGTGCATTTCTCGGCCGACAGGCTGAGATACGGATCGATCGCGATGATCTTCGCGCCGCGCCGCTTCGCCTCCTGCACGCGCGACCACAGGTGCAGGTTGGAGACGACCGGGTTCGCGCCCCAGAGGATGATCAGCTTCGCCTCGTCGAAGCGCTCGGGGTCCATTCCCAACCAGCCGCCGAGCGTCGCTTTGATCCCGGCCTTGCCGGCCGAGGAGCACAGCGTGCGATCAAGCAGCGACGCGCCGAGCCGGTGGAAGAAGCGCCGGTCCATCGAAGCGTACTGCACCATGCCCATCGTGCCCGCGTAGCTGAGCGGCAGGATCGTCTCGGGGTCTTCGGCCGCGAGCGCCTTGAAGCGCGCTGCGATTTCGTCGAGCGCCTCGTCCCAGCTAATCCGCTTGAATTCGCCCTTGCCCTTGGCGCCGACGCGCCGCAGCGGATGGAGCAGGCGGTCCGGAGAATACGTGCGCTCGAGGTAGTGCGCGACCTTGGTGCACAGCGTTCCGTCGGTGAACGGCATCGACGGGTCGCCCTGGATCTTCAGCGCGACGCCGTCCTTTACGGTCACCAGCATCCCGCAGGTATCCGGGCAGTCGTGCGGGCACGCGGTCTTTACGACCTTGACCTCGGAATCTGCGCTGGCGAGCCGGTCGGCAGCGACGGGAGCGTTCATGGCGAAATTCTACTCTCGCAGCGCCTCGTCGAGCAGTTCGATCCAGTGCCGTACCGGCCTCGCGGTTCCGCCCTGCAGGTGCGTAAGGCAACCGATGTTCGCGGTGGCGATCGTCGCGGGCGCGCCCGATTCGAGCGCCGTGATCTTGCGCGCTCTGAGTTGCAGCGACAGTTCGGTCTGGAGGATCGAATAAGTGCCCGCGGATCCGCAGCACAACTGCGCGTCTGCGACCGGTGTCAGCTCATACCCTGCTTTCTGCAGCAAGCCTTCGACGACGCCATGGATCTGTTGCCCGTGCTGCAGCGTGCAGGGCGAATGAAACGCAACCCGCCCGCGGGACTTGCGTGTGGCGAGCAGCTTTTCCAGTGCCGGCGCTTCGGCCGCGATCACTTCGGAAACATCCTTGGCGAGCAGCGAGATCCGCGCGGCACGCACGCGCTCGTCCGGGTCGGCCGCGAAGTGGTGCGCGTACTCCTCGACCGTCACGCCGCAGCCGCTCGCGGTCATGCAGATCGCCTCGGTTTGCTTTTGCTCGGTAAACGGCCACCATGCGTCGATCAACCGGCGCATGTCGTCGAGGCCGCCGCGCTGGTCGTTCAAGTGAAACCGCAGCGCGCCGCAGCATCCTGCACCCGGCGCCTCGATGAACGAAATCCCGAGCCGGTCGAGGACACGCGCCGCAGCGGCGTTGATCGACGGCGCAAGCGCGGGCTGCACGCAGCCGGCGAGCGCGAGCATCCTGCGTTCGTGACGCGGTGCGGGCCACGGGCCGGGCGCCGACGCTGGCGGCGGAACCTTGGCGCGCAACGCGCGCGGGAGCACGGCGCGAACGAGCTGCCCGAGCCCGAGCACCGCGCGGAACAGCGCCGTTCGCGGCAGCACGAATCCGAGCACGGACCTCTTGCAGCGGTCCCACGCGCTGCGCGTGGTGCGCGATTCGACGAGCTTGCGCCCGATGTCGACGAGTCGCCCGTATTTCACTCCGGACGGACACGCCGTCTCGCACGCGCGGCAGGTCAGGCAGCGATCCAGGTGCAGCCGCGTGCGTTCGGTGATCGGCCCGCCTTCCAGCGCGCCCTTGATCAGATAGATCCGGCCGCGCGGCGAGTCCAGGTCGTCGCCCAGCAGCTGATAGGTCGGGCAGGTCGCGGTGCAAAACCCGCAGTGCACGCACTTGCGCAGGATCGCTTCGGCCTCCAGTCCCTCCGGCGTAGCGCGGATGAAGTCGGCGAGTTGCGTTTGCATCGCGGTGCGCCTCGCTATACTTTGTCGATGGCGAAGATGTTCAACGTTCTCGCGATCGCGCTGCTCGTGGCGTGCGTGGTCGGCGTCTGGATCACGGTGCGCAGATACTCGGCGCGCAAGCGCGTGGAGGAAGAGCGCGCAGCCGCGTTCGTCGCCGAAGCCGCAAAAGCACTGCGCGATGCGCGCACGCCTCCCGACAAAACCTAGGTCTCCGCATACAGCCGGCCGCGGTTGAGAATCCCGGCCGGATCGAAGACGGCCTTCAGCTCGCGGTGCAGCCGCGCGAGCGCTGGAGACAAAGTGGAGAAGACGCCCGCGGACCGGTCCCCACGAAACAGAGTCGCGTGTCCGCCGACCTCGTGTGCGGCCGCTCGCACCGCTGTCGCGGGCGCGCTCGTCCTCGCCCAGCGCAGAGCGCCGCTCCACTCGATCAGTTGTACGCCGGGGAGCTCGAGCGGCGGCACGGCCGGGGGCACGGACAGGCGCCATAGCGGGTCCGCCCCGGAAAAGAATCCATCGGTCTGCTCGCGGATTCCTTCCCAGAACTGCTCCATCCCGGCCCCTTCGGTCCGTTCACCGCCGAGGCGCTTCGCCGTCTCGAGCAGCGCGCTCGGCGCGCCGGAGAGCCGTACCAGGAGAACACCGTCCTGCCACGCGGTCGCAGAGACGGGCAACGGCAGGCCGGCCCAGCGATTCATCGCTTCGATCGCGCGGGATTGCGGCATTTCGAGCTGCAGCGTGCACTCGGACACCGGTCGCGGCAGGACCTTGAGCGAAACCTCGACGAGCACGCCGAGCGTCCCGAGCGACCCGGCGAGCAGGCGCGAGACGTCGTAGCCGGCGACGTTCTTCATGACCCGGCCACCGAACGAAAGCAGCCTGCCGCGGCCATCCACGATCCGCACACCGAGCACGAAATCACGCAGCGCGCCGGCGGCGGCGCGCCTCGGACCGGACAGCCCGGCCGCGATGCAGCCGCCGAGCGTCGCGCCGGCGCCGAAATGCGGCGGCTCGAACGCCAGCATCTGGCCGTTTGCGCGCAGCGCGGACTCGAGCTCGGCAAGCGGCGTACCACAGCGGGCGCTGACGACCAGCTCGCTCGGCTCGTAGCTGACGATGCCGGCGCAGGCGCGGGTGTCGAGAATCTCTCCGTCGGGTTCGCCGCCGTAGAAGTCTTTCGTCCCGCCGCCGCGCAGCCGCAGCGGCGTACCGGCCTCGGCCGCCGCGCGAATCCGTCCGCCGAAGGACGCAGACGCTGCGTCCATCAGAAGCGCGGCAGCTCCGGGTGCGAGAGCTTGCCGCCGCGCACGTGCATGCGGCCGAATTCCGCGCAGCGCGAGAGCGCCGGCACCGCCTTGCCGGGATTGAGCAGGCCTTTCGGGTCGAACGCGCGCTTGAGCGCGTGGAATACCTCCAGCTCTTCGCTGCCGAACTGCACGCACATCTGGTCGATCTTCTCCACGCCGACGCCGTGCTCGCCGGTGATCGTTCCGCCGACCTCGATGCATTTCTCCAGCACCTCGGCGGCGAACTGCTCGGTCCGCTCGAGCTCGCCGCGATCGTTCGCGTCGAACAGGATCAGCGGGTGAAGATTGCCGTCGCCCGCATGGAACACGTTCGGGCAGCGCAGCCCGTATTTCTTCTCCATTTGCGCGATGAAGGTCAGCACTTCGCCGAGACGCTTTCTCGGGATCGTGCCGTCCATGCAGTAGTAGTCGGGCGAGATCCGTCCCATCGCGCCGAAAGCCGCCTTGCGGCCCGACCAGAAGCGCAGCCGATCGGCCTCGTCGCGCGACACGCTGAGCCGCGTCGCTCCCGACGCTTCGAGCACGGCCTTCATGCGCGCGATCTCGTCTTCGACTTCCTCGGGCGAGCCGTCGGATTCGCACAGCAGGATCGCCACCGCCTCGAGGTCGTACCCGGCGTGAACGAATTCCTCCACCGCACGGGTCGCCGGCTTGTCCATCATCTCCAGCCCCGCAGGCAGGATTCCCGCGGCGATCACCGCCGCGACCGCATTGCCCGCCTTCTCGACGTCATCGAACGAGGCCATGATCACTCGCGCGCACTGGGGCTTCGGCAGCAGTTTCACGGTGACCTCGGTGATGACCGCGAGCAGTCCCTCGGAGCCGATGACGAGCGCGAGCAGATCGTAGCCCGGCGTGTCGAGCGCTTCGGAGCCGAACTCGATCGGCGCTCCGTCGATCGTATAGCCGCGCACGCGCAGCACGTTGTGCACCGTGAGGCCGTACTTGAGGCAATGCACGCCGCCCGAGTTCTCCGCGACGTTGCCACCGATCGAGCATGCGATCTGGCTCGAAGGATCGGGCGCGTAGTACAGGCCGAACGGCGCGACCACGTCGGAAATCGCCGCGTTGCGCACGCCCGGCTGCACCACCGCGACGCGCGCAACCGGATCGATGCGCACGACGCGCATGAACTTGGCCATCGACAGCAGCACGCCGTCGCCGAGCGGCAGCGCGCCGCCCGAAAGCCCGGTCCCGGCGCCGCGCGGCACCACGGGTACGTTCATCGCGTGGCAGGTCTGCAGCACGCGCTGCACCTGCTGCTCGGTGTCGGGGAGCGCAACGACCATCGGCACGTGCCGGTACGCGGTGAGGCCGTCGCACTCGTACGGACGCGTTTCCTCCTCGTGCCACAGCACGGATGGCTCGGGCAGGAAATCGCGCAGCGCGGCGACCACTGCGCGTTGCCGCTCGACGTTCACTTGCGCTACAGGTAGGGCTTCGCCCACGCCAGGCCTTCGTTCGTGTCGCCCTTCGGGTTGTATTCGCAGCCCATCCAGCCGGCGTAGCCGATCCGGTCGATGTGCCGCAGCAGGAAATCGAAATGGATCTCTCCGGTCCCCGGCTCGTGACGGTCCGGCACGTCGGCGAGCTGCATGTGCCCGATGCGCGGCAGCAGCCGCTCGATCGTGCGTGCGAGGTCGCCTTCCATGATCTGCATATGGAAGATGTCGTACTGCAGCCGGGCATTCGCCGAGCCGGCGGCGTCGAGCACCTCGATCGCCTGGCGCGACGTCGTCAGGAAAAATCCCGGAACCGTGCGCGTGTTGACCGGCTCGATCATCAGCTGGATGCCCGCCGCCGCGAGCCGCCCGGCGGCGAACTTGACGTTCTCGACGAGCGTGTCGAAGTGGCGCGCGCGCACCGCTTCCGCAGGCACGATTCCGGCCAGGCAGTTGAGGCGCGGGCAGCGCACCAGTCTTGCGTACTCGATCGCACGCTCGATGCCCTCGCGGAACTCGCTCACTCGCTCGGGCAGGCACGCGATCCCGCGATCTCCCTTCTGCGCATCGCCCGCCGGAACATTGTGCAGCACGACCTCGATGCCCGCGGCGCTTGCACGCTCGGCGATCGCCGCCGCCGGCCACGCGTACGGCAGCTGGTACTCGACGTAGCGGAACCCAGCGCGCGCAGCAGCGGCGAAGCGATCGAGAAAATCCACCTGCGGAAAGAGCAAGGACAGGTTCGCGGCGAGCTTGGGCATGCGGCCCATTCTACAATCGTGCATGAACGCCCCGTCCGCGTGGCTGCTGCGTCTGTTCCCGGCGCTGCGCTGGTGGCCGCTGGTCAATCGCCAATCGTTGCGCGCCGACCTCGCCGCCGGTGCAGTCGGAGGGATCGTCGTTCTGCCGCAAGGCTTTGCGTTCGCGACGCTTGCCGGGATGCCGCCCGAGTACGGTCTCTACGCGGCCATGGTGCCGGCCGTCGTGGCGGCGCTGTGGGGCTCCAGCTGGCATCTGGTCTCGGGTCCGACCAATGCGATCTCGCTGGTCGTGTTCGCGACCATGACGCAGCTGGCTACGCCGGGGAGCGCCCAGTACGTCAGCCTGGTGCTGACGCTCACGTTCATCGTCGGCCTGGTGCAGCTGGCGGCGGGACTCGCGCGGCTGGGCGTGCTCGTCAACTTCGTCTCGCATACCGTGCTCGTGGGGTTCACTGCCGGCGCGGCACTGCTGATCGTCGCCAGCCAGATCGGCAACTTTTTCGGTATCCCGATGCCGGCGGGGGCGTCGTTCTTCGACACGCTGCATGCATTTGCCACGCGGGCCGGCGAGATCGAGCCCTATACGGTGCTGGTCGGCGTCATCACGCTGGCGACGGGATTCGCAGTGCGTCGCTGGCTGCCGCGTTTCCCGTACATGATTGCGGCGATCATCGCCGGCAGCGTTGCAGCGTATCTGCTCAACCGCTGGCCGGACTCCGGCCATGCCGCGATCCGCACGCTCGGTGCGCTGCCTGCCGCGTTACCTTCTTTCACGGCGCCGCAGCTCTCTTTCGAGACACTGCGTGATCTGTTCGGCGCCGCCATCGCGGTTTCGGTTCTCGGGCTGGTGGAGGCCGTGTCGATCGCACGCTCCATCGCGGTCAAGTCCGAGCAGCGTATCAATGGCAACCAGGAATTCATCGGTCAGGGCCTGGCGAACCTGATCGGCAGCTTCTTCTCCGCCTATCCATCGAGCGGCTCGTTCAACCGCTCGGCGGCAAACTACGAGGCTGGCGCGAAAACACCGCTTGCCGCAATATTTGCGGCCGGGCTGCTGGTGTTGATCGTGGTCGCCGTTGCGCCGCTCGCCGCGTTCATTCCGGTTGCCTCGATGGCCGCGATCCTGTTCCTGGTCGCCTGGGGGCTGATCGACGGCCATCACATCACGACGATCATGCGCGCCAGCCGCGGAGAAACCGCGGTGCTGGCAGGAACGTGCCTGGCGACGCTGGTCATGCATCTCGAGATCGCGGTGCTGGTCGGGATCGTGCTGTCGCTGCTGCTCTACCTGCGGCGCACCTCGCGCCCTGCGTTGCGCTCGATGATTCCCGATCCGGCTTCGCCGCTGCGCAGATTTCGCGAGCGGCAGCCCGGAGAAGCGGAATGCCCGCAACTGCAGGTGCTGAGGATCGAAGGCTCGCTGTACTTCGGCGCAGTGGATCACGTCGGCGAATACCTGAGCCAGATCGAGGAGCGGCGCCCGGCGCAGAAGCACCTGCTGGTGTTCGCGAGGAGCATGAATTTCGTCGACGTTGCCGGCGCCGAACTGCTGGCACGCGAGGCCCGCCGCCGTCGCGCGCGGGGCGGCGGGCTCTATTTCCACGGCCTGCGCGAGTCGGCCCGCAAGATGCTACAAGGGCCCGGGTTCGCCGCCGAATTCCCGCCCGACACAAGCTTCGCGACCAAGCGCGAAGCGATTGCCGAGATCTACAGACGGGTCGACCGCTCGGTATGCCTGACGTGCAGGGCGCGCATTTTCCAGGAATGCCAGGAAACGCGTTAAAGTCCGCCGCGCCATGCGCCGGTTGACGCGATTCTTCCCGTTCCTGCGCTGGTTCCCGATGCAGCGCGCCGTTGTGCGCGCTGACGTCGTCGCCGGGATCACCGTCGCGCTGGTGCTCGTGCCTCAGTCGATGGCGTACGCGCAGCTTGCCGGATTGCCGGCGCACTACGGGCTCTATACCGCGTTCCTGCCCGTTCTCGTGGGCGCGCTGTGGGGCTCGTCCGGCCAGCTCGCGACGGGACCGGTCGCGGTCGTGTCGCTGCTTACCGCGGCGGCCCTGACGCCGATTGCCGCGCAGGGCTCGGCGCAGTATGTCGCGCTCGCGATCACGCTGACCTTCCTCGTCGGCTGCATGCAATTCGCCCTCGGCGCGCTGCGGCTCGGCTTCGTCGTCAACTTTTTGTCTCACCCGGTGATTGCCGGCTTCACCAGCGCTGCCGCGATCGTGATCACGCTGTCACAACTGAACAAGATCCTCGGCGTGCCGATGCCGCGCAGCGAGATATTCCTGGCGGACGTCCTGGGCGTGCTGCAGCAGCTTCCTCAATCCCATCTGCCGACCGTCGCATTCGGCGCCGGCGCGTTCGCGGCAATGCTCGCGTTTCGCCGCTACCTGCCGGCATGGCCGGGCGTGCTGATTACCGTTGCGATCGCGACGGCGATCAGCGCCGCGATCGGATTCGAGCGCGCGGCAAGCGGCACGGTCGAGCAGCTCGCCGATTCGGAAGCGCGCGCGCTCGCGACCGAGTACGTCGAAGCGCGCGCACGGGTGCAGCAGCTCGAATCCGATCGCCGGGCGAAGATGGCTGAACTCGCGCGCACCGATCGCGGCCAGCCGGCGGGCAGCCAGCACGCGGCGGCGCTGAACTACGAGATCGAGCTGCTCGCGCTGCGAATTGCCGACCGCAACGCGGAGAACCGGCGCCGCCTGCGACTGCTGCGGCAGCTCGTCTTCGAGAAGGGGCACGAGGCGGGAAACCCGCGGTTCTATCCGCCGGGATCGGCCGTTTCCGGGGACGGCATGCGCTGGCGAATCCAGTCGCTCGATGCGGGCGACATCCGCTTTCAGGGCGGCGGCGAGGTCGTCGGTCGCATCCCCGCCGGCCTTCCCGAGGTGCGGCTGCCGCCGCTGGATCTGGCCACGATCTGGAGTCTTCTCGCCACCGCGCTCGTGATCTCGGTGGTCGGATTCATGGAAGCGATCTCGATCGCCAAGGCGATCGCCGCGCGCACGCGGCAGCGAATCGATCCCGACCAGGAGCTGATCGGCCAGGGGCTCGCCAACCTCGCCGGCAGCGTCACGCAATGCTTTCCGGCGAGCGGCTCGTTTTCGCGCTCCGCAGTCAATTTCCAGGCCGGCGCGCGCACCGGGCTGGCTTCGGTCGTTACCGCCGGGATCGTGATGCTGACGCTGCTGTTCCTGACGCCGCTGCTCTACCACTTGCCTCAGTCGGTGCTGGCGGCGGTCATCATGCTGGCCGGGATCTCGCTCATCCATTTCGCCGCGATCCGGCACGCGTGGAAGGTGCAGCGGCACGATGGCATCGCCGGCGCGCTCACGTTCGTTGCCGCGCTCGCGCTCGCGCCGCACCTGGACATTGCGATCCTCGCCGGCGCCGGAGTGTCGATCCTGCTTTTCCTGTATCGCACGATGCGCCCGCGCGTGGCCATCCTCGGGCGCCATCCGGACGGAACGCTGCGCGATGCGGCGGTATACGGCCTGCCGGTCTGCCAGCACATCATCGCAGTGCGCTTCGACGGGCAACTGTACTTCGCCAACGTGCCGTACTTCGAGGACTCGCTGCTCGAGATCTCGGCGCGCTTTCCCAAGGCGAAGTACATCCTCGTCGTGGCCGACGGAATCAACCAGATCGACGCCTCGGGCGAGGAGACCATCCGGCTGCTCGCGCAGCGGCTTGGCGATCACCGGGTCGGCCTCGCGTTCAGCGGACTGAAGAAGCAGGTGCTCGATGTGCTGAGCGCGACCGGCACCCTCGAAGTGATCGGCGCGGACAAGATCTTCATCCATGAGGACCAGGCCCTTGCCGCGCTTGCCGATCGGGTCACGGATCCGGCGTTCGACCGCGCCGCATTCCCGCTGCTGTCCCGGGCGCTGCGGTGAGCGCTGTGCTAGACTTTTTTCGCCAGACGAACAACCACTAGAGGAGGAAAGCCATGGCAGCGATACTCCAGTCGCTCGGCCGCACCGTGATCGCAGGGATCGTGGTGCTCATCGTGATCCTTATCCTTGCGGGAGTGGCCACCGGGCAAATGGTCCACCTTGACATGAGGTGGTCGACGTTCTTCATGCGCTGGCTGCACGTGCTCTCGGGCGTGATGTGGATCGGCCTGCTCTGGTACTTCAACTTCGTGCAGATGCCGTCGATGCCGAAGATTCCGGACGAGCAGAAGCCGGCGGTCAGCAAGGTGATCGCGCCCGAGGCGCTGTTCTGGTTCCGCTGGGCGGCGCTCGCGACCGTCGTGACCGGGGTGCTGCTCGCGTGGATGAACGGATACATCGTTGAAGCGCTCTCTCTAAGCAAGGGCATGCATCCCATCGGGATTGGCATGTGGCTAGCGCTCGTCATGGCGTTCAACGTCTGGTTCATCATCTGGCCGAACCAGAAGAAGGCGCTCGGCATGGTAACGGTGACCCCGGAGGAAAAGGCGGCCGCCGCGCGCAAGGCGATGCTCGTCTCGCGCTTCAATACGATGTTGTCGATTCCAATGCTCTACTGCATGGTGTCCGGGCAGAATCCTGCCGGCTTCTAGTAGTTCCAATACTAGGACCAGCAAACGCGGCTTCGGCCGCGTTTCTTTTTGCGCAGCCCGCTTCAGCGCGGCGCGGCGAGCTTCTCGATGCCGCGCAGCTTGGCGCCCGGCTTGATCCCGCGCTCGGCGAACCACCCCCGGTTCATCTCGAGCGCGTAGCGGGATGGACGCGTCGCGCAATGTGACTGCTCGTTGTGCGGCTGCATGTCGACGATATTGATGATGGCGCCCGCTTCGTCGATGAAAGCGACCGAGAGAGGGATCAGCGTGTTCTTCATCCACATGCACTGGATTGCGGCTTCGTCGAACCGGAACAGCATGCCGGCGTTGGGCGCCAGCTTCTCGCGATACATCAGTCCGCGCGCCCGGGTCGTGAACGTGTCCGCGAACTCCGCCTTGATCAGGTGCACGCCGGCGCTCAACTCGACGACCGGCAGCTCGGCGCGCGCGGCGAGCGTGAACGCGAGAGCGAGGATGGAAAGCGCGAGGCGCATGCTGGAAAAGAAAAAGGCGGGAGGTTCGCCCCCGCCTTTCTGAGGATACCTGAAGACGGAAGACCTACTTCTTCTTCTCGTCCTTCTTTTCGTCCTTCTTCGCCTCGACCTTCTTCTCTTCTTTCTTCTCGGCGCCCTTCTTCTCGCCCTTGGCTTCCTTCTTCTCCATCTTCGCCTTGTCGGCCTTCTTCTCGTCGCCCTTCTTCTCGCCCTTGGCTTCCTTCTTCTCCATCTTCGCCTTGTCGGCTTTCTTCTCGTCGCCCTTCGCAGCGCCCGCATGCGAGGCGGCGATCGCACTGACGCTGACCGCGGTGAACATCGCGGCGACGATCATGGACAGCAGCTTCTTCATTGCATTCTCCCTGGTGAGTGGTTGAAAAACGGGTAGACGCGAACCATTCGCCGCCCTCCCCCATGTCTAGCAACGCGTGATGGCAAGGCAGGTTGACCAGAGTAAAAATTTCTCTTTTGATACAATGAGTTGATGCGTGCATGGCTGCTCCTGATTCTGGCTTCGGCGACGTTGGCGTCGGCCGCGCCTCGCGTACCGGGGGATGACCGGGAGGTGCTCGAGCGACTGCCCGTACGCCCCTCGGACCCGCTGGCCGCAGAGTTGAGAACGCTGCGCGCCGACGTCGCCGCGGATCCGTCGAATCCCGTGCCGGCCGTGCGGCTTGCGCGGCGCTACTTCGACCTCGCGATGGCGCAAGGCGACCCGCGCTACGTGGGCTATGCCGATGCGGCGCTCCGGCGCTGGTACGCCGTCGCCGGCCAGCACCCGGGCGTGCTGACGACGCGTGGGTTGCTGCGCCAGTACCGGCATGATTTCGACGGCGCTCTCGAGGATCTCGCCGCCGCCGCACGACTCGACCCGCGAGACCCGGAACCGCACGCCTGGCGGGCGGCGATCCTCATGGTGCGTGCCGACTATCCGGCCGCCCGGCTCGAATGCAACGCCCTGCGCGATCGCTCGAGCGCGTTGCATGCCGCGGGGTGTATCGCCTACGTCGACGCGACGACGGGGAAGGCGCGCATCGCCTACGCCGCGCTCGGTGGAGCGCTCGCGCGCAACGCGTCCGCGCCTGCGAGCCTGCGCCTGTGGGTGCTGACGCGCCTTGCCGAGATTTCCTGGCGACTCGACGACGCGCGCGCCGCCGAGCGCCACTTCCGCGATGCGCTGGCGCTCGACCTGACCGACAACTTCCTGCTCGCGGCCTATGCGGATTTCCTGCTCGAGCAGAACCGGCCGGCAGAGGTCGTAGCGCTTCTCAAGGATTGGACGCGCTCCGACACGCTGCTGCTGCGCCTGGCGCTCGCCGAGCGGGCGCTCCGCGCCCCGGGCGCGGAGCCACACGCGCGCATGCTCGGCGAGCGCTTCGCCGATTCCGCGCAGCGCGGCGAGCGCCTGCACCTGCAGGAAGAGGCGCGCTATCTGCTCGAATTGAAAGGCGATGCACGCGCGGCGCTCGCTGCAGCGGTGGAAAACTGGAAAGCGCAGCGCGAGCCGCGGGATGCCGCCGTGCTGCTCAAGGCTGCGCTCGCTGCAAAGGATCCTCGCAGCGCCGCGCCGGCGCTCGAATGGCTTGACGCAACCGGCTTCGAGAGTCCCGCGCTGCGGCGCGTCGCAGACGGCCTGAAGGCCGCGCGATGAAAGCCGCGTTGGCGCTGCTGCTCGCCTTCTGCACAGCGCTCGCGCACGCGCACAAGCCGAGCGACAGCTATCTCGCGATTCGCGCCGACGGCACGACGATCGAAGGACAATGGGACATCGCGTTGCGCGATCTCGAGTATGCGGTGGGCCTCGATACCGATGGCGACGGCGCGATCACCTGGGGCGAGCTGCGCGCGCGGCACGGCGAGGTCGCGGCCTACGCATTGGCGCGGCTGCAGATCCGCGCCGACCAGAAGACGTGCGCGCTCGCCGCCGCAGACCATCTTGTAGATCAACACAGCGACGGCGCGTATGCGGTACTGCGTTTCGTCGCTCGTTGCGAAGTTCGGCGCTTCAGCGAGGCGCAGATCGAGTACTCGCTCTTTTTCGACCTCGATCCGACGCACCGGGGGCTGCTGCGGGTAGAGCGTCCCTCCGGGACGGTCACCGCGGTGCTGGGCCCGGAAAAGCCGCGTCTCGTGGTACCGCTCGCGGCCGTCTCGCGGCTGTCCCAGTTCCTCGACTACGTGGCGCACGGGATCTGGCACATCTGGATCGGATTCGACCACGTGCTGTTCCTTCTCTCGCTGCTGCTTCCCGCGGCGCTGATTACGGGCGCGCGCGGCTGGGAACCGGCAGCGCGCTTCGCGCCGGTGTTCTGGGAAGTGTTCAAGGTGGTCACGGCATTTACCGTCGCGCACTCGATCACGCTTTCGCTTGCTGCGCTCGCCGTGATCCAGCTGCCGTCGCGGATCGTCGAATCGGCGATTGCGCTCTCGGTACTGCTGGCCGCGCTGAACAACCTGCGGCCGCTCGTGCTCGGACGGCGCTGGATCGTCGCGTTCGCGTTCGGGTTGGTGCACGGGTTCGGCTTTGCAAGCGTGCTCGCCGACCTCGGCTTGCCGCAGGATGCGCTGCTGATCGCGCTGGTCGGCTTCAACCTCGGCGTCGAAGCGGGGCAACTGGCGATCGTCGCCGCATTCCTGCCGGCCGCGTTCCTGATGCGGCGCACGTGGCTCTACCGGCGCATGGTGTTCATCGGCGGCTCGGCGCTGATTGCGCTCGTCGCCGCGGTGTGGCTGCTCGAAAGATCTCTTGATCTGCGTCTATTCCCGGCCTAGTGCGACACAGGATCGCTTGCGCCCTCTTATATAATCATCCCTTCCCCGACGCACCCCCTCACGGAGTTCCTCATGGCGTTCAAGCACATCCAGGTACCGGCCGGCGGCACGAAGATCGCCGTCAACAAGGACTTCTCTCTCAGCGTGCCCGACCAGCCGATCGTCCCGTTCATCGAGGGCGACGGAACCGGCGTCGACATCACGCCGGTGATGATCCGAGTCGTCGATGCTGCGGTGAAGAAGGCCTACGGCGCGAAGAAAGCGATCGTCTGGATGGAAATGTACGCCGGGGAAAAATCCTGCAAGGTCTACGGGGAAAACGTCTGGCTTCCGGAGGAGACGCTGCAGGCGGCGCGCGAGTACGTCGTCTCGATCAAGGGACCGCTCACGACCCCGGTCGGCGGCGGCATCCGCTCGATCAACGTCGCGCTGCGGCAGGAGCTCGATCTCTACGTGTGCCTGCGCCCGGTGCGCTGGTTCAAGGGCGTGCCCTCCCCCGTCAAGGAGCCCGAGAAGACCGACATGGTGATCTTCCGTGAGAACTCCGAGGACATCTACGCCGGCATCGAATGGGCCGCGAAGACGCCCGAGGCGCAGAAGCTCATCAAGTTCCTCGTCGAGGAGATGAAGGTGCGCAAGATCCGCTTCCCCGAGACGTCGGCGATCGGGATCAAGCCGGTCTCCTCGCAGGGGTCGGAGCGATTGATCCGCAAGGCCTTCCAGTACGCGCTCGACAACAACCGCAAGTCGGTCACGCTGGTGCACAAGGGCAACATCCAGAAGTTCACCGAAGGCGGCTTTCGCGACTGGGGTTACGCGCTCGCACAGAAGGAATTCGGCGCCAAGCCGGTCGACGGCGGGCCGTGGCACAGCTATAAGAATCCCAAGACCGGCCAGGACATCGTCGTCAAGGACGTCATCACCGACGCGTTCCTGCAGCAGATCCTGCTGCGGCCGGCGGAATACGACGTGATCGCGACGCTGAACCTGAACGGCGACTACATCTCCGACGCGCTCGCTGCGCAGGTCGGCGGCATCGGTATCGCCCCCGGCGCCAACCTGTCCGACTCGGTCGCGATGTTCGAGGCCACCCACGGCACCGCGCCCAAGTACGCCGGCAAGGACTATGTCAATCCGGGATCCGAGATCCTCTCCGCCGAGATGATGCTGCGCCACATGGGCTGGGTGGACGCGGCGGACGTCATCGTCCGCTCGATCGAGCGCGCAATCGCCGACAAGGTCGTGACGTACGACTTCGCGCGCCTGATGACCGGCGCAAAGCAGGTCAAGTGCTCCGAGTTCGGGAGCGCGATGATCGAGCGGATGTAGGCACGCAGCAGAAACAAAAAAGGCCGCCTGGTCGGCGGCCTTTTACGGCGGAAGCGGAGTTCTGTCAGGCCTTCTGGATGTTCGACGCCTGCTTGCCCTTCGGGCCCTGCACAACGTCGAAGCTCACCTTCTGACCTTCCTTCAGGGTCTTGAAGCCCTGCATGTTGATCGCGGAGAAATGGGCGAACAGATCCTCGCTGCCGTCATCCGGCGTGATGAACCCGTAGCCTTTCGCGTCGTTGAACCACTTCACCGTGCCTGTTGCCATTGCTGCTCCCTTGCTTGTTGGTTGGACACTCCGGGCGGGCCGCCCGGGCCATGCTTGAAACTCGCGGCTCCTTCGCCCCTCTGAACGGCGTTACAGGACAGCCTGAATCCAAACATGGGGCGGCTTTTACGCGCCTTCAGGGGTTGCGTCAAGTAGCGTACCGCGCGGTCTTTTGCGTGGCGCAGCGCACGCTGCGTGTTTGCGGCGCGTTGCGCTTCGCCGCTCCATTGGCTACGATAGCCTGCGGCATGCAGCAAAAGGACGACGCGGTAGTCGAGTCTCGCAAGGCGAAGCTCAAGCCTCCGCCGATGTTCAAGGTCATGCTGCTGAACGACGACTACACGCCGATGGAGTTCGTCGTGGCGGTGCTGCAGAAGTTCTTCGCGATGACGCGCGAGCGTGCAACGCAGGTGATGCTGAAGGTGCATCGCGAAGGCATCGGGGTGTGCGGCGTCTATCCAATGGACGTGGCCGCGACCAAGGTGCAGCAGGTGGCTGGTTATGCGCGCAAGCACCAGCACCCGCTGCAGTGTGTGATGGAGGAAACGTAGCATGATCGCTCAGGAACTCGAAGTCAGCCTGCACATGGCCTTCGTGGAAGCGCGGCAGAAGCGCCACGAGTTCATCACCGTCGAGCACCTGCTGCTTGCGCTGCTGGACAATCCGACCGCCGCCGAGGTGCTGCGCGCCTGCGGCGCGAACATGGAGGAGTTGCGCAAGCACCTCGTCCAGCATATCGGCGAGCAGACGCCGCGCATCGCCCAGGACCGTGAGATCGATACGCAGCCGACGCTCGGATTCCAGCGCGTGATCCAGCGCGCGATCCTGCACGTGCAGTCCTCGGGCAAGAAAGAGGTGACCGGCGCCAACGTGCTGGTCGCGATCTTCGGCGAGAAGGATTCGCACGCGGTGTACTACCTGCAGCAGCAGGGGATTACCCGTCTCGACGTGGTCAATTACATCTCGCACGGCATCACCAAGACGCCGCAGCCGCACCAGGGCAAGAGCGAGCAGGAAGCCGAGCAGGAGGGCGAGGCGCAGACCGCGAACAGCCCGCTCGACAACTACACCCAGAACCTGAACGCGCTCGCGCTGGCGGGCAAGATCGATCCGCTGATCGGCCGCGACAAGGAGCTGGAGCGGGTGGTGCAGACGCTGTGCCGGCGTCGCAAGAACAATCCGCTGCTCGTCGGCGAAGCCGGGGTCGGCAAGACGGCGATCGCAGAAGGCCTCGCGCGGCGCATCGTCGAAGGCAACGTACCGGACCTGCTCGCCAAGTGCACCGTGTTTGCGCTCGACATGGGCGCCCTGCTCGCCGGCACCAAGTACCGGGGGGATTTCGAGCAGCGACTCAAGGCGGTGCTCAAGCAGCTGGTCGACAACCCGAGCGCGATCCTGTTCATCGACGAGATCCATACGGTCATCGGCGCGGGCGCCGCGTCGGGCGGCACGCTCGACGCCTCCAACCTGCTCAAGCCCGCGCTGCAGAGCGGCCAGCTCAAGTGCCTCGGTGCGACCACGTACACCGAGTATCGCGGTGTGTTCGAAAAGGACCACGCATTGTCACGCCGCTTCCAGAAGATCGACGTGGTCGAGCCTTCTGTCCAGGAAACCGTCGAGATCCTGAAGGGTCTGAAGACGCGCTTCGAGGCCCACCACAGCGTGAAGTACACCGCCAACGCGCTCTCCACGGCGGCCGAGCTGTCGGCCAAGTACATCAACGACCGG
>Ga0209382_10003479_pt1 | contig 21810 bp, 15 predicted proteins | sample SoiMetdeltSBSDD5_FD_187599 | JGI IMG/M metagenome (GOLD analysis project Ga0209382, IMG submission 187599) | Bulk soil microbial communities from a Populus tree surrounding site in Tennessee, USA - Soil MetaG P. deltoides SBSDD5 (SPAdes) (version 2) | ecosystem: Environmental > Terrestrial >...
AAGGAACGCCCGCCTACATGAGCCCGGAGCAGGTCAAAGGGGAGACCATTGACGCCCGCAGCGACCTCTTCTCGCTCGGAGTCATGCTGTTCGAAATGGCAACCTGGGAAGTCCCGTTCCGGCGGCCGACTCCCCTGGAGACCATGCACGCCCTCGCGTTCGATAGCACCCCGACGATGAACTCATTCCGGCCGAACCTGCCGGCGGAACTTCAACGGATTGTTTCGAGGTGCCTGAAGAAGCGGCCGGAGGATCGTTATCCAGACGCGCGCGCCTTGATCGAGGACCTCCGCGTTTTGCGTCGCGAGACGGAATCCGGACTGGTCCGGCGGCTTTCTCTGAAAGAACGCATTGGCGACACCTTCGACCGGCTGACCCACCTCAGGCCTTCCGAATATGCGTGGCTGGCGGGAGGGATTCTGGCGGTAGCGGGCTTCATCTACCTTTTGCTCGCCAACGTGGGTTCGTTGTTCCCGCTGATCCCGTTTGCCTTTATCGGCCTGCTGATCTACCGCGATATTCGCAACAAGCCGCGGAAGATGCTCGATTTGTTTGTGCGCAAAACGGCGAAGATTCCCGAAGTCCGATTCATCGTTTGCGAGGACAGAAAAATCACCGTGTGCGTTGACCGGGCGGTCAGCCAACTCTACGGGCGCATCAACAACCAACTGAATTACTGCAACCGGAAACTGTTTTTCGGACAACCCTTCTCCGTCGTAATTCGGCACGATCTGACTTCGGAGGAAACCCGCCAGATGTTGACGGGTGTCGGCGTCCGATACGTGCGGGACGATGCGGTTCACGGAGGATGACGACTCTCGGCTAGGGTACGCCGTGGGGCTTTCGGTCTCCTAATGTTGGCCCAGCGTGATGGTCTGGCAGACCTGATCTCCGAAGACGAATGGAGGGCCGTAAAGACGCGTCATGCCGCCCCCGAGCTTCTCAGATACCGCTTTCGCCAGTTCGTCAACCGACTTACAGGCAATGATGGAATAAACCTGTTTCGCCTCAATCCTGCGCGATTCGAACGCTGTTTCGAGTTCTTTATCCATAATCAACCTTTCGTTAAGTCAATCAAGGAGAGCGTACTCCTGAATTCGTGCAGCGTCGAGTCCCGCGTCTGAGGGACCCGACTCAATCGGCACATCGAATCCGAATCAGCCCTTCCAAACCCTTTCCCATCCATCTCCTCGCGCCGGCCGCGGTTCAAGCTCTATCTCCACGTAAAGGACGGCCTCGGCGTCGTGACCGTAGGGCCCCATCAAGGCCTGCTTTCCGTCCGGGCCGACGACCAGTGAACAGCCGATACACTTGCGCCCCTTCCACGGCCCATCGGTCAGCCAGCCAACGTTGCTGGCGCCGGCGATCCACATCCTGAAGTCGCGGGCGACCGGACCATAGTTATCGAGCCAGAGTTGACCGTAAGGGTCCCTGCCATTGTCGTGATCGGCGGGAACGGCCCAGGCGCACGGTGACAGGATGATTTGCGCCCCCATCAAGCCGAGTGCGCGGCTGACGATCTGATCGCGGGCAAAGGCGTCGGCGCAAATCATCACGCCGATCGTGCCGAGCGGCGTGTGCGCTACCGCCAGGCGATCGCCTTGCGCGTACGATGCGTGGCCGATCTCCAGCTCGTTCAACTTGCGATGATGAAGGATGACCTCGCCCCGCGGATCAATGAGCACCGCAGCGTTGAAAACGGATTTGCCGGCACGCTCAATCAAACCCGCGCAGACGTAAACGCGGTTCCGAGAGGCCGCTTCCCTCAATTTCGCGCAGGACTCGCCGTCGGGAATTTCGTCTGCATCGGTCAGCGCCGAGGAATGCGTCCAACCGAGCGGCATGGCTTCGGGCAGGACGATGACCTGAGAACCGCGGCCCGCTGCGGCGGTGATGCGTTCGACTGCGCGGCGCAGGTTGGCTTCCTTGCGCCCGCCTTCGACGAGCATTTGGGCGAGCGCAAGCCGGAACGAGTGCTGTTTCACGCGCCCAGTGAATCGCCAGAGCGCAACAAACGCCAAGATTTTCTTTGTGGCGGCGTGTCGTTACTGTTAAATCCAGCACGGTCCAGGATGACGGTCTGACCGAGGACGAAATCAATATCGTGGAAGGCAAAATATAATGAACGCGCGCCTCGTAGAATCCCAACGGGATTCTGTCCCTCAGCCCAGGGTTGCCGAGCTTGCGAGGCTACCCTGGGTGAGGCGTTGTGATTTGTCGCAACCCCAACGGGGTTGTATCCGCTCCCGCACGATGCGGCGCAACCCCGGTGGGGTTGTAAAACAATTTGATTCGCTCACCCAGGGTAGTCGCTGCGCTCCAACCCTGGGCTGGATGCCATTGCCCCGTTGGGGCAACAACCTCGCCGGCGATTGATGATTTGTGCCACAAGTGACAATTGACAATCTGACAACCCACCAACCCACCATGCACTCACCTCGAAATCTTCTCGCCGCCGGCCTCCTCGTCACTCTCGTCGCTTGCGCTCCATTCTCGGCCCTGGCCGGCTACAAACGGACCAACCAGCCGAATCCGAAGGACCCGATGGCGGTCCAGGTCTACCGGTTGGACAACGGCCTGACGGTTTACCTCACCGAAAACCACGAAACACCACGGTTCGAGGCGCAGATCGGCGTGCGCGCGGGCAGCAAGCATGACCCCGCCGAGTCCACGGGTTTGGCGCATTACCTCGAACACATGCTGTTCAAGGGCACCACGAAGATCGGCACGCTGGATCACGCGAAGGAGAAAGCCCACCTCGACCGCGTCATCGAGCTGTACGAAAAGCATTTTCAAGAGACCGATCCGGAGAAGCGCAAGGCCATCTACGCCGAGATCAACAAGGAGTCGCAGTTGGCCGCGCAATACGCCATTCCGAACGAAATGGACAAGCTCTACAAGGCGATGGGCGAACAGGGCCTCAACGCCCACACCTGGCACGAAGAGACGGTCTATCAGGTGAATCTGCCCGCGAATCGGCTCGAGCAGTGGGCCATCATCGAGTCCGAGCGGTTTCAGCATCCGGTTTTTCGCCTGTTTCAACCCGAACTGGAGATCGTTTACGAGGAGAAGAACCAGACGCTCGACAGCAAGGATCGGCTGATCAACTTCGCCGTCAACAAACTGCTCTACAAAAACCATCCTTACGGCCAGCAGACGACCATCGGCGAAGTGGAGCACCTGAAGAATCCGTCGTTGAAAAACATGTATGCGTTCTTCGAGAAGAATTACGTGCCCGGCAACATGGTCATCACGATTTCAGGCGACATCAACCCGCGTCAGACGATGAAGCTGATCGACAAGCATTTTTCCGCCTGGCCGGCCAGGCCGGTCCCCACTCCGAAGCAGTGGGAAGAGAAGCCGCTGCAAGGAGCCGAGCGCGTGACGGTGAAATACAAAGGGGAAGAATACGTGCTGTTGGCCTTTCGCTGCGTCGGGCGAAACCATCCCGACGCCGAGGCGCTCAAGCTGGTGGACATGATCCTCAACAACGCCACCGCCGGCCTGATCGACCTGAACCTGAACCAGCAGCAAAAAGTGCGTCGCGCCGGATCCGGCCCGGAGCTGAACAACGATTATGGCGCGGAATATCTCTGGGGGATTCCCAAGAAGGACCAATCGCTCAAGGAAGTCGAGGACCTCCTGCTCCAACAACTCGATCTGCTCAAGAAAGGCGAGTTCGAGGACTGGATCATCCCGGCCATCATCGCCGACTTCAAAAAGAACCGGAAATTGCAGTTGGAGTCGGACGACGCGCGAGTCGCCATGATGCGGGACGCGTTCCTGTCATTCCAGGAATGGGATCATGCCATCGCCGAAATCGACCGGATGGAGAGGCTGACCAAGCAGGACGTCGTGCGCGTCGCGAACAAGTATTTCGGTGGCGGTTACGTGGCCGGTTACCGCATCGACGAGCAACACGAGGTGCCGAAGATCGAGAAGCCGCAGATCGACAAGATCGACATCGACCCGATGCGGCAATCGGAATTCGTCAAAAAAGTCGCCGCGATGAAGGTCAAGGAAATCGAGCCGGTGTTCGTGAAGCACGGGAAGGACTATCGCAAAGAGGCCCTGGGCGACGGGGTCCAGTTCTACTACTCGAAGAACCCGCTCAACGATCTGTTCGCGCTCTCGATCTCGGTCGAAATCGGCACGCGCCACGACAATCGGCTCGGGGCCGCGACGCAGCTGCTCGACAAGTCGGGCACGAAGCGCTTCAGCGGGGAGGCGCTGAAAAAGGAGTGGTACAAGCTCGGAACGGACTTTGGCATCGGCGCGGGTGACAACGAAACGACCATCAGCATCGCCGGGCTGGGCGAGAATTTCGCGGCATCGTGGGCCTTGCTACTGGAATTGTTAAACGGGCCGACGGCGGAAGCGGAAACGCTCGCCGAGTTGAAGAAGATCATCCTCGTCCAGCGCGAGGATGCGAAGAAGGACTTTCGCACCGTTGCCAGCGCCGTCACTCAGTACAGTCGCTACAAAACCGACTCGCCGTTCCTTCGCGCCTTGCCCAACGAGAAACTGTCCGCTCTCTCGATGGAGGAACTTCACGGCCTGATCAAGGACCTGTTGAAATACCGGCACACGATCACCTACACCGGTTCCCTTCCGTTGGAAAAGGTGCGCGTCCTATTGAAGAAAGACCGACAGATCGCCGAACCACTGAAGGAGCCGCCTCCCTATAAGTTCCTGAAGATCGCCGCGCCAACCGAGAGCCGCGTTTTCCTTTTCGACAAGGAGATGGCCCAAGCGCAGGTGCGGATCGAGTTTGGCAACGGCGAATACAGCGAAACGCTTCAGCCCGTGGTGCAGTTGTTCAACGACTATTTCTCCGGCGGCATGTCGGGGATCGTGTTTCAGGAATTGCGCGAAGCCCGTGCCCTGGCCTATTCGGCTTACGCGGTCTATTCCAACGGCGGGCGCAAAGGCGAACAGAACGTCATGACCGGGGGCATCGGTTGCCAGGCGGATAAGACGCCGGAAGCGGTCGATGCCTTTATTGATCTCTTTGAAAACCTCCCGTCGTCGCGAGAGCGGTTTGAGGAGACCAAAGAGTCCATCATCAGCCGATACCGCACCGGCAAAATCGGGTTCCGCGACGTGCTCGGCGCGGTTCGGTCCTGGGAACGGCTCGAAGTGCCGATCGACCCGCGGAAGGCGCGATTCGAGACGTTGCAGAATTTGAACCTGGACGAAGTGCTCCAGTTCCAAAAAGGACACCTCAAGGGCCGGCCCAAATTGATCTCGATCGTCGGCGACAAAAAGAAGTTTGATCTCGAACGCCTCAAGAAGACCGGCGCCATGACGGAACTGGAGTTGAAGGACATTTTCGCCTTTTGAGGCGCTGCCGGGCGTACTTCTTCATGGCACATCTCAAATTCTTCGCAGCCGGCGCAAATCCTATCGTCCTCGTCCTCGATTCCCATTTCGATTACGAGAACGAGGACGACGGCGAGGACGATTCTGGTTGCGGCTCTGCCCTGCTGGATTACCCGCAATTTCTTGCTGGTCAAAGTCCGCTCGCCCATTAACCCTGCCGCGAAACGACCAGTTAGAACCTATCTTATGAAACTCCTGAAGATGATCGGTGCGACGGCCGCGGGCCTCTTTGTCCTCGCCGGCGCGGTGGTGGCGCAACCCCAGATGGGCGGCGGCGCACCTGGTTGGAACGCCGCCATGACCAAGCTGTTCGGTGACGTGAAGGCGTTCTCCGCAAGGGCTGACATGCGCGCGCTCGACAAGGCCGGCAAGGAATCGGTCAACATGACGATGGGTTTTGCGTTGCTCGACGAGAAGGTGCGCCTCGATATCGACCTGTCTCAGATGAAAGGCGCGCAGATGCAACCCGGCACTGCGGCGCAATTGAAGCAGATGGGAATGGACCGGATGGCCGTGATCGTCTTCCCGGCCAAAAAGTCCATGTATCTCATCTACCCCGGCCTGCAAGCCTACGTCGATATGCCCGTGCCGAATGAAGAGGGGCTGGCGGACAAAAACGTCAAAATCAACAAGACCGTTCTGGGCAACGAAACGATCGACGGGCACCCTTGTGTGAAAAACAAAGTGGTCCTGACGGACGACAAAGGGCAGAAGGCCGAGGCGATTGTCTGGAACGCGACCGACCTGAAGGAATTTCCGGTCCAGATGCAGATGAACGACAAGGACGCCACCGTGGTTATGCGGTACAAAGACATTCAGCTGGCCAAACCGGACGCCAAACAGTTCGCGGCTCCGGCCGGCTACGGCAAACACACCGATATGATGCAGTTGATGCAGGTGGCCGTTCAAAAGGCGACGCGCGGCGCCGGCGCGCCAGCGGGCGGCACGCGGAAGCAATAATGGTCGGGCATGGCATGGAGGCCGAGGTTAGCCTTGACGGTAAACGACGGATGGGCTTGTAATCGGTATAAGAAAGCGGGCATCTTGCGATGCCCGCCTAACCCAAACAACCAAACGTACCTCCTCTCTGCCAGGGGGACTGACAGGCGGGGCCGGGCTGCTAACCTGGCCCCGACTTGTTTGAACAACACCACTGAGACGGGGTTGGTTTCATAACTGTTCAAAAATATTTTCCGAACCTGACACAAGCGATGCGCTCCTCGCTACTGCGCGCCAATACGCCATGAGAGTCATTAACCTCAATCCCGCCACGGACATTGGTGCCAGCGCCTGGTTCATCGATCTGGAAGGCCACCGGATTCTGATGGATGCCGGCACCCATCCCAAGCGTGAGGGCCGCGAAAGCCTGCCTCTTTATAGCCTCATCAGGAAGGAAGAGCTGGACGCGATCGCCGTCTCGCATTGCCATCACGATCACGTCGGTTCCCTGCCGGTTGCCCTGCGTTATTTCCCCAAAGCTCACGTGTTGATGACCGAGCTGAGCTATTTCCTTATTGAGCGCGTGCTCCACAACTCGGTCAACGTCATGACCCGCCAGCGCGACGAGCTGGGAATCAAGGAATATCCGCTCTTCACTCACGACGAGGTGGATGACCTCGCCCCGCTCTTCCAGGGCTTCAAATACAACCGCGAGGTCGAATGGGCGTCCTACCACAAGACCCGCGCGGGGTTTCCGTCGCCGACCCTCGAGTTCTTCGATGCCGGCCACGCGCTCGGCTCCGCCGGAATCATGGTGCGCGGCCGCAAAGAGACCCTTTTCTACACCGGCGACGTTTCCTTTCGGGACCAAACGATCCTGAAAGGCGCTCGTTTTGAGGACGTGAAGGCCGACGTGTTGATCATGGAAACCACGCGCGGGAATCGCGAGGTTCTGCCGGACTTTACGCGCGAGGCCGAAACCGAGCGGTTGACGCAGGCCATCGACCGTGTGCTCAAGCGCAAAGGCTGCGTCCTCATCCCCACCTTTGCCCTCGGGCGGACGCAGGAAATCCTCGCCCTGCTCGCGTTGTTGATGCGCGCCGGCAAGCTCAGGAACCAACCGATCTATATCGGCGGTCTCGGCCGGGTCTTCACCGAGATTTACGATCTGGAGGCGCACCGGACGCACCGCCAACACAGCAATCTTCAGTTGCACGAAGCGTTGAACCTCGTCGTGCTGGATCCGGGGCAGGTGCAGAAAATGAAACTCACCGGCGGCCGCATCTTCGTCATCACGGCCGGAATGATGAGCGAGCATACCGCCGCTCACGACCTGGCCGTCCGTATGATCGGCGACGAGAAACAGGCCATCTTCTTTGTCGGTTACGCCGATCCTGATACACCCGGCGGACGGCTCAAGTCAGCCAAACAGGGCGAAACCTTCGTCTTCAGCGGCAGTGCGGGTGAAGTGACGAAACACTGCGAAGTCGAGGACTTTGACCTCACCGCGCACGCGAATCGCGACGAACTGCTCGAATTCGTCGGCCAGGTCTCGCCGCGAACTGTCCTGCTCGGCCATGGTGATAATGACTCTCGCCAATGGTTCGAGGACCAGATTCGGATGCGTTACCCTAAAGTCAGGGTCGTCCAGCCTGAGCCCGGCAAAGCCGTCGAAGTCTAATACGACTTGGTTCCTGGGAGTGTCCATGGATCACCTTCGTGAAACGGCTGTGCGCCAGTACTCAGTAATCAGCGGGCCAGTGATCGGTAATCAGTGAACGAGAAGTGCAGAACGCCGAGATGTGAATACTGAATACTGATGACTCAACGTTTCTTCGGCTTGGGGTCGCCGGAAGTTTTACTGCGGTCCAAGACCAGCGGTCCCACCCAGCGGGTGTTGTATTTTTTGATCCACCAATCCTCGTTGATCACGGGGCGTTCCTCTTTGCCGTAAAGCTGATCGTTCATCCCGTGCCATGGGAGCGGCTCCACCCGCCAGCCAAGTTTGCAGTGGAAATCCGCGTCCTTGTCCCAGCCAGAGGAGTAGAGAAAAAAATCGCGGACAAAACCGGCCGGCTTCGGCGCCAGCCGATTCGCCGCGAAGGTCAAAGTGAGTTCGTCACCGCCGTTGAGCAATACGAGCGCATTGTCGCGTTTCTCAATCAACTCCCTCACGTCGCCGTAGCGCGTGCACCAGCCCGTCAGCATGATCCGCCAGTTGGGCTTTGCGCGCACCCGCTCGTAATCCGGGGCGACGGGCAGAAACCAGGGCAGGGGTTCATTCTCGCTGTAACCGCGCCAGTGCAAATCGGCGGCGTCCGGCACCAGACGGTGGACCTCCGTCCTGGCGCTTTCAAATTTTTCAAGCAAAGCAATCCGGTCCCAATGAATTTCAAACGCCGTACCCAGTCGCAATCGCCGGCTGCCCGAAGGCAGTTTGCCAGCCAGGTCCACGATGATCGACTTGGTCTTGCCGCACGGCGCTCCGACAACGAGGTCCACCGGATTCCAGTTGCCATTTGCCGTCTCGACTTCCAGCGTCGGGAACGGAAAGGGCAGGTCGGGATGATGCGATGCGGCCACGTTCGCCATGCCGCCGCCGAAACGGAGCCAGCCGGTCAAGGCCAGGGCCAGCGGCCGATCCACCGCCAGCGGGCCGAAGTCGAGCGTCACGCTGTAGGGTTCCGCCAGTCCGCGCAACTGCGGAATGCGCCGGGCCGCCGGCGAAGCCATTTTCCCATCGCTCTCGTTCAACGCGACGGTCACATCCTGTCCATCGCTTCGCTCCGCCTTCCTGAGCGGATACCGATTGCGCAGAGTAACGATCTCATGCGGCGGAAATGGTTGGCCGGGCACCAGCTTGCCGGTCGTGTGTACTTCCGTCCCCGCCGGATGATCGACGACCAATAGATGCGCTGCATCCAGGTAAAGCACTTCACGCAGTTCCTCGGTGATCTGCGCAACGTAACTGCCATCACGGGGCGGGAACATTGCTTCGTCGCCAACCCAAACGAACTCATCCGCGTCCGCCTCGACATATCGGCCTTCCGCCACCGGCAGCCCGATCGGCGACGCCCCCAACAAGTCGGTCACAAAACGAAACCGTTTTCCGTCCCACGCGTAAAGATACGGGCAGGAACCGGTGGCCTGGAACTGAATCTCGATCAGCGGCAATGGCGTCTTCGAGTCCACCGTCACGTCAATGTTGTCGGCGGACGCGTCAAACCAGCGCACGCTGAGAGAATCAAGCTGTTGATGGCGTCCGACGCCGATTTCGATGGGCAGCGACTTTACGGTTCGGACCGTTCTCCAGCGGCCCGCCCTCGCCTCAACGCGGACACCCAGTCCGCTGGCGTTTGAGCGATTGCCCAAGAGGGTCAGCTTCAACTGTCGGTTCGCATTGGCGCCGTTATTGCGCAGAAGCTGCAAACCCTGTTTCTCAATGGCCAGCAACAGGTCGGTATCGCCATCGCCGTCAAAGTCTGCCGCGGCAAACGACTCGACGCCTCCCTTCGCTACCTTGTCCAGGCCAAGCTCGACAGTCATCTCGCGAAAACCACCGGAGCCCAGGTTCCGCCACACGCGGACGCCGCCGCCGTACGCGCAAATGTCCAGCCAGCCGTCATTGTCGTAATCCACCAGGGTGAGTCCGGTCAGGCGGAAGTTCCCCGTCGGAAGAGTCAATCGATTGGTCAGCCCGTTAAAAATGCCTTCCAGTGTGTCGGCGGCGGCGATCACGACATCGATCCGCAAGTCATTATTGAGGTCGCCGGTCGCAAGGAACCTGCCTTGTGGCCAGGTCGCCGGGGAATTCGATTCCGTGAGCAAGCCGCCGCGTAACTTTGTAAGGACCAGCGGCGGTTGCGAATCGCGCGTGACGAAGAGGTCGTTGATGTCGTCACCGTTCCAATCATCCACTGCGATCTGGTTGACGCCGCTCACCGACGCCGGCACGCCGGAGGTCTGCATGATGTCTTTGAAGTAGGGGTTGCCTCCGGTACTGCCCAGATTGCGCAACACCTGGAGCTTCCGCTCGCCACGGGTGACCAGCACGAGATCCAGCTTGCCCGTGAAGTCAAGATCCACCAGCGCGCCGTCCACGGAGGGCGTGTCCGTGAGCCGCGAGAATTGTGTTAAGTCCGTGACATTGCCGTTTGTCGCCAACTTGAACAGTTGCACGCCCTGGTCACCGACCACGATCACGTCCTCGTAACGGTCGTTGTTAATGTCGCCCACGAGCGCGCGGGTGTATTTCGCCCCAGGCCTGCCGGGAATCGCTTCGCCGAGCGGCTGGAATTTGCCGGTGTTGCTCATCAACAGTCGGAAGCCGCCGTCGCCCTCGCCCACGATAACGTCGTTGGCACCGCGGTGATTAAGGTCAATCACACCGATTGGCCCGTGATAATTCTTCGCACCCGACCCGAACGTCTCCTCCGTCACGTCCACAAACGCAACCTTCACGCCGGTGCGGGCCGGTTGTTCGAGCTGGAACGGAACGCGGGCATCGGTATAGACGCATCGCTCGAAGAATGAGACATCGGCCGACGGTGTGGGCTTCTTCGCCTGGATCTGCTGGTGCCGTTGCAGCGCCTGGGTTGCCTCATCGGTCCGCCCGAGCCGGACCAGAGCCTGGGAAAGCACGTAATTCGCCGATGGATACTCCGGCTCGAATTGAATGATCTCTTCGAACTGCTCGGCGGCTTCCTGAAACCGTCCCGACTCGAAGAAGGCGCGGCCAAGCTGAAAACTCACCGCGTTGACTTTGCGGTCGAGGTCCTTGGCCGGTTGCAGGGACTTGATCGCCTCCTCGAATTTCCGCAACCGAACGTTGGCACACCCGGCGACGTAATAGGCAGCCGCGGCATTGTGATCGAGGTTCAAAACCTCCTGAGCGTACTTCAAAGCGTCGTCGGACCGGCCGGCAAGCAAACAGGCATTGGCCAGGTTCAGCAGCGCATCCGGATGCGTCGGCTGCAGCTCGACTGCCTTTCGAAATGCCTCGACCGCCTTCGCCGCTTCGCCCTTGTCGTAGTAGTTTTTCCCCACGCTCATTACACGGGCAAACTCGTCGCCGGAAAGACCTGATTTGTTTCCGACCCAGAAGGCAAAAAAAAGCGGCGTGAGAATGACGGCGAGAATGAGGAGGAAGTAAAGCGCGACACGACGATTGGCACGATTGGGCTCTTCGGGCTTCATGAAAACAGGTTACCGCCAGCGTCGATAACCGCAAGGCATTCGTGTTTCGCTGCCTGAAGCCGGATGCCGCGCCAGAAGCAGCCGAACGCCGCGAACGCCTTAACCCGAACCCGAAGTTGACTGACAGAACAACAAAGAGAACGAAGCCGGACAAACGCGGGATCGAACTATTCGCTCGGCGCCGCCGGATATAGCAAACCTCCTCTCTTTGTTTCCTTCGTTTGCTTCTGTGAAATCTGTTCCGGTTCAATTCATTGAACCACGGATTTCGCGATGACACGGATGGGAAGTAATTAAATCAGTGAAATCCGTGCAATCCGTGGTCAGTCGATTGGATACGGCTTAACTGCGGGCGAAGGCTTTGTTCATCGATCCTTGATTGCTATTTCTTCGCAAAAATCCGGTTCGCTTCTTCGAGCGTCTCCTTGGACCCGATGTCGTACCAAATGCCGGGCACTGTCCAGGTGAAAACCGGCTGGCGCGGATAAAGCCATTGCACCAGGCGGCCGGGCTGATCGGGATTGTTGCCGTCCGCGATGTACTGCCTGATCAATGGGACGACCGCTTTGGGATAGTAGTAGAGGGCGATGCCGATGAGCGTGCTGGCCGGTTGTTTCGGTTTCTCCTCGAACCTGGCGATCCTGCCGTCGTGATCCAGGTCCACGACGCCATATTTCTTCGCCTGATCGAGGCTTTCGACATCATAGACACCGAGCACCGGGGCGTTCTTTTCACGGCAGAACCGGCCAAACGCGCCCAGGCTTTCACTGAACAGGTTGTCTCCAGCCACCACGATCATGTCGTCGTTCACGTTCTCTTTCGTGATAACCAGATTCAAGTCGCCGATAGCCCCGAGTTTGTTGGTGTCGTCGGTCGAACCATCGTTGACGATGGTGAAGTCGAGTTTGGCGTGCGCCGCATGGTAGCCATCCGCCCATTTCTGGAATTGCCCGGCGAACTTCGCGTTGGTCACCACATACACGCGGTCGATGCCGTCGATGGGCGCTAGATTGTCGAGCACGTACTCGATCATCGGCTTGCCCGCGACGAGAAGCAGCGGTTTGGGCTGAGTCAGTGTCAGCGGATAAAGGCGAGTCGCGTAGCCGGCGGCCAAGATGACGACTTTCATGAATCCCAAGGCTAATTCTGATTTTCGAACAGCGCGGGCGCAATCCGTTTCGCCAGCGCCTGTGAACGCGCGAGAATTTCCGCCCCCGACTCGCAATTCAAGGCAAATTCCGCCAGTTCCTTCGCATCGGACATCTTCAGACGACGGATGAGGAATTTGACCTGCGGCACGATGGACACGGCGGCGCTCAACTCGTCCACGCCCAGCCCCAGCAACAACGGCGCCAGCGTGGGGTCGCCGGCCATTTCGCCGCAGACGCCCACCCAGATGCCGTGCTGATGCCCGGCATCGACGGTTGCCTTGATGAGCCGCACCATCGCAGGGTGAGTCGGCTCGTAGAGATGTGCGATCCGTTCGTTCAGACGATCGACGGCGAGCGAGTATTGCACGAGGTCGTTGGTCCCGATGCTGAAGAACTTGACCCGCTTGGCCAGCGCGTCCGCCGTCAGGACGGCAGACGGAATCTCAATCATCGCGCCGACTTCAAGGTTGGCGTCGAAAGGGACATTCTCGGCCGCGAGTTCCCTCTTGTATTCCTCGAGCAGGGCGTTGGCCTGGTTCAACTCTTCCACGCCGGAGATCATCGGATACATCATCTTCACGTTGCCTTCGGCCGCGGCGCGCAGAATGGCACGGAGCTGGGCACGGAAAATGTCGCGTTCCTGAAGGCAGAACCGGATGGCCCGCCAGCCGAGGAAGGGATTGAGTTCCTGCGGCATCTGCAGGTGGGAAAGAAACTTGTCGCCACCGAGATCGAGGGTGCGGATCACCACCGGTTGCGGCTTCAACGCCGCCGCCACCTGGCGGTACTCCTGGTATTGCTCCTCCTCGGTGGGCAACACCTCCCGGTTCAGAAAAAGGTACTCCGTGCGGAACAGGCCGACCCCCTCGGCCCCGCAAGCCAGAACATACTCGGTGTCGGCCGCCTGTTCGACGTTCGCGGAGAGCGTGACGCGGATGTTGTCGAGCGTGACGGCCGGCTCGTCTTTGATGTCGCGGAGTCTCTCCTCCAGGTTGATCTGCTTGCGGACAAGCTGGCCGTATTCAAACAGAGTCTGGTCGGTCGGATTGAGAATGAGCAGGCCGTTGTAACCGTCGAGGAGAACGTACTGGCCGCTTTGCAGGTGCTGGCTGGCGTCGTGCAAACCGACGATGGCGGGAATCTGCAGCGAACGGGCGAGGATGGCCGTGTGCGAGGTCTTGCTTCCCACGTCGGTGGCGAAGCCGAGCACCATTTTCTTGTCCATCAAGGCGGTGGTGGACGGCGTCAGATCGTAACCGATGATGATGCACGGTTCCTTGATCCTGCGCAGATCGGACTCGTTCTGGCGACCGAGCAGGTTGTCCAGCACCCGCGCCGCGACGTCCCGCATGTCTCCGGCCCGCTCGCGCAGGTATTCGTCATCCAACCCGCCGAGGGTCGCCGCGTACTTCTCGGCCACCTGATGGAAGGCGTGTTCGACGTTGACCTTCTGTTCGTGGATGGTGCGGCTCACCTCATCGATGAGCATCGGGTCATCCAGCACGAGCAAATGGGCGTCGAAGATGCGGGCGTCCTTCGCTCCCATGGCCTGACTGACCTTCCGCTGAACCTCCTGGAGCTGATGGCGCGTCTCGACCAGAGCCTGTTGGAGGCGTTGAATTTCCTGAGGAATCTCCGCCTCGGAAATCTCGTGCCGCGGGATGGCCTCGGTGGTCTTGCCAAGCACGAGAGTTTTTCCGCGGCGGACCCCGGACGACACAGGAATCCCCCGAAGAACTCTTTCCCCTGAACGGGAATGCTCGGCCATGCTGCACAAATAACCCGGACGTCCGGCTTTGAAAATGAAATTCTGATTTTTGCCCGCATTGCGGTAAACGCCGCGCGTTGAGTGGTATCCGTTGTGCGCTGCACACGGGGATACGAGGATGCCGCGACATTCCAAGAAACTTCGTGCCAGAACGTCGTGGAGGCGTAGAATCGGAGCCGTGAGCGACGCCCGAATCATCCGCAACCTTGCTCTGGCTGGCTTCATGGGAACGGGAAAGTCCTCCGTGGGCCAGCTCGTGGCCGCGCAGTTGCACCACCGTTTTGTCGACACCGACGATCTCATCGAAGCCCGCGCCGGAAAATCGGTCAACCGCGTTTTCGAACAGGAAGGCGAAGCAAAATTCCGCGAATACGAAGCGGCAGTCGTGGAAGATCTGACCACCTGGCAGAACACCGTGATCGCCACCGGCGGCGGCCTCGTCGCGCACGAAGCCAATCTGGCGAGCTTGAAAACGCACGCGCTGGTGATTTGCCTCTGGGCATCGCCGGAAACCATCTGGGAACGGGTGAAGAGCCAGACGCATCGGCCCCTGCTCCGAACGCCAGACGCTCAGGCCAGAATTCGCGAACTGCTCGCCGAACGCGCTCCATTCTATCGCCAGGCCGATGTGTTGGTGAACACGGAATTGCGCTCGATCAAGGAAGTGGCGCATCACGTGATTCACCAGTTTCGAATGGCGCGTGGCCAGCCCGTGCATCGGTGAAAACCGCCATCGCGCAGCGTGCCCTTGAACTGGGCTTCGATGCTTGCCGGTTCACGACCGCCGCGGCATCGGAAAGCGCGCTTCAATTCAACGAATGGATCGCTTCGCAAAAACACGGCGAAATGGCCTACCTTGAACGCACCGCGCACAAACGTGTCGATCCGCAGAAAGTCCTCCCCGGCGCCAGGAGCACCCTCTGTCTCGCGGCCAGTTACGGCGCAATTCCACGTTCCCCCTTCCCCGTTCGACGTTCGGCCGGCGTTGTCGCGCGCTATGCCCGTTATCGGGATTACCACGACGTGCTTGGCGAGAAGCTCAAGGCGCTGGCGGAATATGTGAACGGGCTTGGAAGCGAAGGCACGCGCTCGCTCTGGTACGTCGATACCGGCCCGTTGTTGGAACGCGATCTCGCGCAGCGCGCCGGGCTCGGCTTCCTTGGCAAGCACACCAACGTCATCAGTCGCCAGCTCGGCAACTGGATCTTCCTCGCGGAAATCATTACCACGCTCGAACTGGAACCGGACGCGCCGGAGAAAAACCGTTGCGGCACCTGCACGCGGTGCCTTGACGCCTGTCCGACCCGGGCCATCACCGGTCCGTTTCAACTCGACGCCCGGTTGTGCATTTCCTATTTGACCATCGAACTGAAGGGCCCGATCCCGGCAGAATTGCGTCCGGCCATCGGCAATCGCATTTACGGGTGCGACGATTGCCTTGCGGTCTGTCCCTGGAACAGGTTCGCGCGCGAAGGCAAATTGATGAAGGAACACGCGCGCGCGGATTTGGAGCAGCCCGATCTGGTCGAACTGCTGACGCTCGACGACATCGGATTCAAGAAGAAGTTCGCCGATACAGCGATGTTGCGAACCAAACGTCGTGGCCTGCAGCGCAACGTTTGCGTGGCTTTGGGCAACGTCGGAGATGCCGCTGCGCTGCCGGCGTTGGAGCGCGCGACGAACGATGCCGATCCCTTGGTCGTCGAGCACGCCGAGTGGGCCATCCGTCGCATCGAGTCGAGGCGCTAACCCGGACATTTCACACGGAGCGCAGCAGGAATGGCCTGCGGGTGGCGGGGACGGCGCGCCAGGCCGGTCCGGCGAAGTCTGCAGAGTTGAACTCCGTCCGCTGAACGCGGACGGCGTCGGCGCAGCGCGCCGACCCTACCTTAACCTCGCAGGAAGGTCACTTCTTCGGACGAATCGGAATGATCACATTCGCACCCCACATGAAAATGATGCAGCCCATCACAAAGGCGCCGAGCGCACCCTTCCATGCGCCTCGCAATCCACCGACCGCATTCGCGCCGGCGAGCGCTTCCACTGACACCAGAGCCAATGCACCGATACCCACCAGCGCCAGCAACCCGGTATAGGTCATGAGCAACGTCCGCGGCCAACCGGCCGACGCTCTGAACATTCCCGCCACCGGGATCATTAGCGATCCGAAAACAGCCGCCGACACCAAAAAGGGGCTGTTCAGGCCGAACGGAAGACAAAGCGCCAGCGACACCAGCACGAGCAGAACGCAGACGCCGAACCAACTCGACGCCACCATCTGCTCGCGCGACAACGCCAGACGTCCGAAGCGATTGACCCGAAGCAGCAGATTGAACAGCGGATCGGCCGTCCAGGTCAGCAAGACCACCACGAGAAAAAGCATCCGGATGGGCAGAAGCCACGGCGCGAGGTCCGGACTGCTCTTCGCCGCCGCTCCCAGCATCCGGTTTAGGAAATAGCCACCGAGGATCACACCCCATTGCGCGGCGGGGCTGAGCTTCGACATCCAAAGGAAATACCGGAGCATGAGGCCGTAAATGATGTTTCGGGCCTTGAGCGCCTCCACGATGCCGTGCCTCGCCCATTCGTTCTCGGGATCGAGCCGCAACGCCTCGCGGAAATGTTCCAGCGCCTTCGTGTAATCCCCCTTCTCCAGCAAGGTCCAGCCCTGGTTCGCGTGAGTGATCGCATTGTCCGGGTTCTTTGCCAGGGCGACGTCGATCGTGGCGCCGGCCTCCTGCCGACGACCCAGCTTCACGAGCGCCATCGCGCGAAGGTTGGTGCAGCCGACATGCTCGGAATTGTTCTGGAGTCCCTGTTCGGCGGCCGTCAACGCGTCCTGCCAGCGGCGTTGATCGAAACGAATCGCGGCCAGCATTGCATGGTAATCCGCGTCGTTTGGGTCCAACCGGACAGACTCCGAAATCGCCGCGACCGCTTCATCGAGCCGGTCGCGGTCGTAGAACACTTTGGCGAGCGCGTAATGCGAAAACGGATCGTCCGGCGCCCGATGCACCGCGCGTTGCGCCTCGTCGGTGGCTTCCTTGAGTTGCTTCTGCTCAGTCAGGCAAAGGGCCAGCAACGCGTGCGAGTACGCATCATCGGGATCGGCGGCCAGCGCCTGGCGAAGCTCCTGTTCCGCCAGGTCATAGCGTGACTGCTGGTAGAGCAGAAGGCCGCGTTCAAGGTTGGGGTTCACTCACTTCAACTTCAGATAAGCGAGAATGTCATCATAAATCCCGCCCTGATTGGAGTAGAGCGCGTAGTTGCGCGCGGTGGCGAACCATTCCTTCGTCGTCGGCTTGAGCGTGCCGACCGCCGCAACCAGATCCTTTGTCGTGAGCGGCTTCGGCACGCCTTCCTTCATCGCTTGTCGCAGCTTCGCTTCGATGGCAACGTCCAACACCGCTTTCAAATCGGCGCCAGAGAAGTTCTCGGTCTTCCTGCCGAGATGGTCGAAATCGGGTTCCTCGACCGGCTTGCCACGGCACATCAACCGGAGGACCGCCGCGCGCGCCGCAGCGTCGGGCGGCGGCACGAAAAGGACGCGGTCGAACCGACCCGGTCGGCGGAACGCGGAATCCAGATGCCACGGCGCATTGATGGCGGCGAGGATGAGCACGCCATCGTTGGACGACTTCACGCCGTCCATCTCGGCGAGGAACTGGTTGATGAGCTGGCGTCCGGCGTGATGCCGCATGTCGGCGCGGCTCGCGCCCAGCGCATCCACTTCGTCGAAAAACAGCACGCACGGTTTGTTGCGCCGGGCCTGCTCGAACAGCTCGTGCAGGTTGCGTTCGCTGTTGCCGATCCACATATCGAGCACGTCATTGATACCGACGACGATGAAGCCCGCCTTGATTTCACCGGCGGTGGCCCGCGCGAGATACGTTTTGCCACACCCAGGCGGCCCGTACATCAGGATACCGCCGCCAATCGGCTTGCCGTAGGCGCGGTACATCTCGGCGTGCGTGAGCGGATAAATGATCTTAAGCCGGATTTCCTCCTTGAGCGGCTCCATCCCGCCCACGTCTTTGAAGGTGATCTTCGGCCGTTCAATCTCTCGCTCAACGGCGGTCGGTTCCTCCTCGCCCCACGCCGCCCGCACTTTGCCGTCCACGACCTCGCTCTCCTCTTCGGTGGCATCGATGCCGAGGCGGTTGGCAAAATCGCGATCGGCGACAGAAACATCCTTTTCTACTGCCCGCCGGTATTGAAACACGGCCTGCTCCACTTCACCGATGCCTGCGAGCAACCGGGCGTGCAGCAGAAAGGCGCGCGCCGGAGCATTGGCGTTTTTTACGAGGTCCTCGACGATCACGAGGGCGTGGCTGTTTTTTCCCTGCTGAAAGAACGTGCGGGCAAGTCCGAGTTTCAAAGAATGATTGTCGGGCGCCAGGGCGAGGGCTTCCTTGTATTCCTTCTCGGCTTGTTCAGCCAGTCCGCACTTGAGCAGCGTATCGGCGAGGTGCTGTCGCAACGGGACGTTGTTCGGCGAATGCCGCAACGCCTCGCGCAGCGATTTGACTTCCTCGTTCCCCGACGGATTCGGTTCCGATGACGCCATGCGAGAAGAATGAGGGGAAGAGAAACGGACGGTCAAGCAACGACGGAGATGGATAGTGTCCGGATTTGATTTGGTGGGTGCGCCGCTGCGGCGGCGCACGGCGGTGCCGCAGCACCGCCGCCACCCAATCAGGACACTACCCGGAGATGACGAACCCGTCACTCCCGCACTAATGGTCGCCTCGACCGCGTGCGACGTGGTTCGCTCCATGAACCATCACTCCGTCTCCGTCGTCGTCCTCTTTCTCGACTGGCTGGATCGGGGAATTCGAGGACGAGCACGAGGACGATCGGGTCTCTGGCCTGGCAGAACTGCTGGATTAACCGGAGACTACTGAACCGGGATTTTCTGCAGCTCATCAGCCGTCCAAGCTTCCTGGCGTCCCGCGATTTGTTCGAGCACCGGCTTGACCTGTTCCCCGGTGACCGGAGGCGCATTGTTGCCCCACGCGGCGTTGCCTCGAATAAATGTCAGGAGCGCGGCCATGTCTTCGGCGGACAAATTGAGGGCTTGTCCGATGTTGGCCATCTGCATGTTGCTGTAATCGACGCCCTTTACCTGGACCGGTCCGGTCAAGCCATTCCAGGCAATCCGAATGATGCGGTCCGGTTTCGCAGCCAGGACCCACTCGGAACCAGCCAGCGGAGGTGCCAGACTTGGATTCCCCAATCCCGTCGGTTGGTGACAGAGCACACAGCCGGCCGCCTCGTAAATCTTCTTTCCTTTGGCAATGTCCCCGGATCCGGTGGACGGCTGCATGCCTTCCACCTGGGCATACGATCTGTTCGGTTCGTAAACCTTGGGATGGAACCCGCCCGCGTGCCGGTCCAGAAAACCCATTCCCCAGAACGCCAGCACCGCGATCAGCACGAACAGCCACACCGGGGCCTGAGTCGAACCGGCCGTCGGCTCGGTTTCTGGCGTCTTATCCGGTCTGTCGGTATCGGCGTTCATTTCACTTCGTTGCCGCGTTGGTAACGGACCCGGACGGCGCATTCGTCGTCGCAGAAGCCGGCGGGGCGCCCATTGGCGTTTCGAACAAAACGGCGCTCGTTCGCAGGCTGAGCAGGTAGGCCACCAGCGCTTTGGCTTCGCCTTTAGGGACGATTTCGTAACCCTCTGGCGCGGTCAGTTTCAAAGCGTCGGGCGACGGCTGCTGGCCGACCCTGCGCTTCTCGAAGAGGAACCGATATGGCGGCATTTTGGATTTCTTCACTGCAATCTCCGGGTTGTAGAGATGGAGTAAATGCCACTCGGTGTCCGGCAGCCGTATCCCGACGTTGGCGAGGTCGGGACCGATCCGTTGCGAGCCGAGCATCACCGGCTGATCATAGAGGAAATCCGCCGCGACGCTCCGCCGCCTGCCCCAGCCGCGAGCGATGTCCGGTCCGGTCGGCACGACGACCACTTCCGGCTGCGCGCCGCCCACGGACAGTTTTTCTTTGGCTGCTTCCGCCGTGCTTTTGTCCACACCCAGCAAAACCGGCGAGGGAACCTTGACGAGCAGTTTCGCGGTGTCAGCGGGACTCAAACCCGGTTTCACTTTTGCCAGCGCCTCGGCTACTTCAGCCTGATTGGTCCCCGCCTTCGCCAGCACGAGGTCGAAAACATTACCGGTTTGCCCCGCCTGCTGGCTGTGGCACGTGGCGCAACCGAGAGAGCGATAGACTTGAAGGCCCTGTTGTGCCTGCCCAGAACGCGCCTGCGGGTAGAGGTCGCCGGGACTGACGGAATTGGTCGGTTGCGCATTGCCGAACTGGAGCTGTGGTTCGATGATCAGGCCGAACCACGAAAAAGCGAGCGCCGCGAACGCGCCCAGAAAGATGAGCGGACCGTGGTTCATGGCTTCACCTCCGCCGCTTCCGGTTTGATTGCCGCCATCAGAGGCGTCACACAGCACGACCGGCAGCAGCGCAACAGCATTCGGCCGAGGTTCAACGCCAGCACCACATTGCCGGCGGTCATCAACAGCTCACCGATCGTGCCGACGCGGAACATGCGCAGTCCGAGTTGCAATGTTTCGAGGAACGGTCTGTTCGAATCGAGCAACGCGTGTCCCTGCTGAAAGCCGCCGAGGGCGAGCGACACGAAGTAAATCCCGATTCCCACTGCCGAGAGCCAGAAGTGTTTGTTGATGAAGCCGGTCGATGGCCACTCCATCCGCATGATCCGCGGTGTGATGTAATAAATAGCGCCGAACAGCGTCATGGCGGCAAAACCGTAGAGGAACAATTGGGTCAGCGCCGGCGTGAAAAAACTGAAGTGGAGCGCCTTGCTCATATACGGGGGCGAGGCCCAGCCTCTCAGCACTGCGGACACGACGAACACCAACGCGCCGAAAGTGACGAATAGCAGCGGTTTGTTGCAGGTCAGTTCACCGTATTTGCCGGCGATCGTCCGGTGAAGATTGGTAGCGATGGCGATCACCGGCGCGATGCCGAGCACGCTGAATACGGTGCTCACACTCGGCATCCAGGCCGGCACGGGAGCGCCGTGGTGAATTCCTCCCCAGCTTCCGAACAGCGCCAGCGTCCAGAACGCGAAGAACGCGTAGTAATGGCTGTAGAGCGGCCGTCCAAGGAGCTTCGGCACGAAATAGAAAATCGTCCCCAGGCCAATGAACCCGAACCAGATTATGGCGAGGTTGTTCATGTACCACCAGTTCACCACGGCCTGAAGAACGCCGCGCACGGGCGCGAAGACGAGCAGCAGATTGGCGGTCGAGTAAATCCATGGAAACCAGAACAGCGCCGCCAAGAGGAACCATTGCGAAACGTAGAGGGAGCGTTCGCGGCGATTATGAAACG
>Ga0209382_10003480_pt1 | contig 21807 bp, 17 predicted proteins | sample SoiMetdeltSBSDD5_FD_187599 | JGI IMG/M metagenome (GOLD analysis project Ga0209382, IMG submission 187599) | Bulk soil microbial communities from a Populus tree surrounding site in Tennessee, USA - Soil MetaG P. deltoides SBSDD5 (SPAdes) (version 2) | ecosystem: Environmental > Terrestrial >...
GACGACTTCGTCAACGCGCTGAACGACCAACGGGTGGAACTGGCAACGGGAGAGGACGGACTGCGGGCGCTGCTGCTGGCGGACGCCGCGCAACGCTCGTTGACGAGCGGCGCGCCGGTCGCGCCGGGCGCCTGAAACCGGCATTTCATTTTTCCAGTGGTTTGAAAAATTCATTCCACTGCGCTAAGGTAAGCCACGCCGACACTCGCCGGCACCGCACGATTTACGATCTATTCATATGGCAGCACGGCTCAGATTCGGCTTGATCGGCAGCGGCTACATGGGCCGTGCGCACGCGATCGCCCTTCACTCCGTGGCCGCAGCGTTCGGCGCGGACTATGCCGTCGAATGCCTCACTCTCGCTGACGTAACGCCAGAGCGCGCGCGCGAGGCGGCGGCAGCGCTGGGTTTCACTGCGGGCACCGCCGACTGGCGCTCGATCGTCGCGGATCCGCGCATCGACGTCGTCGACATCTGCACGCCGAATCATCTGCACGCTGAACTGGCACTCGCTGCCATCGCGGCCGGCAAGCACGTCTATTGCGAGAAGCCGCTGGCACTCGACATGCGGGAGTCGGCAACGATCGTCGCGGCTGCGCGCCGCGCCGAGGTGTGCAACGTCATCGGCTTCAACTACATCTGCAATCCGATGTTGCAGATGGCGCGCGCGATGATCGCTGCCGGCGAGCTGGGCGACGTCGTGAGCTTCCGCGGCAGCTATCTCGAGGACTACATGAGCGACCCGGATGTGCCCTACAGCTGGCGCTGTCAGCGCAAGCTCGCGGGGGCCGGCGCGCTCGCCGACCTCGGATCGCATCTGATCAACATGGGTCGCTTCCTGCTGGGGCCGATCGCGCGGGTGAGCGCGAATCTTCGCACCGTACACGACCAGCGACTCGATCGTGGCAGCAACGAGCGGCGCCCGGTCGAGAACGAGGACATGGCACAAGCTTTGATCGAGTTCTCCTCTGGCGTGCCCGGCACGATGGAGATCAGCCGGATCGCGACCGGCTACAAGTGCGGGCTTGCAGTCGAAGTGCACGGCACGCGCGGCACGCTGTTGTTCGACCAGGAGCGCATGAACGAGTTGAAGTTCTACAGCGCTGCTGACGTGGCTGGCCGGCGCGGTTTTCGCACCATCCTCGCCGGCCCGGAGCATGCGGACTACGCGGCCTTCTGCCCTGCTCCCGGCCACGGCCTGGGCATCAACGATTTGAAGGTCATCGAGCTCCGCAATCTCATCCGCGGCATCCGTTCGGGCGGTAACGCAGCGCCGGACTTTGCGGAAGGCCTGGCCGTGCAGCAGGTCATGACTGCCATGGAGCTCGCGGCCCAGCAGCGCAGCTGGATCGACGTCGAGCAGGTTGCAGCCACATGAATCCCCACATCGCCAGTCATCGCGAAGGCTTCGGCGCCGGCTTCACGGTGATCACGCAAGCGGATGCCGCTGACAACCCTTCGAAGATCGGCCTGGCGGTGCTGCGGCTTGCAGCCGGCGAGGCTCTGACGACATCCCCGCGTTGTGAGACCGCGTGGCTGCTGATGAGCGGCAGCGTCGCCGGTACGGCCGGTGACTTGTCGTTTTCATTCGAGCGTCACTCGCTGTTCGACGAGTCCGCAAGCTGCGTGCACGTGGCTGCCGGCACGAGCGTCAAGATCACGGCGCGAACGGAATCCGAGCTGACCGTCTACGAATGCGCCAACCGCCGGCAATTTCCGCCGCGCGTGTTCACGCCGGGACAGGTGGCGAACGAGCCTCGCGGTCGCGGCCAGGTCGGCGGACGCGCGCTGCGCTATGTGCGCACGATCTTCGATCGCAGCAACTCACCGCCCGAAGTCGAGCTCGTGCTGGGCGAAGTCGTCACGTTTCCCGGCGGCTGGTCCAGCTATCCGCCGCATCATCATCCGCAACACGAGATCTATCACTATCGCTTCACCGAGCCTCAAGGCTACGGGCATGCAGAGCTCGGTGAAGACGTCGTGAAAGTCCGGCAGTACGACACCGTGAAGATCCCGGCGGGCCTGGATCACGCGCAGTGCGCGGCGCCCGGCTACGGCATGTATTACTCGTGGGTGATCCGGCATCTGCCGGACAAGCCATACACTGTGCCTGAGTTCACTGCCGAGCACGCGTGGACGATGCAACCCGAAGCGCCGTTCTGGCGGCCGCGCGATTTCGACGGCAGCGGCGGATCGAAGAAGTGAAGAGTCGGACGCTCGATCTGATCTGCCTCGGGCGTGCCGCCGTCGACCTGTACGGCCAGCAGATCGGCGGTCGGCTGGAAGACGTACAGAGCTTCGCCAAGTATCTCGGCGGCTCCTCCGCGAATGTCGCCGCGGGCACTGCCCGCCTCGGACTGCGCTCGTCGATGCTGACGCGCGTTGGCAATGAGCACATGGGTCGCTTCGTACGCGAGGCGCTTGCGCGCGAAGGCGTCGATGTCGGGCATGTCGCAACCGATCCGCAGCGACTGACGGGCCTGGTCGTGCTCGGTATCGAAGGACCGGGCGCCTATCCGCACATTTTCTTTCGCGAGCAGTGCGCCGATATGGGTCTCGCAGTCGGCGACTTCGACGAGCGATACATTGCCTCCAGTCGTGCGCTCGCCGTAACCGGCACTCACCTGTCGACGGAGCAGACGCGCACTGCAGTCGAGCAGGCGTTTCGCTGGGCGCGCGCCAATGACACACGCACGATCCTCGATATCGACTATCGACCGGTCTTGTGGAAACTCACGGCAGCCGGCGAAGGTGCGTCGCGCTTCGTTCCGTCCGCGGAAGTTACGGCGGCGCTGCAGCGACTGTTGCCGCTGTGCGATCTGATCGTCGGCACCGAAGAGGAGATCCTGATCGCTGGCGGCTCGACCGACCTGTTGTCGGCGCTCCAGGCCATTCGCGAGCGCACGCCTGCCCCCATCGTCGTCAAGCGCGGCCCCGCCGGCTGCACGATCGTCGAAGGCGCCGCTCCGCGTACCCTCGGCGAAGGCGTCGACGTACGTGGCTTTCCGGTCGAAGTGCTCAACGTGCTCGGCGCTGGCGACGCGTTTCTGAGCGGGCTGCTGTATGGATGGCTGAACGGCCGTTCGCTGCCCGAGAGCGCACGGCTCGGCAATGCCTGCGGTGCCCTGGTCGTGAGTCGTCACGGCTGCACACCGGCGATGCCGAGCCGCGTCGAGCTGGATGATTTTCTCGCCCGTGCCGCCGATATCGTCCGTCCGGACCGCGACGATCGTCTCGAACACATCCATCACGCGACGACCGTGCGCCAGCCGCTGCACGGCGATCTCTACGTGCTTGCGTTCGATCACCGCCGACAGCTCGAACAGCTCGCGGACGAGAATGGTGCGCCGCGCGCGTCGATCGCCCGCTTCAAGAATCTGATCGCGACGGCAGTCGAACGCGTGGGCGCGCAGATCCGCGCCCCGGAGCGCGTCGGCGTGATCGTCGATGCCCGGCACGGCAGCGCGGTGCTGGATCGGCTCGCGCAGACGAACCTGTGGATCGGTCGGCCCATCGAGGCGCCGGGCTCGCGCCCGCTCGCCTTCGATCCCGACGACAACACGGCGCTGCACCTCGCGACGTGGCCCGCAGCACACGTCGTCAAGTGCCTCGCTTTCTATCACCCTGACGATCCGATCGAGCTGCGGCTCGCGCAGGAACGGCGACTGAGCGAGTTGCACATGAGCGCACGCACGCTCGGCCGCGACCTGCTGGTGGAGATCATCTGCGGCAGCGGCGGACCTCCAGTCGACGATCGAACGGTGTCACGCGCAATCAAGCGCTTCTACAACCTCGGCGTGCGGCCGGCCTGGTGGAAGCTGCAATCGCAGACTCCTGCCGCGTGGCGTGCCATCGCGGAGGTCATCGCAGAGCGCGATCCGTGGTGCAACGGCATCCTGATGCTGGGGCTCGATGCGCCGGAAGAGACGCTGCGCCGCGCCTTCGAGGACGTCGCCGGCATCGAGTTGTGCCGGGGCTTTGCTGTCGGACGCAGCATCTTCAACACCGCGGCCCGCGCATGGTTCAATGGCAACCTGTCCGACGAGGCGGCTATCGAGGATATCGCCGAGCGTTATCGCCGCCTCATCGCCAGCTGGCGGGAAACGCGCAACCGAGCATGAGCGCAGCAACCATTCGCCTCACGATGAGCCAGGCGCTGGTGCGATACCTGATCGCGCAGCAGACCGTCGTGGATGGCGCAACCGTGCCGTTGATTTCGGGTGTGTTCGCTATCTTCGGCCACGGCAACGTCGCGGCACTCGGCGAAGCGCTCGGCGCCTCACGCAACGTTCTGCCCACCTACCGGGCACACAATGAACAGGCGATGGCACACGCCGCGATTGCCTACGCCAAGACGATGAAGCGCCGCAGGTTCATGGCCTGCACGACTTCGATCGGACCGGGTGCGACCAACATGGTGACGGCCGCCGCGCTCGCGCATGTCAATCGGCTGCCCGTGTTGCTGTTGCCCGGCGATGTGTTCGCCAGCCGTCGACCCGATCCGGTGTTGCAGCAGGTCGAGGATTTCGGCGATCCGACCGTCACGGCCAACGATTGCTTCCGCCCGGTGTCGCGCTATTGGGATCGAATCACGCGTCCGGAACAGCTGCTGCGCAGCCTACCGCAGGCGATGAGTGTGCTCACCGATCCGGCCGAGTGCGGCCCGGTCACGCTGGCGCTGCCGCAGGACGTACAGGCCCAGGCCTGGGACTATCCGCGCACATTCTTCGAAACGCGCATCCACGTTCCGACGCAAGCGGGGGCCGACTCGCGTCAGCTCGCTGCAGCTGCGGATCTGATCTCGCGCGCGAAGCAGCCACTCATCATTGCGGGCGGTGGTATTCACTACGGCGACGCATTCGATGCGTTGGCGCAATTCGCGACACGCCATGGGATTCCCGTCGCCGAGACGCAAGCCGGTAAGGGCGCCCTGCCCTGGGATCATCCACTGAACCTGGGCTCGATCGGCGTGACCGGATCGGCCGCAGCAAACGACATTGCCGCGCAGGCGGATGTGATCATCGCAGCCGGCACGCGACTGCAGGACTTCACCACCGCTTCGCACACTCTATTCCAGAATCCGCAGCGACGCTTCGTCTCGATCAATGTTTGTCGACACGATGTCGTCAAGAGCGGTGCGATCGCAGTACAGGGCGATGCCGCACGGTCGCTCTCCGAAATAGATGCGCTGCTCGGCGAGCCGCGCGCACGCGCTGACTTCGCAAAGCGCATCAAGTCGCTTCGCACGACATCGCACGAAGCAGTAGACGCGGCAACGAAAGACGTCGGCGCGCAGCTGCCGACGGACGCACAAGTGCTGGGCGCAGTGAACCGCACGATCGGCACCAACGGTACGGTCGTCTGCGCAGCCGGCGGCCTGCCCGGCGAGCTGCACAAGTTGTGGCGCGCGCAGGATCGCGATGCTTATCACCTCGAATACGGCTACTCGTGCATGGGCTACGAGATCGCTGGCGGACTCGGCGTCAAGCTGGCACGCCCGGATCGCAACGTGGTCGTGATGGTGGGCGATGGCAGCTACCTGATGATGAACTCCGAGCTGGCCACATCAGTCGCGATGGGCCTGAAGCTGACGATCGTGTTGCTCGACAACCGCGGCTTCGGTTGCATCAACCGCCTGCAGGGCTCGTGCGGCGGCGAGGCGTTCAACAACCTGCTCGACGACCGGGCACCCGACATCGACTTCGCGGCGCATGCCCGCTCGCTCGGCGCGCACGCGCAGAAAGTGACCGGCATCCAGGAGCTGGAAGCAGCACTGAACGCGGCTCGTAGCATCGAGCGCACCGTAGTGCTGGTAATCGACACCGATCCGCAGCAGAGCACCGCCGCCGGCGGAGCATGGTGGGACGTGGCGGTCCCCGAAGTGTCCGCGCGCGCGAACGTGACCGCAGCTTACGAAACCTATCGCGCGAAGCTCGCAGAGACGAAGAAGGATCCATGAAGGTTCGCCTGGGCATCAATCCGCTGACGTGGAGCAACGACGACCTGCCGTCTCTCGGCGCTGAGAACAGCCTGGAGACGTGTCTGACCGAGGCACGCGCCGCCGGTTACGAAGGCGTCGAGCTCGGCAACAAGTTCCCGAGACAAGCCGCGACGCTGCGCCCCATTCTGCAATCGCACGACCTCGACCTCGTGTCGGGCTGGTACAGCGGACGGCTGTTGGAACGAGATGCCGACGCTGAATGGGCCGCGATGCGCGCGCATTTCGAGTTGTTACACGCGCTCGGCTGCAAGGTAATGGTGTTCGCGGAAGTGAGTCGCTGTACGCACGGCGATCAGCTGGCGCCCATTTCGCAGCGTCCACATTTGCCGCAAGGTGAATGGCAGCGCTTCGGATCGCGCCTTACGCAGCTGGCTGAGCGCATGCAACGCGAGGGGCTGCGGATGGCCTATCACCATCACATGGGCACGGTCGTTCAATCGGCGCAAGACATCGATCAGCTCATGGCCAGCACCGGCGATGCAGTTGGACTGCTATTGGACACCGGTCATCTGACGTACGCAGGCGACGATCCCGCGCAAGCGGCCTCGCGCTATGCGCGACGCATCGTCCACGTGCATTGCAAGGATGTGCGCCGCGAGGTTCTCGAACGCTGCCGCAATCGTGACACCAGCTTTCTCAACGCGGTGCTGGAAGGCGTGTTCACGGTCCCGGGCGACGGCATGGTCGACTACCGCAGTGTGCTGGAGCCGATTGCACGCAGCGGCTACAAGGGTTGGCTCGTCGTCGAAGCCGAGCAGGATCCCGCTGTAGCGCCGCCGCTCCAGTACGCGAAGCTCGGCTTCCAGAATCTGTCGGCGCTCACTCGAGCGCTTTCATGACGTCCTGCCACGACAGGTATTTGAAGTTCTGGCGCTGCGCCGGCATCAGGTTGCGGCCATCCTGCACGACCAGCAGGCCGGCCGGATAGTCCGAGCCGAGCGGCGCGCCCACGACGTCGAGGCCGTCGGTCTCCGACGAGCCGTCGATCCCGAGTCCCTGGTTCGCCACAACGTGGAATTCGCCGACGAACGCGTGCGGCGCCTCGCGTCGATACACGACGTAATCGTCCTCGCCCTGGTTGGAAGCGATGACGAACCCCTGGCCGTTGTCGCCGTAGTAGATGGCAACGCCTTCTACGTCCGCCTTCAGGTTGCCGCCTTCCGTCTTGTCGATCGCCGTGCGGCTCTCGCCGCCGTTCGGCTCCGCGGAATACACCCAGAGGGCGACGTCTTCCTCGGCGATGTAGAGCTGGCCGAGCTCGTCGTCCGCAGCACAGCCTTCCGCTTGCGAGCCGACCGCGATCTCGCGCACCAGCTCGATGGCCGCCTTGCCATTGCGATCGAGCAGGCGCCACTGACGATACTTGCCGTCGACGCTGTCGTTGGCGATCACGAAATACTCGCCCGACTTGGCGCTGTGATACATGCACAGGCCGTAGGGATCGCTCATGCCCGTCTCGAGCGTGCCATCCGCGATCGAAGCCAGACGGCGCGTCGCAGGATCGAAACGATAGAGGCTGATCGAACGCGTCGTGCGATTGGTCGCGGCGACGACGGTCGTGGGCTTGCCAGCGAGCATGAAACCATCGCGCAGATCGACGTTGTTCATGCGGCCGTCCGCGACGACCTGCAGGCGCTTGCCCTTGAGGTCGTAGACGTTGAGGCCGAGCTTCTTGTCGGTGCCGATCACGACGCTGCGCGATGCATCGTGACGGTCGACCCAGATTGCGGGATCGTCGGCCGCATCGCCGTAGCTGTCGGCCGGATCGGTTTCCACCTTCGGCTGGACCGTGCGCGCCGCCCGGCGTACCGCAGGCGGCGCTGACGACTCACCCTTCGCGAGCGACAGCGCCTGCGCGACGTCGTTCCAGGCTACGATCTTGTAATTGCCGGCGTCTTCGTCGGCGACGATCAGGGCGCCTTGCGGGAAGTCGCTACCGAGCGGATCGGCCGCAGCGAGCAGCCCTTCGGCATCGCCGACGTCGAGATCCTTGCCCTTGACGCTGAAGGTGCCGGCACGCTTGCCGTCGAGATCGTACACGTTGAATGCACCGGCGCCCGCATCCGCGGCGATCAGATACGCGCTCTGCTGCTGGCCTCGATACAGCGCGAGACCCTTGACTTCCTCGTGCAACGTGCCGCGCGGCTCGAGCAAATCTACCGGCGTACGCGCCGCATCGGATTCGGGCTCGGCTGCGATACGCCAGATACCGACGCTCTCTTCGCTGAAGTAGACCGCGGCAGACTCGTCGTCGGCCACGCAATGCGAAACGCCTTTGCCCGCGGCAATGCGCCGCACGAGCTGTCCGCGCGCTTTGCCGTCTTGCAGGAACAGCTCCCATTGCTCGAGCTGCCCTTGATCGGTGGCAACGAATGCATACAGCTTGTGGGTGAGAGCACTGCGAAACGTGCATAGACCAGTGATCGCATCGTCGATCTCGATCGGGGCGACCGTGAGTTCGGCGATGCGTCGAGCCGGCGCATCGAGCGCATACACGCGCACCGCGCCTAGACGTTGATCGCTGGCGATCACCAGATCCACCGCCGCAGCGCCGCTCGGAAAGTTCTGCCTGATATCGATGAACCCTGCTTCCACAGTTTCGAAGCGTGCCGCGCGCCCACCGCTGAGCTCGTCGATTTCCAGCCCGCCCTCGCCGCCTGACACCAGCAGCAGGCTCTTGCTGGGTTCCTGCGTGTCGAGCCAGATCGCCGCATCGAGTGCGGCGTGCCTGAACGTCTGCTCCGTGGCCAGCTTCGCAGCAATCGCCGCCGGTGCAGCGCCCGGCGCCTGGTCCGAATCGCCAGGCGCTTCGCTGCATGCCGCCAGGACCGCCGCGCTCGTGATCATGACGAGCCTGAGATAACGCATCGCTCGAACCTCGTGAACGGCCCCACAGGGTGCCTGGAAAAAATATTCCATTGTTGTATTATATTGGAACTCTGATTTCAACCGCCGGCTCCGATACCCCTATATATGTGTTGCTTCCTGACAGCGAGATGACGGTGCGACGGACATGAATTCGCTGCTGCGTTATTTCGCGACCGGTCCCGACCAGCCGCAGCTCGCGGACGCGGGAACGATCGACACACTGTACCGGCGGCATCGGTTGCGCGTCATGCTGGCGATCACGCTCGGCTATGGAGTCATCTACACCTGCCGGCTCGCTCTCGGCGTCGTCAAGAAGCCGCTGATCGACGCCGGCATCTTCGGTCCGGCCGATCTCGGACTCATCGGCTCCGCGCTCTTCTACACGTACGCGATCGGCAAGCTGACCAACGGCTTTCTCGCCGATCACGCCAACATGAAGAAATTTCTGGCCGCCGGCTTTCTGCTGAGCGCGCTCTGCAATGTCGGCATGGGATTCTCGACCGTCGTGTGGCTGTCCGCGCTGCTGTGGGGACTGAACGGCTGGTTCCAGAGCCTCGGCGCGCCGGGTGGCGTCGTGGCGATGACTGCATGGTTCAGCAATCGCGAGCGCGGCCGTTACTACGGCATCTGGAGCACGGCGCATTCGATCGGCGAAGGGCTGACTTTCATCGGCGTCGGCACGGTCGTCGCCGTAATGGGCTGGCGCTGGGGATTCTGGGCGCCGGCGCTCGCAGGCGTCGCGACAGCATTCCTGGCTTACATGCTGCTGCAGGATCGGCCTCGCACGCTCGGACTCCCCGCCGTCGCCGATTGGCGCAACGATCACTATGCTGTCACGCCCCGCAACGACGGCAGCGTCTTTCGCACGCAGCTATCCATTCTGAAGATCCCGGCGATCTGGGTGCTGGCGCTGTCGAGCGCAACGATCTACGTGACGCGCTATGCCATCAATTCGTGGGGAGTGCTGTATCTCCAGGAGGCGCGCGGCTACTCGCTGCCGATGGCCGGCACGTTGCTCATGGTCAGCACGATCGCGGGCATGGTCGGAGCTGTTGCGTACGGCTTCATCTCCGACAAAGCCTTCAACGCTCGCAGGCCGCCGGTCAACCTGCTGTTCGCGCTGCTCGAGCTCGCGGGCCTGCTGCTGATCTTCTTCGGGCCGACCACCCTGCCCTCGCTCGTCATCGGCATGATCCTGTTCGGCGTCGGACTGACCGGGCTGGTGACCGCGCTCGGCGGACTCTTCGCCGTCGACATCTGCCCGAAGCGCGTCGCCGGCGCGGCGATGGGCCTGATCGGCATCTTCAGCTACATCGGCGCTGCCGTTCAAGAGAACATCAGCGGCCAACTGATCGAGCGCGGCATGACCGTCGCGAATGGCGTCCGCACTTACGACTTCAGCACCGTGATCTGGTTCTGGGTCGGCGCTTCGTTCGTTTCAATGTTGCTCGCAGCCAGCCTCTGGCGCGTCAAGCTGCGGGACTGAGGAGGATCGCTTGGCATCTCGATTCGATTTCGTCGCCGTCGGCGCCTATACCAAGGACACAATCGTGACTCGCGCGGGCACGCGCTACGTCGACGGCGGCGGCTACAGCTACTCCGCGCACGCGGCCCGCCTCGCGGACATCCGCGTCGGCGCGGTCACGCGGCTCGCGGCAACGGACCGCAAGTCGACGGATCTGCTGCGTAGCGTAGGTGTCGAAGTCATCGTTCGCGAATCCGCGCACTCGACGCTGATGCGCCTGGAGTACCCGACCGACAATGTCGACGAGCGCATCCTCACCGTCGCGGAGGTGGCCGATCCGTTCGAGCCGGCCGACCTCGACTCGGTCAGCGCCAAGGCGATCCTGATCAGCCCGTCCATCCGCGGCGAAGTCTCACTCGCCGTCGCCGAAGCTGCCCGCGCCAAAGCCGAGCGCCTCGGTCTGGACGTGCAGGGTTTCGTGCGCATCCGCACCTCGCAGGGTCGGCTCGCGTACCAGGCGTGGCCGGAAATGAAACAGGTGCTCGCACTGGTCGACGTGCTCAAGTCGGACGCCGTGGAAGGCGAATTCCTCACCGGCGAAACCGACCTGCATGCGATCGCGCGCAAGCTCGCCAGCTATGGGCCGAAGGAGATCGTGCTCACCCACAAGGACGGGCTGCTCGTCCTCGCCAACGGCAACGCCTACGAGCAGCCGTTCCGCCCCTTCGAGCTGCGTGGGCGCAGCGGCCGCGGCGATACGTGCGTGGGCTCCTATCTCTCGCGCCGCCTGAGTGCCGAGCCTGCCGATGCAACGCGTTGGGCTGCGGCGCTGACGAGCCTGAAGCTCGAAGCGGAAGGTCCGATCCGCCGCAGCCGTGCGGACGTGGAAGCGGCAATCCGCAATCGCTATCCGTGACCGATAGAGAGTCGACAGTAATGCGTTATTTCCGAGTTCTCTGCTCCGCGCTTGCGGTCTGCGCCATTGCGCTGACAGTCGCATGCACCGCGCTGCCGCGTGCTCCCAAGCCAGTGACGTTGCTGGTGTTCGGCGACGGCGGCTACCACTACGACCATCTGGAAAAGAAGGCGTACGAAAAGGTCGTCACCGAAGATCAGTTCATGGCGAAGGAACGCAAGGACTGGGTCGAAGAGCGGCGTCCGATCGCGGAGTTCGACCATCCGCCGATGTACCGGCTGCCTGGCAACGGCAGCGTGATCCCCGCGACGGGACAGATGCCGGTGTCGAAAGCGATGCAGAGCTACTGCGGACAGCGCAGCTGCGATTTCGCCGTAATGCTCGGTGACAACATCTATCCGGACGGCGCAATGGCGAACGCCGACGACGCCAGGCGCTTTCGCGATCTGTTCACGATTCCGTACGGCGCGCTCGGCGCGGGCCGCAAGGACTTCAGGATTTACGGCGTGCTCGGCAATCACGACTGGCATACCTCGCGGGCCGGCGCGCTCGCACAGGTGCGCTTCCTGGAGAACGCACCCCCTTTCTTCATGAACGGCCTGTTCTATCGCGTCGTGCCCGAGGGGTCGCAAGGCGAGGTGGAGATCTTCGCGCTCGACACCGAAGTCCTGCTCGCCGGCACGGCGGTGCGTGAAGCGGTGCTCGCAGAAGATGCAAGCGAAGTGGAGACGGAGGAGCTCGAACATCTGGAACCGTGGGCAACACCGCAAAGTGACGCCGAACGCAACATGGTGGAGTGGCTCGAGGCCTCGCTCGCAAGCTCCAAGGCACGGTGGAAGATCGTCATCGGTCACCATCCCCTGTGGTCGACGGCCGGCAGCAAGTTTCAACAGGCGAAGTCGCTGCGGCGCTTGATCCTGCCGGCTCTGTGCCGCTATGCCGACATGTATCTCGCCGGCCACGAGCACACGCTGGAAGTTCACACCGACAACTGTGCTGAAGCGCTGCCAGGATCGGACGTGACACCGCTGCCGCAAGTCGTATCGGGCAGCGCCTCGAAGATGCGGCCCACCAACAGCGCATTTATTCGCCAGCAGCTGAAGGCCCACCCGGAGCTGCATACGTTCTTTGCGCGCGGACTGACCTGGGGCTTCGCACATCTGACGTTCGAAGGCGACCAGGTTACTGTGAAAATGATCGAGACGCCGCGCGATGGCTCGGGCACGACGCAGGTCAGCTACGAACACTCCTTCTCTCGCCGCAGCCACTCGGCACCGGAGAGCACTCCATGAGCACGGCCGCGAGCAACGTCGAGCGCGTCACGCTCGGACACTTCATCGGTGGCCGCCGATTGCCTGGCAGTTCGGACCGCAGCGGGCCAGTCTATGACCCTGCGACTGGGCAGATAACACGGCACGTCAGCTTGGCGACAGCTGATGAAACGCGTAACGCAATTCGTGCTGCACAATCTGCATTGCCCACATGGGCCGCCACTGCACCCCTGCAGCGCGCACGGGTCATGTTTCGCTTCAAGGCACTGCTCGACGCACACGCCGACGAACTCGCGAGCATCATTACGGGAGAGCACGGCAAGGTGTTGTCCGACGCGCGCGGCGAAGTGCAGCGAGGCACGGAAGTCGTGGAATTCGCGTGCGGCATCCCGCATTTGCTCAAGGGAGAGTTCTCCGACAGCGTGGGCACCGGCATCGACAGCTGGTCGCTACGCCAGCCGGTCGGCGTCTGCGCCGGCATCACGCCATTCAACTTTCCCGCGATGGTGCCGATGTGGATGTTCCCGCTCGCAATCGCTTGCGGCAACACGTTCGTGCTGAAGCCGTCCGAGCGCGATCCTTCCTGTGCCTTGCGTCTCGCGGAGCTGCTGGCGGAGGCCGGACTGCCGCCCGGTGTGTTCAACGTCGTCAATGGCGACCGCGAAGCGGTCGAATCACTGCTGACAGATCCAAGCGTTGCGGCCGTCAGCTTCGTCGGCTCTACACCGGTTGCACAGTACATTTACGCAACGGCCTCGAAGCACGGCAAGCGCGTCCAGGCGCTCGGCGGCGCGAAGAATCACATGGTTGTGATGCCCGACGCCGATCCGCAGCTCGCGGCGCAGGCGCTGATGGGCTCGGCCTATGGTTCGGCCGGCGAACGTTGCATGGCGATCTCGATCGCGGTCGCGGTCGGCGACGCAGCCGACAAGCTGATTGCGACGCTGCGTCCCATGATCGACGCGCTGCGTATTGGCGCGGGAACACGCGAAGGCGTCGAGATGGGACCGCTCGTCACGCGCGAGCATCTCGACCGCGTGCGCGCGTACGTCGATCTCGGCGTGCGCGAGGGCGCGACGCTGGTCGTCGACGGACGTCAGCACGCCGCGACGCGGCGCGAGCCGGGTTTCTATCTGGGCGCTTCGCTGTTCGACCGCGTCCGGCCCGACATGAGGATTTACCAGGAAGAGATCTTCGGCCCAGTGCTCGGGATCGTGCGTGTGCCGGACCTCGACGCCGCACTGGAAATCGTCAACGCGCACGAGTTCGGCAACGGCACGGCGATTTTCACGAGCGACGGGCTCAGCGCTCGCAAGTACGCACAGTCGGTCCAGGCGGGCATGGTCGGAGTCAACGTACCCATTCCGGTGCCGATGGCGTTCCATAGTTTCGGCGGCTGGAAACGCTCGCTGTTCGGCGACCTGCACGTGCACGGGCCGGACGGCGTGCGTTTCTACACCCGCCTCAAGACGGTCACAGCGCGCTGGCCGCGCGGTGCGCGCGGCGGATCCGAGTTCGCAATGCCGACGATGAAGTAGTCACGCACCAACGCTCGCCGTCGCGCTTCTGTTGGCCCGAAGCTCATCGTAGAAGGGCTGCAATGCATGCCTCTCGGGTACTCCAAACATCATCAGCCGACAGGCCGCGCGCGTGCGCCCAACGATCCAAGAACTCCCGATGCAGAGAATTCTTCAGGCTCGGTAACTCGCCAGGCAAAGCGAAGCGCTCCAGGAGCAACGAGTCGAACGGTGAAGTTGCACCAGCAGGCAACCCCGTAAAATCGAGTCTCTCACCGTGCACCGTGAGATAGCAGTGCGCCTCTGGGATGAAGGGCAAGGAAGCGCTCAGCACACCAGCAACATCCGGTGTATTCCGTTCGGACATTTCGTAGATTCCAATGGTCAGCTGAACCTCGAGTCGACCTGATTCGTGGGCGACCAGGGCGAGCAATCGATGCTTGCTGCTGCAAGTACCGCAGCGTTCCCGTAGTACAGCAGCGGCGTCCCGACTCTCCACCCTGCGATAGGGCAAGGCGCGGACATGTTCGGCGAGCTCACCGAAGCGGGCGAAGCCGAACTGCTTCACTTCGCTGCAAAGCGCAGAGTCACCGATGTCAAAATCCAATGGATGCTTCATTGCAGGCGATTGTTGAGCTTCCTCACAGCAAGCCGATGCTTGGCAAGAACGGATTCATCGGATCACAGCTCCGGATGAGAGTGAGTTTTCCGCAGAATAGTCGGCGAACGAGCCACTCGGACCAGGGTTCGATGGGCTGATCGAGTGCATCCAGCTCCGTTTCCGAGAAATAACCCGCCGCATCCGTTTCTTTTTCGTCGGCCTGAGGATCGCCGTGAATGTGCTCGCACTGGTACACCAGAGCCAGCCACCCTTGCCAGGGCGGCGGCAACTCCTGCACACCGAGCAACCCTTCAACCCGTGCGACCACTCGGCCTTCCTCGAGAGTTTCGCGCAAAGCCGCTTTCGCAGCTGACTCGCCCTGATCGATGCGGCCCCAGGGGATCGTCCATTGGCCTGCAAGCGGATGCCCTGCGGCTTGACGAACGAGCAGCACTCTCTCTCCCCTCCTCACCACGGCGCCCACGCATACCACTGTGTCCGGCATCTATCTGGTCTCCATATCTCGAAACACCCGCAGATCGATGGCCGCTGCCATGGCCTTGTACCCTGCATCATTCGGATGCAGGTGATCGCCGCTGTCGTACGCCGGCGCGAGATGATCCGGACGCGCAGGGTCGCGCATGAGCTGCTCGAAGTCGACAACGGCATCGAATGCACCAGAGTTGCGGATCCACGCATTCAGTTCCTGCCGCTTGGCTCGAGCTTCTGGTGTTTGAACGAATGGCTTCTGGACGCCTGCTTTCGGCAACACGGTGGCACCGTAGACCTTGACGCCCGCGGCGTGAGCGCGCGCGATGAGTTGCTGCATGCCCGCGATGATTTGCTGCGCCGATACCTTGTCCTTCTGCGTATCGAGCATATCAGCGGCGCTGATGTCGTTGCTCCCCGATAGCAACAGGATCCAACGCACGCCCGGCTTGCTCAAGGCGTCGCGTTCGAAGCGCGACAGCATGCTCGGTCCGATGAAGGGCTCCGATGCGTCGTTCAAGAGCCGATTGCCAGCGATACCTGAGTTGACCACAGCAATCGATGCGAGCGCCGGGTCAGCCTGCAGGCGTTCGGCCAGCGCATCCGGCCAGCGCCGGTTGCGATCGCGCGCCGAACCGACACCATCGGTGATCGAGTCGCCGATCACCACGATAGTGCGTGCGTCAGCAGCGGCCGCGACCTCCACATCGGTGAGAAAGTATCGACTCGTATCGGTCTCGCTTGCCGCCAGCTTCGTGGCGGCAGTGACGTCACCCTTCGCGATGTAGGCGGTCTGCATTCCAACGCCGTGCAGAGTCGACGCCTTGCTGCTGTCGACCACGTACATGCTGATCGCAAGCTGCTCCAATGCAGCGACGGGGAACGCGACAGGGTCACTCAGAACGTCGGCGCCTCGCGCAATGGTAACGGTCGGTTTGCTGCCGAACGTGACTGCTCGATCCGTTCCGGCTCGGATCGCCGATTCGCCCGCGTCCTTCGCGACACGCACCGGGCCGATCGTTACCGGCCCCGTTCCGAACAGATTCGACAGACGCAGGCGCACGCTCGATCCGCCGATGCTCGGACGGACGATCTGACGAATCGTTGTTGCCGGCACAGCTGGACCTTCCTGATCAGGAGCCGCAGACCACGCGCTGGCCCAACGATGCGCGTTTCGGCGCAGCTTCACTCCCTCGGCAAGGTCAGCCAGCCGGCCGCTGCGGCCGTGGACGCCGACGATATCCAGGACGTCCAGACGATGGTCGGCAATCAGCCGGGACAACTCCTCGCCGCCTTCGAATGTCGCCGGGATCGCACCTGCTTCGGGCAGATAGAAGAGATCGCCCTGAAAGACAGTGTGCGAGGCTGGCGCATACGAGACGAGCATTTCCGCTGCGTGACTGCTGACGAGCGGATAGAGGACAACCGTCGCGCCGCCAAGATCGAGCGTGCGCGACGCCGATACCTCCTCGATCGCCGAGTCGGGCAGGCTCGCAAATTGCCTGCGTACCGCGATGCCTCCACCCTTGCCGACGAGCACCGTTGTGCCCGCCTTGAGATAAGCCGGCAGCCCGGCGATGTGATCGGAATGCGTGTGCGAAGCTACGACATGCGCGATGCGGCGGCCCGGCGCCGTCTTCTCGATGACAGCGCGGACCTTCTCGGCTTCCTCGGGACTGATCGGCGCGTCAAATATCGCCACCGCATCTGTGCCGACGACGAAGCCCGTGTGATAGCCCGACGGCGATCCGTCGACACGGTACGCGCCGTGACCGAGCGCCGTCGCGCGCAACGGACCACGCTCGGCTCTCTCCACGTAGCCCGCCGGCAGATCAAACGCGCGCGCATCGATATTCGTCGCGGCCATCGACGCGCGTTCCCAGCTGTACCGCAGGCGGGTGCCTCTGTGAACCGAAATGCGCTGCGGTTGCAACACGCCGCCCGTCTGCCGATAGTCTTCATAGACGTAGCGCTTGTTGCCGGCTGTCGCGGTTTTCACGAGCTTCGTTGTCGAGTCGATGGCGATGACGGACATCCGGCCCGCCCGATCTCGAAAGGTCACGCGCACTTCACCGCTCGAGTCATCGACTTCCAGTTGCGGTGTACGCGTGCGGGCCTCGGCCAGCAGCAGACCCGGCGCCAGAAGGAGCAGATCGCTGAACTCCTCGGCACGGGTCGGTGCCTGGGACCGGTCGATTTCGTCGCCATCGCGCCAACGCATGAGGTCGACAGAGCCCCAAGCGGTTGGCGAGCCGACGGTCAGGTAGTGGAAGCGAATCGTACCGGGGAACACCGTATCGCTTTCGAGGCGATAGCGGCCGTCTCGAACGAGCACCACGCTCTGCCGTTCAGGCACCTCGGCGACGGGGAGCTCCGGCCGACTCGCCTGATCCCACGCGTGGTACACGCCTTGCATCGTTAGCTGAACGGCTGGTGCACTCGTGGCGGGTGCGAGCGCGCGCTCGCTCGCTTGGAAGGTGGCTCGTGCGTCGAGAGCCGCCGCGGGCTTGTCTCCAATGAAAGTCAGACACAACAACGCAAACACAAACACGACACGTCGCAGGGTGATCATTGACCAAGGATTCCTGAATCGAGGGGGTCCGTGGAATGTAGGTCGCCGCGATCCGAGAGTCCTGATTCGGGGCCTGAACTTCCCTGAATACTTCTGAATCACTCCGTCGGAGTCGCACGCGGGTCGTCGCCTCGCAAGAGAACCAAGACACCCTTGCGGGTAGAGACCTGCTCGTGCCACGAGCCGGCGGCGGCGATGTGAACGTCGCCAGCCGCGAGCTTGTGCGTGCCGATCTCAACTTCTCCTTCGAGCACGATGCATTCCTCTTCGCGCTCATGGAGGTGCGCCGGAATGATGCCGCCCGGCCGCATGCGCAGCAGGCTCGTGTACATGCCCGACGCTTCGTCCCGGCGCAGCTCGCGCACTTCCACGAACGGCCGAATCTCAATCCACTCGCCCTCATGGGCACGTAGCGTGCGCGTGCCCTCGGGCGTCTCGGCGCGCGCGCGTTCCAGAATTCGACGGCGCAGCCGCCCCCGCTGCTCAGCACTGAGCTCTGCTGGCCGCACGGCAGAAGCGAGCGCCTCCAGGATCGATGAGCAACTCACATGGCCTCCAGTGATTCGCGCAGCTGGGTCAACGCACGACGTACATGACTTTTGACAGTGCCGAGCGGCAAGCGCATTGCGTGGGCGATTTCCTGATGCGACATGCCGTGCAGGAACGCCAGCGAAACGAGCTGGCGGCGCTCCGGCGTGAGCTGTGCGAGGGCTGCGTGCACGCTAGTACGTTGTTGCATGAGGGAAAGAATGTCGTAAGGTTGATCGGCGCTGCCGCCTGCGACTTCTCTCGACGCAACGACACCAAGGGCGTTGGCATTGGCGCGGCGTTGACGACACCGGTCGAGTGCACGGCTGCGACAGAGCATCAGTAGCCAGCCGAGCGCGTTGCCGCGGCTCGCGTCGAAGCGCGCGGCGTTCGCCCACGCGTAGGCGTACGTTTCGCAGACGATCTCCTCGGCCTCCTCGGGACTGCGCAGAATCGCGGACGCAAGCGCATAGAGCTTGCCCACCGTCGCGTCGTACAGCTCCTTGAGCGCACGCTCCTGGCCGATGCGCATCCGCTCAACCAGTATCGCGAGGGTGCGTACGAGCGCAGCCTCGGACTGCGCGATCTCGTTCACTGCAGCCTGCACGGCCTTGGCTAGCCCAGGGGCGCAATCGGCTGCGATAGTCGGGGCATTCCATGTTGATGGTGACACTACCTCTCCCAGAAGTTTGGCTGCCAGCCCGGAACGGACTAGCTGCTCCAGCGTCGCTACGGACGCTAGCTGGCTCCTGGATGCGCGGGACGTGAGCGCAATGCGCTATTGCGATAGCCGTAGCCGAAATAGATCAGAAGACCGACGATGATCCAGGCTGTCATCCAGCGCCAGTTGTCCTCGAAGACGCGCATGAACAACCAGAGGCAGGTCGCGGCACCCAGAACGCAGACGACAGGCGCCATCGGGACACGGAAGGCGCGCGGCAAGTCGGGCCTGGTCTGGCGTAGCACCAGTACTCCGACGCACACGGTCGCGAACGCGAGCAGCGCTCCCATTGCCACCAAGTCGCCTAGCACACCGATGGGCAAGAGACCAGCAAGCGCGCAGCTGACGACCCCGGCAAAGATGGTGCTGACATGGGGAGTGCCGTGTCGTTCATGCACGCGACCGAACATGCGGCCGAGCAGACCGTCTTGCGACATGGCGTAGAAGATCCGCGGCTGGGCGATGAGCAGCACGATGATGCCGGAGCTCAGGCCCGCAACCGCGGCAATCTCGACCAGCGCCTTCAACCAGAGCAGAACGGGATAGGCTTCGAGCGCGGTCGCCACGGGCCTGGGCGTACCCAAGAGCGTGTAAGGCACCATGCCTGTGAGCACGCCTGCAACGATGACGTACAGCAGCGCGCTGACTGCGAGTGATCCGAGAATGCCGACCGGAACGTCGCGTTGTGGATTCTTGGTTTCCTGTGCAGCGGTAGAGATCGCATCGAAGCCGAGATAGGCATAGAAGACGATGGATGCGCCGCGCACGACCCCATCCCAGCCGAAGCGACCCGGTCCTTCCGACGCCGGGACGTACGGCTGCCAGTTTCCAAAGTCGACGAACTGCAAGCTGAAGGCGATGAACAGCAGGATGACCGTCACCTTGATCGCCACGATGATCGAATTGACGAAAGCAGAGCTCGAGATACCGCGATAGCACAGTACGGTGATCGCGGCGACGATCGCTATCGCCGGAAGGTTGAGGATGGATCCGGTGGCAACGAGCCTGCCTTCCACCACGTCGAGCGGCGCCGCAGCGAGCACGGCAGGTAGCGCGATCTCAGCGCCGACCATGTCGCCAATCGACCGCAGCAGACCGTCGAAGTATGCGGACCACCCCACAGCGATCGAGGCAGCGGCGAGCAGGTATTCGAGCACCAGCATCCAGCCGATCAACCAGGCGGTGAATTCACCGAGGGTCGCATACGCGTACGAGTAGGCGCTGCCCGCAACTGGCAGCATCGCGGCGAACTCGGCATAGCAGAGCGCGGCGAAGCCGGCTGCAATGCCAGCCAGAACAAAGCTGAGCGTGATTGCGGGGCCGGCATGATTCGCAGCGGCCTGGCCCGTGAGCACGAAGATGCCCGCTCCGATCACAGCGCCGATGCCGAGCAGCAGCAGATGTCTCGCAGTCAGAACGCGCTTGAGCCGCGCACCGCCTTGCAGCGAGCGATCTGCATGAGCGATCGGGGAGAACGGCTTGGTGATGAACAGATTCATGCGATTTGCACTCGCTCGACAGGTCGCAGCAGCATGTCGGCGGTGCGAATGAGCGGGCAATGTGCATTTGGTAACGGTTGGAGCGAAGTGAATCCGCTGCATGGCAAGCGACGTAGCCTGTCAGCACGGAGAATTTCGTTGATGAGCGCAAGCTACCCGGACTCGACACTTCGCGTATTGATCGTCGAAGACCATCCACTGATGGCGGCCGCTACGGCTGACGTGCTGCGTTCGCAATATCCCGGCATCAGTCTTGTCGTCGCCGACTCGGCGACGACTGCTGTCGAGCAGGCGGCATCGGACGACTGGCTGCGGATCTTCGTCGACCTGTGCGTGCCGGGCGCTTGTGGGCTGTCTCTGCTGCACGCGTTCAAGGAGCTCGGCGTCGTGCGTCGCTGCTGCGTCGTCACGGCAACCCGCGACGATCGCTTCGTCGCCGAGGCCAGGCGCATCGGAGTGCTTGGCTACATCCCGAAGAGCTCCACGGTCGCAGAGTTTTCCCGATCCGTGCACGACATCATGCGCGGCGTGCCGGTTTTTCCAACGGCGTTCGCCGCCTCGGAACTTCGGGTTCCGCAACTCACCTCGCGCCAACTCGCGGTCCTGCAACTACTGCACAAAGGACTCTCATCGAAACAGATCGCGCACGAGCTGGCGATTGCCGAGGGCACGGCAAAGAATCATACGTTCGCGCTATTGCGTGCACTGAGTGCGACCAATCGCGCACACGCCGTGGCTCGCGGATTGGAGCTGAGATTGGTCGGACCTGCGGCGGACTGCGAGTGAGCCCATGCGAGTCCCCGCGCGCCAAGGCGCGCGCGGGGGACTCGATCCTAACGGAACTGCTTCGTGAGCCCGAGCTTGAACGCACGACCCGCGGGGTTGCCGATGAACGGATCGTAGTTGTAGTCGGACAACCGCACCGCCGGCGGATCGCGATCGGCGAGGTTGAACACTGCACCCGTCAGCGTCAGCTCCGCCGGCAGACGCAGTCGATACACGAGGTCGGTCGTGAAGTACGAGCCGATCTCGTAGCGCGACCCGTCAACGTTGCGCGCCGCGTCGCGCAGATCCGTCACGCCGTCGACGTAGTGACCCGTCGCTCGCAACGTGTGGCTGCCGGACGAATACTCCGCGAACAGCGAGCCCCGCAGCTCAGGCAGGGGCTGAGCGAACCCGGCGCGTGTGCCGATGAAGTCGCGGCCGCCGGCAGTCGGAATCAAGATGCCTTCGATGAAGAACGGATCGCGCTTGTACTCCAGGTTGTACGTGGCATCGAGCCCGAATGCCAGGGTGCCGCGCAGTACGTTCGACCAACGGTAGGCGGCGCTGACGTCGATGCCTTTCACCTCTTCATCC
>Ga0209382_10003484_pt1 | contig 21802 bp, 22 predicted proteins | sample SoiMetdeltSBSDD5_FD_187599 | JGI IMG/M metagenome (GOLD analysis project Ga0209382, IMG submission 187599) | Bulk soil microbial communities from a Populus tree surrounding site in Tennessee, USA - Soil MetaG P. deltoides SBSDD5 (SPAdes) (version 2) | ecosystem: Environmental > Terrestrial >...
GGAGCTGAACAGCGTCGTGCCGCAGCCGGCGCACGCGTAGACCGCGGGCTCGTGCGAGTCCCAGTACGCGCCGGTGAAGGCCCGCTCGGTGCCCTTCTGCCGGAGCACGCGGAACTGCTCGGGCGTGAGCTGCTTTCGCCACTCCTCCTCCGTCCGCACCACCTCACGACGATCGGCCACGGCTTCCTCCTCCTCTTCACTCCGCGGGGACGATGGATACGGAGGATGGCACGCCTCGGTTTCACCCGGGGTGGCAGAAATGCCTACCCATCCGCCCAGCCCGCTGATTGCAACAAGACGGGCGTCGTCCTGTCGAGATCAAGGGCCACCACTGAGGGCGCGGTATGAGTGACATGAGCGGCAACGGTTACAGTCACAGTTACAGTTACGGTGGGAGTGGCGGCGGCGGTGGCGGAATCGCGGTGGCCCGCACCAGCGGGAACGCCGCCCTCCGCCTCCACGAGAACGGCGTCCCCGCGAGCGCGCCCTCCATCGATGCGCGCGAGCGGGTGCGCACGCTGATCGTGGACGACTCGCAGGCGGCGCGGGACGGCGTCCGGCACCTGCTCTCGCACGACACCGAGGTGGAGGTGATCGGCGAGGTGGCCGGCGGCCCGGAGGCGCTGGCCTTCATCCGCCGCGAACGCCCGGACCTGGTGCTGCTCGACGCGCAGATGCCGCAGATGAGCGGGCTGGAGGTGGCGGCCAGGCTGGCGCGCGAGAACCTGCCCGCGGTGGTGTTCATCACCTCCTACGACCGGGCGACGCTGGACGCCTTCCGGAGCCACGGCCTGGAGTACCTGCTCAAGCCGTTCGCGGACGACCGCTTCCTGGACACCGTCCGCCGCGCCAAGGTGCGCATCCGCCTGGCCCGCACCCTCGACCTGAGCGACCGCGTGCTGGCGGCCTACCGCCAGGTGAGCGGCGGCGCGGAGCCCGAGCCGCTGCCCGCGCCTCCCTCCCTGGCGTTCCAGGAGAACGGGTCCACGCGCGGCGCGGGCGGAGAGGGCGCCGGCGGCCACGTCGCCCGCCTGGCCATCCGCGACGTCGGCCGGGTGGTCCTGATCAACGTGGACGAGATCGACTGGATCGAGGCCGCCGACTACTACGTCCAGATCCACGTCGGCCCCAAGGCGTACCTCCACCGGGAGACGATGCAGCGGCTGGAGGCGGAGCTGGACCCGGCGCGCTTCGTCCGCATCCACCGCTCCGCCATCGTCAACCAGTCGCGCATCCGCGAGCTGCGCCACCAGGGCCGCCGCGACATGGTGGTGGTGCTGAGCGACGGCGCGGAGCTGCGCGTGGCGCGGAGCCACCGCGAGAGGCTGCAGCGCATCCGGTAGCGCGCCTCCATCGCGCGCTCATCGCGGGCGCCTGTTCCGCGCCCTCGCCGCGTGGCACGCTCCGCCTCCGGCATGAGCCCCCGGCGCGCGGCCGCACCGCTGATCCTCTGGGCCCCGGGCGCGGGCGCGCCCTCCTCCTCCGCGTGGATGAAGCGCTGGGCGAAGCACCTGGGCACCCTGGGGCGGGTGGTGCCCTTCGACTACCCCTACATGCGCGCGGGGCGGAAGGCGCCCGACCGCCACGACGTGCTGGTGGCCGCGCACCTGGAGGCGCTGGAGCGCGCCCGGAAGGGGCCTCGCGGGAAGGTGGTGCTGGCCGGGAAGTCCATGGGCTCGCGGATGGGGTGCCACGCGGCGGTGGCGCTGGAGGGAGAGGACGCCGGCGCCGGCGCCCCGGACGCGCTGCTCTGCTTCGGCTACCCGCTCCGCTCTCCCGCCGGCACCCTGCGCGACGAGGTGCTGCTCCAGCTCAGGGCGACGCCCATCCTCTTCGTCCAGGGCACGGACGACTCCCTGTGCCCGCTGCCATTGCTGGCGGGGGTGCGCCAGCGGATGACCGCGCCGAACGAGCTGCACGTGGTGGAGGGAGGGAACCACTCGCTGGAGGTAGGGTCGCGGCGCCTCAAGGAGCGGGGCCTGACGGCCAGGGACGTGGAGGCGGCGACGCTGGAGGTGGTGACCGCGTTCCTGCAGCGGGCGCTTCGGGACTAAGGTGCGGCGCAGGCGATGGGGACCTCCCCGACACCCAAGGTTCGCGAGCTGCGCGAGCTGGCACACCTGAGCAGCGGCGACTTCGAGTCCGCCGTGGGCCCCTTCGTCCTCGTGCAGCGCCCGCCGGACCCGCTCCTGCAGAGGATCGCGCTCCAGACCGCGGGCGCGCGCACGGTGGGGATGGCGCACCGGTCGCGGATGGCGGAGCAGCTGCTGGAGATGACCGCGCGCTTCGAGCACCTCCAGGTCATCGCCCCCAGGCCCAGCAAGCGGCTGCAGGAGCTGATCGTCGGCCGGCTCCCCGAGTCGGACATCCCCATCCTGGAGCCCTCCGTCTCCGGCCGCCACGCCCTGCTCCGCTGGCGCGGGGACGACGAGACGGTCTGGCTGCGCGACCTGGGCTCGACCAACGGCACCTTCGTCAACACCACCGAGATCGGCAAGCGCGAGGTGATCCTGGCGGACACGGACACCATCTGCTTCGGGGACGCGCAGTTCCTGTACCTGAAGGCGGAGACCTTCCAGGTCCACCTGATCACCGCCGTGCGGCGCGAGCTGGGCGTGCCGTAGCCGTCCGCGCGCGCCGCCTGGGCTCCAGCCCGTCCAGCAGCAGCTCCAGGCCGAACTCGAACAGCCCGTCCGGGTCGTCCTCCATCAGGCGGTCCGCCAGGCGGGTGAGCGCGGGGAACTCGGAGGGCGGCAGCGACCGGAACATCTGCTTGCCCATCGCCATCAGCTTCTTCCGGGTCACGCCCATGTCGCGGGCGGTGGCCGCCATCCGCGCCTCGTCCGCGGCGAACTCGGTGATGAAGTTGTTGGCGTGGTAGGCGGCGCGGGCGGCGTCGCGGTCGCTCAGCCCGGCGTCGAGCAGGACCCGGAGGACGGCCTCCACGTGCCTGAGCCGGCGCGGGCCCGCGGGCGGCGTGGCGGCCATCAGGCGCGCCGCGTCCCGGTGCCGCTGCAGCGCGTGGCGGTACCGGTGGGCCATCTCCTTCATCGCCTCCCGCCACCCGCGCGCCTCGACCTGGTACGGGATCTCCGCGGAGAGCTCGTCCGCCATCAGCGTCAGCAGCTCCTCCTTGTCGCGGACGTGGCGGTAGAGGGAGGCCGCCTTCACCCCCAGGCGCGAGGCCAGCGCCCGCATGCTGATCCCCTCCAGCCCCTCCTCGTCCAGCAGGGCCACCGCCCCGCGCACCACCTGCTCGCGGTTCAGCGGCGCGCGCCGGCCGGGGCGGCGGGTATCCCGGTAGGGGACGAGGGTCACGGGGTTGACAGCCTACCGCGAACGTCATTAGCTAACAGTGTTCGCATCAAGCGAACGATGTTCACACGTCACCGACGGCACCACAGGGGGAGCCATGCAGACGACGGCGAAGCAGAAGGGTTACAAGGGCCTGCCGATGGAGGGGGTGATCGCCACCTGGTACGCCCACATCACCGAGGGCGACGCGCGGGCGTACCGGGCGTGCGCGGAGGCGGTGGCGGGGAGGCTCCGCCCCGGCGCCGGCGTGCTGGAGGTGGCGCCCGGCCCGGGCTACCTGGCCATCGAGCTGGCCAGGCTGGGCGACTTCCGCGTCACCGGCCTGGACATCAGCCACTCGTTCGTGCGCATCGCCGGCGAGAACGCCCGGAAGACGGGCGTGTCCATCGACTTCCGCCAGGGCAACGCCTCCCGGATGCCGTTCGAGGACGGGACGTTCGACGCCATCGTCTGCCGGGCGGCGTTCAAGAACTTCAGCGATCCGGCCGGCGCGCTGAAGGAGATGCACCGGGTGCTGCGGCCGGGCGGCGTCGCCTCGGTGTTCGACCTGCGCCGGGACGCGCCGCGCGACGCGGTGGACGCGCACGTGGAGGAGATGGGCCTGTCCGGCCTCAACACCGCGCTCACCAAGCTCACCTTCCGCTTCATGCTGCTGCGCACCGCGTACCCCAGGGCGGCGATGGAGCAGATGGCGGCGCAGACCCCGTTCAGCGCCTGGGAGCTGCTCGACGACGGCATCGGCTTCGAGCTGCGGCTGGTGAAGTGAGGGCCGCGCGCGCTCCTCAGTCCGGCAGCACGGCGTAGGCGCGGACCGGGAAGCTGCTCATCCCGCGGAACGGCGCCGGCACGGCGTGGAGCTGGAAGCCCTCGCGGGGGAGCTGCTCCAGGCCGCGCAGGTGCTCGACGATGGGCACGCCGGCGCGGAGCAGGAGGGTGTGCACCGGCCGGCTGCCGTCGGCGGTGTCGTCGATGTTGAGCGAGTCGATCCCCACCAGCACCGCTCCGGCCGCCAGCAGGTGCTCGGCGGCGGCGCGGGTGAGGAACGGGTGGCCGCGGCCGTAGGCCTCCGTCCCGAAGTGCGTGGACCAGCCGGTGCGGACCAGCACCGCGCGGCCCTTCAGCGGCGGGCCGGCGAAGAGCTCGGGGCCGATGGCGCGGCCGCCCCGGCCGGTGGCGTCGAACAGCACGCCGTCGAGGGCAGCGAGGCGCTCCAGCGGCAGCCCAGCGATGTCGGCGGCGCCCTCCACCCGGTGGGAGGGAGCGTCCACGTAGGTGCCGGTGTTGCCCACCAGCTCCACCTTCGAGATCTGGAAGGTGGTGCCCGGCGCGTAGTGGCTGGCCGAGGCCTGGCGGGTGAGGTGGTCGGCGATCGACGGGGGCGGGAGGCCCGGGTAGGTCACCATCCCGTGCGAGATCGGATGCGAGAGGTCAACGAGCCGGGGCATAGAGTGCGCTCCCATGGCTGGATACTCCGGAACACCTCTTCCGAAGAAGCTCGGTCTGAAGGAAGCACAGCGGCTGGCGCTCCTCAACGCGCCCGCCGGGTTCTCGCTCGGCGCGCTGCCGGATGGCGTTCAGACGTCCACGAAGCTGGCGGGGAAGGAGCCGCTGGACGTCATCGTGCTCTTCGTGAAGGAGCGCGCGGCGCTGCGGAAGCAGTTCGCGCCGGCGGCGAAGCGCCTCACCCCGGCCGGGCGGCTGTGGGTGGCGTGGCCCAAGAAGGCCTCCGGCGTGAAGACCGACCTCACCGAGGACGTGGCGCGCGACGTGGGGCTGCCGGAGGGGCTGGTGGACAACAAGGTCTGCGCCATCGACGAGACGTGGTCCGGCCTCCAGTTCGTGTGGCGGCTGGAGAACCGGCCGCGCCCCTGAGCGCGGCGCCTGGACGTCACTCGGGGACCCGCTCCAGGTAGACCCTGAGGTGGATGTCCAGGGTGCCTTGGAGGTTGTTCGTGTCGGTGTTGGTGTTCGGAAGCAGTCCGACGTCACTCCAGCCATAGGTGTGATCGAACCAGGCCTCGTCGGCGCCGCCGTTCCAGGGCTCGCCGGACTCGTCCTCCCCGAAGAATGCCTTGAGCCTGAAGGTGTCGCCGGCCGAGAGCGCCAGCAAGCCGCTGGTCTGGTCGAGCAACGGGACCGTATCTCCCGTGCCGTGGCGCTGCCAGTCGTGCTGGTTGACCACCAGATCTTCGTTGACCCAGAACCGCCAGTACAGCTCGCCCTGGTCGAAGTCGTCGCTGTCGTCCTGAACGTAGAAATCGTGGAACCGGACCCGGAGGCCGCGGATGGCCGCGCTGGTGATGGCAGCGAGCGATGAGCCGTTCGGCGTGACGGTGATCGTGCCGCCGGGATACCTGACCGGAGTGACGGAGGCGATCCGCCTGTCAGTGATGCATTCGGGGCCCATGAAGTAGCAGCCCACGTCGCGCGTGCAAGCATCCCTGGAGCGAGTGGCGCAGTCGCGCTCGGGGACCGTGACGGTGAGCGTGGGATCGCTGGACGTCCAGTCCGTCTCCACGCCGTACATCCGCGACTTCGGGTCCGTCTTGTTGTCCCAGTACGTCACCTCCACATCTCTCGCCAGCCCCGGATCCATCAGGCCCCCGAAGGGCAGCGGATCGATCCGCTTGATGTCGAACCCGGCGCCCGCGATGGCGAGCTGCGACAGGGTGACGGTGCAGGTGCCGAGATGGGTGTCCCACGTCGCCGGCCGGCGGACCCATCCGTGCCCCGGCTCCCGGGAGACGAACGCCATGTCCGCCTCCGGGCGGCCCCGCTGCTCCAGCCTGTCGTACCAGATGATCAGCTGGACCGGCATGTTGAAGCGCTGCCCGGCGGGGCCCAGCTCCACCAGGCTGCTGGGCATCACCCCCTGCTCCGCGGCCTGCTCCGGCGCGAGCTTCACCGTCTTGATGGACATCTCGGTGCAGGCGGAGAGCGCGCCGGGCGGGACGTCCACCCTGGCCTTGTCCGGCAGCCGCACCGTTCCACCGGCCGGGCCTACCTTCAGCGTCGCCGCGTCCTCGGTGGTGGTGCTGACGATCTCCAGGGCTGGCTCGAGCCGCCACTCGGTCCCCATCTTCCTGACGGACAGGCCGATGTCGAAGTTGATGACGAGCTCTGTCGGCCCGGTGCCGGTGACGGTGAAGGGGTGGGAGAGCTTGATTTCAGTCTGCTCGCTGGACGAGACGTCGAGGGGCAGCAGTTGAGGACCGGCGCCCTCGTCCACCTCAACCTGGTTACCGGCATCGATCAGCAGCCAGATCCGGTCATATGTCCCGGGCGGGAGCTGGAAAGCGCCCAGCTCCTCCGTACGGCCGTCCCGGAGAGCGAGGAGATCGATCGTGCGGCCGGCCGGTCTGTGGTCGAGCACCTGCCCCCAGCCGCCCCGGTCCTCCGAGTACACGTCGACGCGGTTGAATGTCACCAGCACCTTCGTCAGCCCTGACATCACCTCCGGCATCGCCTCCAGACCGCATGCTGGAGCGCCGGTGAGGAGAAGGTGAATCTTGGTGTCCAGCGTCTCAGGAGGAGGGCGGGTGGGTTCCCCGCATCCCAGCGATGCCCAGATCGATAGCAGCATGCAGACATGAACTGGTCTCATGGATGTGATCTCCTGGAAGGGTGATGGCGCGCGGCGGCGCCGGATCGGAGTCCCCCGTTCCGTCGGCGACGTGCGGCCCCTGGATCGACGCGCGGGAGCGGGGTTTCTTACTTGGAGGGGCGGCAGGCCCCAGGAGCCCCAAGAGCAAGCGGCGGGCCGCCATCAATATCACGCAACATCGCGGCCCTCGCGCGATGGGTGCGTAACAAGCTACCCACGTTCCCGCGCGCGCGCCTCCGCCGTGCGCAGCGCGCTTTGCACCGGCGGGGTGAAGGGGTCACGCTGACCGCCGAGCTGCGGCTCGACTCCCGGGCCACGGGATTCCATGATGGCGGCTTGAAGCTGGTACGCCTCGTGGCACTCACGTTCTCGTGCGCGGCGCCCGCGAGCCCCCCGGTCCAGCCGATACGCCTGCGCTACGAGGTCACGCTCGCGGAGGCGGTGTGCCCGTCGGAGCGGGAGTTCAAGGCCCTGGTCTCGGCCGAGACGGGGAACGACCCGTTCTCGGATCAGGCCCAGCTCACGGCCAGGGTGAAGATCACCCGGCGGGCCGGCCACCTGGCCGGGACGATGGAGTTGGTGGATGAGACGAACGCCGTGGTGGACTCCGTCACGCTGGACGGCGGGAGTGACTGCGGCAGCCTGGCCGGGACGCTGGCGCTGAAGCTGGCCTACAGGATCGATCCGCCGCCGCCGCCACCGCCACCGCCAGTGGAGGAGCCCCGGGGCGATGACATGGAAGAAGTCGGTCCCGTCGAGGGGACCACGACTCCCCCGCCGCTGCTGCCACCCCCGCCACCGCCGCCGCCTCCGGTCCAGGTGAACGTGCTTGCGGGAGGCAGCGCTTCGCTCGGGCTGCTCCCGGCGCTCGCCCCGGGAGGCACCGTCGCGCTCGATGTCCGGCGCGGGAACCTGAGCCTGGAGCTCGACGGGACCGTCTTCCCGAACGTGTCATTCCAGTCGCTCGGCGGCCGGGTGGACACCTCGCTGATCTCCACCAGCGTCGCGGGCTGCGGCTGGATCGGCCTGGGAGAGGTCTGCGCCAGGGCGACCGGGGGCCTCTTCCGGGCCGACGGCACCGGCTATCCGGGCAGCCAGGGTGGATTCCTCATCACCGCGAGCCTGGGCTGCGCGGCGGGCGTGCAGTGGCGCCTGGGCTCGGCGCTGCTGCTGAAAGCGCGCCTGGGCGCTTCGCTCCCACTGCTCCGGAGCTCGATCCTGGTGGGTACGACGCGGGTCTGGGAGGTGTCCGACGTACCCATCGATGGCTCCCTGTTCGTCGGCTGGGCGGTGCAATGACGGAAATCCCTGCTCGCCCCAACTCACCGGAGATGGTGGCCGAGCAGGTCCAGCGACAGGAGCAGTTCACGCGGGTCTACCAGCGCGAGCTCCGGTACGTCTGGAAGGTGCTGGCCAGGCTGGGCGCGCCGGCCGCGTTCCGCGAGGACCTGGTGCACGACGTGTTCACCACCGCGTATCGCCAGTGGCCCACGTACGACGCGCGGCGTGCCGTCCGGCCCTGGCTGTTCGGCATCGCGTTCCGGCTGTTCCTGGACTTCGTGCGGAAGAAGCAGAACCATCGCGAGGAGCCGGTCGCGGAGCCGGAGGCGGTCGACGCCCGCAAGAGCGCCGAGGAGATGGTCGCCGAGGCGGAAGGCCTGCGCATCGCGGAGACGGTGCTCCAGTCGCTGGAGCTGGACCGCCGGGCGGTGTTCCTGCTTCACGAGATCGACGAGGTGCCGATCCCGGAGGTCGCCGAGACGCTCGGGATCCCCCCCAACACGGCCTATTCCCGCCTCCGGCTGGCGCGCCGGGACTTCGATGCGAAGGTGGCGGAGATCCAGGGCCACGGAGGACGGCCATGAGCGACCCCATCGAACCGCTCTCGCCGTTCGCGCGGACCCTGGTGGACCTGGAGAAGCTGCGCCCGGATCCACCGGCCGATGTGGAGGCGCGGATCCTGGCCTGCCTGGAGGAGACCATCGGAGCGCCGGCTCAACCTCCGGCGCCGGTCATCCCGTTCCGCCCGCCGGCGCGCAGGTGGCCAGGGCGGATGATCGCGATCGCCGCCGCCCTCGCGGGCCTCGCTGCGGCCGCGGCGACCGGCGCCTACCTGCGCGAGGCTGCCAGGAACGCACGGCTCCAGGAGCGCATCCACCAGCTCGAGTCGGCCGTACCGCCGCCGCCGGCTCCACCTGACGCCACGCCACCGGCTCCGGCGCCTCCGGTTCCTCCGGCCTCCCCGGTCTCGCCGCCGGCCGAGGTCACGGCGCCCCGAGCGAAGATCGACCGGGCGCCGGCGCCCCCTCCCAGGAGCTCCCTGGCCGCCGAGAAGGTGCTCCTGGAGCGGGCGCGCACGGCCTTGCTTCGCGGCGAGCCGGCTGCCTCACTGGAAGCGCTGGACACCCACCGCCGCGAGCACGAGCAGGGCCAGCTGGCCGAGGAGCGCGACGCGCTGGCGGTGCAGGTGCTGGTACGGCTCGGCCGCCGGGAGGACGCACGGCAGGTGGCCTCGGAGTTCCGGCGTCGCTACCCGAAGAGCTTCATGCTCCCGGCGGTGGAATCGGCGCTGAACGCGCCGCCGTGACGGATTTCACGCCCCCGGGCCAATACATCGACCAGGAGAACGCGGTCGGACCTCGGAGGAGACGTCGATGCGATGGTGCCTGGTCGTGTTGATGGTACCGGCGGTCACCGCCTGCCGGCAGGACGTCACGGTCGGTGAGTCTCCCGGAGATTCCGGCATCGTCGCGGATGTCTCCTTCTCGATCCGGAGCCGCGGCGCGAACATGCTTCCGGGGGCGCTGGTCATCATCGGAAGCGATCTCCCGGCGGACAGCAGCTGTCCGCTCACCGGGCCCGAGCCGGAGCGCCCCGGCCGGAGCGCCAGGCTGGTGTACGCCAGGTTCGCGACGTTCACCCCGCAGTCGAACTGCGGGGAGGGACCTCACGATCTGGGCCCCCCGCCCCACTGCTCGACGCTGCTCCCGGGAGAGCTTCCGGACGACTGCGTTGTCTACAAGCGATGGCGCGAATGGGGGGTGCTGGCGGAGCGCGTTCTGGCGACTGGAGGCTCGGCCATCGTCACCAAGACGGACCTGGGTTACGGGACCTCCCGCTGCACCGTGGTCCTCGACCTGCAGTTCGGCGACTCCGGCCGCTACCAGGATACGTTCGCGCTCGACTTCGCGGAGGACCTCCCGGTCGAGCCGCTGTGCACCGAGCTCGTCTGCAGAGACGGGTGCGCCGCCTGGCAGAGGTGCACCTCGAACGGATGCGAGGATTTCCAGCGCTGCATCGACCACCACGTCTCGTGCCCTCCGAGTGGCGCGCCGGAATGCTGCGCCACTCCCGGCGTTCGCGAGTTCATCTGTGGAGCGGTGGACGCCGGTCACGAGTGCTGCGTGCCGGCCGTAGGGAGATGCGACTTCAACGAGAACGATTGCTGCCCTCCCAACCGGTGCTCCAGCAACGGGGTATGCGGGGAGTAATCGCGCCCGGACAAATTTCCACCTCGCAAGGAGACACTCATGCAAAGTCTCACGTGTATTCGTGTGTCAACCAAGACGCAGCTGGACGACGCCCTCGCCGTCCGGTGGAGCGTGTTCGGCGACGAGATGGGGTTGGTCCGGGCGGCCTCCGGGCGGGAAGGGGACGAATGGGACACCCTCGAGACCACCATCCACTGGGTCGCGTACTGCGACGATCTGCCGATCGCCACCATCAGGCTGCTGCTGCCCAACCCGCTGGCCGCCACGCTCGGCGGCCACCGCCTCGGGTTGCCCATCGAGGACCAGTTCGACCTGTCGGAGGTCACGTGCGGGGGAGGCTCCGTCTCGCTGGCGCAGGCCGGGCGCCTGTGCGTGCTTCCCCGCTGGCGGAGGTCGCGCGCCCTGCACTGCCTCTTCGGCAGGATGTACCGGGAGAGCCGGAGCTTTCGCGTGACGCACTGGCTGGGAGCCGTCAACTGCGACACGGACGATCCGGAGGATGCCGCCATCCTGTACCGGGTGCTGCGGGCCAGGGGGCTGGTGAGTGAACGCTGGCGCAGCAAGCTCCCCCGTGGCTCCGGCTCCGACCGGCCCATCTCGCGGCCCTTCTACTCGGCGGCCGCGCGCGCCTGCGCGTCCGCGGGCGACCTGGACGGTCTCCGCCTTCCTCCCAACGTGTCGCTCAACGTCCGAAAGCTGGGCGCCAGGGGCCTGGGCGCGCCGGCCATGGACCACCGGTTCGGGATGTTCTCCATTCCCATGGTCATCGACCTGGACGACGTCCCGCCGGAGACGGTCGGCCTCGAGGCCCCGGAGGCGCGCGACGCCCGCGACCAGCTCCAGGAGGTGGCGCCGTGAGCGGGGCCATGAGCGCGGCGGTCCACGCGGAGGCCCTCCAGCTCCACGGCTGGTTCAACGCCGATCCCTTTGGCCGGCGCCTGGTGAGCGGGGAGGTGAGCCGGGACGAGTACGTGGCCTTCCTCGTCCAGACGTATCACTACGTGCGGTGGACGCGGCCGCTGATGGTGTCCGGCGCCCGGAACGCCGGCGCCGGACGCGACGAGCTGCGCCGGCTCTTCGCGCAGAAGGCGGCCGAGGAGGCCGGGCACGAGCGGTGGGTGCTCTCGGATCTGCACGCGCTCGGCGTGCCGGAGGAGGAGGTCCGGGAGGCGCCGCCGTGCGCGGCGGTGCGGGTGTATCTGTCCTGGAACAGGTGGGTCGCCGGCTCGGGGCCGCCGGTCGCGCTGCTGGGGACGGCGTACGTCCTGGAGAGCACCAGCGCCGCCTTCGCCGACCTGATCGCCGGGGGGCTGGTCGAGCGGAGCTCCATCCCCGGCGTCGAGACCGCCGTCCGCTTCCTCCGGGGCCATGGCGCCGCCGACCCGGGGCACGAACGGGAGCTGGCCGCCCTCCTCGATCGGGTCGCGCTGGAGGAGGAGCGCGAGATGGTGGTCCTCTCCGCGCGCGTGACGGTCCGTGCCTACCAGGGATTGGGCCTGGCGGTCAGCGGGTGAGCGCGTGAGGCGCAGGAGCGCCCGCGAGTCGAGGCTGGTGGAGCTGTCGGCGATCCTCTGCCAGTCCACCGACCTGCGCCAGGTCCTGACCGGCGCCTACGACCAGCTCGCGCGCTCGCTGTCGGCGGACTACGCGGCGCTGGGCGTCTCCGCGATCGGCAACCCGGCCGAGTACGAGTGGCACGTGGCCCGGATCCCGGAGGCGTTCTTCCGCGCGTACGGAGAGATGGTGGGGCACGACTTCGTGCGCGCCGCCGCGCTCCGGCACCCGAACGTGGTGCTCTCCGACGAGCAGATGATCGCCCGGGGACAGCTCCACCGGAACCCGCTCTACGTCCGCGCCAGCGAGCTGGGGGTGAAGCTGGAGCGCGTCCTGGCGGTGATGCTGGACCCGCGGGCGGCCTGGCACGGCGGCTTCATCCTCTACCGCGACGGGCGCCTGCCCTTCTCCGACCCGGAGCGGCGCGAGCTGCAGGCCGCGGTCCCCCTGCTGACCGGCGCGGTGCAGGCCTCCCGCCTGCTCCAGCGGGCGCAGGCGCGCGGCGACCTGTTCGAGAGGCTGGCGCGGCTCCACGGGTCGGAGGTGCTGGTGGTGGACGGCCGCGGGCGGGAGCAGTGGCGCACCGCCGGGCTGGAGGCGCTGCTCCGGCGCCACTTCCCCCTCTCCGGGTCGCGCTCGGGCCCGCTCCCGGGTCCCCTCTCCAGCCGGCTGGCGAGCCTGTTGCGGGAAGAGCCGCCGCCACCATCGGTCCGGCTCTCCATGGCCAACCTGGAGATCTCCTTCCTCCGCCTTCCCCCCGGCCGGTGGTGGGCGGTGGTGCTGGAGGACTTGATGCCCGCGCGATGGTGGAGCGTGCTCACGCCGCGCGAGGTGGAGGTGGCGTACGGCGTGCTCCGAGGCTGGGACAACGAGCTGATCTCCGATGAGCTGAAGTGCGGCGGTGTTCCTCAAGCTCGCCGTCCCCAGCCGCGCCAAGCTGATCGCCCTGGCGCGGGAGGAGCGGTGACGCGGCCTCACCGGTCGCGCTCGGGCCCCGAGCCGCCGACTCCGGTGCCGGCGACCCGGCCGTGGTCCACCTGCTGCCGCTCCGGCTCGTTGGCGTCGAGGCTGAGCGCGGCGCGGCCGGTGGCCAGGTCCGGGATGGACCCCGCGGAGCTCACCGCGCCGGTGCGCGTGCGCGGATCCACGCGCGGGCCCACCACGTCCAGCGGCCCCTGCTGCGTGGCGCGAGTCAGCTCCACCCTGCGGTTCATCCCCCGGTCCTCGGCCGGCGCCACCATCCGGTAGCAGCCGCCGAGCAGGGCGCCGCCCGCAACCACCGCCGCCAGCACCTGCGTTCGCATGGAAACCCTCCTTCCATGCCAAGGGTGCGCATCGAGCCGCGCGCGGGCTTCCAGGCTTAGGCCGCCGGAACCATCCCGCGCTCCGGCACCGGGCCCACGTAGGTGGAGCTGGGGCGGATCAGCCGGCCGGTCTCCCGCTGCTCCAGCACGTGCGCCCCCCAGCCCGCCGTGCGCGACACCGCGAAGGCGGGCGTGAAGAGCTGGCGCGGGAAGCCCACCGCGTCCAGCAGCACCGCGGTGTAGAACTCCACGTTCGTCCGCAGCGGCCGGTCAGGGTAGCGCGCGGCGAGCGCGCCCTCCGCCGCCCGCTCCACCGCCCGGGCCAGCGCCAGGCGGGAGGTGGACAGGCCGGACCTTTCCAGCTGCTCCACCGCGCGCTCCAGCACGAACGCCCGCGGGTCGCGCACCCGGTAGATGCGGTGGCCCATCCCCATGATGCGCCGCTTCGCCGCCAGCTCCCGCTCCAGCCAGGCGGCGGCCGCCGCCGGCTCCTGCACCGCGTCCAGCATGTCCAGCACCGGCCCGGGCGCGCCGCCGTGGAGCGGCCCCTTGAGCGCGCCCAGCGCCGCCACCACCGCGGACACCAGGTCCGACCCCGTGGAGGCCACCACCCTCGCGGTGAAGGTGGAGGCGTTGAGCCCGTGGTCGCAGACCGTGACCAGGTACGCGTCCAGCCCGCGGGCCGCCGCCTTCGCCGGGTCCTGCCCCACCACCATCCGGAGGAAGTCCTCCGCGTGCCCGCGCGATCCGTCCGGCGCGACCGGCGCCAGCCCGCGGCGCGCCCGGTCCCACGCCGCCGCGAACACCGCCGTGGCGCCGGTGAGGCGGACCAGGTCCCGGCGGTCGTCCCCACCGGGCCTCAGGTGCGCGGCGCACGTCCTCAGGGCGTCCATGGCATCCGGCTGCCCGAGCGCGTCCCCGGTGCCCGGCAGCAGCTCGAACGCCTCCGCCCTCCCGCCCGCCAGCCCGCGGCGGACCTCCTCCCGCCGCGCCGCCCCCGGCCAGGCGCCGTCCCAGAGGAGCGCGCAGGCGTCCTCGAACTGCGCCCGTTCGACCAGGTCCTCCACGTGCAGGCCGGCGATGACCAGCACCCCGGCCTCCCCGTCCACGTGGCTGAGCCGGGTCCGCGCCACCTCCACGCCTTCCAGCCCGGTGCTGCTGCTGCTGCCGCCGCCGCTGCTCATGCTTGCGCCTCCTCGTCACCTCTGACCTAATCCGCGCGCATCAGTTGATCAATCTTGAATGAACCATCAACCCATGGACGAACCGATCAACGCATCCGGCGAGATGGTGAGCGCGAAGGAGGCGGCGAAGATCCTCGGGATCAAGCTGGACACCCTCTACGCGTACGTCAGCCGCGGGCTGGTGCGGAGCGTGAGCGGCGAGGGCAAGAAGGCGCGCCTCTACCTCCGGAGCGACCTGGACCGGCTGCGCGCCCGCTCCGAGGCGCACCGCGGCCACGCGCCGGTGGCGGCGGGGGCGCTCCGCTGGGGGGAGCCGGTGCTGGACTCCGCCATCACCGGCATCGACGAGGGCGGCCCCATCTACCGCGGGCTGCCGGCGGTGCGGCTGGCGGTGGACGGGGTGCCGTTCGAGTCGGTGGCGGAGCTGCTCTGGACGGGCGCCCTCCCGGCGGAGGCGCCGGAGTGGCCCGCGCCGCCGCGGGCGCTGGCGCTGGAGCTGAGGGCGTTCTCGGGGCTGCTTCCCGCGGGTTGTGCGCCGGTGGGGGTGATGGCCGCGCTGGTGCCGCTGCTGGCGCAGGGGGACCAGGCCCGCTTCGGGGCGGCCACCGGCGCGGAGCTGGAGCGGGCGCGCCGCCTCATCCGCTACCTCGCCGCCTCCTTCGCGCTGCCGCGGGCGCCCCGGCGCGCGAGCGAGGCGCTGGCGGCGCCGTCCATCGCCGCCGCGGTGTGCCTGGCGCTGGACCTGCCGCGACGCGCCGCGGTGCGGGAGGCGATCGACCGGGCGCTGGTGCTGAGCGCCGATCACGAGCTGAACGCCTCCGCCTTCGCCGCGCGCGTGGCCGGCTCCGCCGGGTGTGACGTCTATACCTGCGTCCAGGCGGCGCTGGCGGTGGTGCAGGGGCCCGAGCACGGCGGCGCCTGCGACCGGATGGAGGCGCTGCTTCAGGAGACCGGGCGGCCGGAGCGCGCGGCGGCCACGGTGCGCGACCGGGCGAGGCGCGGCGAGGCGCTGCCCGGGTTCAACCACCGGCTCTACCCGCGGGGAGATCCGCGGGGCCCGCCGCTGATCGCCGCGGCGGAGGCGCTGGCGCCGCGCGCGCCGGGCGTGCGCACCATGGCCGCGCTGGTGGTGGCGATGCGGGAGCTGGGTCACGCCGGCCCGTCCGTGGACGCGGGCCTGGTGGCGCTGGCCTCGGCGCTGGGGCTGCCGGCGGGGAGCGCGGTCGGCCTGTTCGCGCTCGGGCGGTCCGCCGGGTGGATCGCGCACGCGCTGGAGCAGCGCGCGGCCGGCTACATGCTCCGGCCGCGCGCCCGCTACGTCGGCCCACCTGCTCGCACGTGAGGCGATCTGTCGGCTCCCATCAGGCGTGAAGCGCTCGATCTCACTGGTGGAGCGCGTGTGCGCCGTAACCAACGGACCGGCCGCGGGTTCCATCCGTCGCGGTATCCATTCGAGTGGGGGAGGGAGCACGACATGTTCAGGACCAAGGCATTGACGATGGCGATGGTGATGGCGCTGGCTGGAGGCACGATCGCCGGCGCAGCTTCCGCGGGCGACGTCGCGCGCGATCGGCTGGAGAAGGCGCAGGACCGGCGGGAGCTGCGGCAAGACGCTCGGCAGGTGATGGACGATCGGCTGGACGTGGCGAAGCTGGAGGCCACGCTGGCGGAGATGGACCGGGCGCGGGCCGCCCGCCGCCCGATGGAGCTGGCGGCGGTCGACCGGCGCGTGCTGGACCTGCTCCGCGCGGAGGCGATGGAGGCGCGCGGGGAGATGGCGCAGAAGGCGGGCGAGGTGCGGCGCGACAGCGCGGAGCTGCGGAGCGACGCCCGCGAGGTTCCCCGGGACGGGACCATGGACGCGCGGCGGGACCTGCGCGACGACCGGCGAGACAAGCGCGACGACCGGCACGACCTGGCGCGCGAGGGCGTCCAGGCCTCGCGCCGGCACCAGATCGCCGTGGAGTACCGGGGCCTGGTGGGCCGGCAGGACGCGCCCAGCGAGGACCGCAAGCGGACGCTCCTGGTGGAGCTGATCGGCATCGCGCGCAACGAGGTGCGCGGCGATCGCCAGGAGATGCGCGAGGACAAGCGGGAGCTCCGGGAGGACCGGCGCGAGACCCGCGAGGACCTCCGCGACCGCCCCGCCGTCCGCTGACCTCCGGGCCGCCCCCTACGACTTGGAGGCGCGCTTCTTCCCCTTGGCCGCCTCTTCCTTGCGGTTGGGCGAGCGCTGCGGCGGGCGGCGTTCCTCCCCCCCGGAGGCGGCGGCCTCGGACGCGCCCGACGAAGCCTCCGCGGGCGGCGGCGCGCCGCCGGCCGGCTGTCCCGGCAGCTGCGCCAGGCTGGCCTTGAGGGCCTCCATCAGGTCGATCACCTTCGCCTCGGGCTCCTCCGGCGGGGCGATGGTCACGGACTCGCCGGCGATCTTGGCCTTGATGATCTCCATCAGGCGCTTCTTCACCGCGTCCTCGTAGCGGTCGGCGCGGAACTCCGGCTGGGCCAGCTGCTGGACGAACTGCATGGCCAGCTTCAGCTCCGCCTCCTTCAGCTCCGCCTCCGGGATCTCCAGATCGGACACCGGCTTCACCTCGTCCGAGTACCGCAGCTGCTGCATCAGCAGGCCCGGCCCCTCCGGCCGGATCAGCACCAGGATCTGCTTGCCGCGCGAGGCGTGGCGGGCGATGGCCAGGAGCTTGGTCTGCCGCATCACCTCCGCCAGCAGGTGGTAGGCCCGCTCCGAGGCCTTGTCCGGCCCCAGGTAGTACGCTCCTTCGAAGTACACCGCGTCCACCTTGTCGGCGGGGACGAACTCGGTGATCTCGATGTTCTTGGAGCGCTCCTCCTCGATCGCCTTCAGCTCCTCGGTGGTGAAGAGGACGTACTGGTCCTTGGCGAATTCGTACCCCTTCACCATGTCGTCGCGGGGCACGATCTCCCCGTCGGTGGGACAGATGTACTGCTGCTTGAGCCGGGTCTTGCACTTCCGGTGCAGCATGTTGAAGGAGATCGACGCGCTGGACTCCCCGGTCGTGTACAGCTTGACCGGGATGTTCACGAGGCCGAAGGAGATGTATCCAGTCGAGATGGGACGAGCTGCCATGGTGATCGGACCGTAACACCCGGTGCAGGCCGGCGCTAAAACACCGCGCCCGAAATCAGGGCACGATCTGGGGCACGATGCCTGACGACGCCGAGACGCCGCGCCAGAAGCTGGAGCACCTGGGGGCCACCCGCCGGGCCGCTCCCCCGTCCGATCTCAAGCTGATGCTGGCGGGGACCGCGGATCGCCCGTTCTCCCGGAAAGGCTGGCTGTTCGAGCTGAAGTACGACGGGTTCCGCCTCCTGGTGGTGAAGTCCAGGGGCGCGGTGCGGCTGCTCTCCCGCCGCGGCAACGAGCTCGGCGCCGCGTACCCGGAGGTGGTGAAGGCGCTGGAGGCGCTGCCGCACCCCACGCTGGCGATGGATGGCGAGGTGGTGGTGCTGGACGACAAGGGGCGGCCCTCGTTCCAGAGCCTGCAGAAGCGCGCCATGCTCTCCGGGGCGCGGGAGATCGCCGAGGCCTCCCGCCGCTGGCCGGTGGTGCTCTACGCGTTCGACCTGCTGGCGTACGAGGACCTGGACGCGCGGAAGCTGAAGCTCTCCGAGCGCAAGGAGGTGCTGCGCGACCTGCTCCCCAGGGACCCGGCCTCGCCGCTGCGCTACTGCGACCACGTGGAGGACCGCGGCGAGGAGCTGTTCGAACGGGTCCAGCGGCTGGGCCTGGAAGGGATGATGGCCAAGAAGGCCGACTCGCCGTACGACAGCGGGCGCTCGTCGAGCTGGCTGAAGGTCTGCGTGGAGCGGCGCGCGGACCTGGCGGTCATCGGGTTCTCGCCGCCGGAGGGGTCGCGCCTGGGCTTCGGCGCCGCGCACCTGGGCGCGTACGAGGACGACCGGCTGGTGTACGTGGGCCGCGTCGGCTCCGGGTTCACCGACCGCCAGCTGGAGGAGCTGCACCAGGCGCTCAAGGAGGACGCGATCGACGCGCCGTCGTGCGCGATCCCCCCGCTCGTCGGCCGGGGGAGCACCTGGGTCCGGCCGCGGCTGGTCTGCGAGGTCCGCTACAAGTCGCTCACCGAGGAGCGCCAGCTCCGCGAGCCGGTGTTCGTCCGCCTGCGCGACGACAAGGAGCCGGAGGAGTGCGAGGTGCCCCCGCGCGGGGCGGCCGAGGCGAAGGAGCCGGCCGCGCCCCGCCGCCCGCCGCCGCCCAGCCTCAAGCTCACCCGGCTCTCCAAGGTCTTCTGGCCCGAGGACGGCTACACCAAGGGCGACCTGATCCAGTTCTACTCCGACGTCTCCCCCTGGCTGCTCGCCTACCTGCGCGATCGCCCGCTGGTGGTGACGCGCTACCCGGACGGCATCAAGGGCAAGTCGTTCTTCCAGAAGGACGCCACCCGGCTGGCGCCGCCGTGGATGCAGTCCGCGCGGGTGTTCAGCGAGGTGGACGGCGCGGAGGTGGACGCCTTCGTGGTGAACGACGCCGACGCGCTGCTCTACGTGGCGAACCTGGCGGCCATCCCGCTCCACATCTGGTCCGCCCGCCTCGCGGACCTCGCGCTGCCCGACTGGTGCATCCTGGACCTGGACCCCAAGGGCGCGCCGTTCGAGCACGTGGTGGAGATCGCCCTGGCCATCCGCGCGCTGTGCGACGAGATCGGCCTGCCCTGCTTCCCCAAGACGTCCGGCGCCAGCGGCCTGCACGTGCTGCTCCCGCTGGGCCGGCAGATCGGCCACCCGCAGTCGGTGGCGCTGGGGCAGCTGCTGGCCACCGTCATCTGCCAGCAGCTGCCGAAGATCGCCACCATCATCCGCTCGCCCATCGAGGCGCGCGGCGGGCGCGTCTACGTGGACTACCTCCAGAACGGCGCCGGGAAGCTGATCGCCTGCCCGCTCTGCGTGCGCCCGCTGCCGGGCGCGACGGTCTCCACCGCGCTGGCGTGGGACGAGGTCGTGCCCTCGCTGCGCCCTTCCGCGTTCACCATCCGCACCGTGCCCCCGCGCCTGCGCGAGCGCGGCGACCCCCTGGCGCCGGTGCTGGAGCTCAAGCCGGACCTCCGCCGGGCACTGGACGCGCTGGAGGCGAAGCTGCGGGGGAAGTGAGGAGGGCGGGTCCGATCCGGACCGCCCCTCAGGCCGCCCTGGGGAGGTCGAACAGCAGCACCTCCGCACCCTGCTCCGCGCGCAGCTCCAGCGCCGCCTCGCCGTCGAGCGCCGCGCCGTCGCCCTCGCCGAGCGGCTGTCCGTTGACGGTCACCGCGCCCCGCGCCACCTGGAGCCAGCCCAGCCGCTCCGGGTCCAGCTCGGCGGACACCTTCGCCCCGGCGCCCAGCCGGCCGGCGAACAGCCGCACGTCCTGGTGCACGGTGATCGAGCCGTCGCGCCCGTCGCGGGAGGCCACCAGGCGCAGCTGGTCCTTCAGCGCCTCCTCGGGGAAGGACCTCTGCTCGTAGGACGGCTGGAGCCCGCGGCGCTCCGGGAGGATCCAGATCTGCAGGAAGTGGAGCCCGTCCCGCTGCGACGGGTTGTACTCGCTGTGCAGCACGCCGGTGCCGGCGGTCATCCGCTGCACCTCGCCGGGGCGGATGACGGAGCCGGTGCCCAGGCTGTCCTGGTGCTCGATGGCGCCGTCCAGCACGTAGGAGACGATCTCCATGTCGCGGTGGGGGTGGCGTGGGAACCCGCCGCCCGGGTGTACCCGGTCGTCGTTGATCACCCGCAGCACCGAGAAGCCCATCGCCCGCGGGTCGTGGTAGTCCCCGAAGGAGAAGGTGTGCCGGCTGTCCAGCCAGCCCAGGTGGGTGCGCCCTCGTTCATCCGCTCGTCGAATCGCCAGCATGGCGTCCTCCTCGTGCTTCTTTAAGGATGCCCGCGGGCGCGGGCCGTTTCGCCTCCCACCGCCGTGCATACGTTTGCTGGCAGAGGAGGGAACCACCGTGACCCGATACGTCCTGCCGGATCTCCCCTACGACTACGGCGCGCTGGAGCCGCACATCTCCGCGGAGATCATGCAGCTCCACCACGACAAGCACCACCGGGCGTACGTGGAGAAGGCGAACCTGGCGCTGGAGAAGCTGATGGACGCGCAGAAGCGCGACAACTTCGAGCAGATCGCGCCGCTCGAGCGCCTGCTGGCGTTCAACGTCTCCGGCCACGTCCTCCACAGCATCTTCTGGCAGAACATGGCGCCCGGAGGCGGCGGCCAGCCGGGCGGGTCGCTGGCGCAGGCCATCGACTCCGACTTCGGCTCGTTCCACGCCTTCCAGGGGCAGCTGGTGAGCGCGGCCGGCACCGTGATGGGCTCCGGCTGGGCTGCGCTGGTGTGGGACCCGGTGCTGCGGCGGCTCTCCACCGCGCAGATCCACGACCACCAGGGTGAGGTGATGCAGGCCGGCGTCCCGCTGCTGGTGATGGACGCCTGGGAGCACGCCTACTACCTGCAGTACCGGACGGAGAAGGAACGGTTCTTCAAGGCCCTCTTCAACGTGTGGAACTGGGGGGACGTCCAGGCGCGCTTCGACCGCGCGCAGAAGCTGGACCTCAACCTGGCGGAGGCCGCCACCGGGGGCTCCCCGCCCGCGCCGCACTGAGGGAGGATCGAAGCAGGGAAAACCCGGTAAATTGGCGGCTCCCCCCGGCTGCCCGACGCGCTCGCTCACCACGGACCCCTCGAACACAGACTCCACGACGATCAAGCTGGAGGCGGGCGGCTCCACCGGCAGGAGCGCCCGCGTCCCGGCGCTGACCGTCGTCTCCCATCCGGCGATGAGCCGCGCCGGCGAACGGGCGCTCCTGGAGGCGCTGGCCGCCGGCGAGGAGGTGGCCATCTCCCGGATGGCGCCGGAGCTCCGGCGCCGGGGACAGCCGGCCGGGGCGCCGCTGGAGGACCCGTTCGTCAGCCGGAGGCCGTTCACCCTGGCCCCCACCCGCGACGGCGGGGTGCTGCTCCGGGTGGGCGAGGACGGCACCTCCGTGTCGGTGGGCCTCCGGCCCGTCCGCGGCGAGCTGGCGCTGGGGCCCGAGGCGATCGCCCGCGGCGTGCCGGTGGTGCTCTCCCAGCGCATCGTGTTGCTGCTGCACGTGGTGGAGCTGGACGGGTACGGGGCCGAGGACCAGCTGGGGCTGGTGGGCGAGAGCGCCGGCCTCCGCCAGGTCCGCCAGCAGATCCGCAACGTGATGGACCTGGACGTCCCGGTGCTGGTCCGCGGCGAGACCGGGACGGGCAAGGAGCAGGTCGCGCGGGCGCTCCACGAGAACGGCTCGCGGCGCAAGGGCGCCCTGGTCCCGGTCAACCTGGCCGCCATCCCCAAG
>Ga0209382_10003489_pt1 | contig 21782 bp, 28 predicted proteins | sample SoiMetdeltSBSDD5_FD_187599 | JGI IMG/M metagenome (GOLD analysis project Ga0209382, IMG submission 187599) | Bulk soil microbial communities from a Populus tree surrounding site in Tennessee, USA - Soil MetaG P. deltoides SBSDD5 (SPAdes) (version 2) | ecosystem: Environmental > Terrestrial >...
CCTGGCCATCCCGCACACCCGATAGCGCCCGGTGGACCACCGCCCGAAATCTGGCCGGGACCGGGCGTTCCCACGCCGCCGATCTACTATCCGCCGCCGCCGGGTATCTGGCCGAGCCCTGGTTATCCGGCGCACCCAATTGCGCCTGGAGGGCCGCCCCCAGGCATCTGGCCCTCGCCAGGTCACCCTAGCCATCCGATAGCGCCAGGCGGCGAAACACCGTCCCGTCCGATCAATGAACCGCCCAGTGAACCGGCGCCTCCGGGATTCCATTGGGATTTGGCTTTTATCGCGCAGATTAACGGCTGGCTATGGGTCTGCGTTCCGGACAGCAAATCGGGCGAAGAGGCGACTTAGCCAAGAGGTAAACGTGGCTCAGATTGCGGATCTGCTACTCGACAGTCTGATCTTCGTCGGAGCATACGCGCAAGGCCAGACCGCCAATCCAGACGATCTAAGTCTGGCCTTCCGCGTCATGAACCGTGTAATCGATGGGCTCGGCGCGGAGAAGCTCTCCATGGTGGGCATGAAGAGAGCCGCATACACCCTGAGCGGCGCGGCGAGCTACACGTTTGGCCCCGGCCAGACATGGAACGCGACGGCGCGGCCCATCAAGATTCGGAGCGCGTCTGTGCTCGCTGTCAACGGCGTAGAGAGGCCGTGCAACCTGCCTACAGCGGACCAGTGGGCCGGCGTGCCGGACAAGAGCCGCACAGGCGTCTATGTCGAGGACCTCTATTACGACTACGGTTTTCCCACTGGCAATGTCTACGTGTCACCAATGCCGGCGGCCGGAAGCGTGGTGTTGTGGACCTACGAAGCGATCCCTCAATTGCCGGCGCAAACAGGCACGGTGCAGCTCGCTCCGGGATACGAGGGGGCGCTGATCAAGCTCGCGGCCGAGGACCTCTGTATAGCGTTCCAGAGGCCCTTGACGCAGGAGTTGATGGCGGCCGCCCTGGGGGCTAAGGCGGCGATCATGCAGCTCAACGCCGAGATGCACTCCGGTCCCATGCCGCCTCCGCAAGGGCCGGGTCCGATGACGCCGCCGGCAGTGAGGGCCGCGTGACCTGCCGCGATCTTCTGTATCTGGCCTTTAGGGAAGCGCGAGTCCTGAAGCGCCCTCAGGGCGTGAACTCAGACAGCGAGCTGCAGGACGGCCTGCTCTTCCTCAATCAACTCATCGACTACTGGAGCGCACGCGGATGCTACGCATGGACGAGCATCATGGAGTTGTTCGCTCTCACGCCCGGGCATCAGCCGCACCTGATAGGCCCGGGGCTCGCCGCTCCGGACTTCAATGTCAAGGTGCGCCCGGTGAGCATCCGTTCCGCGAACATCGTTCTCGCCGGCAACCCCTCGACCGACATTCCGGTTTCCCTGCGAGACAGCGCATGGTGGGCCGGCGTGGCAGTCAAGGACATGCAGTCTACGATCCCGACAGATCTCCACTACAACGCGGCCGTGCCGGCAGGGCAGCTCTGGTTCTGGCCGGTTCCATCCGCGGGCCATAGCGTGCGCCTTGAAGCGGACGTTATGCTCGACCAGTTCAGGACGCTCAACGATCCATTTGTCGCGCCGCCGGCATACGCCTCTGCGCTCGCGCTCACGCTGGCCGAGGAGTTGGTGGACATATGGGGGACGGAAATGCCCATGAACCTCGCGCGCCGCGCCATGAAGGCCAGGGACGCTCTGCAGTCGAACAACTTCCTTCCGCCGCGGATCGCGAGCGGCGACCACGGAACATTTGGCGGCGGCGCCAGCGATTTCAACTACCTCACCGGAGGCCCCAAGTAGCGTGCCAAGGTTTGACAGTTTCACGGGACCGTTTAATAGCGCGGCCTCGGTGAACATCCAGAGCGAGGCCACCATCAACTGGCTGCCTGAGCGCAATGCGGTAAGCGTCAACGACATGGGCACCGAGGTGACCGACAAGAACGTGCGATGCGCGCTGATTCGCACACCCGGGCTGAAGCTTTTCTCTACTTTGCCTAAGAGCCCGATCCGCGGCGTGTTCCCCGGGGCGTTCCGGCTGTTTGCCGCGGGCGGCGACAGCTTCTTCGAAGTATTCAACGACGGCACGTTTGTGGACCGCTCGATTCCGGGCTTTACGGGCAGCTCCGGCAAGGGGCCGGCCGGCGGCCTCATCGCCAACGACGGGCGCATGGCGCAGGCCTTCTTCAATGGCAACCAGGTCCTGATCGTATCCGGCGGCAAGGCCTATTGCGACAGCGGCAACGGACCGGTCGAGTGCCAGTTCAGCGATCCGCTCTACGATCTGCTGGTCGATCCTACCGACTCCTCGGGCAAGACACTCACAACTCCCATCGGCGGATCGTTCGATGCGAGCGATGTGGGGAAAACCATCGAGATCACCGGCGGCGCCGGCTTCCAGATTGGATTGAAGCAGAAGATCCTGAGCGTGAATGCCTTTGGCGGCGCTATCGGCGCATCCTTCTGGGGCATGAGCGGTTCAGGTTTGGGGACGGGAATCATCTGGCTGGGGGGGATCGACTACACCGACCTGATCCTGATCACCCCCACCATGATTCATTCGCCGTCGCGAGTTTTCGGTCCGGCCGAGATAGGGACCAAGCTTACGATCACGGCTTCGGCAGGATGGACGGCCGGCGAATATACCATCACCGGCCTGGTATTCGGCGCGGACGGGCAGCCCACCGGAGACGCGATCCTCGACCGGGCCGCCGGCACGGCCGGCGCAACATCGGGAGTGGGATCCATCGCTTTCATGCCGGTCACGGCTTCGCAGGGCGCATTTCTCGATGGCTACTTCTTCGTTACGCCCTTTCCGCGCACCAAGACCATCTACTACAGCGCGATCAACGAGGGGACGTTCTGGAGCCCGCTGGACTTTTTTCAGGCCAACTATCCGAACAACGTAGGCGCTCTGTTCAGCGATCATCAGGAGTTGTATACGTTTGGCGACCTCGAAAACACGCAGGTGTTCCGGGACGTGGGAGACCTCGACAATCCTTTTGCCCCCGATCCCGGGGCGAACATGCACATCGGGGTGCAGGCCGAGTTCAGCGTGGTGCGGCTGGGCAACGGCGTAGCATGGATAGGGCAGGACACGCGGCGGGGAACGCGCAAGGCATTTCATGCGGAGGGCTACAACCCCCGCGTAGTCTCGACGCCGGCCCTGGAGGCCGAGTGGGCCAAATACGCCACGGTGCATGATGCGGTGGCCTACACCGAAGCGATTCAGGGGCACGAGTGCTGGGTGATCAGTTTCCCCACTGCCAACGCCACATGGGCGTATGATGCGACCACGGGATGGTGGCATCAGCGAGGCTGGTGGGACGGCTCTACGTGGGACCGTTCGCGTGTATGGGTCGAGTGCGTGGTGGCCCTGCTAGGGGGCGGCGGGACCGAGGAGCACTACGGCGGCGACTGGGAGACGGGAAAGATATACACCGTCTCGCAAAACTGGAAAACCGATGACGGCAACGCCATTGTGAGGCGCAGGATCGCGCCGCACATGACGCTAGAAAACATGCGGCGGTTCTACGCGCGATTCGAAATCGACTGCGACGTGCTCGGCCTGCAGCGGATCTTCTGGAATCGACTGGGCGCAGGCCGCGACCGCATATGGCGCATGGATGCCGTGCAGTCCTCCGAATCCGGCGGCGTGACACTGACGCTGGGATGGAGCGACACCCGCGGTCAGACAGTCAATCTGATGTTCAGCCAGAGCCTCGATCCCTCGGTGGACGTGAGGCTGGCGAATGCATACCTCAATTACGTGGACGCCGGCTGGCACTGATATGCAGCAATGTATGCATGATTGGCGCGCTGTAACTGACGGGGCGGCATGCGCGCTATGCGGCGAGTTCTGGAGTCACGAAGATCTAGCCTACTGCCGGTTTATCCACGGCCCTCAGTGGGTTTCTCCGGTGGAGATTCCATCCGAAGCCTTCAAGCGGCTCTTCGCGCGCCTGGCCGCGGCTCGCATCGTTCGCGCCTCAATCATCGAGTTGCCGGCGCCGGTCACCATCGTGGCCGTGCAACCGCGGCCGCCGGCTCCACCTCCACCGAAGCCGGCTCCAAAACCTAAACCCAGACCTAAGCCCAGACCTAAGCCCAGACCACAACCGGAAGAGTTGCCGTTGCCACGCGCGGCTTCGCCGGCGTTGCACCCGCCGTTGCGCCCAAGCCGGCTGGGAATGATTCGCCTGATGGCGGTAGAAAGCAAATTTCAGAGGAACCTGCTGGATCTGGCCGCAAGCTATGCCAACCGCTTGATCCGGGAGCGATTCGTCTGGGATGAGTCCTGCGACACAACCGAGGAGCTTCCATTGATGGCGGTCTATCGGCCGTCCTACTACGAGCGGGCACAGGCCTACTACCAGCAAGAAGGACGGGTATACCGGCGATGATCAATCGGTATAACCGCAAGAAAGAACCGATCCCGGTAGTGCCGCGGACGATGAAAATCGTGAACCCGGACGGCACGGTCACAAGGAGTGGGCAACTTCTGCTGGAGCAACTCCAGGACGTGGGCGCCGTCGAGGTCGAGGACTACGAGAAAGCCACATTCGTCATATATGAAACCGCGGTTGGGACCAACGTCACCAACCTGCTGCCGGCGCAGAGGAGTGGCATAGCGATGGACGCCGATATCGTGCCCAAACAGGACGTGGACGCGGACTTCACCTTCGATATTTTTCTGACCCGCGCCGAGGAGCCGTTCGCTACCCGCGCCTCGATCTTTGGAACGGAGAAACTGACAGCGCCGGCAGGAACGCTGGCGGGCGAAGTGGTCACGCAGACCGTGTTCCGCGAGGAGGCCTTGCCGATCCGCATCCAGGACGTGTTGAGCGGCGACATTCTCGAATCGGACGGGACGGGCGTGTATACGATCGTGCTCAAGTGGAGAGTCGAATAACTTGGCCCTTGTCTTCATAGATTCGTGGGATCACTACAGTCCTTCGCAGCTTTGGCGTAAGTGGACGGAAGGCGGCGGCAATATCGTTGCCGGACGCACGGGGAACGGGATAGAGGGATCGTCTATAAACCTTCCAGGAAAGACGTTCAACGCCGAATACACCAAGATGACGATGGGGGTTGCATATAAAACACCCGCTTTCGCTAATCACATCATGCAGTTCAAGAATGTGACGAATAGCGTGCAGGTCGGGCTCGCGAATGTAGGCGACGGGAGGCTAAAACTCACCTGGAGTTCGAATGGCGTCGGGAATATAGAGGGTCCGCCGAGTTCTTGGGTCATGCCTGCCTTGGAATGGCATTACTTCGAGATGCAGTTCGAGATAACCGCAGGGGCTCCGCCGCATGCGTTGGCATCGGCCCGGGTGAACGGCGTCGAGATTCTGGCGTGGGACGCCACGCTCACCGGGGCGCCGGCGGGTATGAAGTTCAACCACATTCACTTGGTAGGACCGGGCGGCGGCTATAACGCCATTTTCGACGATCTGTATGTCACCGATGGCGAATACCTGGGAGACGTGCGGATAGGCGTGCTGTACCCGAACGCGGCGGGCGATAGCGCCACATGGACGCCGAGTCCCGCGGGGAACAACTGGCAGCAGGTCGAGGAGCATCCCGCAGACGATGACACGTCGTACGTAGCGGCGGCCAGCGTGGGCCTCAAGGACCTCTACAATATCGACGATATCGACCCCGCGTTCACCGGCGTTATCAAGGGCGTGCAGGCGCTCTGGTGCGTCAAGAAATCGGACGAGGGCGCCGGCGCGGTGAAGGGCGTCTGGAAGTCTGGCGCAACCGAGATCGTGCAGGCCGCGGGGCATAATTTCCTTGCGCCGAATGGGTTCTATCCAAGCGCGGCGAACTACCTGTACGACATCCAGACAGAGCGTAAGAGCCTGTTCACCGCGGGCGATTGGACCAAGGCCGAGATCACTTCATTGCAGTTGGGCATCACGCGCACTCTCTGACATGGCATCACTGCAATACGTCGCGGGGGCGAACTTCCAGACAGGCGCGCTCGCGAGCGCCTACACCGCCGGCGGGACCTCACTCACTCTCACCTCCGGGCATGGTTCGCGCTTCCCGTCGTCGGGCGATTTCTGGGTGCGCTGCGAGAACGAGATCTTCAAGGCGACGGCGCGCTCGACCGACACGCTCACCGTCACGGGCGCGCAGGATGGCACGCCGGCGGCGAACCACGCCGCGGGCGCGGAGGTCTACTGGGTGCTCGGCGTTGCGGCGCTCGACCAGTTGCGCTCCGATATCGTCGTCGGGGGCGGCGGCGGGCACATCATCGCCGATGAGGGCACGCCGCTCGCGGCGCGTGCGAAGCTCGACTTCGCGGGCGCGGGCGTCACGGCGACCGACGACAGCGCGGGCAACCGGACGCTGGTGATGATACCGGGCGGCGGGGGCGGCGCCATCGCATCCATGACCGTCACCGATTTCCAGACGGCAACGAGCAACGGGACGGTACAGGGCGGATTGAGCGCAGTGCGCCTGCGCGACGGCCTGTACGAATGCCTGTGGAACGGATCGGCGTGGGAGTATTACCACGGCTCGATCCGCTGCGACCGCCCGCTGCTTTCCAGCTTCGTCGATCAGTCAGGACAAGCCAATACTGCGACTACGACTGACAGACTGCACATCAACATCACGGGCACTGCAAACAACCAGCAGAGCGCCAAAAGCCAGACGCTTACGGTGTCTGCGCCTTACCGGCTCGAAATCGGCTTCCTCATGGTGACGGGGCCGGAGAACTATGGCGGGGCCGCTCTCCATCTGCACTCGACGGCATCCAACAAAGGGATTTACGTCGAGAACATTCACAACATGGAACATACGATCGGCTTCCAACGGAGCGCAGGCAGGAATTATGCAAGTTCGCTGTTCAATCTGAATGCGCGGCAGATTCTCGCTTCGCGAAGTATTGTCTTTGTCGGCATCGAATTCAACGGCACGGCATTCACGCCGGTAGTTTCAGGGGACGGCATAGACTGGATTCCTTATGCCGCTGCCGATCCTCTCGCCTCGCATGTGGCGAACGCGCCTGATGAGGCCGCCTTCCGGTGCAATCCTAGTCCCAACTTCCGGCCGTGGCTCAAGATCCTTCACTTCAAGCAGAGGGCGCTTTGATTGGGCGATTCCCGACTTGGCTACGCGCGCCTGGGCGACCTGAACCTGGGAGAACCCGGACCCGTCACGCCGATCACGGCGGTCCGCCAGACCCAGGAAGCTCTCGAGTGGGCGGGCACGTCCACTGCGGCCAATCTGCGCCAGACGCAGGCCGCGGTCGAGTGGGCCGGCACGATGCCGGCGGCCACGGGCGTCAACCAGACGCAGGTTGCCGTCGAGCACATGTGGTTCCCGCCCAACGAGGCGTGGGCCACGCAGGTCTGTCTTGAGGTAGTGCTTTCCGAAGAGCCGCCGCCCGAACCCGAACCCGCGCGCCGCAACTGGCTTTACAGCGGCGGATTAGCGCACACGTAAATTTCCAAGGATCCCTGATGTATTTCTACCGCACCCGGAATTTGGAGCTGGTGGAGGCGATCCTGGCGCACCCGGAGATCTACCCGCACATCGGGGATGATTACTCGCCCGCAATCGAAGACTTCATGCCAAATCCGCACCCTGCTATCTGGTACGTGGTGCCGCACAACGAAGCCTGCGAGAAGGTGGGGATGTTCGTCATGGTTCCGCAGAACCGCATCTGCTGGGAGATTCACGCGGCCATGCTGCCGGACTCCCTGACCGAGGACAAGTGGGAGGCGGCGCGTATGCTGCCGTGCTGGCTCGGAAAGAATACGGAGTGCAAGCGCTTGACGGCCGCCGTGCCATCGAGCAACCGGCCGGCGATCATGTACGGCATCCATGGCCTCGGCATGCGGTTCGTAGGACGCCAACATCAGGCCTTCATGAAATATGGACAGCTACAGGATCTAATCATTCTGGGGAGGAGCATATGCCCAGCTTAGTCACATCGGTAATTGGCGGGTGGCAGGGAGCCAGCGCCGCCAAGAACGCGGCCAAGAAGGAAGCTGCAGGCTACCGGCAGGCGGGGACTGAAGTCACCGAGGCCGTGAGGCGAGTCAATCCGCAGATCCTGCAAACCGCGCATGAAGCTGGCCTGGACGTGGAGCAGGCCGGGTTTCGAGCGGGCGAGGGCGCCGTAGCGGCGGGAGAGAGAGCGGGCGCAGGCGCAACGGCTGCCGCGGAAAATCTGACTGGCCTCCTGCAGCCTTACATCAAGGGCGGCGAATTCGGCATGGAGCAGTTGATGGAGGGGATGGGGCCGGGAGGCAAACTCTCTCAACCGTTCACCGCCAGCATGATGGCCCAATACAGCCCTGCCTATCAATTCCAGCTAGCCCAAGGCAGAGAGGCTGCTCAGAAGGCCGCGGCGGCGGCCGGCGTAGGCGGATCCGGCGGCACGATGCGCTCGCTGAATCGCTACGCGCAGGACTATGCCGGCACGGGATTCGAGCGCGCGGAAAGAATTTACAGCGGCCAACAGCAGAACCAATTCAACCGGCTAGCCACGCTAGCACAAGGAGGCGCAGGAGCGGCGGCCACTGCGGGCCAGGCTGGGTTGCAGGCGGCTGAGTATGCGGGGACTATGGGCGCGAACGCGGCGCAATACGCCGGCACCATGGGCATGCAGGGCACGCAAACCCGCGGCGCTTGGGATATCGCCGGCCGCAATCTGGCCTCCTCGAATGAGCTACAGGGCGCCGGCTATTTGGCGAATACCCAGATTGAAGCGCAGAAAGCTCTGGCGCAGGGTGATATTGGCGCGGCCAACTCCTGGAACCAGATGTTGAGCGGCATCGGGCAAGCCGGGAACTCGCTGCTGTTCGCCGGGATGGGAGGCGGGACCGGCACAACAAGTGGTTGGAGTTGGGGCAACATCGGCAAAAACATCTGGGGCCGGCCAACTAGCTAGGAGGATTCAATGTTCCCATCTGTTCCATCCGCCGGCCTGCAAATCCCTCAGATCCGCGGGCCGGAGTATGTCGATCCCCTGGAGTCTCTCGCCAGGATGCGGCAGGGACAAGCGCAGAATATCCAACTGCAGAACCAGCAGATGCAGCAGCAAGCTCTGCAGATGAAGTTGGCATCCAAGAAAAAAATGATGGATATCATCGCCCGCGGCGGCGACGAGGTGCAGATGGCCGCCGCTATGCGCCGCGAGGGCGTGGACCCGGATGATTTCCAGCAGTTTGAGAGCAACGCGCTGATCCACAAGACCAACATCCAGGCCCTGAGCAACGCCGAAAAGGCGGCCCTGGACCGCAACATCGACAAGTACATGGGACAGGTGGAGTCCTCCGATCAGAGTTGGGCTTCGCTCAAAGAGATCAACGAGAGGGCCGAGGCCGAGGGCCTGTTCAAGGTGGGTGGGGAAAGTTTCCAGCCGATCGCGGAGTGGACCGAGGAGGGCCAGCTAAAGGCGCAAAAGGGCGCTCTGATGGGCCTCAAGGCCATGAACCAGCGTGAGCTGCAGGCCGCGGAGTTGAAGCGTACGGAACTGGGGATCGAGGCGGCTAAAGAGCAGATCGAGGTCTCAAAAGGGGCGAGGAAAAAACTCGGCATAGAGATCAGCGGCGCGCGGCGCGATCAGGCTGTGGCGGAACTGCAGGGATTGCCGGAAGATCCTAACCGCAAGGGGATACCTGAACTCGTATCCTGGAACGCATTCTGGAACAAGTATGCCGGCCCCGATGTGCCCCAAGAGGAAAGGCTGGACCTGCCGAAGACGCCGAGTCCTGAGTTCATAAAGAACTTCAAAGCGAGCGCCGTGCCGGAGGCGGCCAGACCGGCATACCAAAAGGGTATAGCGGAGGCCGGCCAGCCACAGGATATTGTCGATATCGCCATCGCGGTCAATGACCCGAATCTTTCAGTGGAGAAGCGCAAACAGTACGAGGAGACGCTGAAGACTATTGCGGCGCAGCAACCCGGCAACGCGGAAGTGAAACTGGCAGACACGGCCAAAAATGATCCGGACCCGGCAAAGCGCAAGGCGGCCGAGAACACGCTGGACCGGCTATCGCAGTACCGCAGAGAAGGCACGCGGCCCTCACTAGGGATAGGCGGCGGGTATGTGATCCCCGGCTTAGGCCCAGGAGGAGCAGGGGCGACGGGAGAAACCACAGGCGAGGAATTCCTGAAGACTCTGCCGCCGGCAACCGCGGCGCAAGTGCAGGCGATTGCAGAGGGGCGCGACCAGATGCCATCGGCGCAATCGCGCAATCCATCCGCCATTGCCTTGCGCAATGCCGTTTACCGCTACGATCCGAAGTTCAGCGCGCAGAGAGTGCGCGTCCGCAACGCTTTCGCCACGGGCAAGGCGGCGGACAACATCGGCGCCCTGAACACGGCCACGGTCCATCTGGAGCAGTTCTACGACGCGGCCCAGGCCATGAAGAACGGGACCTTCCAGCCCAAGAACCAGGCGTACCAGTATTGGCGCAGGATATTCGGATCGAACCTGCCCACCAATTTCGACGCCATCAAGGTGGCGGTGGCGGGCGAGATTGCCAATGCGCTCAAAGGCAACGCGACAGACATAGAAATTGCGCAAGTCAAAGAGTCCCTGCAGGCCGTGCAGTCTCCGGAGCAGCTCGCGGGCGTGGTGCAGACCCACATGCACACATTGGGAGCGAAGTTGAACACATATTACGAGCGGGGCCTTGAGATGGGCCTGACCAACTTCAACCCGCTCCTGCCGGCGGCGCAAAAAGCCTTTACGCGGATTGGCGTGAATCCTTTGGCTCCCGGGCAGGCTCATGCAGCTCCTGCAGCTCCTCCTGCAGGCGCGGCCGCCCCCTCGGCGGCGCCGGGACAAATGCCGGGGCGGCCAACGTTGCAACTAAAGAGCGGAAGGACGGCCACATTCGGCACGCAAGCGGAAGCCGACAAATTCAAGAGAGAGCATCCTGAGCTAGTGAGGTGATGTATGGCAATGGCGCCCATGGCCTTACGGCCACCGACCGAAGAAGAAATCCTGGCCCAGTATGGCGGCACGTTGATACAGGAAGAAGACGAGATCCTGCGCCAATATGGCGGAAGCATAGGAGGGCAGCCGACAGCTCCGCAACGGCGATTGCCTCCCGGCGTTCCTGGCATGCCTGGAGTGCGCGTCGAGGGCGAGCGCCCATGGGAAGCTCTGCCTCCCATGGTCCCAAGCATTACAGGAGCCCCGGACCTTGACCGGCAGATTGCCGCCGGCGCCATGCAGGGTCTCAGCGGCCTGGCGAACCTGGTGAGCGGAATCGCCAACTGGGCATCCGGAGGCGAACCGTCTCTGGCTAGCGCAACTTACAAGGAAATCGGAGACTACGCGCGCAAAAAAGAGCAGGAATTTGCGGAAGCGGCCACGGGGTTGGCAGGCGGGCGCACAGACCTGCCTAGCGGTGTGCTGCGCGCCGGGACTGGCGCCGTGGTGAGTCTGCCTCCGTATATCGCAGCCACTACTCTCGCGGCGCGGACACTTGGCGGCGGCCCCAGTCTTCCGGCATCGATGCTCGGCATGGGCGCCGTGGGGGCGGCGCAAGCGGGAGGCCAGGAGCCGCTCGATATCGCCAAGTCCACTATCGAAAACGGCCTGCTTGGAGGCGTACTGCATCTCCTTGGCCCATTCAAGCGCCCTATCCGCATCGTGGGGCAGGCGTCGATCGACTATGCGCGCCTCCGGCTGCAGGGGGTAGACCATGACACCGCGCTGCAGAACGCCATCGCTGGCGGCATGCTGGGAGCCATGGGCGGGCCAGGAGAGCTGGGGCTGCGCGACGTGCCCAAGGAAGTGGTGAGCCGTTTGCCGGCCAGTTGGCAAAAACCCCTGCCTACAAGCCTCGGTGTTGTGCGTCCCGTGTTCAAAGGACAATTAACGCCGCAAGAAGAAGCTTCCAATGCATGGATGCGCGAGCAGGGCATACAACTTCCTCCCAGTCTGGAGACCGGTAGCGAGACGGCAGCATTGCTCGAAGGCACTACCAAGGCCGGCCCTGGTGGCGGCTACGCGCGGGAGCAGGCGGCGGCTATTGGAGAGAAGTTGGGCGAGGTTGGCAGGGCGCAGGTGGAGGGAATCACCAGTGAGCCCTACACTACGGAGACGGCCGGCGCGGAGCTGCAAACCAAGCTTGCGGCTGGCCTCGAAGGGCAGCAGGCGCGAGTGGCCGGCCAAGTATTCCCGGAGGCGCGCACACCGGAGCAAGCCGGCGCCACGGTCATTGAGAAGGGGCAAGCCAAGATCCGCGAGCACCAGAAAACCGCGGACGAGAATTATGGCTCGGCCTGGGAGGTGCAGGAGGTCCCGGACAATTACGAGTTGGTTCCCTCCGGGAAGCTCGACGCAAAGGGCAAACCGATCATGGAGCAGAGGCTCCTGCCGATCGATAGGGGGCCGCTACAGAAGATGTTGCGGCCGATCGTCAAGCGTTACGAATACACCCTGACGGAGACGGAGCAGCGGGCATCGCCGGCGCTGCACGCCATGCGGCAGATCGTGAACGGACCGCGCTATGCCGACGTGATCACCGCGGAGATGGATCTCGGAGCGCTGAAAGCCGAGACCCGCGGCGAAGCTATGCCGGAGTTGCGGGATCCCAGCAAGGGATTGGCGGCAAAGACAGTGCAGGGGCTGCAGGAAGCGATCGACGCCAAAATGGCCGGAGCGCGGCTTCCCGGATGGAGCGGCGAGGGGACAAGCCCTGCTCTCGATTATCTGCGCGCGGGCCGCAAAGCTACGGCGCAGAAATATGCGGTGGAAAAGGCTTACAAGGGATTCGGTAGAGATATCACCGAATTGGAGCCGGTGGGCGTATTCCGCGGGCTCACCTGGGAGGGTGACGCCGGCATCCAGCGGCTGCGGCAGATCGAGCGTATCGCCCCGGAGTCCATGCCGCAAGTGGGGCGAGCCTTTATCGAGGGCGGCGGGAATTGGCGCAAATTAGGGCCAGAAACCAAGAAAATACTGTTTAAAGACCCGGCTGTAATTAAAGAACTGGACTCTTTGTACGAGAACAAAGCGCGATTCGAGCCATTGTTGAAGCTGGAGCCGGTGGCGCTCGCGGAGCGACTGACGCGCGTGAAGGGCCGCGCCAACGAGTTGCTCACCGATGTCCAGCGGATGGCTCCGGAGCAGATGCCCGGGCTCGGCCGATCTCTTCTTGAAGGACTGCTGGAGCGGTCTACGCGGGAAGGCAATTTTCAGAAGATCCAGAGCACGCTGGACCGCATACTCGACATGGATCCCTACGCCAAACTGTTGCTGTTTGGCACACCGGAGCGGGTCAACGCCATAGACAACCTGTTCTTTGCGATGAAGCGGCTGAACCGCGAAATCAATCCCAGTAAAACCGCGCACGTTAATGTCATCAACCAGATGAAAAGCCGGTTCCTGCACGGCATAGGAGCGACGGGCGGTGCGCTGCTCGGCGGTGCGCATGGTGGCGGAACGGGCGGCGCCGCAGGCGCGGCCGCAGGATATGCAGCCGGCACGGCTGGGGAAGTGCTCCTCAACAAGGGGCTTGCTCGTCTGCTCTACGATCCGCGTTTCTCGAAGCTGCTCACCCAGGGCATTCGGTTGCAGATTAAGGGCGACAAGGCCGGCGTAGAGCGCACGGCCGCGGAATTGAGGCGAGTAGCCGCAGAGGTCGAGCCGGAGCCGCCAGAGGGGCCGTCAGGGCCTCCCGGAGCGCCGCCAGCGGCTCCGGGAGGCGGCGCAGCGGCCGCTGGCGCAGAGGCGGCGCCGGCCGGTGTGGGGGCCGTCCTCCGCGAATTCGTTACCGGGGAAAGCGGCGCATTCACGCCCGGGCGGGTCCTGGAGCGATACGGGCGCGAAGAGGCGCGCGGTACAGTAGAAGGGTATGGCGAACCAAGAATACCTGCAGTGGTTGGAGGACCAGGAGGAGCAGTACAAGAGGCCGCCGCGCCGGCCGCCGCTGCAGCCGCCGTTACCCCAAAACGCCCCGCCCCGGTCCCTGCCGTCCAAGAAGTCACCAACGCCTACAACGCCCGAAGAAACCTTCCTCCCGTAGACCATTCGCAGTATCACCCGGTAGACGAGCCCTTCCAGCGCCGGGTAGCGGACGCCTACGAAAACCTCAAAGAGGACAATAGCGCCGATCCCAAGGTGCGCGCCGCCTATGAGGCCCTGGTAACCGAGACCAAGGAGCAGTGGCAACACCTCATCGACAGCGGCTACAAGCTGGAGCCATGGACGCGGGAGGGGCAACCGTACAAAAACTCGCAGGAGATGGTGCGCGACCTCCAGGACAACAAGCATCTATACTTCTACACGGGCGGGGAGCCGCACCCGTTCCTCGGGCAGGTGGATCCCAAGACCGGCCTGACGATCAATGACATGTTCAGGGCCATTCACGATGCCTACGGGCACGCGGGCGCGGGCTACGGATTCGGCGCGCGTGGGGAGGAAGGCGCTCACGATATTCACTCACAGAGTTTCTCCCCGCTGGCGCGTCAGGCGATGACGACGGAGACCCGCGGGCAAAACTCCTGGGTCAACTTTGGCCGGCACAACTACGACGCGCAGGGGAACCCGTTGCGTATTCCCCCGGGAGAGAAGCCGTATGCCGTGCAGAAGGTGGACCTGCTGCCGGAAGAGTTCCAGGTCAGGGCAAGCGAGCGCATGCGCCAGCCGGCTGCCGAGGAGGGCGGCATCCGCGGGACATTGCGCGCATTCCTCAAGTCCGAGGAGGGCTCTTTTCCCAGTAAGCGCCTGCGCCGGCCGGCAGAGACAGAGACAGAAACGGATGCGCGCAAAAAGATCGAGACCGCGGACCTGGTGAAGCGAGGAGCGCAACTGATCCACAGCGGATCCGCGAGGGACCTGGAGACCTTCGCAGGGCAGATGAGGGCGCGGGAAGGAGCCGCGATCGAGGCGCGCATCCCGGAGTTGTACGAGAAGGCGCAAGCGGCCGCGGCGCAAGCCGGCAAGGACATTAAGGGCCGCACTATGGAGACGCTAGCGGTCCGCATTCCGGATGAGCAGCGCGTAGTCTCCAAAGATCCCAGCAAGACCGTGGATGGCAAGCGGTTCCATGAGTTGGATCTAAAGCAAAAGGGCGAAGGCTTTTTGCCTTTGCAGAAGTATGGCGAAGAGAAAGCCAACCAGATGCTCGACCAAGCCCTTGAAGAATCCATCAATGAGAGCGAGGCGGGCGGCGGAACAACCGCGCGGGATGCCGTGAAGGCCATCGGTCTGAAACCGCCAGACGCCTCCTTCTGGGACAAGTCCCTGAAGCTGCCGATCCGCGCGCGCTACTGGTATGAGCTGAGCGGTGAGTCATTCACCAAGGAGCACTTCGATATCCCTCGGGAGCAGCAGCCTAGATTGATCGAAGTCATAGCCGGCACCAGCGGAGGAGCGGAGCCGTTGCAAAACATGCAGCGCGCCATCGGGCTGATTTCGGAAACCTTGCAGCGCGGCGGGACTATGACGGATGTAATCAGCCAAACATCGGCGCGCAAGGCTCTCGATCCGGAGACCGCCCTCGAAACGCTGAAGTACGGGTCATTTGGCGGAACCATGCAGCTCGTGGCCGGCCTCAGCAAGAAGCCCACGCTTCCCACTAACGATGTGCAGGTGGGATCGATGTTTGGTGTCACCGGCGAAGCCATCGCGAAGAATCCCGTGGTTTACGAGGTAATCTCGCGATTTTTCATGAAGTTGCGGGACATGCAGAATGCGGAACTGGGTATCGCGCCTCCCAAGGCTTACCGCATGGAGAAGGATCCGGCGACAGGCGAATGGAAGCTGCCGGCCGGCGCGCAGGAGCAGCCTACCGGTGTGCAGCCCTATGAAACCTGGCAGTTCCAGGCGCCGGCATGGGTATACGAAAGAGCCAGAAAGAACCCGGCAAAGGCCAGCGAGTATGACGATTACGCGCAGGTGATGACGCGCGATATCATCCCAGCGCTCCAGGCTGCCGGTGTGCCTACACCGGGCGGCAAGATCACCATGGAGACCTTCCTGGACCCGCGCACGCCCAACGTCACCTCCGGCACGCGGGCCATCTTCATGGCCGCCCCTGTGGCAACAGTCGAAGTGGCGACCGAGAAGACGGCAGCCGGCAAGAAAGCCGCGGACACCTACCGCGAATTGCAGACCATGGATCAGAACATACCGTGGGTGCGAAACGCCATAGAAAGGTATCAACAATATCAGATCAACGTCATGAAAGCTTTGGGAACGCGCACGTGGATTCGCCAAGGGGCGACCGCTGAGCAGATCAAAGAACTGGTTCCATGGGAGAGCGAGAAGCGCATCAAGGAACTGGTGGGCAAGGCCGCAGAGCGCGATGTGCAACTGCACTCCATCGTCAGTGATTTGATGAGCGCAATCGTGGGCCGGCGTATCGAGGTCTCCCGGATCGAGACTACAGGGCATGGGACATTCGGGAATTCTATAAACCCCAACCTGCGCATCCCTCTGGTTGGCCGTCAAAGCGATCAGGTATGGCACAACCTGACGGAAGTGCAGCAGGACGCTTTCCTGGCGTATATGGGGCGTCACCTGCATCAGAAGGCCATGGCGGCCAATCTATTCGAGAACGCAAGGCAGGGTTCTGAGCCGGCCGCGGGCGCGGACCGCACCTTCTCGATCTTTATGGAACGCTACGATGGCATAGCGGACACCAAGGCCATTCTTGAATTCCGAAACAAGATTGGTTTTGAGGTGAGCACATCGCAGCACGCCAACGGAATAGTCCTGAATATCAACACCGGGGGCACAGAGGCGCGACCGGTATATGAGAAAGTACTGGAACTTGCGGACGAAACCTTTGGTGGAGATCCCGCCGTCAAATACCTGGGCGTCATCCCCACAGACCGAACGGGGCGATACTTAACTGAGGACAAGTACGGAAAGGCGATCTATGAGCACCGAAAATCCGGAAGAGCCGAAAGAACGAGTGCGCGCAAGGCTCATGACGCCGGAGGAGTGGGCGGCGAAGGGGCTGCCAAACCGGAGCCTAGTGATATCGAGCGAGCCACCGCGGCTATCGAAATCGTCGCGCGTCAAAGGGAAAAAGCCTCCAGAGCCTGGAATAAAGCTGCCCAAGTAAAGATCCAGAACATCAAGGCGCGCGAAGCCAGGAAGGCGCGGGAAGCTCAGGAGGCCGCCCAGAGGGCCGCCAGGAAGGCCCTCAAGAAGGCTGGATGAACGCTAGCCGGCCGCGCGCGCGCGGGTATAGCGCAGTAGCGCTGCGACTCGCTCGCTCACATCGGCTACGCGCGCGCGCGTGCTCATTTCCGCTTGGCTGTAGTCGGTGATGAATTCCAGGCCCTCGGCCGTCGCATAGATGCGTCCGGCCGGCCCCCTGCGCACCAATTGCCGGTGCAGCAGACTCCACAGTGTTATTTGGTTCGCAGCGCGCAGATCGTCTACGGTGATTTCGCGACGGCCGATATAGCGCAAGGTGGCAATTTGCCGGCGGCTAAGACTTCCATTTGTCTTCATTTCGGCATCAGTCCTTTCAACATCTGAATTGCGACTTCGAGCCCTTGGGTGTACCCATCTTTGTGCAGGGCCAAGGCCCTGATGGCATCATCGATAAGGCGACTATCGATGCGGGGCGGCATGACGGCGCGTTGGGTTTTATCCTTCGATCCGGGAGGACGGCCGCGGCCTCGGTGAGGGGCCTTGGGCGGCGCCGCGCCATTATCGGGAGACTCTAACGCCGGCGCCGCAAAGCGGCGGGATCCGGTGACGCCGCGGGCTTTGACCTCGCCGGAGCGGACCAAGCGCCGAATGCTGAACCTGATATTCTCCTTGGGCCATCCGATAGCGTCTGAAATGTCCTGCATGGACAAAAACTCTCCCGGTCTTTGCCGGAGAGCGTCCAACAGTATTTGCTGTTTCGCTGTCATGTTTTAAAGCTCCAGCCCGATCATCGATGCACGAGCCGCGTATCGATGCGCTCGTTCAATCTCTTCTCCATTTCAAGCAAGTCGAGTTTGATCTCGGCTTTCAGCTTTCCGACTTCCGCCCTCACGGCCCAAATGGGTCGGTTCTCCAGAAAGTCTGCCAGGAAAGAGAGTTTGGAGCGGGCTATATCGACGTGTTCGCGGACTGCGTCCAGTTCGCGCGTGCTGAGTTGCGCATAAGCCAGCAATTCGCCAGCGGTTTTAAGGTGCATCAGAGTATACCGGACGCTCCGAAGCGCAATCTGGATTGTCTCGTCGGGGCTCAGTTCAACGCCGCCTTTCGCTGCGCGTTCAGCACCGCCTCCAGCAGGTTCTGCGCCACCTCCAGCAAACTCTTGTAGCGGGTGGGCGTCACCTCGAAGTTCGCCGCGCCAGCGCCGCACATGATGGGGACGGTGACGGCAGCCACCAACAGGCCGGCAACTGAGACAATCAGCTTCCAGGTTTCGGGATTCATACTGCTTTAGATGTTTTCTTGCTGCCCCACCTAGCCCGGGCCGCCGTAACCGCTATTTCTTTGCGGCGCGCGGGCGTGAGTTTTTTGTTCCGCATCGCTGTCAACGCTTGCGCCACTGCGTTCTTTTTCTTTGCCATTCCGTTCATCATCATAGCTCGACTCCATGCTTGCGATAGTACCATGCTTTCGCAAGCATTTTCTTCTTGACACCCATGCTTTCGAAAGCATACACTGGAAGGCATGAACAAACAATTCACGGTCGAAACCAAGAGCGGCAAGACGCTAGTGGTGGTGATCCGCCAAGCGGCGCATGATCCGCAGTACCGGGTGGGCTCGCGCATCCCGGCCTACGGCAAGGTGATCGCCATTAGGGAGGCCAAATAATGCTACGCATCGCCGGAACGATCACCCTTCTTCGCACCCCCACGGGGTGGTGCGCAAAGTTCACTGGACCGGCAGCCGCAGAGATCATGCGGCTGTTCCATACGGACACCCTGCCCACGGCATTCAGCGGGAAAGCCAAGGCCGCGGACGTAGAGCGCGAGATGCGCAAGGGATGGCCCCTGTGCCACGTCACCATCGGAGGCCAGCAGTGAGGCCCCCTCTGTTTGATAGCCACGCGGCATACAGGGAGCCAGTGGTAGAGGTAATAGCGCTAGCGATACCGGTAGTGGTGGTGGCGGTAGCGGTAGTGGTAGTGACGCTAACGGTGACAGAGGCAGTGTTTGTCGTATTGGGCTGGAGGGGCCAGCAGTGAGGCCGCCCATTCGCATCCGCTACCGCACCTACGAGCTTCAAGAGCGCAACGGCGCCCGCAGGACGGTCCTGGGGCGCTACATGAGCCGGTGGGAGGCACAGAGGGCCAAGACGGCCCTGGCGGGGCAGTACCACAATCTGGTGATCGTTAGGCGTTGGGCATGAACAACCATCAGCTTAAGCGCTGGCTCATGCGGGAGATCCACGGCATCGAGACGCCGCGGAAGCCTCCCCGGAGGGCCAGCGCTCTCGGCCGGAAGCCGGCGCGCAACTGGAAGTATCGCGCCTGGGTCCGGAGCCTCCCCTGCGCCTCCTGCGGCATCGAGCCGGCCGGGGAGGCGGCGCACACCGGGACTGACGGCGGGATGGCGCAGAAGGCCTCAGACTACTCCTGTGTGCCATTGTGCTCGGACTGTCATACTCAGGCCCCATACTCCTATCATCGGGCGGGAAAAGTAGCCTTCGAAGTCGGACGTAATGTTTCACTCGCGGATCTGGTAAAACGCCTCAATCGGCTATGGTTCGACCCAAAAGTGAGGGAGGGGTGAAATCCCCTCACTTTTTTCTTGACACAACAGCGGCAGTTAGATACACTGGGATTTACCATGAAGATCACGACAGAGAACAGAAAGTACCGGAAAGAGCAAGCAGCCCGCGCCGCCAAGCGCGCCGCCTGGACCGCGAAGGACCTCCGATTCATCGCCGTGAGCGCCGCCCTGGAAGCGATCTATGACGCGCAATACGAAGATCCCTACATCGTAGACCGGCGCGCCGCTGAGATCTGCGAACTAGAGTGCGAGAAACTCTCCCTGCAAGAGTGGCTGGAAGCTCCGGAGAATGATTATGTTTAAGAACCTAATCGCAATCCAGGAAGAATACGTCGAGACCGTGAACGCCGGCATGGCGCGTTGGGCGCACCGGAAAGACGGCGGCCACGCCGGCCGGATCCGCCGCGGCGCCCATCGCAAGGCGATCAAGAGCCTGCTGGCCTTGGGCTTCACTGATCAGCAGATCTCGCAACTGATCAAGGACGCGGCCGATATGGCGGCGCTCGCGCGGATCGCGGAGGTGAATGAATAATGACACTGACACCGCTACCGGCGTGGACGGCGCGGGCGAATACCGCCGCCGCCCCGGCCATCGTGGGGCACAAGGGGAAAGCATTCGTTACAGACTGCGTCCACTGCGGTGCCGAGACCGTGGTCAAAGTCCGCAAGAGAACGATCCTTGCGTGGAACTGCCCCAAGTGCGGAAGCTTTAACCGCACAGAGCGAGGTGAATGAATGACAAAGGAACAGATCATCTCGAAGGCCATGAGCCTGCTCGCCAAGCGCCGCACGCCGGAGCAACGGAAGGGCGGCCCGAAGCTGCAGAAGAATCGATGCCCCTGCGGCCGCTACACGCGGCACACAGCTAAACTGCGAAATCACAAGTGCGTTAAAGGAGTACGGAATGAAGAATGAACAAGGCTACTACCGAATCACATGCACGGCTCACTATACGCCGATCGCAACCGGACCATTCACAGAAGAGAGGGAGGCATTTGAGTGGGCAAGGGAAAAACGGATGGACATAGGCGTGTTCAACCCGCCACCATTCACGTTTGGATACTTCCGGTCCATGAACGAGGCGAAGCGCGCTGCTGAGGCACTCGCCGCCGAATACAAGGCCGATCAATCGTCCTGACGATGCGCGGATGGCTACCGCGCGAAACGCCGCGAGGCGTAGGCGAAAGCCCAAATCACAAATGCGGCTAGCCCGCAGGAGGAAATATGACCTACAGAATGGAAGACGGAACCGTGGTTAAGACGGAGAACGCATCGAGGAGGTGGGTGGACGGCCAGCGGCATGACGGCCACAACTGGATCAGTCTGGCGACAGGCCAGCAGTGGGCTCATGAGACTCTCTACCGCAGCCGCAAAGGGCGTTATTGGATCGAGTACGCGAGCGACTGGCAGGGATCGACGCCTCATGCGGAATGGGTGAGCCCGCAAGAAGCCACACGGTGGCTGCTTGCCAACGAGCACGAGGACGAGATGCCGGATGACCTCCAGCCGCTGGTCGAGGACGTGAGTGAATAGCTAGTTCAACTCGGGGCGGCATGATCCATGCTGCCCCACCACCTCCATCTGCATGGGGCATCCGCTCCAATCCCTCCACTGACCGTTCGCCTCAACCGCAAGGATCATGTGCCACTCATGGATGGCGGCTAGGTAGGTGATGATGACCAGCCGGGATACGCCCAATTCCCGCATCCTGTGCGCCACGCTCACACGGTGCTCATCGTGCTCATCGCGCGTGTAGAGACTGCTCTGCTCCAGTTCATCGGGGGTATCGATGCTCTCTACGCGGCCGATAATCGTCGGTTTACCATCTCGCGTGATCTCGACCCGGGTGCCGGCGCGGAGGTCGAACATGGCGATATTCTCTCACTGAGCAACAGCCGGCGCTCGATCTCCCAGTCACCGAGACCTAGCAGTTGGCCCAGGCTGCAATAGGGGCAGTACGGCTCGCCGCGGGCGCACTCGCACACGCCAGCCAGGATCATGGCGCGCAGTTTCGCGATCTCTTTCTCAGCGCGGGCCAAATCCATCACGGCTCGATCCGATGGACATGGCCGAGATGGGCAATCGGGTATGGCGCCGGCGGCACG
>Ga0209382_10003490_pt1 | contig 21781 bp, 19 predicted proteins | sample SoiMetdeltSBSDD5_FD_187599 | JGI IMG/M metagenome (GOLD analysis project Ga0209382, IMG submission 187599) | Bulk soil microbial communities from a Populus tree surrounding site in Tennessee, USA - Soil MetaG P. deltoides SBSDD5 (SPAdes) (version 2) | ecosystem: Environmental > Terrestrial >...
TGAGGACGCTCAGCCTGGTCGCCACTCCCAAGTCGACCATGCGCCGACGGTCGAGGCAGCTGCGCCGCGACGAGCAAACTGACCCAAATCTGCCGGATCGGGCTAGCGTCCCGCTCCGCCCTCTCCGACCACCACAAACGACGCCCAATAGGAGGGGTGCGCCTCGTGCGGGGCACCTTTGTCGACGAGCGCCAGCATCGCGCGCCGCAGGGCCTCCGCCCGACCCACCTTCCCATCGCGGCTCAACTCGCGGACCGCGCCGGTAACCAGCTTCACCGTGGCGTCGGAATCGACCGCCCAATGTGAGACCAACAGCGCGCGCGCCTGGGCGTAGATGAACGCGCGCGCCAAGCCCGACAGCGCTTCGGCGTTGGGAGCGGCCCCCGCTGCCGTGTTGCAGGCCGACAGGATGACCCAGTCGGCATCGAGCTTGAGGCTCGCGACCTCGAATGCCGACAGGTAGCCGTCGTCCTCCTCGCTCGCCACCTCAGGCGGCGACAGAATCAAGCCCGGCTCGTGAGTTCCCGTCAACTCGCCGGCCAGCGCGCCATGGGTCGCGAAGTGAACCACGCGGTACTGCGCCAGCTCTCCACTCGCGCTCAACCGCTTGACTTCGCGCTCGCTCGCCGCAGCACCGAGGCGGACGCCGCCAGGCAACGCCTTCACGTCGCGGGCAACGGCGCACAGCTCGTCGGCTGTCTCGGGGAGTGGAACCTGCATCCTGAGATGCGTGAGGCTCGCCAAACCGCCGTCTGTGGCAACGGACGGCACGCCGCTGCGCAGGACGAGCCGCGCCGCCACCCGACGGCGGCCCGGCTCAGGACAGTGCTGCTTTTGGCGCGCAAGCTTGGCGAGCCCGGCGTAGCGGGCGTCGGGGCCGTCGAGCAGCGGGTTGCCGAAGCCGATCATCGGCCTCGGTGCAGCGCTGGGCCTGCCGACGCGGCGCAGCGACTTCAAGGACGCGACGGCCGGGAGCACGGTGACAGGATGCTTGCGAGCGAGCCACGCAACGGACCGGTGAACAGGGCCAGAGCCTGCGGCGCGCCGCGGCGCCTCCATAACCAGCACCTGGAACGGCAGCTGCGTCAGTGGGCCCGAAGGCACGATGAGGAGGTGCTTACCCCTGACGAGGTCTTCCAACGCGCGGAACAGGCTTATGTAGAGCCGGTGTGCGCGCCCGTGATCGAATGGCAGGGGCTGGCCGGAGTCTGGTTGTCTTGCGAGGGGGATATCCAGCGCTTTGGCGCAGGTCTCGGCTCCGGTGCCATCCCATGCCGCGGCGTCCAGGCCGCAACGCAGTGCCTCCACTTCGCGCTTGAGCGCCGATTTGCCGAGGTCCGAGCGGACCCAGCGCACGTGCGATCTGGTCACCACCCAGATGAACGTCGCCTCGGCATCCTTGTGGGCCCCCGGGGCCTCCAGCGAGAGCTTCCATGTGACTGTATCGCTGAACAGCACCAGCGCCTCGTCGTCGCCGAGCTGCGCCTGCACCTCGGCGACCGATACCGGAGCCGCACGCACCAGCGCCGCATAGTCCGGGAAGTCGCGTGCGAGCTGCCCGTCGATCTGGGCGAGGCGTGTGTCGATGGCCGCGAGCCGCTCCGTGAGTACCCTCTCCGGCTCGGCCTTGCGCTTGTCTGGTGCCTCGCTCTTGGCGGCAACGAGCAACTTATCCTTGACCTGCCATTCGCCCACCAGATCTTGTCGCTCCCGTGCCAGCTCCGCAAGCTGCGGCGAGCCGGCGGCCGACCGGGCTGCCATCTGCGCCAGCGATGCCGCCGTCTGCGAGGCAAGCTCCCACTGCGCCGTCTCGAACATCTCCGCTGCAAGCGTGTCCGTCGGCCGCTCACCGGCTAGGCGGTAGGCCGCCTTTAGAAAGATCTGGTAGCCTACGGAGTCCTGCTGCATCTCGCTTCGCGTGTGTGCGCGACCGCCGCCGGGCAGCCCACGCTCTGCCCGCCGCGCGAAGATGTCGGTGCCCCGCCGGAGATAATCGACAGCTTTTGCCCAGTCGCCCTGGAGATAAGCTGTTGCACCCATCTCGCTCAAGGTCCATCCAACCTCGGGGTGATCGCGCCCCAAGGCCTTCTCGCGGACGGAGAGGCTGCGCTGATACAGCTGCTCGGCCTCGGCGAAGCGGCCTGCGGCGACGTATCGCGCCGCCAAATTGTAAAGCGACAGCGCCACATCGGGGTGGTTGGGACCGAAGGCCTTCTCGCGGATCGCGAGGCTGCGCCGATAGAGAGGCTCGGCCTCGGCGAAGCGGCGCTGCTTCTGGTACAGCACCGCCAGGTTGTTGAGCCCCGTGGCCACGCTCGGGTGGTCGGATCCCAATACCTTCTCACGGATAGAGAGACTGCGCAGGTGGAGCGGCTCGGCTTCGGCGTAGCGGCGCAGGCTCGATTGCACGGCGGCGAGGTTGTCGAGCAAGGTAGCCACCTCGGGGTGCTCGGGCCCCAGCGCCTTCTCGGAGATCGCAAGACTGCGTTGGTAGAGCGGCTCCGCATCTGCGTGGCGGCCCTGGCCGGCCGAATACAGGTTGGCGAGATTGCTGAGCGATGTCGACAGGGAGACATGATCCCGCCCCAGCACCTTCTCGGTTATTTCGAGACTGCGCCTGAAGAGCGGTTCGGCCTCGGCAAACCGGCCCTGCTCTTGGTAGATCGTTGCCAGGTTCTGGGCCGATACCGCGACGTTCGGGTGCTCCGGCCCCAGGGCCTTCTCGTGGATGGCCAGGGCGCGGCGGTGCACCGCTTCGGCGTCCAGCAATCGGCCCTGGTGCCGGTAGACTGAGCCCAGGTTGCCGAGTTGGACGCCAACGTCCGGGTGCTCGGCCCCCTCAGATCTCTCCAGGATCGCAAGGCTGCGCTTGTGCAGCGCCTCCGCCTCGCCATAGCGCCCTTGCGTATTGTACAACGTGCCCAGATTGTTGAGGGTGCGTGCGACAATGGGATGACCGGCTCCGAGCGCCTTCTCGCGGATGGCAATCGCGCGCGTCAGGGTCTCCTCGGCCGCCGCGAAGCGCCCCTGGGCGGCGTAGACCAGCCCTAAGAGGTTGAGCACCGTGGCCACGTCCTCGTGCTCCTTTTCCGCCGCCGCCCCGCGGAGGGCGAGCGTGCGCTTCAGGATCCGCTCGGCCTCCGCGTGGCGGCCCTGGCGGTGGTACAGCGTGGCTAGGACATTGAGAACGGTCGCTACGTCGGGGTGATCGGCTCCCAGGGTCTGCTCGTAAAGCGCGAGCAGCCGCTCGGTGCTCTGGGCCGCCTCGGCGTATTTCCCCGCCGCCTGGAGCTTCACGACCTCGTTGCCGAGGGCAGCTCTCTCGGCAGCGGCCGCGTCGGGCTCTTGCGCCTGGGCCCACGCAAGCGTGGCACATGTCAGCCACGCCACGATCAGCGCCGCCAGGCGCAGTGCCATCCCCTTGCCCGCCATCATGCCCCTCCGGTACCGCACCGATCGAAGACGGCGACAGTGCGCGGAGGATGTGACGCCACCAAGACGCAGCTCGGGCGTAGCAGGAGACGGCGTTATCGGCCTCACCAGTGCGCGCGCCGCCCGCGACGTCGCAAGCACCTGGGCCAAGAACAAAATGGCACGCCAGCGACGTGCGGGTGTCTTTGGCCGATCACACGAGGCGCAGCCTGCATACTGTGCGCAATTCATCCTGGCGGGCGAAGGTGCTAGGCGGAGCGTCCCACTGAATGCGCGGACGTCAGGTCATGTGAAGGGTTTCGGATGCCGGCCCATCGCGACAGTGAGGCAAGCACCGGGGCCGGCGTCCGAAACCCTCCAGCGTGCAGCGCGCTCCCCGCGTGAGCGGGTTCGTTCTCTGGCACTCTCTTGCCTTCCTCGCTCTCCACTTGGCAGGCCCGCGAACAAGCTTACATTGACCGTGCCAACCGTTGGCGCTGGTGGCGGCGGTATGCCCCGGCGGGCAGGTGATCACACGAGGGCTTCGCAATGAGGACGATTGCGCCAGAGACCATCGCCGCGCAGGCGGGCGGGGCAGTGGAGGAGACCACCGGCGGGATCGTGCCGCCAATCCATGTCGCGACCACGTTCGAGCGCGATGCCGACAACCAGTATCGGCGAGGATACAGCTACGGCCGCCCCGACAACGCCACGGTGCGGCAGGTGGAGGGCGTGATGAGCGGGCTCGAGGGAGGCGCGTCGAGCTTGCTGCTGTCTTCCGGCATGGCCGCAGCCACCACCGCCTTTCTTGCCCTGGAGAGACCGGCCCACGTGATCGCCCCGAGGATCATGTACTGGGCTCTGCGCAAGTGGCTGCAGGAGGACGCGGCAAGCCACGCGATCAACGTGACCCCCGTCGATGCCAGCGATCCGGCAGCCATTGCCGCAGCCGTGCGGCCGGGCGAGACCAAGCTCATTTGGATCGAGACTCCCGGCAACCCTCTCTGGACGATCACGGACATCGCGGGAACGGCGCGTCTTGCCCATGCCGCCGGCGCGTTGCTGGCGGTCGACTCCACGGTGGCGACCCCGGTGCTCTCGCAGCCCCTCGCCCTCGGCGCCAGCGTCGTCATGCATTCCGCGACCAAGTATCTCAACGGCCACTCGGACGTGATCGCCGGCGTGCTGGTGTTCGCCCGCAGCGATGCCTACAGCAAGAGGGCGGCTCGTGTTCGCGACACGCTGGGCAGCATCCTGGGCCCGTTCGAGGCGGCCTTGCTGTTGCGGGGCCTGCGCACCTTGCCTGTCCGTGTGCGCCACCAATCCGCGTCCGCCATGAGCATCGCCCGCCGCCTGGCGCGCCACGAGCGCATCGAGGCCGTGCTCTACCCGGGTCTCGAGACGCACCCCGGCCATGCCGTCGCTGCAAGCCAGATGCAGGGCGGCTTCGGCGGCATGCTGTCGGTGCGGGTCAAGGGCGGTGAGGCAGCCGCCGTCGGCGCTGCGGCCCGCGTCGAGGTGTGGAAGCGGGCGACCTCGCTCGGCGGTGTCGAGAGCCTCATAGAGCATCGCGCCAGCGTCGAGGGACCCGACTCACCCTGCCCGCCGGACCTGCTGCGACTTTCCGTTGGCCTTGAGAGCGTGGATGATCTGATCGACGACCTCGAGCAGGCGATAGGAGCCTCGTCCTAGGCCACGCCATCAGGCCCGGCGACGGGCCGGCATTCGAGCCGGAGCGCCGCTCGCGTCTGTGGCTGGGTGCACACCGGAAACGCTGTGCTCAGTGAAAGCCTTACCGAGGTTGTGTAGGGTTTCGGATGCCGGCCATCGCGAGGGTGAGGCAGGCACCGGGGCCGGCGTCCGAAACCCTACAGGGAAGGAACCCGCGAGTCGTAGGGCACGCCGGTGCCGCGAGTGCTATGGGGATTTCGCTGTCGTGGGCGGGTTGCTCGATTGAGGCGGGCAGCGCCGTGCAGAGGCGGCTGGGCAGCCGATGGGGTGAGGCTGCCGCGTCAGGCTGCATTGGCATCTGCGATGCGCCGGCGACCGAGGCTCTATCCACCGCGGAGCGTGTCGTGGCGGGCAAGCGCCGTCGCGGCCGGCCAATGACCAGCGCCAGTGATGCTCGGTACTACGGCAAATGCAGGGCCGCACCGTCATGAGGTGTCGATCCTCATGGTCGGCGTGTGGCTTGGCTGGCAACCGGCCTCGAATGTCTCGATGACGACCATGCGGCCGCCGCAACAGGGGCATGGGGCGGCGAGTGCGGGTTGCGCTACGTCATCAGCGGCAGCCTCGTCTTCGGCATCGATGTTTTCCACCTCCAGAAGCGCCCGAGCCTGTGCAAGGTTCTTGTCGCGCGTGCCGCCGGCGAGGAGGCCATAGTGGCGGATGCGGTGGAAGCCCTTGGGCAGGACGTGGATGAGGAAGCGGCGGATGAACTCGGGCGTGCCGAGCGTCATGGTGGTGTAGCGGCGTGGTCCCTCGACCCGGTAGTCCTTGACCTTGAAGGTGACGCTCGTCGCATCGGCGGCGATCAGGCGGCTGTTGGAGATGGCGACGCGGTGGGTGTAGCGCGCCAGGTAGGCGAGCACGGCCTTGGGGCCGGCGAAGGGCCGCTTGGCGTAGACGAACCAGCGCGTCCTTTTGAACGGGGCCAGGAAGGCCGCGAACGCCCTGCCGTCGGCAAGATGCGCATGTGCGCCGAAGAAGGTGAGCTTGCCGGCCGTGTGGGCTGCGATGAGCTTCTCCAGCATCAGGCGGCGGAACAGCCTGGAGAGCACCAGCACGGGGAGGAGGAAGTTGGGCTTGGCGGCGATCCAGCGCTTGCCATCGGGAGACAAGCCGCCGCCGGGCACAATCATGTGCACGTGCGGGTGATGCGTCATGGCCGAGCCCCAGGTGTGCAGCACCGCCGTGATGGCGATGCGGGCGCCCAAGTGCTTGGGATCGGCGGCGATGGTGAGCATGGCCTCGGCGGCGGCCTTGAACAGCAGGTCGTAGATCACCGCCTTGTTCTGGTAGGCGATGTCACCGATCGCGACCGGCAGGGTGAAGACGATGTGGAAGTAGGGCACGGGCAGCAGCTCGCTCTCCCGGTCCTCCATCCACTCTCTTGCCGCGGCGCCCTGGCACTTGGGGCAATGCCGGTTGCGGCAGCTGTTGTAGGCGATGGTGGTGTGAGTGCAGTCCTCGCAGCGCGCAACATGGCCGCCGAGGGCCGCCGTGCGGCAGCTCTCGATCGCGCTCATCACCTTGAGCTGGGCGAGGCTCACATGGCCGCGGTTGGCGTCACGCCACGCGGCGCCGTGGTCGCGGAAGATGTCCGCGACCTCCAGAGCGAGACGGGCCACGGGCGCCGAGGCCTCAAGCCGGCGGCTTCTCCGTCTCTGGCCCCGGCGGCGGCAGGAGCCGGTCGAGCGGGCTGGTGACTGCGCGCAGGACGTTGGTGGCGACGTGCGTGTAGCGCGCCGTCGTGTCGAGCTTGGCGTGCCCGAGCAACACCTGGATCACGCGCACGTCGATGGCGTTCTCCAACAGATGCGTCGCGAAGGAGTGGCGCAGGGTGTGCGGCGAGACCCAGGTGCCGAGCCCAGCTGTCTCCGCCGCCATGTGGCAGACGCGGTTGAGCTGGCGTGCGGTGAGCGGTCTCACCGGGTCCTGCCCTGGGAACAGCCAGCCTTGGGACCGGCACTGCAGCCACCACGCCCTGAGCAGCTCAAGCAGCTGCGGCGAGAGCATCGCGTGCCGGTCCTTGCCGCCCTTGCCCAGCTCGACCCGGATCAGCATGCGCTTGGAGTCGATGTCGCTGACGCGCAGCATCACCACCTCGCCGGCCCGCAAGCCCGCGCCGTAGGCGACGCTCAGCGCTGCCTTGTACTTGAGGCCTGGCCCGGGCGCCGCTTCGAGAAGACGGCCCACCTCTTGCGCGCTGAGCACACGCGGCAGCTTCCGTGGGTAGTGCACGCGAGCCAGATGGCGGGCGAGCTCGGCGCGATCGAGTGTGGTGGCGAAGAAGAAGCGCAGCGCCGAGGCCGAGCTGTTGAGGGTCGGCGGCTGCACGCCACTCTCGGTCAGATGCACTTGATAGCGGCGCACATCGTCGGCCGTCGCTGTGTCCGGCGAGCGGCCGAGGAAGCTGGCGAAGGCCTCGACGTGGCGGATATAGTCGTGTCGCGTCTTCTCGCCGAACTTGCGTACCGCCATGTCCTCGAGCATGCGCTGGCGCAACGGGCTGATGGGCCTTAAGCTCATCGGGGTCTCCTGTCTTGAGGTTGGAGTGCTTGACCCCTCGATCCTCAAGACGGAGCGCCCGCCCCGTCACCTCATCTCAGCTGAGGCTCCAACCTCTCCGCCGGCTTGCGCGAAGCGCTCTCCCGCGTGAGCGGGTTCGTTCTCTGACCCACAACCGACATTCGCGTCATCGAACTTGAACCGCCCGAAGCCCACCGCCGACAAGATCCGAGTACCCCGCTTTGTGGTTACGGCAGCGAAGCATCCAGTGGACAAGCCCATGACTCAACCATACTTTTCCCTCACTGAGGGCGGAGCACAGTCATGGCAAGCAATAAAGCGATCCTGCTCGCTTTTTCTGCAGCCCAGATGGGCGGCCTAGTACTGACCGCGGGCGCATTCTGGCTAACGCGCACGCTGCCATGGCGAACGCGCGCGAGGATCCGAGCGTTTGTGATGGCCGCCTCGTTCATGCCAAGTATCATCATTTACTTTCTTTTTCTGCATGGTGTGGTCTCACGCCCAGAAATCGCTGTGTTTGGGTCGACGCTATTTATGTACGTCCTATTGTTCGGGGCTGTCCCTAGCGTGCTTATCTGGGTCGCGGTTAGGCGCTGGTGGCCAAGGAGCGCCAGCACTAGCGCTTGCTGGACCGCGCTTCGCGGGCGTCTTCCGCTTCTGGCACTCTTGGCCCGTTCGCTGCTCCGGGGATTCCGGCAGGAATGGAGAGACTGACTCCGTCAACGGCGCGACGCCGGTATGCCGGCGCATGGCCCAACTCCGAAGTCGCGCAGCTGGGCCTAAGCTTTCCGGTGCTCCAGGGGGGATAGCCGCAAGCCATCGACGGCATGCCTAGCCACTTGCTTCGAGGCGTTAGGCAATCAACGGCCGCGCGCCGGGTTGGGCGGCAGCCCTATCGGAAGGGGCGCCGCGAAAGCGGGAGGAACGAGGGTAACGGCAGCAGGCGCGGCTGCCGGCACGATGGCAGGAGCAGCGGCGGATTTGCCGACGACAAGGATGTCGATCGCGGTTCCTTGCGTGGTGATGATGTAGTCATAGCCGCGCAATAAGCGTCCCAGGACATCCTCGACTGGTCCGTTGTAACTCCCGCTGATCACATCGTCGAGGTTGGTCGTCTCCTTGCAGCGAAAACTCTCCAACGTGTCTGTCAGCGCCCTGAGGACTTCAGATACCTTCGCATTGTGGGCAACGACATGAACTGACGCACTCGTGCCTTGCACTTCCACAGCGGCGCGAGCAGGCAATGACCCGAGCGGGATGACCAATCCCGCGAGCATCCAGCAGGCTACGGGGATGAAACGAGTGCGGGCAGCAGCAGACTTGAGGCGAAAGTTCCGCAGCATGTCATTTGGACCGAAGTTCAGCTTCCGGTGAAAGGCGCCCGGCTCCAAGAGCGGAATACAACAGGTTCGCGAAGGCCGGCGAGCCGTGGCTCGCCGGCGCCGCGCTTCTCACGGCCCGTACTTCGGGGCCGGCGTTTGGTTGAAGGGCTCCTCGTCGGTGACGCAGGTAAAGCTTGCCGCGTCGTTGGTGCTGCCGCTGCCGTTGTACCGGGGGACTTTCGGGTATACGCAGAGCGGTCGGGTCATCTGGACGGTGGGCGGCGCATCGTTGACGAATTTGGCGGCAACGATTGTCTCCGGCGCCACGCCCGTCTCGACCCAAGTCACGAGCGGTGTGAGGGCGTCGAACACGTTGGGGCCCGGGCCGCCCGAGCAGTGGAACAGTCCGGGCGCCATGAAGAGCCGGGCATAGCTCTGCGTTCGCCGTAGCGCCGAGTCCCTTCCCTTCGCCAGACCCACCTGGTGGAACCCGTGGCGGTTGTTGCTCACCAGCGCGTTGAAATAGTTGATGCTGCTCTGCGCCGGGATGAGCGGGTCCGCCCAGCCGTGATACATGATGAGCTTGCCCCCGCGTTCCTGGAACTCGCTCAGATCGACGCTGTTCGCGTTCAGCACCTTGGCGAGCTCGTGGTCCACGGTGTGGACGTCGTGGTGGAAGTCGAAGTTCGCGAAGTTGTGGGCGCTCGCCGGGTTGCCGAAGTCCGCGCCGAAGACCCAGTAGAACAGGCCGTCGAAGGGAGGCTCCGGAAGCCGCTCCGCGAACGCCAGCCCAAGCGCCAACACGTTGTCGGTCTCGTTACCCGGCGGGGAGCCGGGATTGATGAGCTGGCCATTCACCGGGTTGATGGTGCCCGCATAGTATTGCTGCATCGTCGTGACCTGGTCGGCCGTCAGGCACGCGGGCGGGACGTTGCCGCCAGTGCACTGCAGGACCTTGGGATCGAAGTTGCAGTCGCGCGGATCGGTCAGGAACTGATCGGTGCTGATCCCGCCGTCGCGGCCCGCGCACTGAGCGAGCACCGCCTTGTTGATCAGAGTCATCTGGCCGGGCTGGATAAATGAAGCCGGGCTGGCATGGGTGGCTTGCCACACTGCAAGCCCCGCCATGTGCAGGTGCGTGCGGTTGAACGCCGGCGCGCCGGCTAGGATGCCATCGTAGTCCTGCGGGAAGCGCTGCGCTTCCATCAGTGCGTTCTGGCCGCCGGTGGAGCAGCCGGCGAAATAGGCCTTCGTGGCCCTCCGCCGATAGAACGCCTGGACGATCTCCTTGCCCCGCACCGTCATCAAGTGGATCGCACGGTAGCCGAAATCCTTGATCCGTTCCGGATGGCCAAACAGACCGGTCGTGGGGGTTGCCGGAGCACCGAAAGCGATTGCCAGCGGGTTGCCCTTGTGGCCTGCCGAGCCGCAGAAAAGCGGGGTGCACCCCGAGACGCCAGTGCCGAGATCGCTGTTGGTGGCCGCAAATCCGGCCTGGATCCCGCTCGCAAGCTGAGCGTAGCTAATGATGCCCTGGAACCCGCCGCCGCCGGTGCCGAGGAACCGTCCGTTCCACGTGCTTTCCGGCAGCCACACTTCAATCTTGATCGAGGAGTCGGGGGTGGGCGTCAGCGTCGCCGTGATCCGACAGAATGGGGGTAAACCGGTGATCGTTTGCGGCGGGTTGGAATTGGGAACCACGAATACGCCCGTCGTATTGTCGGCGGCCGATGTGATCGTGGCGTTCTCCAGAGCCACGGATTGCAGGTCGGTGCACGGCGTCGCCATCGCCGGCGTGCTGACAATCGCGACCGATGCAAAGAGGCCAATAGCCGCGCCGATGAGACGTGGTCGATGCATAGTTTCTGTCCCCCCTGATCGTTGTTGTTGTTGCAAGACACACAGTAGACTGTTTGCATAGCTCAGCCGTTGCCCGCCGGTCACAGTTTCAAGAGAAATGACTTGTCAATTTGCAGCACCAAGGTCTGGCAGGCCCCGCCCCATATAGGCGCGCGGCTGCGATGGACTCGGCCCCGTCCCAATCGCGACGGGAAGTCGTCCGAGGAGCCCATCCTGTGGGACCAGTCGCTGCGCCTCACCGCAATCACACGCCAGCTGAAAGAGGAGGCCGACGAGGCCGTCCACTTCGTGGTCTTCGACGCCTGCTGCAACGTCCTTAAACTGCGCAGGGCGGGCACGCGCACGCTCATTCAGACGCGCGGCTACGTGCCCATGGCGCAGGAGCGTGGCATGCGCGTCGCGCGCCAGCCTCCCCGAAGGAGCAAGCACATCCGAAAGCGGCAAGTCGAGGAACGGAGATGGAACACGTCAGCTGCCCACCCGACTTGCTCCGGAGATCGACGACTTCATGACCGTCCCGCGCTCGCGCCCAAGGTGACGAGAAGCTCGTCCAGTTGCTCGAACGTCTCTCCCATCGCATCCGCCGCCCCGGTGCCGGCGGCGTCGAGAGCTTCCTTCGAGGGATAGAGCTCGTGCAGGACCAGCAGCGTCTTGCCGCCTTGTTCCGCGAAGGTCACCGTCGTGACGGAACCCTCGTCACTTTCCTCATTGGTCCAGACGAGGCGCGAGTGCGGTGTTACTTCCTTGTACGTGCCGAAGAACGCCGCCTGTGAGTCCCCGTGTGCGAACTCCAAACGGTACCTGCCCCCGACACGAACATCCATCTCGCAGGAAAGCAGGGACATTCCCATCGACTTCGGCACCCACCACTGCCTGAACAGCTCGGGCTTGGTCCACGCCTCGAACACGAGGCGCGCCGGGCCGTTGAAAGTTCGCGTGACGACGAGCTCACGCTCGGACTTCCGCTCCACCGTCGTACGGTTCTTTATGGGGGCGACCTCACTCTCTGTTCTTGCGGCCATCGACCTTCTCCTTCCGTTTCAATTCCTCGACAACTTTGTCCAGCTCGTCGAAGCGTGCGTCCCAGAGCTGGCGGTACCTCTCGATCCATGCCGTCTCTTCCTGCAGTCGGCGCGGACCGAGCTTGCAGGTTCGCACGCGCCCGACCTTCTCTGTGGTGACGAGCCCGGCCTGCTCCAAGACGCTCACGTGCTTCTTCATGCCCGTCAGGGTCATTTGAAACGTCTCGGCGAGATCCGTGATCGAAGCGTCTGCACGCCCGAGCTGCTCCAGAACGCCGCGTCGGGTGGCGTCCGAGAGCGCGGCGAACGAGGCATCGAGGCGGGCGCTCATATACTGAACCATACGGTTCAGTATATAACGCACGGATCGGCGGCATGCAAGGGGAGGCCGAGCACGCGCTGCGTCACCGGCCGCCTTCCCCCCACGCCGAGTCGATCGTCTATGCATCGAGACAGGGCTTCGGAGGGATTTCAATGTCTTAGGCTGTCGCGAAAATTCATTGCGAGATTCTGGATGCCCGGCGGCTCAACTTCGATGTGGTGGGACATCGCTGTTGCATACCGCCTTCAGTCCTGCGCCAGATCTTCAACCGCACGCGCTGCTTCCTGGAGTTCGTAATGGCCAGGCAGGGCACTTGCGACCTGGCTGCCGTCGATCAGGAGCTTCTCGATGCCAATCGCTCTCACCTGAGAGCAGACCCGCGGCGGAGTGCGACGCGCGTGGCGCATCTGCTCGAGGTCGTGATCGATCTCCACCACTATCGCGATCACATGCCCTCCGGCGGGCTCGACCTGCTGCCCTGGAAAGGGCGCTCGGCCTTCTTCGTGGCCGGAGCCCTCAGAGCGGCGAGAACAGAACGCCGCGCCTGCCCGAGGCGGTGATTCTCTCCGCTGCTCACTTGGTCCCTCAAGTGCATCACCGTCTTTGCCGCCGACATCCTGGCCGCCCGCGCCGAGCTTGAGGCATTGCAGGCTCGCCAGTAGTCCCTGATCAAGGAGGACCGCCGCTTTCGGGTGCGGTTGCCGATGGCAGGACTTGTCAGAGCCGGGCCAGCTCTGTAATCGATCAGGGGCACAGGGTGGCTCGTATAGGCAACGTGGGTCACTACGTGTCCTCAGTCGTCACACGTTTCGGAGCCTTAAGGTGTTCAAGAAAACCCACCCTATTCTTGGCACGCGGGACATCCAGCAAGCGATTGAGTTCTACACTCGGCAGCTTGGCTTCACGCTAGCTTTCGGAGATAAAGCCAATCCTCCGAACTACGTCGGTTTTCGCCGTGACGCGGTTGAGCTTCACATGCAGTTTCAGTTCGAGCATGAAATGAGCATCATCCGCCTGCGGTTTTTAGTAGAGGACCCAGACGGGCTCTTCAACGAATACCGCCAACGTGGCGTCGAGTGCACCAGCAATGGCATTCGGGATACCCCGTGGGGGACGCGCGAATTCGCCCTCTATGATTTGGATCGCAACGCCCTAACATTTTACCGGCATCTGACAAGCGCAGAGCAGGGCCGGCAGTCTTCATCGTTCAGCGGCTCGTAGGTCCTGGCGGCTGATAGTAGCAGTTCCAGCCGCCGAGCCGCGCCGCGATCCAGGAGAGCCAAGCGAGCGAGCCCTTCGGAGTTGAACGCGCAGAATGCTATTGCGGCGTCGGACGATGCGGTGCGGGAGAGATTGAGAACGTCAGCCAGGTGTTCCAACCTTCGGCCCGGTTCTCCGCCTCGAATTCGCGGTATCCCTTGAGGTTCACGTACCCCTGGTGGCCGCCGCCCAGCGAAAAGGTGTAGCCGATTTGCGGGCCGATCCCGAATACGCGCGACTCGAAGTCGCCGAGGCGAGCGCCGGGTCCGCTGTCCCCCGTGATCTGCTGGTAGGCGTAACCCACCACGCCGACGTGAAGCTGCTTCGTCAGGAACTTCGATGCTGCCCAGTCGAGGTGCATGTCGATGCCGTTCTGATAGTCGGTCGTGGGGTTCTCCCGGTTATATGTGAAGCCCAGCACCGCCGAGAGCTCCCAGCCGGACTTCGTGTCCAGGTACGTATAGCCCGCTCCGGAGTCTAGAGCCCAATGCCCGATGCTGAGGTTGGCCAGGCGCCGCTCGTAGGCGCCGTTCGGTACGTTAACGGATGTGTACAGCATGTAGTTGTGCACGCCCGCGTTCCAGTTCAGCTTGCCGAACACGGGGACATCGCCGACCCCGGTTCGGTCGTCGGTGCGGCTGAACGCGATCGTACGCCCCAACGGCCCGGCCAGGACGACGTCGGCCGAGGCCTCCAAGTGTCCGTAGCCGGTCAGCACGGCCAGGGTTGCGCGCCCGCCCCAAAGGACCGGCGTTGAGAAGGTGTAGCTGGGGGACATGAAACCCAGGTCCGCCTCGGCCACCAGACCGGCGACGATTGCACCGCCACGCGGGAACTGCACGTTCCCGCCGGCATCCGTGGACGTGTGATAGTAGATGGTCGCGAGCGACCACCCCGGAGTCGGAGGCACGGCCGCCAGGCTGCCGAAGAAACCCGGGATCCAGAAGCTCACGCCGCCCTGATCGGCTGCTGCCGGTACCGACAATATCGGCCCGAAAAGCAGGCCTGAGGCAACCGCTGCCGCCCTCAGTCGGTCAACTCGCCTGGCCACTCCTCGCATCGATCTTTTCCCCGCCGGCTTCCAGACCGCAGGCTGCAGCTATCTCGATTCGCCAGGCGGAACTGCGGTCTAGGCACCCGTGTATGTCGCCATGACGAGCGATCCATGTCCGCTGTGTCGGGACAGCATCGGACCGCTAGAGAGCATCAGATGGAGGACATGGGAGCCGGAAATGGCCGGAGCGAAACGTCTCGCCGGCTTTCACTGTAAGGCCCGCCCACCAGACCCCGGAGGCGCGATCGCCTCGAAGTCACCGGGTTTCCGCGTGCCGTCGAAGGCAGGTCCTTCCGGCCCGTACAGGCGGACGTAGACGAACCAGCCCTTGCCTGGACCGGTCTTGACCCACTGGTCCTGCCTGCCCGCGGGCGCCTGTGGACCGAAGTAGAGATCCGTCGCTCCCGTCCCCGGCACGTTCTTCAGCTCGACCAGCGAGCGCAGGGCAGCCTTGTCCTGATCCGTCTGGATCTGCGAGCGGGTCGCGCTGTCGTACACGGTAACCGACCAGAACAGCCTTTGCGGCAGGGGCTGCGGCACGCTCAGCTTGTGGGTCTTGCCGCCCTCGAGGTAGGCGCCATCCTTGTCGCGCAGGCCAAGCCAGTAAAGGGAGCCTGCGCCCGGCGTTTCGGGCCTGTCTCGCCGTTCCGATTGCGTCCGGACGAATTGCAAGCGAGGATTGCGAGGACGCCAAAGTCAGCGGGGCTCCCGCAAGACCGATCGCCAGACCCGAAGGGACAAACGCGGGGAATGTCACAGGTCTGGCAATCGGTGAACCGCGGGAGCCCCTCCGTACGCTTACGCCACTCAGGTACGCGCAACGACAGACGCACTTTCAGACGCCTCGACAGTAGCAGGCAATGCAGAGCATGTCGCTACCTTAGGTAGAAGAGGACCTGCAATCCTGTGGAGAAAGCCCCCCATCTCCTTGCGAGCGAATCGATTTGGCAACGCCGCGGCTGGGGCACATGGCGCCGTGTGGTCGCCTGGCTCGCCGGCGCGGTCGCAGCCTGTGCATTGAGTGCGGCGAGCGCCGCGGCGCAGACGCGGGTGGACGTGGAGCTTGTCATCGCCGTCGACGTTTCCCTGTCGATGGACACCGACGAGCAGCGCCTGCAGCGCGAGGGCTATGTTGCGGCCTTCCGCGCCCCCGAGCTGCAGCGCGCCATCACCTCGGGTGCCTACGGGCGCATCGCCGTGGTCTACATGGAGTGGGCGGGGCCAAGCTCGCAGAGCGTCGTCATCCCCTGGACCGTGATCGACAGCCCCGCCGCCGCGCGCGCGTTCGCGGACCGGCTGGCGGCGCAGCCGATCTCCCGGCTGCGGCTCACCTCCATCGGCGCCGCCCTGCAGTTCGCCAGGGCCCTGCTGGCCGAGAGCGGTTTTGCTGGCGTGCGCCGCGTGGTCGACATCTCCGGCGATGGCCCGAACAACTCAGGCCCACCGGCGCCGATGGTGCGCGACCAGCTCGTGGCCGACGGCGTGGTGGTCAACGGGCTTCCCATCATGCTCAAGACATCGTCGCCTACGTTCTTTGATCTCACCGATCTCGACCGCTACTACGCCGCCTGCGTGATCGGCGGCGCCGGCTCGTTCATGGTGCCGGTGAAGGACATCGCCGAGCTCAAGTCCGCCATCCGGCGCAAGCTGCTCCTGGAGATCTCGGGGCTTGGGTCGCCGCCGCGCCTCGTCCAGGCGCAGGACGGCGACGCGGAGAGCTACGACTGCCTGATCGGAGAGCGGCAGTGGCGCTGGTACCTGGATGGCGCGCCGAATTGAAGCGGAGCGGGGTCAGACCCCTCGCCACCGCCGGCCGATTAAAGGTGCAGACGTTATTCGCGAGGGGTCTGACCCCATCCAAACGAGGTGATGCATGCCCACCCATCGTCTTGCATCGGTTGGGGCCGCGCTCCTGGCGGCGCTGGCATTTGCGGCCCCCGCCGCGGCGCAGATCGCCGACCGCTGTCTGGCCGTCTCGCAGGCCCCTAGCCCGGTGCAACCTGCCTCGTTCAGCCTCGCCGCGCTCAAGGCCTCCGAGGCGCGCCTGACGTTTGTGGGTCATGCCACGTGGCTCATCGAGAGTCCCGGCGGCATCAACATCGCCACCGACTACAACGACTACATCCGCCCCTCGGTCGTGCCCGATATCGCCACCATGAACCGTGCGCACACCACGCACTATTCCATATTCCCGGACCCGGCCATCAGGCACGTCCTGCGCGGGTGGAGCCCGGAGGGCGGCCAGGCGAGGCATGACATGACGCTGGCCGACGTGCGCGTGCGCAACGTGGCCACCAACATCCGCGACTGGTCGGGCGGCTTCATCCCGCACGGCAACTCCGTTTTCATCTTCGAGCTGGCCGGCATGTGCATCGGCCACCTGGGCCATCTGCACCATACGCTGAGCGAGCAGCAGGTCGCGCAGATCGGTCAGCTCGACGTGGTGATGGTGGCGGTGGACGGCGCCTACACCATGGACGTGGCGGGCGTGGTAGAGACGCTCAAGGCGCTGCGCGCACGCCTGATCCTGCCCATGCATTACTTCGACACGTACACGCTGCGCCGGTTCCTCGACCGCGTCGACAGCGACTTCGCCGTCGAGATGGGCCAGGAGTCGAGCGTCGTCGTCTCGCAGGCCACTTTGCCCGCCGACCCGAAGGTACTGGTGCTCCCTGGTCGGTGAGCACGGCAGCTTGTTGTCAGCAGGCCTGGCATCGGCGCGAGCCGGTACTGCTTCTTTTTTGGGCGACATCGCCTATGTTGCGCGGATGGCATCCCTGAAAATCCCTGGCATCGCCGCACGCGGCGCCCTGGCGAGCGGCGCGCCCTGGCGCACCGAGATCGCCGAGACCTTGAAACTGGCAGCGCCGATGGCCGCCACCCAGCTTGGCCAGATCGCCATGATGACGACCGACCTCGCCCTGCTCGGGCGCCTCGGCGACCATGTCGTCGCCGGCGCGGCCCTGGCTCACACGGTGCTGTTCGCCGCCTACACCGTTGGCATGGGGCTGGTGGCGGCGGTGGCGCCGCTCGCCTCGCAGGCCGTCGGCGCGCGCAAGCCGCGGCTCGTGCGCCGCTCGGTCCGCGTCGGCCTGTGGGCCGCGCTGCTGGCGGGTGTCCCGCTCACGGCGCTGCAGCTATGGGGCGACGAAATCCTGCTGGCGCTGGGCCAGCCGCCGGAGACGGCCGCGCTGGCGGGACGTTATCTCGCCGGCCTCGCCTGGTGCCTCATTCCGTCGTGGGCCTTCATCGCGCTGCGCAACTTCATGAGCGCGGTGAACCGGCCCGAGCCGGCGCTGTGGATCACGCTGGCGGCCATCCCCCTCAACGCCGTGCTGGCCTATGCGCTCATCTACGGTGCCCTGGGCGCGCCCCGCCTCGACATCCTGGGCGCCGGCGTGGCCACCACGTTCGTCAACGTCGCCATGTGCGCGGCCGCCGTCTGGTTCGCCTACGCCCGCCACCCGTTCAAGAAGTATCGCGTGCTGGGCCGCTTCTGGCGCCCAGACTGGGCTTTGTTCCGCGAGTTGCTGGTGGTCGGCATCCCCATCTCGGGCTCGTTCCTGCTGGAGTTCGGTCTGTTCGCCGCCGCCTCCCTGCTGATGGGGCGCATCGGCCCCCAGGCGCTCGCCGCCCACGCCATCGCGCTGCAGACGGCGGCGATCCTGTTCATGGTGCCGTTCGGCATCTCGCTCGCCGCCACCGTGCGCGTGGGCCATGCCGCGGGCCGCCGCGACCCTGCCGGCACCCGGCGCGCGGGCTTCGCCGCGACGGGCCTCGCCGTCGTGTTCATGGCCGCCATGACGCTGGTGGTCGTCGCCTTCCGGCATGCCATCCCGCAGGTCTTCCTCGGCGCCGAGGCCGAGACGCCGACGGCGTCGGCCACCGTGGTGTTGGCCGGCACCCTGCTGGCGCTCGGCGCCACGTTCTTCCTGACTGACGGCATCCAGACGGTCGTGGCCGGCGCGCTGAGGGGCCTCAACGACACGCGCGTGCCGCTGCTGATCGCGGCCTTCAGCTACTGGGGTGTCGGCTTCGCCGCCAGCTATGGTCTGGCATTCGGCTTCGGCCTCGGTGCCGTCGGCGTGTGGATCGGCCTGTCGATCGGCACCACGGTGTTCGCGCTGCTCCTCGGGTGGCGCTTCCACGCCCTGACGCGGGCGGGCTACATGCCGGCGGTCGCACGCGCGGCGTAGCGCCGGCCGGCCCGCAATGAAAGAGGCCGGCGCTCCGGGAGCGCCGGCCTGAGTGGGCAGCTAGACGATTTATCGGTATCGGGAGCGTTTTGGCTCACCGCTGTCCAGCGGCCGTCATCGTCACCAGTGGTGGTGATGGCGGTGGTGGTGATGACGGTGGTGGCGATGGTGCCTATGCCGGTACCACCAGTAGTCCGGGTAGTAGCCGCCGTAGTACCGCGGATAATGATGGTGCCGCCAATGATGGTGGCGGTGCCAGCGGTGACGGTGACGCCAGTGCACTTGCTGCACGAGCCCCTCCGTCGCGCCATCCACGGCCACGCCGGCCTGCGTCACCGGCGGAGCCGCCGATGCCGGAGTGAGAAACGCTGCTGCGGCCACCAGCGCGGCGCCGAGCGTCAGTCTCTTGAGCATTTTGGGCCTACCCCATTTCCGTTTTGGTCTGCTTCTTCCCAGCGTGACTATGAAGACGAGCCGGCTGCCGATTTCCCGTCGCGCGCCTCCTCTCATTCCTGCTCGATCTCAAAGACTTGATCGATGACGAGGGTGGTCGCAACACGAACTGCATACAAGAATGCCAAGCGTCATGAGATCCGCTGCAAGGACGATCCTTCCAAGCGTATTGCGCTCCAGGTTTTGCCAGCGCCGTTGTGCAGCGGCGTAATCGGGAGCCAATTTGAGCCGACGCCAGATTAACCAGCGCGGAACGGAGCGTTAAGAGAAGGTTCATCGAGCGGACGCGGCGCCTCCAGACGAAGCGCGATAGAGGCGAAACGCAGGCGTTCATGACAAGGGCAACATTGCGGCATCCACGCGCCGAATCTGTGACTCGCCTTGACTCCCCTCGCGAACACCAGCATCAGAACAAACCATGGCCGACGACAATCGTCTGATCAGCGGGGGCAAGCGCGAGGTGGACGACGCGGAGCCGTCGCTGCGGCCGCAGCGGCTGGCCGAGTTCATCGGCCAGGAGCAGGCGCGCGCCAACCTCAAGGTCTTCATCGAGGCCGCCAAGGCGCGCGGCGATGCGCTCGATCACGTGCTGTTCGCGGGGCCGCCGGGCCTCGGCAAGACCACGCTCGCCCAGATCATGGCGCGCGAGTTGGGTGTCGGCTTCCGCTCCACCTCGGGGCCCGTCATCTCCAAGGCCGGCGACCTGGCCGCGCTGCTGACCAACCTGGAGGAGCGCGACGTCCTCTTCATCGACGAGATCCATCGCCTCAACCCGGCGGTGGAGGAGATCCTCTATCCCGCCATGGAGGACTACCAGCTTGACCTGATCATCGGCGAAGGGCCGGCGGCGCGCTCGGTCAAGATCGACCTCGCCAAGTTCACCCTGGTCGGCGCCACCACGCGCACCGGCCTCCTCACCACGCCGCTGCGCGACCGCTTTGGCATTCCCGTGCGGCTCAACTTCTATACCCACGCCGAGCTGCAGACGATTGTGGAGCGGGGTGCCGGCGTGCTCAAGACGCCGATCAGCGCCGACGGTGCGGCCGAGATCGCGCGCCGCTCGCGCGGCACGCCGCGCATCGCAGGACGCCTCCTGCGGCGTGTGCGCGACTTCGCCGCCGTGGACAAGGCCAGCGTCGTGAATGCGGCGGTGGCAGACCGGGCGCTGCGCCAGCTGGAGGTGGATTCGGAAGGCCTCGACGCCCTCGACCACCGCTATCTCACCTGCATCGCCAAGAACTACGACGGCGGCCCGGTGGGCATCGAGACCATCTCGGCGGCCTTGTCGGAGCCGCGCGATGCGCTGGAGGAGATCGTCGAGCCCTACCTCCTGCAGCAGGGCTTCATCGGCCGCACCCCGCGCGGTCGCGTCCTGACCTTGCGCGCCTACCGGCACCTGGGCCTGACCGGGCCCACGCGCGCGGCCACCCCGCAGATCGGCCTGTTCGATGATACCGACGGCGCCGACAACGGCGGCGCCGGCGGCAAGGCCGGCACGGCGTAGGTGTCAGACGCTTCGGGTCTGACACCGTAGCTCCAACGCCGGTTTCGATATCAGTGAGCCAAAGCTTCCACCCGTCATCCCGGAAGCCGAGCGCAGCGAGGCTATCCGGGGCGTCTCGCCACATCCGCAACGCGCGCCTGCGTCAGGCGGATCAGGTCGTCCGGGGCGATGCGGAAGACGGCGTTGGGCGTGCCGCCGGCGGCCCAGACCTGCGGGAAGCGCTGCAGGTCGCTGTCGATCAGGACGATGGGTGCGGTCACGTGGCCGACGGGCGGCACGCCGCCAATGACATAGCCGGTGGCGGCGCGCACGAAATCGGCGTCGGCGCGCTCGATCTTCTGGCCCAGCAGCGCCCGCACCTTTCTCTCGTCTATGCGGTTGGCGCCCGAGGCGATCACCAGCACCGGTCTCCCATCGGCCGCCTTGAAGATCAGGGACTTGGCGATCTCGGCCACGGTGCAGCCCACCGCCACGGCCGCCTCCTCCGAGGTGCGCGTGCTGGCATCGAGCTCCAGAACCTGGAAGTCCGGGCCGAGCACGGCCTGAACCTTGAGCGCGCTGGGCGCCGTTGCCGGTTTCATGAAGCCCTCCGGTCGTTCGATCGGCCGAGGGCTGCTTCTATCCGCGACCGTCGTTGCGAGCCAGGGCTTTCTTGGCGAGGCGCCGATGCGACTGATGGCGGCGACATCGCTCGCGCTTCTCAGCGGAGCGGCTTATTGCACCTGCCGCTATCTGCGTGGCTGGCCAAAGGCGCTGCGCGCCCAGCACGGAAAGCCGCGGAAGGCGCCGGTCGGGTCGAAGAACCGCGCGCGCTCCTCGCATACGGCATCGCCTCTGCGGAGACTGCGTGGAGGCACGGCGCGATGGTACCCGTAAGGGCCGCGAAGTGCCTTGCGCCCCGCGCCCGCGTCGGGCTGCCACATCGACAGACCGCTGAAAAACGTCACGACGGCAAGAAGTATGCGCATGCTCCGCTCCCACGACGAATCCGACGTCAACCAGAAAAATCCGACGTCAACCAGAAAGTTGTCGAGCGATGCGGGGCGCCCAATGGGGACAAACGATGAGGCCGGGGCCGGCGATGCCCCATCAGGGCTCCGGGAACCTTGGATATCCTGCGGCG